>Ga0209403_10000820_pt1 | contig 43568 bp, 27 predicted proteins | sample ArcticOcean_MG_C_8_FD_187440 | JGI IMG/M metagenome (GOLD analysis project Ga0209403, IMG submission 187440) | Marine microbial communities from western Arctic Ocean - ArcticOcean_MG_CB11_86 (SPAdes) (version 2) | ecosystem: Environmental > Aquatic > Marine > Oceanic | place: Arctic Ocean... | reverse complement strand
GATGCAGATGCGGATGCCGACTTTCATATTCCTCGAATGGAATGACAAACCTTTCCCTATTCGCCTACCCTAAAGCAAAATCACCAGATGTCAACAAAAAATTGCAAACGTGGAGTTTCCCCAGCACTGGATCGTTCCTCTAGGAGGTCGTCATGCGGACGAAGTGGCGGTGAGCAACTGGCTCTCCGGGCGCAATGAGCCGACCCTGCGCAACCTGCTGCGACTCTCCGAGGGTTCTCATGAGCGGGCCTTTGGATGAGGCAAGTCAAGATTTGAGTGGAGTTTACTCCTCCAGTCTTTGTTGGTCAGGCCTTATTTTTCCCAGCGTGACCAAAGCGGCTAATTCTTAGGACAAATTTGGGACAATTTGGGACAATACCCACCTCACACCACTGACACCCACTCGAAAGCACTTGACCTTACCCGTTAAGTTTCTTACAGTTGGGCTAGCCGCTTTGAGTGGGCACACGCATTTTTGGCTCTGTTAATCACCGGGTCGCTGGTTCGAGTCCAGCTCGGGGAGCCAGTAAAATCCAGCCTGAACACCCCGCCGTCCCGTTTGGATGCGCGGGGCGTTTTTTTTTGTAAACCTGAACAACGTTTGGCAACTGCTCCCCACGATGGACGAAACCCACTGCAAGTTCACCATCGGCCAGCTCATCCACCACCGCCGCTTTGACTACCGGGGCGTGGTGTACGATGTGGACGCGACCTTTCAGGGCAGCAACGACTGGTACGAGCAGATGGCCAAGAGCAAGCCTCCCAAGGACCAACCGTGGTACCATGTGCTGGTGCATCAGTCGTGGCAAACCACCTATGTCTCCGAGCGTAATCTGGAGGAAGACACAACGGAGGCACCCATCCTCCACCCCCTCACGGAGCAGCTCTTCACGGGCTTTGAAAACGGCTGCTACCTTCAGAATCTCAGTTAACCCCGCTCCTCCCCTAGCAAAATTCGTGTGACGGTATCTCCGACAACCCCACGTCCCAGCTCCCGTCTGCTGGGTCTGGGCTGGTTCCTCTGCGCGACCTTCTTTTTCTACGCCTTTCTCCAGCGGGTTTCGCCCTCGGTGATGGTCGCTGGCCTGATGCGTGATTTCGCGGTCGGCGGGGCCATTCTCGGCAACCTCTCCGCGTTTTACTATTACGCCTACGCCAGCAGTCAAATTCCGGTGGGTGTGTTGCTCGACCGCCTCGGGCCGCGTCGCCTTGTGACGGTGGCGCTTGCGTTAGTGGCGGTGGGCAGTTTTGTCTTTGCGGAAGCCGAAACACTGGGGTCGGCGTACCTTGGACGTTTGATCATTGGCCTCGGTTGCGCTTTCAGTTTTCCCGCTGCTCTCAACTACGCCGCGCTTTGGTTTGCACCGCACCGTTTTGCCACGCTGGGCGGCACAGCACAGATGCTCGGAATGATCGGGGGCGTCGCGGGGCAGGCTCCGCTTGGGGCATTGGTTGAAGCCGTGGGCTGGCGCACTGCGGTTTTGGGCATCGCTGGGTTTGGTGCCGTCCTAGCGCTTGCTTCCGGACTGGTGTTGCGCGACCCGCCGTCCACTACCAAAGTCGTAAATCACGGAGAGAACGGACGGTTTTCCGGGTTGAAGCGCGTCCTCGCCACCAAACAGGTTTGGCTCGCTTCCGGATTCGGGATGGCGATGACCAGTGCCATGCTCGCCTTTGGCGGACTCTGGGGCGTTCCGTACCTGATGCAAGCGTATCACTTGCCCAAGGAGACTGCTGCGGCCTTGATCAGCCTACTCTTTGTAGGCTGGGGCATTGGCGCCCCACTGTCCGGATGGTTGGCCGACCGCTTCCGGCTACGGCGAGTGTTCATGGTGAGTGGGGCCAGTTTGGCGACTTTAGGAATCACCGCAACCATCTACTTGCCGCATCCGGGTTTGAGCACACTCGCGGTTTGTTTGGTGGTGCAGGGCTTGGGGGCCTCGTCAATGGTGCTGGCGTTTTCGGTGGTCCGGGAGAACACGCCGCCGTGGGCGGCAGGAACGGCTATCGGAGTCACCAACGGCTTCGTGGTCGGCTCCGGGGCTATTTTCCAACCCCTGCTGGGCTGGCTGCTGGACCTGAGATGGGACGGCACCCTCGTTGCCGGAGCCCGCATCTACACGCCTGCAAATTTTGAATTCGCGTTTTTGGTGCTGCCTGTCATTGGCGTCATCGGCATCCTCTGCGCCCTTGCGATTCGAGAAACCCACGGCCAACCACTGGTGGAGGAAGCGTGAGGTGAGACTGCTGACTACAAATTGATACACGCTGATACCCAGCAGAGATGCAATCCGTTGAGGGTCGGGATAGGATGACTGTTGAGGCTTACCCTATGGAATGTTCATGAAAACCCGCATCCTCATCATTGACGACGACGAGAAGCTCAACCAACTCCTCACCACCTACCTTGCCAACCACGGCTTTGAGGTGATCTCCAGCACGCTGCCGGAGGAGGGGTTGCGGATGCTGGAGCGCGAGAAACCCGGACTCGTCATCCTTGACGTCATGCTCCCGCAGATGGACGGCTTTGAAGTCTGCCGCACGATTCGGCGGCAGTCGGCGGTTCCGGTGGTCATGCTCACGGCACGAGGCGAGATCACGGATCGTGTGGTCGGCTTGGAGTTGGGCGCGGACGATTATCTTCCGAAGCCCTTTGAGCCGCGAGAACTCGTCGCCCGCATTCAAGCGGTGCTGCGGCGAGCGCATGGCAACGTCACTCCCCCTGTGCAGAATTTTGACGGATTGACCATTGATTATCCCAAGCGGCAAGCGTTACGGGATGGCGAGGTGCTGGACCTCACAACAATGGAGTTCGATTGTCTGGATTTGCTCGTCCGTAACTCCGGGCAGGTGCTGAACCGCGACCAGATCATGGAAAGCCTGCGGGGCATCGAGTGGGATGCCTACAACCGCTCCGTGGACATCACCATGAGCCGCCTGCGCCAAAAACTCAAGGACGATCCCAAAGCCCCGCGCTTCATCAAGACCATCTGGGGCACGGGCTACATGTTCATCGGCAAGACCTCGGATGATCTCGTTTAAGTGGGGTCGCCCCTTCCGTTCGGTTTACACCAAACTCTTCCTGATCATTTTTGCCACAGGAATTCTGCTGTTCATTGGAATCGGCAGCATCTATTTTCATGCCGCGCGAGAGGGTCGGGTCGGCATCTGGAGGGAACACGCCGCGCTCTATCTCAACCACCTGATTGACGAAATCGGTAGCCCTCCCAACTTGGCCGTCGCCCGGCAACTCTCCGAGCAAACCAACCTCGGCATCCGCTATCAGAGTCCGACAGAGGAGTGGTTCACTGCCGAGGAGATTCCCACCTTCCAGCAGGCGCAAAAATGGACGTGGCGCGAACGCAGCGGGGTGCGCTTCGGTTGGTGGCAGGGCACGATGGTGATGGTCGTCGAGCGCGAGCAGGACACCTTTGTCTTTATCCAACTCTATCCGGAAGGAACGGGCTTTGAAACCTTCTGGGTTTTCGTGATGCTCGGCGGAGTGATCCTCATCCTGTCTGGAACTTACGCGACCCTACGCTGGCTGTTCCGACCCCTGCGAGACCTCTCGCGAGTTGTGAAACTCATCAGCGCCGGGGATCTTGAACACCGCGTTCCGGAGTACCGCAACGACCAGTTCGGTCGGCTCTCTGAAGCCTTCAACCGCATGACCAAGCGCATCCAGCACATGATTACGGCACGGGAGCGGCTGCTGCTCGATGTCAGCCACGAACTGCGCTCTCCACTCACGCGCATGAAGGTCGCGCTAGAATTTTTCCCGGAAAGCGACATTCGCCGAGGCGTGGCTCTTGATGTTGATGAAATGGAAATGATGGTCACAGGCATCTTGGAAAACGCCCGACTCCACAGCGAGTACGGCACGCTCCGTCTCGCCGAATTCAACCTCGTCCCGCTGCTTCAGGAGGTAATGACCGAGTTCCGGGAGCAACCTCCCGGTCTTCACTTTCCGGCGTTACCCTCGTCCCTGTTGTTGACTGCCGATGCCGAACAGGTACGGAGTGTCCTCAAGAACTTGCTCGCCAATGCCTTCAAATTTTCTACTCCGGAGAGTGCGCCTGTGGACATTCGAGTGCAAACCGAACAACAGCAGATCGTGATCGAAGTGGTTGATCACGGGGTGGGCATCACACAAGACGACCAAGCCTTCATCTTCGAGCCGTTTTATCGCACGGATTCCTCCCGCACAAAAACGACCGGGGGCTACGGCCTTGGCCTCAGCCTCTGCAAAACCATCATGGAAGCGCACCAAGGCTCCATTTCCGTGACCAGCGAACCGGGACGCGGTAGCGTTTTTCGGGTGAGTTTTCCGGGATAGCAAAGGCAAACGATCAATACCGTTGGGGTCACGCCGTTGCCACACCACACTCTCGCCCACCCCAGAGGGGTGCAATACCTTGGGGGATTGGATCGCAACAAGCTGGACTTCAGCCAGACGGTTTTGTGGGAAAACACCCCATTCCCAAGTTCAGTGAAGGGGTTGCCTGTGGCTGGAAAACCTGCCAAGGTGAGGACTCGTTTGAGAGGCTTGCCACTTGACTTGAAGAAATCATGCCTGCCGTGACCGCCATCATGAACCAACCCCTGTCAACTCTCGTCCGATGCTGACCAACACGACACGCGCCACCCTCCATTTTCCGTCCCAGCTTTACCAAGCTCTGGAGCAGCAGGCCAGCGAGGCCGACACCATGCTCTCAGCGCTGGTCCGGGACGCCGTACGGCTTCAACTGGCGGAGGATGCCGAAGACCTTGCCTTCTTTGAGGAACGCGCCCACCATCCGGCACGGGGACATTTGGTGGATCAACCTCGACCCCATCTCAACCGAACGGCTTGAGCCGAGAAAACTCACACTCACCATGCGCGTTTTACGGCGGACCGCCTCTGACAGGCTCTTCATGCTGCACAGGTTTTTCTGGAGTTTAGTCTTGGGGATACTGCTGGGTGGGGTGCTGGCTGCGCCGCTCGCAGCAATCACCAAGCCCAAGTGGGAATTGGGGTTGATGCACATCGCAGCCTTTGTGCCGCATTACGCAGGCTCGAACCACTACTACTTCCGCAACTTCAACTTCCCCTATGGGATTTACCGTCTGGAGTCGCTGGATGTCGGCAGCGCCCCCAAGCTCTACCTTGAACTTTGGGAGGACATTCACCTTGAACTGGCGCTGGGGTTCGAGCTTCCGGTCGACGCCGATTCTGCAAATGCAACCGCACCCACCAGAGCTACAGACGCCACTGCCGTGCTGGTGCGGGACAAGAACTACACGCGCCGAGGCATGACCAACCAACAAGCCCTTTTGGGAGTGGGCGCCAAGCTAGCGTGGTACGCCAACGATCACCTCACGTTGAGTGCCCCGTATCTCAACAAGCGGACCCTCGGCGGAGGGCTTGTGAACGTTGGCAACAACTACAGCCTGCGGGCCGTCTTCGACCTCTTTGACCGCAACTCGGATTACGCCTTGGGGGGGGGATACACGTTGGACTATGGAGACGAAGGCTTCAACCAGTTTTACTACGGAGTCCCCGCAACAGATGCGCTCTCCGACCGCTCTGCGTATGACGCTCCGGCAGGTTTGATCTCACGGAATGAACACGTCTTTGCCAGTGCCCAAATCACCAGCCGCCTCAAACTGTACGGCGCGTCTTACCGTACCAAACTGCACGATGCGGTGGTCCGGGACAGCCCCTTGGTCGTCACCAAGGAGAACCAGGGTTTTGTGTGGGGCATCCGCTATACCTTCTGGCAAAGCTCCGAAACCGTGAACCGCCTAGAAAAATAAGTGGGTTGCCGAAACACTATGCTCCGCAAGCTCTTCAATCTCAAATTCTGGCTTCCGGTCTTGCTGCTTGCAGCGGGGGGCGGGGCGTTGTACGGCTTCATGAAGTCGCGCCCGTCGGCAAAGAAGTTCGAGCGGCCCTTCCAGGGGGTGGTTGTCAAAACGGTGGCCGCAGAGATCGCTAGTCCGAAAATCCTCATTCGCACCCAAGGGGAGGTTCGAGCGGCCCAGCGGGTGATGCTCTCGTCTCGGCGCAACGGCCAAGTCAAATGGATCAGCCCCAAACTTCAGGAGGGGCGTTTTTTCCGTAAGCATGAGGTGCTGGTCAAGCTCGATCCGCTCACAGGAAATGCGCGGGACCGTCTTTTGGTGAAGGCGCCGTTTGACGGAGTGGTGCAGCAGCGCAGCACGGACATCGGCCAGCACGTCACCGCCAGCACGGCGTTGGCGACGCTGATTGGCACCGACCGCGCCGAGGTGATCGCCGACCTCCCGCTCAGCCAACTCGATCTGCTGGACATTCCTGCCAGCGGCCACCAAAAAGCTTGGAACCTGCCCGCCAAACTCCGGCTCAGGATCGGCAAGCAGGAAACCATCTGGTCCGCAATAGTGCAGCGGCAGCTTCCGGAGCTTACCCAGCAGGGGCGCATGGTGCGCTTGGTTCTTGTGGTGGACGATCCTTTCCGACTCAAACAGCCCAAGGTTTCTGCTCCAGTTTTGTTGATCGGCTCCTTCGTGGAGGTTGAAATCGAGGGTCGCCAGCTTGAGGAGGCGCTGCGCATTCCAGCAGTGGGTTTGCGCAACGGCAACACGGTCTGGCTGCGCGCACAGAGGGAACTCCAGATCCGCACCGTCGAGGTTGCACATCAGGATGGGGACACCGTGTTTCTGAGTTCTGGAATTGAGGTGGATGCCCGCGTGATCATCTCTCCGCTCAAAGGCGCTGCGGATGGCCTCAAGGTCAGGGAAGCGGGCAGGGGGCCGCCCCGAGGTCAAGGAGACGAGGAGGAGAATGACGAAACAGGCCGACGTGGACACCGAGGTGGTTTTGGGAGAGGCGGATGATTCGCTGGATGGCCGGGCATCCGGTGGCCGCAAACCTGCTGATGACGCTCATCCTCGTAGGAGGGGCTGTCAGCGTCTTCAACATCAAGCAGGAGATTTTTCCGGAGTTTGAACTGGATCGGGTCAACGTCTCCGTCGCCTATGCCGGGGCCACGCCCGCAGAGTTGGAGGAATCCATCGTCATTCCCATCGAGAACGCGATCCGGGGGATTCAGGGTGTCAAACGCATCCGCTCCAACGCTCCGGAAGGTTCGGCGACCATCCGGGTGGACTTGGAGGACGGCGCCAATGTGCGGGAGGCGCGGGACGAGATTGAGCGGGCCGTCTCCCGCTTGGGCACGCTTCCGGAAGACGCGGAAACTCCGGAAATCACCATCGCCAAGATTCAACGTGAAGTCCTCAACATCGTGGTTTTCGGCGATGCCCCACGCCGTTCGTTGCTGGAAATCGCACAGACGGCCCGTGATGAACTGCTCAACCATCCGGACGTTTCGCAGGTCGTGATCGAAGCCACGCGGCGCTATGAACTGACCATCTCGATCACGCCGTTGCAACTCCAACAGCTTGGTCTGACAATGCCGCAGATTGCAGTTCGCATCCGGCAGGCCACGCTCGACCTGCCCGGCGGCAAGCTGCAAACCTCCGGAGGCGACATCCTCATCCGCACCAAGGAACGCCGCTACAGCGCCGAAGAGTACGCGCAGATTCCGCTCTTTCAGACCCCCACGGGAACCCTGCGGCTCGGCGACGTGGCCTCGATCACCGATGGTTTCGAGGAATCCGACCGCGTGGATCGTTTCAATGGCAAACCCGCCGAACGGATTCTTGTGTACCGTGTTGGTGACGAAACCCCCACCCAAGTCTCGCAGGGCGTGCGGGAGGTCATCGCCCGTCTTCAGGAGCGCCTGCCCAGCAGCGTTGAAGTCAAGGTGCTGTTTGACCGCTCCACCGTTCTGCAAGATCGCATTGACCTGCTGCTGCGCAACCTCTGGATGGGACTGGCCTTGGTCTTCCTCGTGCTGGCGCTTTTCCTCGAAATTGGGCTATCGTTCTGGATCATGCTCGGCATTCCAATCAGTTTTGCCGGGGCGTTCGTGCTGCTGCCACAGATTGGCGGAAGCGTCAACATGCTCTCGCTGTTCGCGTTCATCCTCGTGCTGGGCTTGGTTGTGGATGACGCGATTGTGGTGGGTGAGAACATCTACTCCCATCAGGAGCAGGGCGAGCCGGGACTCAAGGCCGCAGTGAACGGCACTTTGGAAATCGGGCCTCCGGTGTTGATCACGATTCTCACCACGATTGCCGCGTTTTCCCCAATGTACATGATCCCCGGCACCACCGGAAAATTCTTCGGAGAGATTCCGGATGTGGTGATCGCGGTCTTGCTCTTCTCGCTGGCAGAAGCCATTCTCATCATGCCCGCCCACCTTTCGCACCCGACCAACCGTTTCCTGCGCATCGTGCTTTGGCCGCTTGACATCGTGCTGCGTTGGCCCCGACGCAGATTCACGGCGGGCCTGCGCTGGTTTGTCAACAAGCCCTACCGCAAGACCCTCACCCTCTTTCTGCAATATCGCTACGCGACCCTTGCTTTGGGTGCGGTTTTCATCATGCTCTGCGCCGGATTTGTGATTGGCGGACACCTGCGTTTCACCTTTTTTCCAAGGGTGGACACAGATGTTGTTTTTGTCACGGCCCGGATGCCCTTTGGAACCCCTGCTTCTATAACCGCAAGCGTCGAAACACGGTTGCTGAAGCGAGCGCAGGCACTTTTACAGGAGTACGAGGCTGAAAAGGGCAAGGAGATTGCGGACGGGATTTTCAGCACCTTGGGGCAGGGCAGCAGTCATGTGGTGCGTGTCCTCGTCTTCCTCAAACCGCTCAAAGAACGAGGCTTCGCCGCCACCGAATTCTCCCGCAAGTGGCGCAGGAGCCTGGGGCGTATTCCGGGGCTGGAGTCCATCAACTTCCGGGCTTCGACTGGATTTGGCTCAGCTTCGGACGTGGACCTGCAACTCTCCCACACCGATCCCCGTCTGCTTGAGCTGATTGCCACACAGGTTCGTGAGGAACTGGCAGGGTATCCGGGCGTGAGCAACATCGAGGACAGCTCGGATGCTGGAAAACGCGAGGTGCAACTCAAGGTGAACCCGGCAGGACTGGCGCTCGGTCTCACGGCACAGGAAGTCACGCAACAGGTGCGGGCGGCGTTTCAGGGCTTGGAGGCGCTGAAGATTCTGCGCGGGGGTGATGAGATACGCGTGGTGCTGCGGTTTCCGAAAACCGCACGAGACCACTTGCCCGATCTCGAAAACCTCGTGATCCTCACCCCTTCCGGACAACGAGCGGTGCTGGGGGAGGTCGCCCATCTGCAACATGGGCAGTCCTACAGCCGCATCCGCCGGGTGGACGGGCGGCGCGTGCTGAATGTCACTGCGAATGTGGACACCAAAACTTCCAACACCGCAGAACTGCTCCGGACCCTCAAGCGCGACTTGCTGCCCAAACTCAAAGCGGATCACCCGCTGCTGCACGCCACCTTTGAGGGCGGGCGGCGCGACCAGTCCGAAACCTTCGCAGGCATTTGGCTGGGAGCGCCGATTGCGCTGCTGATCATCTACAGCCTGCTCGCCTTGCAGTTCCGCAGCTACTTCCAGCCTCTCATCGTGATGGCGGCCATCCCCTTCGGTCTCGTTGGAGCCGTGCTTGGGCACCTGTTGCTGGGCTACGACCTCAGCATCGTCAGCGTGTTGGGACTCGTCGCGCTCACCGGGATCGTGGTCAACGATTCGCTCATCCTCGTTGATTACGTCAACACACGCCGCAACGACGGCACCCCCGCCTTTCAAGCAGCAGTCGAGGGCGGCATCCGGCGCTTCCGGCCCATTTTGTTGACCTCGCTGACCACCTTCTTCGGACTGCTGCCGATGATCTTTGAGCAGTCCTTGCAGGCGCGTTTCATTGTGCCAATGGCAATCGGTCTCGCCTTCGGAGTGCTGTTTGCCACCTTCATCATCCTCGTCCTCATCCCTGTCCTCTACCTCATCCTCGAAGATTTTCGCCGCCTCTACGTTCCGGAATCCGTTGATCAGGTAAAATTAACGGAAGTTCCCGAGGCTTCATGAAAACCGGAATCCTGCTCAGCAATCTTGGTTCTCCAGACGCGCCACGCGCTCCGGAAGTGCGGCGTTACCTCAAGCAGTTCCTCAGCGATGACCGGGTGTTGGACATCAATCCCTTCTTGCGCTGGTTGTTGTTGCAATTCGCCATCCTGCCTTTCCGCTCCCGCAGGTCGGCAAAAGCGTATGCGAAAATCTGGACGAAGAACGGCTCACCACTACTCGTGCATGGCAAGCAACTCCGGACTGCACTGGCCCAGCGCTTTCAAGAGGAAGGGATTCCGGTGGTACTCGGAATGCGCTATGGCAATCCGTCCATCCCCAGAGCGATGCAAGAATTGCGGGAGCAGGGCTGTGACTGCGTGATCGTCGTTCCGCTCTACCCGCAATACGCCTCCAGTTCTTCCGGAAGTGCCCTGCAAGTGGTGTACGAAACCGCCGCTCGGCTTTGGAACACGCCCAGCCTTACAGTGTTGCCTCCGTTCTACGACCGCCCGGAATTCATCAACGCTTTTGCGGAAATCGGACGCCCGCACCTGAATCCAGTGCCGGATCATGTGCTTTTCAGTTTTCACGGTTTGCCCGCACGGCATGTGCAGAAAAGCGATAATTCCGGACGCTGGTGCCTGCAACAGCCCAACTGCTGCGCCCAAATCTGCGAGGAAAACCGCAACTGCTACAGCGCCCAGTGCCACCACAGTGCGCAACGGCTTGCCCAAGCTCTGGAAATCGAACCGGAACGCTGGTCGCTTTCTTTCCAGTCCCGCTTGGGCCGCGACCGCTGGCTTCAACCCGACACTCTCTCAATCCTGGAAGCTTTGGCCCGTTCTGGAAAGCGCCGGGTCGTGGTCTTCTGCCCGGCCTTTGTCGCGGATTGTCTGGAAACCTTGGAGGAAATCGCAATCCGAGCGAATGCCGAATTTCAGGAAGCGGGTGGGAAGTCGTTGACCTTGGTGCCCTCCCTCAACAACCATCCTGCATGGGTGTCCGGATTGGAAACCCTAGTGAGAACACAGTTCCCAAGCTATGGTGGAACAAGCGAAAGTGGTTCCGAAATTCACTGCGCGGGGGCTTCCCACTCAATCCCTGCATAAAGTCCGACAAGGCAGTTCCAGCCCCCAATCCTCCAGCCGCAAGATGGTGTCGAGATTTTCCCCAGCTTGCTCCACAAGGTCAACAACATCGCGGTACATGTAGTGCGTGTCGAGGCCGTTGATGCGCACCGAGATGGTCTTGCCCAGCCTCGCCAGTCGATGTCGTTGAGGGCTACGATGATGTTCTTGCGGGCTTGCACTTTGTCCGCCGGAGCGACGGCGTCCTCCAAATCGAGGACAACGTAATCAACGTCGCTGTTGGGGCTTTTTCAAACATGCTCGGATTGGCCCCCGGAACTGCGAGTTCACTACGTTGCAAACGATGGTGGGCGGGTTCGTAGCGTGTGTAGCTCATCGTCTCTGTTTGGTTTGAAGTCGTTGTTAAAATTGGGCACTAGGGCAGACAATTCTCCTTTTGTCTCAGCAACCCCTCCACGGCTGCCGACAGATCCTCCGCCCAAACATCCGGATCGCGCTCGCAGTTCCCATCACTTCCCGCATAACCGGTACGCACCCCGATGGCGGGGCAACCCCACCGAGCGGCGGCTTCAAAATCGGAAGTTTTGTCGCCGATCAGCACAGCCTCATCCGGTGTGAAGCCAAGCGCGGCTCCGGCTTGTGCGAGCAAACCCGGTTCAGGTTTGCGGCATCCGCACGGGGAGAGAGGGGTGGCGCGAAGCCTCCCGTTTTCCCATTTCGGGTGGTGTGGGCAATAGAAAATTCCGTCCACTTGTCCACCCACTTCTGCCAGTTCCTTGCACATTTTCTGGTGAATCATGCCCAGTCCGGATTCTGCCAACTGTCCTCGTGCGAGGACGGATTGGTTGGTGACGATGGCAACGATCAAGCCCTGCTGGTGGAGCCGGGTCACGGCTTCTGCACTGCCGGGAATCCAGATGAATTCCTCCGGCGTGAGCGGCGGACCGGGTTCTTCGTTGAGGACGCCATCGCGGTCCAATAGCACGGCTCGCAGCTTTTGGAAATCAGGCATTGCCCTCCTGCAAAAAAGTGCGCCGTTGACTGCGCTCCCAGCCTTTCATTTCCTTGATCTGCTCATAGAATTTTTGCCAATCCCCGTCTAGTTTTTGGTACAGGTTCCGGAACTGCTCAACGTGCATTTCGTAGCGTCGCACTCCAAGCAGGTGCGCGTTGTTGAGCGGTTTGGCGAACCAGTGGTCGTAGTTGAGGACACGGAATTGTTCGCGTTGTTCGTGGTAGGTGGCTTTGAGTGCAGTGAGGACTTCCTGTTTTTTACGCTGCATTTCCGCTTTCGGAAGGTTGGAGGCGTAGAGCTGTTCAAGTTGCAGCAGTGTGGTCAGGGTGAGGGTCCGGAAACGTTCGCGGTCGGCTTGTGCGAGTCGGTAGCGGGGGAGCTTGGGGGAAGCGTCGCCTTCAACGCTACGCAGGAAACTCGCCACTCCGTCCTGCTCAACGAAGGAGGCGAAGGATTCGTTGAAGGAAGTGTCATCCGGAACATAGACCACCTGATGTGCCATCTCGTGGATGAGCGTGGCGGCAATGTCCTCGTCCCGGCGCTTGAGGAAGGTGTTGAGAACGGGATCGGAAAACCACTCCGGGAGCCAAGGCTGGTTGAGCCAGCCAAGGGTGGAGTAGGCGGTGACGTGGCTGATGGCGACATCCCAGTTTTCGGCTTCAAGTTGCTTGGCGAGTTCGAGTGCGTTTGCTTTCTCGAAGTAGCCACGATACTCCTGACAACCGACGAACCAGTAGCACCAGCGCTGGCTGGTGAGCGTGAAAGGTTTGGCGGCGGTGACGGCCACCGTGACGTAGCTGCGTCCAAGGTCGGTGTAGCCCGTGTAGCCCGGATTCTGTGGGAGCTTGAGTTCCGTGACTGCAAACTCACGGACCTGCCTCACCAGTTCAAGCTTGTGGCGTGTTTCGGACTGCGTGTCCGGACTGGCGATCAGTTTCTCGATGTCCTCTTTCTGCGCGAGCAGACTAAGGTGCCCGGACGCCGCCTGCCAGTAGTAGCCAAGGTCGGTGCATCCGGAGAGCAGGGTGAGCGTTGCAAAAATGCAGATGACGGGGAAGCCGCAAAGCAGGGAGCGGGGTTCAGCTCTCTTGGGCATCGAGGAAATTCAGGAATGCTTTGGCCGGTTTGAGGATGCCCGCGTGGCGGGCAAGGACTTGGTTGTCTGCGTTGAGGATGACATAAAACGGCAGTGCGAGAGTCTGAAAACGCTCGACCTGCATGAGTTGGTTGGTTTCTGCGTCCGCACCACCGTCGGTGTAAAGCTGGAGCAAGACGAAATCCTCGTGGAAGCGTGCTAGCACTGCCGGGCGCTCAAACACGTTCTTCTCCATCCAGCGGCAGTTCACGCAGGTGTAGCCCGTGAAGTCGATGAAGACGCGGCGATTCTGCTGCCGGGCAAGCACGAGAGCTTCGTCGAGTTGCGAGTGCCATGTCAAGTCTGTCGGCGGCAAGTTGTCCTTGGATTCCAATTCAACCAGAACCGGGGGCAAGTAGGTGTCCACCCACGGGTTGAGCGGCACACCGCCAAGGCCGCGCCCAAGGTAGAGCGCGAGCATCAGGAAACTGGCTGCGCTCACGAATCCCACCAAGGAGGTGGCCTTAATCCGGACCTGATGCACCGTGAGACTGCCGAGCAGAAAAAGTCCCGTGAGGACGGAAATCACCACCCACGCCGTGATCACAAAATCGCGGTCCAGTATCCCCCATTCCCAAACGAGGTCGGTGTTGCTCAAAAATTTGAACGCCGCCGCGAGTTCCAGTAAGCCCAGCACGACCTTGAGGTGGTCCATCCAATCCCCGGATTTACCCCGCAGTGACTGAATCCAGCGCGGGAAGAGTCCGAGCAAGAAGAAAGGCAGGGCGAAAACGGTCGCGAAGACGAGCATTCCGATCAGCGGCCAAAGCCAATGCCCTTGCGATGCGGCAATCAGCATCGTGCCGACAAACTGGACGGTGCAGGTGAAGGAGGTCAGCGTGAAGACGAGTCCCATCAACAGCACTCCCACTGCCCCTCCGTAGCGGCGGGACCACTGGTCTGCGTGGGTGCCGACTCCGGAGGGCAGGCGGAGTTCAAAGAAGCCCATCAGGCTGAACCCGAAGGCGAGGAAGAGCAAACCGATGGCCAGATTCACCCAGCCGTTGGTGGCCAACTGCACCGCCCCTGTTGCGCCGAGCAGGACGGACAGCCCCATGCCGGTGACCGTGTAGGTGCCGATGATGCCGAGTCCAAACAACCCTGCGAGGCGTACCGTGTTGCCGGATTCGCTCTGTTTGGTGAAGTACGCGACCGTGATCGGAATCATCGGGAACACACAGGGGGTGAGCAACGCCAGCAGTCCGGCCACCAGCGCTAGCCCGAGGAAGCCCGGTACGCCTTCCGAAAGCACGGATTCGAGTTCTGAGTTTGATAGACTTTCGGCATCCGGAACCTCGTCCACTGCATACTGCGCGAACGAATACTCCGGACGCACTGGACCAGATGTGATTGTGAAATCGGTGATTAAGGGGACTGTTTTGGGCGGCAGGCAAACACGGTCGCTACAGGTTTGAAAGCGCAAATTTGCTTGCACCGCAAATGTTCCCAGTGGGGCCGATTCTGGAACCCGCAAATTCTGGAAAAGACGCGCTTGGTTTTTGTGGAAGCTGAGCACCATGTCCAACACCGGGTCGTTGTCGGTGAGCGGGTTGGATTCGTAAATCGGTCCTTGTGCTTCCAGATTTACGGTGTCGAGGGTGAGTGTCGTAGGGATCGGTGCGAAATCCCCTGTGGCCGGAACGACGGAGTAGATGTGCCAGCCCGGATGGAGCTTCATCCGCACCACGGCCCGCACCTGCTCACCGAGACGAGGATCAGACGGTTCCAGTGCAAGCTCCGGAAAGACCACCTGATCCGGGATTTCTGGTTCGTCAAACTGGGCGGCAACGGGCGCGGCAGCTCCGAACAACAGCAGAAGGATCGCAAGCACGGCGGTCACTGCGGCCGAAAAATTTGTCCGGAAAGTCATGCGTGTGAGTCAGGCAGGCGAGTTCTGAGTTTCAGAAGACTGGACGAGTTTCAGTATGCCGGAGCGGTGGCGAACACGCCAGCCCTTCTCAAGGGAGAATTCCCACACCCCCGGATTGGAACGCAGCAATTTCAGAAATTCTAACAGGCGACGATAGGGGAGCGTGGTGCCGGATCGCTCAGTGATGAAGTGATGCACGATTTCCTGCTGCACCAGTTCCGGGAGGCCGTCCAACGTCGGGACCGCAAGCGAAATTCCGGAAGCTCGAACTCCCGTCTCTGTTTGCCATGCCCTCACACAGTCAGCGAGCCAAGTTTGCAGGTGGGTGCTTTGCGTTTCCAAGTCCTCAAGCCTTTGCGGCAAGCCGTTGCGCGACAACTCCTTCAACAACGGAATCAATTCGTTCCGGACGCGGTTACGCAGGTATTTTGGGCTTTGATTGGATTTGTCTTCGCGCCAAGCTAGGTTATTTCGAGTCAAGAAATCTTGGAGTTCCTGACGGGTGCAGGCCAGCAGAGGACGGATGAAAGGCAATGTGGACCAGCGCATGCCGTGCAGTTTGGAAAGATGCGCTCCGCGCAGCCACTTCAGCAGCCATGTTTCAATCTGGTCATCTGCTTGATGCGCGGTGGCGATGCGTTCTGCACCAAGTTGGGTTGCCAGTTTCATGGAGACGGCCTGTCGCCATTCCCGTGCCTTGGCCTGTAGTCCGGAGGTTTCGTGCTGAAGGGATTCACTGATTTGGAGATGGCAAGGAAGCTTCAGGCTCTCGCACAGGTTTTGGACGAATTCTGCATCCGCAGCAGATTCTTGACGAAGCTGGTGATTGAAGTGAACCACTTCGAGTTGGAACTGATGGCAGGGGCTGAGGTGCTGGAGCAGGTGGAGCAGGGCCACCGAATCGCTGCCGCCGCTCACACAGACAAGGACTCGGCTTCCGGAACGGATCAGCTCATGCCGGGTCAGTGCTGCGCTGAGGCGCTGGAGCAGTCCGTCCACATTCGTTGATCACTCGTCGTCGTAGGCTTCTTCTTCTTCCGCCCGCTCAAGCTGATTGATGGCGCTCTCCACGCGCTTCTGGAGCGGCATAAAACTTTGGTCCACCGTGACCGCCGCATCAATCGTGTCCTTGCCCAGCTTCATCAGGTGCTTCACGCCATCCTTGGTGAAGCGCATGAGGTCACGATGCACAAAGCCGTATTGCGTGAGGTTGGCGAACTCGGTGAGGACCGGGAGGTCGCCCTTCTTGGGGTTGGTTTTGGAGACGAGCTTGATTGCACGACGATAGGCGACCACCGCCTGATTGAAGGTCGGGGCCATGTTCTCGCGTGCCAACTTGTCTCCGGACTCGATGCGCAGCAGGTGATACTTGAGTCCTTGCATGTAGAGCCGTCCCTCCATCACGAGCGGAAAGGTGAGCTTGCTGTCAATGCGCCCCATGGCCTGCGCCAGTTCCAGTCCGGCTCCTTGAAGCAGGGGAACCTGCTTGATCGCCTCGATCACCTGCACGGTCTTGCCGATGACAACGTTTTCCTTCTGCTGACTGTTCTCGTCTTCGCCCCCGCCAAAGAAACTTGCGGCGGCTTTGCCGTCCGCAGTGACTTCCTCCAGTTCCTCGCGGGACAAGGTGGTGCTCATGGGACGGTTCTGCATGGCCTTGAGCAGGTCGTCCACCTGCCCCACCAAGGATTCGCCCACGTTGATCTCGGTGAGTATGCCCTCCGAGTTCTTGAGGTTTTCGTCGCCGGCTTCGTCGTTCACGTTGATCCCACTCATGTTGACGTTCTTCAGCACCGAGGACTTGATCGCCATCATGTTCTGCTTGTGGACGTTCTGGAGTTTTTCCAGATAGGTCTTGTAGGTGACAATGCTGACTTGGACGAATACCGGCGTGATGTCGCCAAGATAAATCGGCACTGCCGCTTGCAGCATGAGGTCCCGGTGGGTGTCTAGGTGGTGATCCTTGCTGTGGTTGATCACGGCATTGACCAACTGGACGCGGGAGGTGGAGTCGGTGGGCTCCTTGTTGAGCTTGCTGACGAGTTTCTTGACTTCCGAGTTACCCTCTGCCGCAAAACCGATGATGCTGCCGTCAACGTGGTTGCTCTCTTTGTTGCGGCCCAGCATTTTCTTGAGGGGGGATTTCTTGTTGTGTTCCTTGATCTCGCCTGTGATGCCGAGCAACTGCTTCTGGAACGCGATGAAGTTGATGTTGGGCGTGTTTTTGTTTTCTTGGATCTTGCTTGCCATCAGACCTGTTGGGTGAAAGGAGTGACTCAGGAAAACTATTAGGAGTATTGATGGCTCACTTTCCCGCAAAAGTCGAGAGAAATGAGCAGACGCTCAACCTGCAGTCAGTTCGTTGACTGCACGACGCCCCATGCTGTCAAAGCTTTCTGAGAGCGGATGGGGGATGAGGTGTTCACGAGTGCCAATGGCATCGTGTGGCCAGAGGGTGTTGGCCACCCCGTTGATGTACACCTGAGTAAATTTTGGCGCTACCGGGACATCGAACTTCCCGTGTCCCACCCAAATCCGCAGCTTCGGAGGATGCGAGGCCAGCAGCGGAATCTTCAATGCAGCAATGTACTTGAGGAACAGCATGCGGCATTGCTTGCTGTAGAGCCGCAGGAAGAAGCGCGGTAGCTCCTCGTCATGCCCCATCTTCTGATCCGGAGGGATTTTGGGAACCTTGATGTCGCGGATGTCGAAGCTCAGCACGAACTGCTCCCCCATATTGTCGCGGATGATCAGCGAGAGCATGTTGAAGCGGTTGACATGACAGGCGATGAAGACATCCTTGAGGTAGTGGATATTCTCCAAAAGCTCCTGTGAGGAAGCGTGCATGGGCGCAAAGAACTCCTTGATTTCCGATGCAAGGTCGAAGAGCGCCTGCGGGGTCACGGGGTTGGTGGCAATCTCACTGCGGACCGTGGCCGGAGGTTTCTCGAAGGAGGAGAGGTTGCGGCTGGAGAAGCCAAGATAGCCACTGAAGACGCAGCGGGCGATGCCTTCCACAAGATGCGCATCGAACATGGGCATGACGGTGTTGGCGTTGCGCCCCGCCCCGCCCCCAGAGGCTTCGGCGCGGCTGAGCATCGAACTGAAGCTCCACTTGCCGTTTTTTTGGTTGAAGTCCACCTTCACCCGGCTGCGGGGGATGCTCAGACTTTTAGAAATCGGCAGTGGCACCTGAAAGGGTTTGCGCTCGAAATTGCGCTCAAAGTGATACTTGAAGATTACGTTTTCCAAAGTGTCCCCGGCGATTTGCACCTTGGAACCCTCGATGGTGCGCCGCACCCAGTTTTCGTTCAACTCGATTCCGGACTGCCGGAAATAATCCGAGACGTTGCCGATCACGCTCTTGAGCTTCTGGTGGTCCTGATAAATGCTGCGGGCCTGCATTTTCTCCAACGCGTTCATGGGTTGCTTGCGCTTGACCTTGAGCAACACCTTGCGGTCCTCAATGGCGACCCGCTGGTTGACCACAGCAAGTAAGGGGGAGAGAAATTTTTTGGCATTTTCCAAATCCGCCGAACTGTCTCCCACCTTGAGCAGGTGCTTGGCAATATTATCCACACCGTTGGTGTGCCCGATGCTGCACAGCTTTTTATCGGTGCGCTGCATGGATTCAAGGAAGAGTTTTTTGAGAATTTTCTCGGTACGGTTGCCGGCATCGTCCCGACCCTGCGAGAAGCGGATCAACTCCAAGCGCTCTTCCGGGTCACTGAAAAAGAGGTTGTAGAAGGCGATCAACGCCCGTGTGCGCCAATTGACGGTGTCATCAATCCAGATGGCCTTGCCCTCGTTGCCATAGTCAATGATGTCCGAAATCCGGATGTGCTGGGCGAAGCAGAAGATGATCTGCTTCTGCGTCACAGAAAGCGTGTTGAGCTCGAAATCATGCTCGGTTTCCTCCGGTTGCTCGTAACTCTCGAAGCGGGCGAGCATTTCAGTGAACTTGAGCCACCACGGATCCAGCGGCAATTCCGGGAAATCCGCTTCAATTTGCCGGAGTCCTGCCACCAAGGAGCCTTCGAGTTCTTGGCTGACGAAATAGCGTTGGTCCGGATTCCAGAGCAGGCGAGTGAGGCTGCTCGGCGGATCGTCTTCCTTGTCGATGCAGACGATCATTTCCAGCCACCAGCAGTTGAGCAGTGCCTTGGGGAGGTTGCGGTGACTGACCTTCTCGCTTTCTCGCAGGAAGATCGGGGTGGCGTGTTCCAGAAATTTTTTGCGCGGAATCTTAGTCTCACCCCAACTGGGCAGCTTGCGGAGCGCAAAAGTCTCGACCAAATCCTCCCCGGTTTTCTCGCCGTTCTCATCACTTGGGGCCGGAGTGGTCTGGGTGAGTTGCCACTCGTCTTCCGGAAACACCCCGATCTGCTGAAGTACCTGAAATTCGTAGGGCAGGTCAAAGGGCATAGAAGTAATTCCACACAGCACCACCGCCGGGTTGAGCAGGAAGTCGTTGAGCATGTTCGAGTAGGCCATGCTGCCTTCCGGAGAGACGAGGAAGGGTGTGTGCTGCCCGGCGCGTTGCCTGCGGAGGATGTTGGTGAAGAAGTGGATTTCCGTGCTGGGGTATTTCTTGGTGAGGTACGCTTCCGCCTGAAACACCTTCTGGTGAATGGGAAATTCGATATCAACTTCACGGAGCTTCGCTTCAAAATCCGAGTAAGCTTGCGCGAGTTGCGTCATGTGGACGCGGAAATGCTCAGCTAGCGTGGCGGACAACTTCTGGGTGTGGTCCTCCGGAAGTTCGACCTTGCCGCAGTGCTGCTGGAGCAGTTGCACCACCTCCGGCAACTTGCCTTGGTAGGTGCTGGCCATGCGGGAGGCCAACTGCTCCAGAAAATCAACTGCAAAAAAAGAGGAGGCTTGGCTGTTTTTGAGATGCCCGAGCAAGGCTTTTTCCTGCTGCGGGCCTGATGCCTTAGGGTCCAGGCCCTGCTGCACCAAAACCAAACGTGCGCTCTCCTCTCCCAAAAAATGCTCGCGGTAGTACAGAGCCATCCAGTGGTTGACCACCTCTCCGGACAGCTTTGCCATCGAGAAGGGAAAACAGCGTTTGCGCAAATCGTCGGCAGATTCCTTTTTGAGAAAACTGAAGAACTGCTTGAGGGCATCGAGGAAAATCTCGCAGTCCGGATACTCCCGGACCGTGTGTGAAATGGGAATGTGGAAAAGCTCACCTTGTTCTTCGGGACTTAGTTTCTGGAGGCGTTCCTGAATAAGCCGATACACCTCCTTGCGGAAACTGCTTTCAAAAATCACATCTGCAACCTTCGCCTCTTCTGCGGTCAACCCTTCGCCAATCTGTTCCAGTAATGCCTCAACCGCTTCCTGCTTGAGGGCTTTGTGCTCTGCCGGAGAGAGGATTTGGTAGTAGTAGTGATCATGGAAGTGGTTGAGGATCGCCGTGACTAACGCGATGAAGAAATCTCCATCGTTCCAGCTTCCGTCATACTCCGGATTGGTGTCAATGATGATTTGCGCGTCCATGTCGGAATCGGGTTTGTGCCCGATGCCCCCAAGGCTACCGATGGTGGTGAGCGCCTTGATGGGCCGGACCTGTGCCTGCTGGAACTGACCACAAATTTCGGGATACTCCTCCTGAAGGTAGTTGAAGATGCTGATGTCCCCACCTTCGCACATCTTCTTAGGAAGGAAGCGCAGCCCCCCCTCAATGCCAAACGGTGCCCCTTCCTTGAAAATCGGATAGGAGAGGGTGCGCATCACCGGTTTGCCGTCCTCGTCAAACTGCTTGGTGCGCTCCTGCACCTCCATCGGTGGAGCGTCCACTTGGTTGATGTCGAAGAGGAAAAGCCCTTCAAACATGGTGTTGTGCATCTCATCGCTTGCCAGCGTGACCAGACTTTCCATGCGCTTGCGGTTGATCTGTCCCATCGCGTCGAATTCCCGCTGCGCGTACTCCTTGAGTTCATCGAGTTGTTCCTTGGAGTAGGAACTGCGCAGGGCGTCCGTGAGGGTGCTTTTCTGGAGGGACTTCAGGATTGTCTGCAAGCCCGACTTGGCGGCATCTCCCTGCGGATTGCAGGGGACGAGCACATTGCGGACGGAGAGGGCTTCGAGTTGCTGCTCAAGCGTCATGGTGTTGCGATTCCGGCCATTGGGTTGGAAGTGACCCGTGGGGCTTCTCTCTGGAGTTGCAGGTGTGCGAGTGGATTGGCTTTTGGACGCTGCTGGGAGCGTTGGTTGATGGTTCGTACCACGCTGGTGACGCGTCGTCCGGTGGCTACGGCTTCTGGAGTCACGGTGTAGCCTTTGCTGCGGGAAAGTTCTTTGGCAGTGTAGCCCGCCGCCACCCCCCGCTGGGAGAGCCTGCGGATTTGCGGAGCCGTGATACGCCGAATCTTGCGGCCAAGCTGCACTTCACGCCTTGTGGTCTTCGGAAGATGAGGACGGATTTTCACCAAGGGTGCTTTGCGAAGCGGTTTCTCCGGAGACAGCTTGATCCAGCGCATGTCCCGCATCAGTCGTTTGGCACTGCGTCCTGTTTTTCCCTGCTCGGACTGCAGAGGGCGCAGCGGTTGTTTGAGAGGCCGCAAACGGATGGAACCGCTGCCCCAACTCGTGATCCGGATGTAACGCTGCACCGTCTTGGGGTCGTCCTTCGCAAAGGCGGAATCCATGCCCAACCCCAACGTGCCGAGGACGAAGATTCCCGCTCCAAGCATTCGGAGCTTTTGGAGTTGATCACGCAGCATGGTTTCCCGAGGGTTGACGGATTCCGGAACAGGCGAACTGCACAGGCGCAAAAAAGCAGCAGATTGTACCCGCTCGCTTGTACGCAAAAGTATCGGTGCTGGCGCTACGATCCAGACTGGCATCAACCTGTCAAATTCTCCTGCGAACCTCAATCCCAAAATGAAACGACAACTTTTTTTCCGGGTGATGCAGAAAAAGATTGCACTGGGCGGCAGTTCGTAATATGTATAATCGTTAACTTTGTGCAACCCTTTGAAAGGAGCTGAACATGCAACACCCCATCCAGAAACTCTTGCTGGTGGCACTTGCCATCGCAGGGCCAGCGACGCTTGCGTATGCAGGCGGAGGTGGGCCTGGGGGCAATTACCTGATCGAACCGCTTGGTTTGATGTTACTGGCCGCAACGGTATTTGCGATCATCCTGAGCTACGCCAAGCAGGCGAGCCTGTTCGCCTTCATCATCGTAGGCATCCTAGGAGGTGGGTATTTTCACCTCACCGACCCTGAGACCGCCTTCATGGGCTGGGCGATCAACAAAAACGTCCTCACCGCCTTCGTGGACGTCGGCATCATCTTGCTACTCTTCATGGCCGGGATGGAGGTGGACATCAAAGGGATGATCAAGCGTTGGAAGTTGCTGCTCATCAACGGGGTTGGCCAAGTCGCGGGCCTCTTCGTTATTTGCATCGGCCTTGGCGTGGCCTACATGGGCATTAATGAGGATTATATGGCAGCGGCGGGCTTACCTCCCGCAAACGCAACTGCCGCCTTGCTCTACTTTGCGCTCTGCTTGACGCTTTCCTCGACTATCCTCGTCATCGGTACCCTCAAGAGTACCGGGCAGATGGAGACCGCCCACGGGCAGGTCGCGCTGGGTTTGATGGTGCTTCAGGACATTGTGGCCGTGGTCGCCTTGGCGATTCTTGGTAGCCTCAAGCCGCCCGCGCCGGGCACCGAACCCCCCAACCTTGGAATGGAGGTGGGGATGATTTTCGCGAAGATGTTTGCCTTGGCGATCATCCTCTACTTCGTCACCAAGTACCTCCTCAATCCACTCTTCAAGTACTTTGCAAAATCCGGAGAGTTGCTTTTCATCGGCACGCTTGGCTACGGATTGGGCGTTGCCGCGCTTTGCGAGGTGGTCCACTTCTCCTCCGGAATCGGCGCCTTCTTCGCTGGAGCAACGCTGGCGGCGCTGCCCTACCGTCATGAGATCGAGGACAAGGTCGAACCCCTCAAGGCGTTCGGCATCATCCTCTTCTTCATCGGTTTGGGTTTCGACATTTCCGCCCTTCCGGTGGACAAGCTGATTGGCGGCTTGACCGACGGGGTGATCCTCGCGGTTTTGGTGGTGATCCTCACGATCCCGCTGATGATCCTGCTGGGCTATCTCAGCAAGATGAAGGGGCGACCCTCATTTATGATCGGGGCAATCATCAACCAAAGCTCCGAGTTTTCGCTGATGCTTGCGGTCTTGTGTCTGCAATACAAGCTGTTTGACGCAAACCTCTTCATCGTCATCACCATTGTCGTGCTGGTGACCTTCTTCCTTTCATCGCTGGGGCACCAGTTTCTGGAACCCCTGTATGGAGCGCTTGCAAAGAGCCTCAACTTCGTGGACACCCATGCGGCGGAGGAGGAGGTTGCTGCTGCCGGGTTTGAGATGGAAAACCATGTGGTCATCATGTCGTACAACGAACTGGCGATGGAGATTGCGGATTTCTACGCAAAACGCGGGCAACAGGTGCTGCTGCTGGACCTTGATCCAGAGATCACGGGCTACTTCGAGGAACATCACCACGACAACAACATCCACGCGCACTACTCGGACATGCAGGATCCGGACGTGTGGGGGGACATGGGCTTCGACAAAGCCAAGGTGGTGGTCTCGTGCATGGATGGCGGACAGGAGGCCGAGGTGGCGATTGCCCGCTGGCTGAACAAGGAGGGCAAGGTTCCGTTTATCGCGGCCACCTCCTCGCATGAGGAAACGCTGGAACTCTACGAGGCGGGTGCCCGCTATGTGATCCAGACAGACTTTTTGGCGGCCAAGAGCTTCCGCAGCCTCTTCGAGCAAGAGGTGGACAAGCCCTTGACGGAAGCCTTCTCCGAGTTGGGCAAGGCCCACTGGGATGAGACTCGCAAGATCAAGGAGGGCATGGGTGCCCTCTTTGCCACCGTTTAATCCGGGAACTTCTACTGAGAGAATGGCTATGCTGCATTTACATCCACTTCGGATCGCGGTCCTGTTCGTAGGAACGCTGCTCCTCGCCTCCCCGGCTTATGCCGGAGGTGGGGGCTGGTTGATCAAACCGCTTGGGCTGATGCTCGGCGGTGCTATGCTCATCACCTTGGTGTTGAGCAAAATCCAACAAACGAGCATCCTCTCCTTCATCGCGATGGGAGTCGTGATGGGGTTGGCGATCGGAGGATATGAGGAGGATTATCTCCTTGCGCACTTCCCCGGACTTGATGCTATTGTCTCGGGCTTCCAACAAGTTGGGATCGCCCTGCTGCTCTTCATCGCCGGGATGGAGTTTGACATTGGCAGCGTCACCAAGCGCGCACGGTTGGTGCTCACCAACGGCATCGGGCAGATTGTCCTTGCGCTGCTGCTGCTGTTCTTGGTGGCTCAGGCTTTGCTGCAAGGCGAGAGCTTCAGCACGCTCTTCTACTTTGCGCTCTGCCTGACCCTCTCCTCCACCATCATCATCCGCACAGCGCTGGACACACGAGGCGGGGGGGATTCGCTGCAAGGGCAAATCGTGATGGGCATCACCGTCCTTCAGGACTTGGTGGCCATCATTCTGCTGGCCCAACTCCTAGGCTTGAAAGAGACGGGTGGGGTCATCGTTCCTGGGACTGCTCTTCTGATCCTTGCCAAGCTCGTCGGCCTTGCGCTCGTGCTCTGGGTTTTGTCCAAGTACATCTTGGACCCTGTGGTCAAGTACCTCACGAAGTCCCCGGAACTGCTCTTCGTCAGTGCCTTGGGCTGGTGCATGGGGGTCGCCTCGGTGTGTTCAGCCATTGGCATCTCCCCGGAAGCCGGGGCGTTTCTCGCCGGGGTGTCGGTGGGCATCTTGCCCTACAAGCTCGACATTGAAGATAAGGTGGAGCCGCTCAAGTCCTTTGGGATGGTCCTGTTCTTCCTGACGCTTGGGTATGGGCTGACCAAGGTTGACGGACAGGTGTATCAGGATGACATCAAACTGGCGTGCTTCTTTGTCGCCCTTGTCGTGATTGGCAAGCCGATCCTCTCCATCATTTTTGGCTGGTTGACGAAACTCAAGGGTCGACCGTCGTTCATGATTGGCGGCTACCTGAACCAGTGTTCCGAGATTTCACTGATCATCGCTCTCATCGCAAGAGAAGCGGGGGTGTTTAACGACCGGATGTTTGCGCTGGTTGTCCTCACCGTCATCGGTTCGTTCATTGTCTCCTCTTTTGGACATCTCTACATCAACGAACTCTATGGGATGATCCGGGGAATGTTGCGGTTTGTGGACAACCATAGTGCGCCTTATCAGGTCGAATCCTTCGACTTTGAGTTCAAGGATCATGTGGTGGTGCTGTCCTACAACGAACTTTCTGGAGAGATCGCGGATTTCTACGCCCAGCGTGGGGAGAAGGTCTTGCTGATGGACCTCGATCCGGAGATCACGGAGTTCTTCAAGGGCAAGGAAAACAGCAACATCATCCCGCTTTACGCGGACATGGAGGATCCGGACGTGTGGGAGCAGTTCGCCTTTGACAAGGCAAAGCTGGTCATCTCCTGCCTTGATGAAGGGCAGGAGGCCGAAATCGGCATCTCCCAGTTCCTCAAGCAGCGCTCTCCGGATGTGCCCTTCCTCGCGGCCACCTCGTCACACGAGGAGGCACTGGAACTCTACGAGATGGGAGTGCGCTATGTGATCCAAACCGACTACCTCGCGTCCAAGAAATTCCGGGAGGTGTTTGGGGAAGAAATCGACAAATCTGGGTCTGAAGCTTTCAAGGAGAAAGGGGAGGAACATTGGAAGGCCACCCGTGAAATCAAGGAAGGTCTCGGCGAGATCTTCAAGTTCGTCTGAGAAAACTCTCAGCGTTGTTCAACCTGCACCGGCATGGACGCTGGTGCAGCACACACACGACCGGAGGCAGGGACGCCGTCCGGATCGGGCCATTCCCGTCCTTGTGCCCGATCCAATTTACCCACACTGGCGTTCAGCGTCCTCCGGCAGACAGGGACGTCAATGCAGCAATCCGGCGCTTTTGCCGAGAAGGAACCCGTGTTGGGTTTCTCGGAAGACATGTTTCTGGAGCAGATGCTTCAGGAAACCCTCAATCCCGCTTACGAGGGGCCAGAACCTCAAGCCGTTCCAGTCGCCATCAGACGGGAGCAAGCCCTCCACGGACTCCGGAAGCGGGCAACTCACTACGCCTTGCAGTTACAACCGCTCTTGCGGTTGTGGGTGTCTCCCACCGTGCGGGTTCAACTCAAGCAACGCAAACTCCTGCCCTTTGCGGAATTGTCCGGACTCGCCACCGGGCGTTCGTACTTCAATCTCGTCAGCATTGAGGAACCTCGGTCGCTGTGGACCATGCACTGCTCCCGGAGTCTTGCCGAAGGTTTGGTCCAGCAGCGGCTCCGCCAGCGCTACGGCTGGCTGAAAGACGGGGAATTGGAGGGCGAGGGGGCGCACTCGACGGTGTTTCTGGAGATTGGCGAGTTCCTCCGCAAATCCCGGGATGCGATGCTGGAAGACTGGGGGGGGCCACTGGTGATTGCGGGCTATCGTCCTGTGCTGCGGCCCCGTTTCACGAAGGAGGCCTCTCCAAGTGACGAGTACGCTCTGCTGAGTTATCGGGTGGAGAGTCCGGAGGTTTCCGGAGACCTGCACTGGGCGATTCCGATGAATGCAATTTTGGAGATTTTTGGGAAAACACTACAGCCTCGGGATGAGCTTTCCGGACTGGGACGTTTGCAAACCCTCCGTCCGGTCTGAATAAACAGGTGGGGCTAACGTTCCACCTTCAGCACCGCCATGAAGGCTTCCTGCGGCACCTCCACGGTACCGATGCGTTTCATGCGCCGCTTGCCCTTCTTTTGCTTCTCCAACAGCTTGCGCTTGCGGCTGATGTCTCCGCCGTAACACTTGGCCGTGACATCCTTGCGCAAGGCGCCCAGCGTTTCCCGTGCGATGATTTTGGCCCCGATGGCGGCCTGGATGGCAATCTCGAACATCTGCTTGGGGATCAGTTCCTTGATGCGCTTGGCCAACTCGCGGCCTTGATAGTACGCTTGGTCGCGGGGGACGATCAGGGAAAGTGCATCGACCGGATCGCCATTGAGGAGGATGTCGAGCTTGGCGAGTTCGCCACGCTTGAAGCCGCTCAGTTCGTAGTCGAAGGACGCATAGCCTCGGGAAACCGATTTGAGGCGATCGTAGAAGTCCATCACGATCTCGTTGAGCGGCAGTTCATACTCCAGCATCACGCGGTTCGGGGCCGGATACTCCATGTGAACCTGAGTGCCTCGACGTTCCTGCGCGAGTGTCATGATCTGTCCGACAAACTCGGTCGGCGTGAAGACGCGCCCCCGGATGTACGGCTCCTTGATGTGGTCAATGTCTCCAGCGGGCGGAAGCTGGGCGGGATTGTCCACGGCGACGGTTGTGCCGTTCCGCAAGTGGACGTGATAGACCACGCTGGGGGCGGTTGTGATCAGTTGCAGCTTGAATTCGCGCTCCAGCCGCTCCTGTGCGACCTCCATGTGCAGCAGGCCCAGAAAGCCGCAGCGGAACCCAAAGCCGAGGGCCACCGAGGTTTCTGGCTCAAAGGTGAGGGAGGCATCGTTGAGGGCGAGCTTGTTGAGGGCTTCGCGCAATTCCTCGTAATCTTCGCCATCAACGGGATAGATGCCGCTGAAGACCATCGGATTGGCCTCGGTGTAGCCCGGCAGTGGCGTAGCCGCAGGGCGTTCTGCAAGCGTGACCGTGTCACCGATCTTGGAGTGACCAATGGTCTTGATGGACGCGCAAAGGAATCCGACCTCTCCGGGACCGAGGGTTTCACGCACCTCCCGGAAGGGCGTGAACACGCCAAGCTGGACGACTTCGTAATCCTGCTGGGTGGTCATGAAACGGATGACCTCGCCAGTACGGACCCGGCCATCAACAATCCGGACCATCACGACCACCCCAAGGTAAGCGTCAAACCACGAATCGAAAATGAGGGCGCGCAACGGAGCCTCCGGATCGCCCTTGGGTGCAGGAACCTGTGCGACGACTTGCTCAAGGATTTCGCCAATGCCCAAGCCTTGCTTGGCGCTGGCCCGCACCGCGTTGCTGGCGTCCAAGCCAATGATGTCCTCGATCTCCTGAGCGACACGATCCGGCTCTGCCGTAGGCAGGTCCACCTTGTTCAACACGGGCAGCACCTCCAAGTCGTTCTCAACGGCGAGATAGACGTTGGCGAGGGTTTGCGCCTCCACCCCCTGCGCAGCATCCACAACGAGCAAAGCACCTTCGCAGGCGGCCAGCGAGCGGGAAACCTCGTAGGTGAAATCAACGTGTCCGGGTGTGTCAATCAGGTTGAGAATGTACTCCAATCCGTCTGCGGCGCGGTACTGAAGCCGCACGGCTTGGGACTTGATCGTGATGCCGCGCTCACGCTCGATGTCCATGCTGTCGAGCAACTGCTCCTGCGCCTCGCGTTCGGAGACCGCCCCAGTTGTTTGCATGAGGCAGTCTGCGAGCGTCGATTTGCCGTGGTCAATGTGGGCGATGATCGAGAAGTTGCGGATGCGCTGGGGATCAATGTCCTGGGATTTCATGAAGTGGTGCGGAACGCGATGCATGGAAACTTACCAGTTTATCAATCCGCATTCTTTGGTTCCAGCCGAATCTGGAGTGTGCGCCCCTCAGTACTGGATTAAACGCTGGACTGTTCGCCCAGCCGACCCTACCATTGGGAAAGCTGTGAATCTTCTCAACTTCCTACCGTGACTGCACCGCTGCTTTCCTTTGAAGACTACCTCCGGCAACCTCCGGAAGCACGGATGACGCACTATGTCCGGGAGGGACGGCTCTACCACGTCATGCTCCCCCAGCAGTTTGAGGAACCGCTGATGGAGGAACTGTTCGACACTGCGGACCTCATCAAGGAAATCACCCGCAAACCCAACGGTAGCGGCTTCCTCAAGTCCGTTTTGCAGCATAAGAAGGCGATGCTCTACTTCACGCAGCCGTCCACGCGGACCTTCCTTTCCTTCCTCGCCGCCTGCCAACTCGTGGGCATAGACACGGCGGAAGTGCGCGACCCCTCGCTTTCTTCCGAATACAAGGGGGAGAGTCAGGAGGACGGGGTGCGGGTCTTCAGCAGCTACTTCGACTGCATCGTGATGCGCGATCCCAAACCTGGATTCTGCGAGTACATGGCCTATCTGCTCGATGCCACCGGACGCAGTGTGCCCATCCTCAACGGTGGCAGTGGCAAGGATCAGCATCCCACGCAGGCACTGCTCGACCTCTACACCATGCATCGGTCGTTTCTCAACCGAGGGGGACTCCGGAAGAAACGCTATGCGTTCGTTGGTGATCTCTTGCGTGGACGGGCGGTGCGTTCGTCGGTGTACCTGCTCAGCCAGTTCCAAGATTTGGAGTTTCATTTTGTGGCTCCGGCAGCGTTCCAGATTGCTCCGGATTTGGAGGATCACCTCAAGACCCTCGGTATTTCCTATCAACTCAGTGAGGACTTGGAGTTGCTGCTTCCGGAAATGGATTGCGTTTACATGACGCGGCTACAGGACGAGTACGACCTGTCCGGAGAGTCGCAACTGGTGGACTACTCACGCTACAGCCTTGATCTGGAAAAGGTTCAGAAAATGAAACAAGACTCGATCATCCTGCACCCGCTGCCGCGTCGGGACGAGATTCACCCGGAAGTCGATGCCGATCCGAGGGCGGTGTACTGGCGGCAACTCCGCAACGGCATGTACTTGCGGGCCGCACTGCTGCTGCACGTCTTTGGTGCCGCACATCGCTTGCAGGAGTATTGACGATGCAGAAACGAGAGTTTCTGTCCACCCAAGCCGCCCTTGTGTTGGTGTACGGACGCCCGCCGCTGGTGTTTGCCGGGATGGTCTTCGCCCTCATGGTTTTGCTCAGTCGGCAGCCCATCTTCTACGTGGCCGGAGTCGTCTGCCTGTTGGTGGCGATGGTCTTCGATTTGATGGATGGCTGGTTCGCCGCACGTTTCCGTCCCCAAGCCAAGCTCGCACATCTGGCGGACCGCATCATGGACAAGGCGGTGTACTCGATGGTCTTCCCGCTCGTGGCGGTGGGCATGATGTGGCGCTACCAGTTCCTGCCGGACGGGGCGGATCGGCAGCTGGAAATGCTGCATGTGGTCTTCGTGCTGGTGCTGTGCGTGACAGTGCTGCTGCGCGACAACTTCGCGCATTTCATGCGCAACTTCTCGTTGCGTCATGGAGAGGAAGAAGAACTCAAGGAGGTCACTCGCCTGCGCACGATGGTTGCCGCACCCGTCGGGGCTATTCTCTACGCCCACGCTTTTTATGTTCCGGAAGGTCCGGGGTCTGGACTCTATGCGTGGATCAGTCCGTTGGGGGAAATCCCCATTCAGCAACTCTTCTTTCTGGAAATTCTCTTCCTCATCATCAATTTCGGCTCGCTTGCGGGTTACTGCCGCAAGTACGGAACCGCGTGTCTTGACGACCTCTGCCTCGGCGACGAGGTGTTGCGCCGCCGCATCCTCTCGGTGTTCCCCAACGCTCTGACGGTGATGAACGCAGTCATGGGAGTGTTGGCGATGCTGTTCGCCTACCGGGGGCGGGTTCAGGAAGCCTACCTCATTCTGTTAGGTGCAGGTTTTTTCGATCGACTGGATGGCGCATTGGCCCGCAAGCTGGGACTCACGGAACCCCTGCCCTCCGCAAAACCCAAGCAGCACAACATCACCTTTGGCGGGGTGCTGGATGATGTTTCGGACACGGTCAGTTTCTGCATCGCGCCTGCGGTGATTTTCTATTTGTTGATGGCCCAGGTTCCGGAGGAGCACACCGCAGGGCTGCCCTATGCTTGGATGGCCGGGTTGTACGCTTTGCTCGGCATCACCCGGCTCGTCTTCTTCATCCTCGATCAGAACAGCATTCCGGGCTTCTTCAAGGGTATGCCGGTTCCGGCAGCGGCCTTGCTGACCACCGCTCCGCTCATCATGCTCTCCCAAAGTCTTGCAGCCAAGGCCGCAACCCTGGCCTTTTGGAGTTCGTTTTGTTTTTGGTTGATGCTGGCGGGGTCGCTGCTGATGATCGCCTTCCCCATTCGCTACCTCCACATCGGACGCTTGATGGGCCGCAAGCCGTGGGTCGGACGCATGACCCTGCTGCTGATCTTTGGATTCGCGTTCACGCCCTACTTCGGCCACGTTGCGCTCGCCTACCTGCTCTTCTACACCTTCTCACCCCTGTTCACATGGCGTATCAGTCCAGAAATTGCCGATCAGGAAACTCGCCCGACTGTTGTATCTAACGGGTGACAATGGAGGAAATCCACGATGAGGAAGGACGGGTGGTCAGTCCGGCTCCCCAACCGGAAGAGCAGTACGACCTTTCTCTGCGGCCCCAGCACTTGAGCGAGTACATCGGCCAGCCTGAAATCAAGGCAAACCTCAAAGTCTTCATTGCGGCGGCGAAAAAGCGCGGACATCCGCTCGACCATGTGCTGCTGAGTGGCCCTCCGGGTTTGGGCAAGACGACTCTCGCTAACATCTTCGCCAAAGAGATGGAGACGCAAATCCGTTCCACTTCCGGACCCGTCATTGAACGGCAGGGCGACCTTGCCGCGATCCTCACCAACCTGGAACCCGGCACCATCCTCTTCATTGATGAAATCCACCGCATGAACCGGGTGGTCGAGGAAGTCCTTTATGGAGCGATGGAGGATTTCACCCTCGACATCATCATCGGGCAGGGACCGGCAGCGAGGACCGTGAAACTCGACCTTCCACGTTTCACGCTGGTGGGAGCCACCACCCGGACAGGTTTGCTCTCCGCACCGCTCCGGGATCGCTTTGGCATCCAGAGCCGCCTCAACTACTACACTCCGGAAGAACTGCAAATCGTCATTCTGCGTGCCGCTGCGATTTTGCAGGTAGAGATTGTCGAAGAAGCCGCGCTGGAACTGGCTCAACGCTCCCGAGGCACCCCCCGGATTGCCAACCGCATGTTGCGGCGCTGCCGGGATTTCGCGGATCTCGAAACCGGAGGGGTGATCACGTTCCCCCTCATGCAGCGCAGCCTTGAAAAGATGGGGATCGATCTTGAAGGACTGGACCAGATGGACCGTCACATTCTCCAGACGATCATCGAAAAATTCAGCGGTGGGCCGGTTGGGCTTGGAACCCTGGCGGCGGCAGTCTCGGAAGAGAAGGACACGCTGGAAGATGTTTACGAACCTTTCCTGCTGCTGAATGGTTTCATCCAGCGCACCCCTCGTGGCCGCACGGCCACACTGCGGGCGTTTGAGCACCTGAACCTTCCGACCCTCCAGACGGATTTCCACACCTCCCTTTTCTAGGTTCCCCTCTGTATGGATTATCTCTCACGCCTCGCCACCCGTAGCGTCCAAGCCCAGCGTCCGAACCTGTGGCTGTTTCTTGCGATGTTGCTGGTTTGCTACGGACTTTCCGCGTACATGCGTCTCGCGCAGTTCGAAACTTGGAAGCAAAACCCGCGAGCGTACTTCGTCGGGGAGCGTCCCATGATGACCACGCTCGATGCTCCGTATTGGTTGCGTCTGGGCCGGGAGTATCAAGAAGGGACTTACGGCACTAACAAACTCCGCTTCTATCCGGACAACACCAAATCCCTGAGCAAACGCTTGGCCCCTCCTAGTGAGTTTCAGGATCAGCGACCACAACCCGCTACAACCGCTGAGGTTGGCGTTCGTGATGTCCCGCTCCTCAGTGTCTTATCCGGGACACTGGCGGCAATATTGGACGGCAATCACTACCTTGCGGGAACGCTGCTCGTGCCCATGCTCGCGGGTTTGTTCATCATCCCGCTAGGAATTTACTTTTATCTGCTTGGCGTTCCCGCAGCCGGGCTGCTCGGTGGTTTGATTGGCACGTTTTGCGCGGAGTATTACATGCGCGCCTCGATCGGGCGCATTGACACTGACATGCTCAACCTCTTTTTTCCGGCGTTGGGGGGCTTGCTGGTGTTGCTTGCAGGAAAGGCCGCATCGCTACGGAACCGTGTTCTCTTCAGTGCGTTTGCGGGGGTGGCTCTGCACGGATTCGATTGGTGGTACGAGAAACCGGGCTTCACCCTTGCCTATTTTTGTGTCCTGCTGGCCATGCTCGCGATCCATCGTACCCCCCTCCGGACGCTCCTGCTCTGTGCGGTGGTGTTTGTGGTTGTGGTGGGTCCGGGCCACTTCCGGGGAGGAGTCGGCTCAATCTCTTCTAATCTTTTCGTCCGTTACCTCAACGTTGGGCAAGAGCAAGTGGTTGAGGCGGAGAATGAAGCAATTTCCCCAGCCACCTTCCCGAATGTGTACAAGACCATCTCCGAGGCAGAACGTGTGCCGATGGGGAAAGTGCTGACTCAGGTGCTCGACAGCGAAATCCTCGGCTGGCTCGGCTTTGTGAGCTTTGGGCTGTTTGCCCTTTTGCGGTGGCGATACGTCATTCCACTGCTGCCTTTCCTTGCCCTTGGAGTGTTTGGTTTCTACTCCTCCCGCCGCTTCATCATGTTCCTCGCACCTTTTGTTGGAGTGGGGCTTGGCTTGTTTGTTACGCTTGCGGTTCAGTATGTCTGGTCTGGAATGAAATCCCTGACAGGATCACCCCCGGCAGAGAAAAATTCTGGTAAAACGAAGCCAAAGCCGGAACCAGAGCAAAAAGCAGGGATTTGGCACAATCCCCTGTTCCGGGAAGCTCTGGTTTATGGGGCTGTGGGGTTGTGCTTTCTCGGAGTTTACAAAAACACTGCCTTTTCTTTTGTGCCCGGACCTTCGATTCCGACGGCGGTGTACGCGACTTTCCTAGAGGTGAAGAAACGTGTGCCTCCGGATGCTGTCATTGTGACTTGGTGGGACTATGGATATGCACTCGCGGATGCAACCGGATTGGGGACATTTCATGATGGCGGGGTTCAAACGACTCCGAAAACCTACTTTGTCGCTCGCAGCTTGATCACTCCAAGTCCGAAAGACCTGTTCCGCATCACGAAATTCCTTGCAACAGAAGGCAATCCGGGCATCACTGCGGCGAACACCTCTCCAAAGCGGTTGCTCCAAGCGGTTCACAATCCAACCCGGATTCCGGAACAGCCGATCTATCTCTTCTTCACCTACGACATGATCGGCAAGTACATCGCCTTTTCCAACTTGGGATCGCATGACTTGGCCAAAGGCGGCAGCCGCCCGAAGGGCTTCCAGAAAATCGTCTGCCAGAATCTCGCCAATGATGTGCTGAACTGCAATCGGTACCGCATTGACCTCAAGCAGGGGCGCATCAACGACCGTTTCCCAGTCAAACGGACCGTGCAAGTGCTGGGGGGCAAGGTCGTTCACGAACAGGAATATTCCAACGCGCAGGGGATCACGGTGCAGTTCCACTTGCAGCAGCCACGTCAAATCTCCGAGGTTTACTTGTTGGAGGAGGAAGTCTTTGCTTCTAACTTCAATCAGATGTACCTGCTGGGTCGCTACGACACTTCGCGTTTTGAGGAAGTCCTGAACGCCTTTCCACTGTCCCGCCTCTATCGGTTCCGTTTTGAGGAGGCGAACCCGTCAACTGAGTGATGTCCGGAACCCACCCGCCTGTTGAGAACTACCCCTTCCTCGCCGAATTCCGACTGCCCCAGCAGTCGGAGGAGCGCGAACAGCACATTGCCGTCCTCCAACAACAGCTCAGCCAAGCGCAGAGCCAACTGCCAGAAAACTCCGGGTTGGCACTGGAGTATCTGGCGGCAAGGGAGCAGAGTTTCATGGAGGTGGTCTCAAGTTACTTTGCCGAGATTCACCAGCACTTGATCACGGAAAATCTCGCGTCCGACAATGCCTTCCGGATACTGGCTCGCAACACCCACCTGCTGGATGCGATTTTATTGGTGACGGCAGATTATGTGCTGGAAGACCTGCCTGCGGTCAAGGAAATCCTTGTTGATGAACTGGAGCGTGAGTGCAATTACAAACTGCGGGTGCTGCCGGAAAAGGCAGAGAAACGCAGGGTTTTGCGGGATGAGGTCGCGCAATATGCGAATCCGGAAAGCACGGACGAGCAGAATCTGGGGAACTACTATCGACGTGTCCTCGATGAACTTTCACAGGAAATCGGACGGGTCCAAACGCAGCTGGAGGAAGTCCAGAAACTCCTGCCCCAAGTCCGGAATTGCAGCATTGACCCCAAAGAGGTGTTGGAGCATCTGGTCGTCTTTGCGCGTGGAGGATACGGACGGGCGGAGCTGAGTTTCGCCTCCGATCGTGACCTCGGCTACTGTCTCGACACCCGACACTTGGAGGTCGGGGCGGTCAAACTTTACCAGCAGATTGTGGTCCGGATTGAGCAATTGCTCAACCGGGCAGGCATTGAAACGGCCCACCAGTACTTTGAGATTGATGAGGACCTCTCGCGCTTCCGAGAACCGGGGTCACTGCACACGATCCCCTCGATTCTGGAAAGTCGGGTGTTGCTCGGTAGCCCTGAACTTGCGGCAGAACTCAAGCAGCGCTTCTTTCAGGTGCTGCCCTACGAACCCTACGTTCTCAGCAAGATTCAGGAGTACCACGGCCGTCAGGAACCATCGCTCAACCTGATGAACCTCAAGGAGGATCACGGCGGACTGCGGACCTTGCAGATTCCGCTCTGGATTGCGGCGGCGACCTTCGGTGAATTTCCCAGCCAAACCGCCGACCTGCTGGCTCTGCTGATCCAGCGCCGCATCCTCACCCCGCGTCAGGGACTCAAGGTGTGTCAAGCTCTTGAGTTTTTCTACGATCTTCGCAACTTCAGCGGGGCCGCCCAACACTACTACGACGAGGAAGCGCAGGCGAGCGGCTGTGTGGACACCGACCTCAAGGCCAACATCATCAACGACAGCCTCGAACGGCTTTACTTGCTCAAGAAGCGGCGTTTCCGCACGGTGGACGAGTTCGACCGCTTCCGATTGCAGATGGTCCACAACATCCAGATGCTCTCGCGCACGATCCTCCGCAAACTGCTCGACCGCACGATTGTCCGGACCTTCTCCTCGTTTCAGGCGGTGGTACAACTGCGCAAGCGCCGCATCGTCGAGGTTCATGCGCTGGAGGGGCTTCCGCAAGTGCCGCTGCCGCTGATCTTCAACACACCGACGGCACTGCTTGACCTCTTTGTCTATCTCGCCGAGTCCGGATACAAGCTCTCGCTGGAGTTGAAGGACGAGCTTGCGGAACTGCTTCCGACCATCACCCCAGAAACCATGCAGGCCGACCGGGTGGAACTTCGGACACGCTTTTCGGCGTTGATGATTGCCCCCTACGCCGCAGATGCGCTGGAGTCGATGTTGGAAATTTCAGATCCCTTTGAGGCCGGAAAGGGACCGGACACGTTGCTGGGACGCTTCATTCCGGAGTGTAACGAAATGCGTTTCCTGCTGCGTAACCTTTCGTACCACCAGCGTCCCGTCTGCTTGCACAGCCTGCGGGCCGTGCAGAACGGTGAAGAAGAATTGGGACGTTTGCGCACCAAATATCCGGAACTGCACCAGTTTCTTGAACGCAAGCACATCCTTGCGCTCAAGTGGGGATTGCTCTTCCACGATGTCGGCAAGATTGACCCGCAGTCTCGCCACCAGATTTCCGGAACCTCGATTGCTGTGCGGGCACTGGAACGGTTGGGGTACGACGATGCTGAGTTGTTCCAACTGGTTTCGTTGCTCATCGTCCACCACATGACCGTGGTGCAACTTAGCCGCACTTCTGCGTATTTCGATCAGGCGCTCCAGAGTTTTTTTGAAATCGCAGACCGCAACGTCCTCAACGTCGTGCTGCTCTACCTCGTCAACATCTCGGATTATCGAGCCGTCAGTGATGCCAACGAGCGCGACACACGGCACCTGCGGGATTTCTTTGACGAAGCTTTCAAGCTCTACGCGGAGATGCGCTCCTCCGGGATGCCGGAGGGGTCGCTGGACGTGATTCAGACCTATCTTGACAACAAGAAGCAGGATCTCGAATTCGACACGCGCATCCACCTGCTCATTGACCGCAGCCTGCAAGAGGATTTGGAGAGCACCCTCTTGACGCCCTTGGAGCAGATCAACCCCCGCGAGCGGGAACAGTTGCGTAGTGGAGAAGACGCCCTCGGCGAGTTGTGGCGGGAACTCAAGCTCGGTTCATTGGACACGAAGGGCATCAACCAAACGACTGACCGGCTGATCCGGATGTTCCGCCAACACCTGAGCAACGCAACGATCACGGAACTGACGGCCTCCTTCAATCCGGCGATCAATTGGTTTTTCATGGCGTTTCCTAACCGCTTTCTGCTCAGTACGCCTCCGGATTTGCTCTCGCAGAATCTGAACCTTTTCCAGCACACGGAGCGTCGCGTGGTGGCGAGTGTGTTGACGAATGCACGGCGGCGCGTGAACGGCGTCCTGCTCTATGCGCACGAACTCCCGGACATCCACCGCCGCGTCGCCTATGCCCTCTCGCAGCGGCAGTTCAACATCGAGTCCGCGAAGATGAACAAGGTGCAGTTCCTCAATGGACGTATCGGCTTCTGCTACTACGTCGAGGTTTCCCAACGTGGCAAGTCTGAGTTGACCTTTCCACGTGAGTTGGAAACCTCCATCCTGCGAGACTCCCCGCCGCCTCTGCGCTCCAGCACGGAGACCTACGACTACACCACACGGGTGCAGATCGAGCATCTGGAGGACGACCAAAAGGGTTATCTTGTGGAGGAACGTCCTCCGAAATCCGGAGTTGGCTCCACACGGTTCCGGCGCCGCCCGCAGGAGTATCATTTGGTGCGCATCACCGCCGAAGACGCTTTTCTCGTGTACTACAAAATGGCGCTCGCCTTTGAGCAGGCGCAGGTCCCCATCCAGCAGTCCCTCATCACCACCACCGGACACCAAGTCACGGACATCTTCTACATTCTTCCAGAAGACCGCCAGACGCTGCTCGATTCGAACTTTGAGGAAAACCTGCGGCAGCTGCTCTCCACTCCCGCAAAAGTCTGAAATCACTTCAGTTGCATAAAGTGATGCTTTCAGGCTTGACACCTCCGGGCAGTCTCTTATCCTCCTTCTTAAACCTTCGCACTTCTGCTTGGATGTTTATCTCTTTTTCAGACCTGAAACGATGACCCTAATTCTGCGAGAGGACTACCACGGGCTCCCGATTGTCGAGCAGAACCGTCTGCGCTGGATTCCTCCGGAGCGGGCGGAGCGGCAGGACATCCGCCCGCTGCGCATTGGCATTCTCAACATCATGCCGCTCGGTGAGCAGTACGAGTTCAACATCCTCCACCCGCTCGGACTCTCCGTTCTTCAGATCGAACCGATTTGGATTCGCTTGGAATCTCACACTTATAAAACGTGGCTTCCCGATCATGTTGAGAAAGTGTATGTGACCTTCCAAGAGGCCGTGCGGCAACAGCCCCTCGACGGCCTCATCCTCACGGGGGCTCCCGTCGAAACGATCCGTTTTGAGGACGTGAACTACTGGGAGGAAACCAGCACGATTCTTCAGGAAGCCCGCCGCACAATCTCCAGCACACTTGGACTCTGCTGGGCCGGATTTGCGATGGCCTACATGGAGGGCGTGGACAAATTCAACTACGACCACAAGCTTTTCGGGGTCTATCCGCTCCGCAATCTTGATCCCACTCACCCGGTCACAGGCGAGTTGGATGATGAGTTCTGGTGCCCGCAAAGCCGCCACGCTGGACTCGCCGACGAAGCGATGGAACAAGCCCAACACGATGGCCGACTCAAGTTGCTCGCACATGGGGCCGATGCAGGCTATGCGATCTTTGCCACCGCTGATGACCGTTTTCTCGCACACACCGGACACCCGGAGTACAATGCAACCCGCCTCGCCGACGAAGCCGAGCGCGACCAGCACAACTCGGAAGTCCCGGTACCCGCCGCAAACTTCGACTTCCACAATCCCGTCAATCGCTGGCGCTCGCACCGCAACAATTTCTTCGGACAGTGGATTCGACATTGTTACATGAGCATCAGTTTCAGCAACGGCAACCGTAGTTAAGTGCGCCCTGCGAGCGCAAAACAAAAATTGTGTGTTTTGAAAAAATTGTGGTAAGCTATTTGAAGAAACTCCTCAAAAATTCTTTTGCCGTCGAAACTTGCCGTGTCCCTGATCTCACGCCTGCTGATTGGCCTGCTCGTTGCCGTCCTCGCCCTGCTTGCGGGCTGCGAGGTGCAGAAGGAGGGAGTGAAGACCGTGCAGGTGCAGCTTTCGCTTGATCATCAGGATGCGGCGGGACGCTCACTTTCACGGACAGGGAGCCGCAACGAGAACCTCACACAGGGAGTGCGGACGGAACTGGTGCTGGCCCTTTCCGCCGCCATAGGGGCCACAAAAAACTACCGCGCCCTCGACCCGCAGGATTCTGGCCTTAGTAACCTGCTCGACAGCACGGTTTCGCTCAACCTGCCCCTCAACACTTCGCTGCGGCTGGCGGTCTTCCGCTTCCGGGGCATTTACTCCACCGCCCAACTCAAGGCCCAACTTAGGGACTTCGACTCCTACGGCTTCTCCGCGCCCTTCACGCTCTCGGCCAGTCAGTCGGACCTGACCGTTGAGATCACGATCCTTCCCAACGGGACTCCGGCGGTGCAGGTGGGGCGACTCAATGGCGTGGTGAGCGAATCCGGAAGCCAAGCCACCTTCACCGTTGCGCTTGCCACCGCACCGAAGGAGGACGTGCAGATCCCCCTCACAGTCAGTGACACCAGCGAGGGCAGCGTGACCCCCACATCCCTGACCTTCACCCCGGTCAACTGGTTCACCACACAAACGGTAACGGTGACGGGCAAGGATGATTTCGTGGATGATGACAACGTGACGTGGACGGTGCGGCTCGGCTCGATCGTTTCCCTTGACACAGACTACAACGGCATGAATCCCACCGCCGTCTCTGTGACCACGGCGGACAACGACACGGCAGACCTTGAGAGTGGACTTGTCGCCCACTACACGCTGGACAACAACACCTTCAACCACGCTGCGAACACCGACAACGGTACTGTCAGTGGGGCCACTCTCACCTCCGGGCGTACAGGAGACAACAACACCGCCTACAGCTTTGACGGCACCAATGATAAGATCACCGTCGCCTACAATTCCACGTTGAATTTCTCAGCTTCGAGCAGTGCCACCTTTTCAGTCTGGGTCTATCCCCAGAGTTTTGCGTCCTTGAACGGCATTTTCTCCAAATACCAAACCTCCGGAGCGAACGGTTATTACTTACGCATCAATGATTCAAGCGGCGGAGTTCGCTTTGGCGGGGATGCGTCTGCCATCACGGTCTCAAACCTGCTCACCCTCAACACTTGGCAGCATCTGTCGGTCACGGTGAGCGGTGGTCAGGCGGTGCTATACCTCAATGGCGTTGCCGTTAAAAGTGGGACAGTGTCTTGGAGTACGACGAGTGACTATTTTTCTATCGGCTGCGGCTACTGCCAAAGTGGCTCGACCGACACGCGGCGGTTCTTTCAGGGCAAACTCGATGACCTCCGCATTTACAACCGTGCCCTTTCCGCCAATGAAGTTTTTGATCTCTACTTTGAGCCAACCCGGAGCCTTGCGGCCTACTACCCTCTTGCGGGCAATGGCAACGACCTCTCCGGAAATTCCTACCATGGGACCCTAGGCTCCGGAAATTCAGAGCCTTCTGTTACGACTGGCCACTCCGGATTGAATGCACAAGCGTACAGTTTTGACGGCACGGATGACTACATTGCCCTTAACAAGTATGTCAGTCCGAATTCGATTTCATCCACAACCGTTTGTGTGTGGGCCAAGTCAACTAATCAGTCAAAAGACAAGTACCTTATCTCCTTTGATCGGAGTGAGAGTTGGAGGTTGGCCCTGAACGATGATCAAGGCGGCAACAATGTTGGCTGGGACACCACTCAATATGGTGGCATAACCAATAATCTCAACACGTCACTGTCCTATGAAGATGGCCAATGGCATCACATCTGTGGTTGGTATGAGGCCGGGAAAGCCCCAGACAAGAAGATTTATGTGGATGGAACACTGGTTCAGTCCACGACCGCTCACGGGGGCAGTAACCTCGGCACCAGCTATCGGACAAAACATTACGGCTATCTTGGCTGGGGATCAAAATCCGGGAGTTTTAATGACCAGACGACGAGTACCCACCCCGATGACTTCATGCAAGGAAGTATTGATGATGTGCGAATATATGACCGAGCGTTATCCGTCAAAGAAATAAAGGCACTTTACTCTGTGGTTGATAAACACCCACCCCTACCCGGCAACTCCGGAACCGTGGCCGCAAGCAACGTTTCCAGTAGCGGGCTGACGTTGACATGGTCCACGGCCACCGATGATTTTACCGGAAACGCGAGCTTGCAGTACAAGGTTGTTCGCGCAGACAGCGACCGCATCCGTCTCCCAGGAACTGCGGAGCGCAACGGCACGCTCGTGCAGGACTGGACAGTCAACTTCGAGAACGTCAGTGTCTCCGGACTCTCCGCCAGCACCTCCTACCACTTCACCGTGTTGGTGAGGGACAACGCCAGCAACGTGGCGAGCTACCAGACCACGAGCCAGACCACGAGTGCCGACGCCAGTTCCGCAGATGCCGCCTCCCCCACGATCAACTGGGGGACCAACACCAACTATCAAGACGTGGTGGTTTACACCGTGGACAAGGGAGCGGACACGCTGGGCACCATCAACGATTACTCCAGCTTCTGCGCCTCGAAGGGCAAGAGTTACATCGCTTCAGCGAGCTACCCAGCATCCGGCAACTCCTACAGTTCCTCGAATACCTCCAGTGCGGTTTTTCTTGCCGCCAAGAACTACTTTGAAAACACGGTGCAGCCCAGCGTGTCCGGAGTGACGTATGACAACCTGCTGGTCTTGCACGGCAACAGTGCCAGCTGCTGGGCGCACAATGCCGCAACCGGATCCATGCACGCCTTCGGGGGACCGGTCGGATCAGGCTACTCTCATTGCCGCAGTGGTGCCTCCGCCTCCAAGCAATTCCACATGTACATTTGCAAGTAACCCAAACCCGCAACGCCCACTCATGCACCCCTACACTCCGACTTGGGAAACCGAGGATTTGAAACTGCTCCGGGAAAGCACCGCCAAGTTCTTGGAGCGTGAATTCGTCCCGCACCTGAAACGTTGGTTCGAGCAGGGCAAGGTGGACCGCGAGGCTTGGACGAAGGCGGGGGCGATGGGGCTGTTGCTGCCCGGAGTTCCGGAGCAGTACGGTGGCGGGGGTGGAAGCTTCGCGCACGAGGCGGTGGTGATCGAGGAACTGGAGAAATCCGGGGTGGGCGCAAATTTTGGCTATCCGGTCCACAGCACCATCTGCGCCTACTACATTCTGCACTACGGCACGGAGGAGCAGAAGCAACGCTGGCTACCGAAACTCGCTTCCGGAGAACTGGTCTCGGCGATTGCCATGAGCGAACCGGGTGCGGGGTCAGACCTGCAAGGCATCCAAACCCGCACGGTGCGAGACGGGGATCACTACGTTCTCAGCGGTTCCAAGACCTTCATCACCAACGGGCAGCACGCCAATCATGTGATTGTCGCCGCCAAGACCAGCGACGGCAAGGGGTCGCGCTCGATCTCGCTGCTTGTGGTCGAGACGGACCATGCTCCCGGATTTAAGCGGGGACGGAACCTGAAAAAGGTGGGACTGCCTGCGGCGGACACTTCGGAGTTGTTCTTTGATCAGGTGCGGGTGCCTGTGGAAAACCTGCTCGGCGAGGAAGGACGCGGTTTCTATCACCTCATGGCGCAGCTTCCGCAGGAGCGGTTGGCCTTGGCGACTGGAGCCGTCGCCGCCATCGAACGGGCGGTGGAACTCACCACCGAGTACACCCGCAGCCGCGAAGCCTTTGGGCAGCGCATCCTTGATTTTCAGAACACGCGCTTCACGCTCGCCGAGTGCAAGACCGAGGCGCACATCGCTCGCGTCTTCCTTGACTCCTGCATCGAACGCCACCTGCACGGCGAACTCGACAACGTCACCGCCTCGATGGCAAAGTGGTGGACGACGCAAAAGCAGTGCGAGATTGTTGATGCCTGCCTGCAACTGCACGGCGGCAACGGCTACATGCTCGACTACCCCATCGCCCACATGTACGCCGATGCCCGCGTCCAGAAAATCTACGGCGGTTCCAACGAGATCATGAAGGAGTTGATCGGACGCAGTTTGTGATGTAAACGAAGACGAGCCCAAATGAACCCCCATGCCTTGGATGCCATCCGGAAAGCTTGGCGGACGGAGCGTTATCGTTACTCACAACACGCCCTGATACGGAGAATTCAGCACAAGATCAGCCACGAGGAAATTGAGGCGAGGCGAGATCATTGAGGACTAGCCTGATGACAAGTACTCGCCAAGCTGCCTGCTTTGCGGGCTGATCAGTTCCGGGAGAATGCTGCACTGTCAAGCATCTTACCCTGACACAGTGGTGATCATCACCTGCTACGAGCCAGCTCCGGATGAGTGGATTGACGGTAAAACCCGAAGGAAA
>Ga0209403_10000815_pt1 | contig 43637 bp, 32 predicted proteins | sample ArcticOcean_MG_C_8_FD_187440 | JGI IMG/M metagenome (GOLD analysis project Ga0209403, IMG submission 187440) | Marine microbial communities from western Arctic Ocean - ArcticOcean_MG_CB11_86 (SPAdes) (version 2) | ecosystem: Environmental > Aquatic > Marine > Oceanic | place: Arctic Ocean... | reverse complement strand
CTTTCGAGAAAATATTTCATCTTCGCGCCGGGCAGGAATGCTTGCGGGTCCATCAGCCAGCGATCAAGCCGCTCTGGCGTCCAGGCAAAGCCAGCACCAGCCAGCGCCGGTGAATAAGTATACTCCGCCGCCGTGCCGGCCATGCGACCGACCACTTGATAGAGATTGGGGCCAAAGGTGCCGAATTTTTCCTGCCGCACCGAATGGCAGTTGCGGCATTGTTTGAATATCTTCCGTCCCGCCGAGCCGTTGCCCTCGGCGTGCGCCGTTGAGCCGCCGGGCAAGAATTGTCCTGATGCAAGCGCGGCGGCGAGAAATACGAGGGCTAAGAGTGGTATGCGCATACGCCCAGCATGTGGAGTATCCGCGTGGTTCTCAAGTCCCTCCGGAGCGCATGTAGCGTTTGCGCTGCTCCTTGCCGGGGGGCGAAGATCATGAAAGCCAGCTTGGACAAATCAGTCGCCAACCATCCGGCGCTGAAGAATTTTTACTGCCATGGGCTCTAGTGTGGCGCGCCAGAACGGCCAGGGCGTTAATTTGCATCAAGCCGCCGCAGCGGGGCGCCGGTAAATCAACAAATGCCACATAGAGGACTTGCGCTCGCACCGTCGAATGCGCATCTTGCGGGCGGGCCTGTAGCTCAACTGGTTAGAGCCGGCCGCTCATAACGGTCTGGTTGCAGGTTCGAGTCCTGCCAGGCCCACCAATATTCCCCACATTTTGGCCACTATGTTGCCGGCTGGCGAAGTTTATATTTGGCAGGTTCGTGCCACGCATCGAGTCCGCAGCGTCCGGGATCAAGCGGCAGGGGACGGCTGGCGTGCTCTGGTTAGCATTGACCCGTTGAACGGTGCCAAGAGTTGGCCGCCGAAGCTTGCCGGCATATCGCCGTCAATGCCGATATCGACTGGGGGCCGCCGTGCCGGGCAGAAGAAAGTGCCGAGTAGGAGGTCGAACAGCATTAGATTTTCGCCAAAATTCCGGTCGCCTTCGCGAGGGTCGCGCGAATGGTGCCAGCGGTGGAGAACCGGTGTGTTGATCAAAAAATTGAGCGGCCCTAACCGCATTTCCACATTGCAGTGCGTGAGCAGCCCGACATAGATGGTGATTGCGGCCACCCAGACGAAGATTTCGGCTGGCGCCCCGGCGAGAAACAACAGCGACTGGCTCAATAAAATGCTGAACAGCGCGTCGACCAAGTGAAATCGGCCGGTGTTGAAAAACCACAAGCGCGTCACGCTGTGGTGAACGGCGTGGAAGCGCCACAGCAGGGGCCAGGTGTGGGCGACGCGATGGGCGGTATAGAGGCCGACTTCAGCAATGAGCAGTCCGAGCAGGATTTGTGGCAGCACGGGCCAATGATTCGGCCACAAACTCCCACCCTCCGCTGCAACGATCTCGGGGATTCCAGTAACAACGACGATCAAGATAAGTATCTGTGAAAAGCCCTTGGTGAGTAGGGTGTGCGCGAGGTCAGGCAGCATTTGTCTGTCGTTCTGGAGCCATTGCCGCTCATGCGGCATCATGCGCTCGAGCGCGAACAAGAGGCCGGCCAAGCCCAAATACGCAAGATTTAGAAAGAGTCCCGCACGGCCGGATTCAATGCCGCGCCACGTAACATACAGACATGCGCTCATGAGAATTGGCCATAGAACGACGCTGAGCGTAATTCGCTTGGCCTGCCCGGCGCTAGAAAATGGCATTGCGCGGCGTGTTTTATCGGCCCACGGGAGATGCCATCTCGCCGCTCCGGGTGATTCCATGGCGCTATTCTTAAAGCACAACACCGGCAATCCATAGAGGAATAGAGTGCTGAGGCAAAAGAGTGGCGTGGCATCAAATCGCTTACCGCACGAACGTGGTCCAGAATTTCCCTTCCGGCTCGAATGCGTTGAATGTAATCCGCGCGCCACCTTCCGGGTTGCATTGCGGATTACATGGTATGTATTGGTGGTGATGCTCGACGCCACCCCGCTCCTTCGCCTCTATGCTAGACGCCGCCTGGCCCACCTAAGGGTTCAGCGGCCTGCGGAAACTCAAGAGCGGCAGCTATTGAAGCTGATTCGTAAGGCAGCGCACACGCGCTTCGGCCGCGATCACGGGTTTGCAAAGATCAACAGCGTCAAAGATTTCCAAAATCGGGTTCGGTTGCGGGCATACGAAGACATGTGGGGCGAATATTGGAGCCGCGACTTTCCCACCCTGACCGATTGCAGTTGGCCGGGCGCGATGCCGTATTTTGCTCTTACCTCCGGGACGACCACCGACATCAACAAAAACATCCCGTACTCGAACGACATGATCCGCTCGAACCGGCGTGGCGCGCTCGATCTACTAACCCATCACCTCGCCAACCGTCCGCATAGCCGGATTTTCGGCGGCAAGACGTTCATGCTGGGCGGCAGCACTGACCTGGTGCGCGAGGCGCCGGGCGTGTCGAGCGGCGAATTGAGTGGTATTGCCCCCAACACGGCGCCGTTTTGGGCGCGCTCAAGATTATTCCCGCCCGTTAAGCTGGCCGCCAGTTTCGACTGGGAAGAAAAAGTTGACATGCTGGCCCGGGCTTCGCTCACCGAGGACATCCGCGGGTTCGGTGGCACACCGAGTTGGATGTTGATCTTTTTAGACAGGCTCGCGGCGCTTGACGGGGGAAAAGCGCAGCGCAGCCTAAGGAGCTACCCAAAGCTCGAGCTGATCGCGCACGGTGGCGTCAATTTCGCCCCGTATCGCCGCCAATTCGAAAAACTGTGCGAGGGCACGGCTGCCGAACTGCGGGAAATCTATGTTGCGAGCGAAGGTTTCATCGCCGTGGCCGACCGTGGCTCGGACGACGGATTGCGCATGCTGCTTGACGCCGGGATCTTCTATGAATTTGTGCCGCTCGCCGAGCTTGGGTCGCCGGCGCCGACGCGGCATTGGATTGCCGATGCCGAAATCGGCGTGAACTATGCGCTGGTTCTCAGCAGTTGCGCCGGAGTTTGGTCCTATGTCCTTGGCGACACAGTGATGCTCGTGGACCGCGATCCGCCACGGTTGTTGGTGACCGGACGCACGGCCTATTCGCTGTCTGCTTTCGGCGAGCATCTGATCGGAACCGAAATCGAAACCTCCGTCACGGCGGCTGCCGACGCGATTGACGCGATGATCAGCGATTACTCCGTGGGGCCAATATTCCCGGAAAAGGAAGGTGAACTCGGCGGTCATCTGTACATCATCGAATTCCTCGAGCCCAACATCAGCAGCCCTCAACTTGAAAAATTCACTCAAATTCTCGACCGCCAGCTGTGCGAGACCAACGCGGATTACGACGGACATCGTGCCGAGGGATTCGGCCTTAATCCTCCCCTGATTCGCACGGTTCGATCCGGCACATTTGCCGCCTGGATGAAACAGCGGGGCAAACTGGGCGGCCAGCACAAAGTGCCGCGCATCATTAACGATCCGTCACTATTTCAAGATTTGCAGGAGTTCTCGGATCGCCACTCGCCGGGTTAGCCGGGATCAATGCCCGGCCGGTAGGGCCAGCCTGGGCAGTAACCGGAATCGGACGTATGATGCGACCTACAACAGGCGGGGAAGCGCTGGAGCTGCGCACCGGCCAGCCAGACATTCGGAGGAAGAGAATGCTTAAGAGACTTCATCACGCCGCATACCGCTGCCGGGACTCCGAGGAAACCAGAGCCTTCTACGAAGATTTTTTGGGCCTTCCGCTGATTCATGTCCTCAACATCGGCAAATCGAAAACCGGCCGCGAGACACGGCTGCTTCACACATTCTTTGAGATGGAAGACGGATCCTGCCTCGCTTTTTTCGAAGCGCCCGATCAGCCGTTCGAATTCAAACAGCAGCATGATTACGATTTACATATCGCGCTTCTTGTTGACGCCGATACGCTACGCGACATGCTCGAGAAGGGTAAGGCGCAGGGCATCGACACACGCGGCATCTCGGAACACGGCCCCTTCCTTTCGATCTATTTTAGGGACCCAAACGGTTACGTAATTGAACTGGTCTCGCCCAATGACCAACCGGGTGCGGCGCAAGAGTTCGCGCCACAAGATCCGCACCAGGTTTTAGGCGATTGGCAAGCGTCCCGCCGTGCGGATTTGCAAGCCTAAACAAGGCGCAATTGGTGAGCTGCGGGGACGAAGATTTATGAATCTTCTCAGACGTGTAGTCAGTTTCGTGGCGGTTTTGGCGGTTTTCAGTTTGGTCGTGCCCGCGGTTGCGGATGAAATCGACGACAATCTTTCGCGCATCAATCTGCCTTCCGGTTTCGCCATAGAAATTTACGCGCGCGTGCCGAATGCCCGTTCGATGGCCGTCGTCAATTCACTGGGAAGCGTTTTTGTCGGCAGCCGCGTCGGTGACACGGTTCACAGGTTGGTTGATCGTGACAACGATCATCGCGTCGACGATGTGCAAGTTTCTGCGCGCGGATTTCGGATGCCGAACGGCATCGTGTTTAAGAACGGTTGGCTCTATGTGGTCGAACAGCGGCGCGTTATTCGCTATCCGGTAACGGATAGAGAGAACAACAGGGGAAGCGGTGAGCTGCTGTTTGATGGCCTGCCGAATTATAGCCATCACGGCTGGCGATATGCCGCCATTGGCGCCGACGATATGCTCTATATAGCGGTTGGCGCGCCTTGCAATATTTGTGAAACACAGGGAATGGAAGGCACCATCGTCAGAATGCCGCTCGATGGCAGTGCCGCTCCGGAAATTTATGCCACTGGTATTAGGAACTCGGTCGGCATCGATTTCCACCCGATATCGGGCGACATGTACTTCACCGATAATGGTAGCGATGGCATGGGTGACCTAATCCCGCCGGATGAATTGAACCGTGCCGCTACGCCCGGGCTCAATTTCGGATTCCCGCGCTATGGTGGCGGTGATGTTATTCCCCAGCACGACGCCAACGGAAATATCATCGGTGGTGCGGTGGATGTTTCGCCGCCGCCGGGGCTGACAATGCCGGCGATGGAATTCGGCGCACACGGCGCGGCGCTGGGTATTCATTTTTATCGCGGCAAGATGTTTCCAGAAGAGTACAAAGGTGATGCCTTTGTCGCCCAACATGGTTCGTGGAATCGAAGCGACCCGTTCGGTTATCGCATTCTTCGGGTTCACTTCGATCAAGTGGGCAACCCGGTCTCCAAGACCGTATTTGCCGATGGCTGGCTGCAAAACGGGCGGGCTTGGGGCCGGCCGGTGGATATTAAAGAACTCGGTGACGGCTCATTGCTGGTTTCGGACGATCATGGCGACGTGGTGTATCGAATAACTTTTTCTGACAATTGATAGGCGATGGCCGCCGGTGCGCAGAGATTACGCCTTGCCGTCGAGTGACAGACTGATCTCGTCTTCCAACCACGCCATATAGCGCAGCGCCAAGCGGTTGTTCAGGCGCTTCTGCGCGGCGACGGCGTGACGCGGCATCGCCGCGATGCGCGCCGCGATTTTCTCCGCCTCCGGCATCAACCGGGCCTCCGGTACGATGGCTCGAACGAGACCCCATTGTTCGGCGTCTTCGGCACTGAAGCGGTCACAGCTGAGCACCAGATTGCGCGCTCGGTGCATGCCAAGCGACGCCGCCAGCATCGGCGTGCTGCCCCACAGATAGGTCACACCCAGTTCGACTTCAGGAATAAAAAATATCGTTCCCTCCGCCGCGAGGACGATGTCGGCTGCGAGCACCAGCGACAATCCGCCACCGACCGCGTAGCCCTGAACCGCGGCAATGATCGGCGTTTCGGCATGCAGCATCGTTTGCGTGACCTGTGCGCCAAGTTCCAAAGCCTCGACACGTCGTGCCCGCCCGGCATGTTCCAGCTCCGCCAAAAGCTTGCGGTCGGCGCCGGCGGAAAAGGCGCGCCCGCGCCCGGCCAACACGATCGCGCCGATGGTTTCATCTTGGTCTGCCTCTTTGATGGCGGCGATGAGGGTCGAATTGACGGCCAGTGAGAAGGCGTTGAGGACATCGGGCCGGTTGAGCCAAACGGTCGCGATGGCGTCTTGGCGTTCGACGGTCACAACCGCATTTTCAGATGCGTCGTTCAATATTCTACCCTCCGTTTAACTTCACTCGCCGTCGCGGATTGTCACTTTTCTCCGGTACCGATCGTAATATTGCGGGGCCGCGCCAGCACGGGAATACCGAGCGCGAGGACGACCAAGGCCAGCGCGCTGAATTCGGCCCAGCCGAGCGCTTCGCCGAGCAACAACGCGCCGCTGAACAGGCCGACCACCGGTGTCGCCAACATGCCGATGGTCGCGATGCCCACCGGAAACAAGCGCACCACTTCGTAATAAGCGTAATAACAAAACACAAAGCCGATGAAGATATTGTAGAGCACGGACAGCAGCGGCCACAGGGTAGGAAACGACACAGTTCCATAATCCACGGCGACCCCGGCGGCGATGAAGATGGGGATGCCGCAGATCAGATATTGCCAGCCGACGAGAACCGTGGTCGGCGCCTCCCAGGCGACACGCTTTTGGACGATGGTGCCGCAGGCCCAGAAAATTGCACCCGCGAGCAACATCAGCGGCCCCGTTGGCGCGCCGGCCAAGGTCCCGGGGTCGGTGACGATGAGGATGGCGAGGCCGGTGGTGCCGAGCATGAGGCTCAGCGCGCGGCGCCAGGTGATGCGGTCGCCGAGCACGAAGAAGCTGAGCGGGACGGTCCAGATCGGCATCGTATAGGCGATAATCGAGGCGCGTCCCGAGGCCGTTAGATCGATGCCGTAACCGGTCAGGATGTGCCACAGCGTAATATTAAACAGGCCGGATAGCAGCAACGGCGGCCATTGATGGCGCGGGACCCGGAGCGAATGGCCGAGCAGCTTGCTGAGGCCGAGAATAACGGCCGCGCCGCAGATCAGGCAAATTGCGCGGAAGGTTAGCACCGGAATTTCTTCCAGTGCGGTCTTGATGATCGGCCAGTTAAGGCCCCAGAAGAAGGTGAGCAGAATCAGAAGAACGAACCCGCGGCGCGGCAGAATTGTGCGTGGCGCCCCGGCCGATCCACCCGAAGCGTTCAATTTGGTTACGCCGCCGCCGCTGTTGCCGGCCCGCCAATTGCCGGCTGAGCGGCGCGCTCAGTACACATTGCGGTAGGCGGTAATTTTCTCGTCCATTGTCATATCTGCAACAAATTCGAGCTCGCTGCGTTTGAGCGAGAAATAAGCCCGCCACAGTTCCTTGGGAAACCAGCCGCGCACGGTCTGATCCGCTTCGGCGGCGGCGAGCGCGTCTTCAAGCGAGCTCGGGAGCGAGGCGATGCCAAGGCGCTTCTGATCGGCGTCGCTCAGGTCCGCCGGATCGCGGTCCAGTGGCGCCGGCGCATCGAGGTTCTCGCGCAGTCCGGCAAGGCCGGCTTGCACCAGGACAGCGAGCAGAAGATGCGGTGACGCGGCGCCATCACCGGCGCGGAACTCGAGATTGACCTGCGGCGCGATATCGAAGCCAGCGCCTTCGCGGCCCCGGCAGACGCGCATCGCTGCCTCGCGGTTATCTGCACCAAAAGCGGCCGCGGCGCCGGCCCAATGCCCGGGCATCAGGCGGCAATAGGATACCGGGCTGGGGGCGCTAAACGCGGTGAGCGCCGGCAGATGCCGGAGAATGCCGGCGGTGAAACTGCCGGCCAAGCGACTCAGACCCGCCGGTCCGTCCGGATCATAGGTGCGCGGCCGCCCGGCACTATCCTGCAAGCTCATATGAACATGGACGCCGTTGCCGAATCCGACCTCGGCGATGACCGGCGTGAACGTCGCCCGGCAGCCGTTTCGCCGTGCGACATCGCGCACCACTTCGCGCAGAATCACCGCCCGGTCGGCGCCGGCAAGGCCAAGCGCGGGACGGCAGTTTACTTCGTACTGCGCCGGCCCGCCCTCCGGCTCGAAGGTTTCCGGCTGCTGACCGGCCTCGCGCAGTGCGGCGATGACCTGAGAACCGAAATCGACTGCCAGCTGATGGGCGATCAAGGAATAGTTGGCGCCCGGCAGGTCGGTCAGGCCGTCGAGATAGAATTCCTGTTCGAACGCTGAGAGTACTGAGAGATCAAATTCTTCGCGGAGCGCGTCCAATGCCTGCCTTAATAGCGCCCGCAGGCAAGCCATCCACGGGCTGCCGTCGGGATTCACGCCGTCACTGAGAATCAGGTGGAATGGCGCCTGGTCCGGCCACAGATCAACCCGGGCGGCGGCGGACATATCGGGCACCAGCCAGATATCGCCCATCGGCCCCCACGGGTTCGGCGCCAGAGTAGAAAACGGCGTCAGCGCCTGGGCGACCGGCACCCAACCGATGCCCTTGGTTTTGCGTCCCCCCAGGTCGGCGAGTGGGATACCCCGGCCGCGGGTCAGTCCGGCGATGTCCGGCCAACCTAAGAACACCAGCTCTTCTCCGCGCATAGGCGTTCTTCCAGCGATTGCTGCCCCAGGGTGAGCAGCGATTCTATTCGATCGGAGAATGACTGTCGACGTGTCGCGCTCAGGGCCCTGGCGACTTGCTGGATTATGATCCGCCATGTTATTCGCCAACTCTAGCGGGTGGCCACACGCCGCCCCCGGTGCCAACTATGGCTCATCCATAATAGTTGCCACGAGAACGGCTAATATGGACTCATACGGCATTGGTGCTTACCTTCCAGCTATACTCCCAGAGCTTGAGGAGCCCAGCGATAGTTTGAGCGCGACAAACAGTTATCATGAGCCGGAGGAAAACATGGCCAACCCAATTTCGAGCGTCGATCCGGATGGGCTTCTCGAATATTCGGTGGTGTTCACCGACCGCTCGCTCAACCATATGTCCCAATCCTTTCAAGCGGTGATGCGGGATATATCGGCCACATTGAAAACTGTGTATGGCGCGCACGCCGCCGCAATCATTCCTGGTGGCGGGACCTATGCGATGGAAGCGGTGGCGCGGCAGTTCGCAACCGGGCGCACATGCCTGGTTATTCGCAACGGTTGGTTCAGCTATCGCTGGAGCCAAATATTTGCAGCCGGCGGTATTCCGTCTGCCGAAACTGTCCTCAAAGCGCGCCTCGTGCCTGCGGGCAATCGTGCGGCATTCGCGCCGGCGCCAATCGAAGAAGTCGTTGCGGCAATCGAGACGGAAAAACCCGACCTGGTATTCGCACCGCATGTCGAGACGTCGTCAGGGATCATCCTGCCGGATGACTATATGCGCGCCGTTGCCGATGCCGTGCATGCCAACGGTGGGATGTTTGTCCTCGATTGCATCGCGTCTGGCACGATTTGGGTCGATATGAAAGCGCTCGGCGTGGATGTGTTGATCAGCGCGCCGCAAAAGGGCTGGAGCGCCTCTCCCTGCGGCGGCTTGGTGATGCTGAGCGCCGAAGCCCGCGAGCGAATCGATTCAACGACCAGTTCCAGCTTCGCCTGCAATTTGCAGCAATGGCTGAAGATTATGGAGGCCTACGAAAATGGCGGCTTTGCGTATCACGCGACAATGCCGACCGATGCCTTGGTTAAATTTCGCGATGCGATGAAAGAAACCGAAGCCTATGGCTTTGATAAAGTTTGTGCCGAACAATGGGAACTCGGTAAGAAAGTGCGCGCTCTCCTGATCAGTAAAGAGTTTGAAAGCGTTGCGGCGGAAGGCTTTCAATCGCCGAGCGTGGTGGTGAGCTATACCGGAGATGCAGGCATTCACAACGGCAAAAAATTCGCCGCACAGGGTATGCAAATCGCCGCCGGCGTTCCCCTACAATGCGACGAACCGGAAGATTTCCGGACATTCCGGCTCGGCCTGTTTGGTTTGGATAAGCTCCACAATATCGACCGAACCGTGGATAATCTGGCGAAAGTTTTCGATCAATTCCAGAGTTAGTCGCCGTATTTTCGTCTTAGCTCGGCAGCGAAACTATTTTCGCGAAGGAACTTTGTTCCGCCGAACCAGACCTCCCGGACATGGCCATTGCGGCCACGCACCAAACGGGCTTCCTCGCCGTAATTTGCCAATCCGGTCGCATGACGGATCGTTCCTAGATCACGCGTGGTGACGGCAATCTCGCTGGCGTCCAGGAACGGGACCGTTAACCCCGGGTCGCTAACCACAATATGATCGCGCATCGGGACGAAATCGAGGGTGCGCCACAGGCTCCACCAGCGGCCCGCCCAATCACGGGTTTTGGCCGTGGCCGCGCCGCGCCGCGCGAAATTCTGGAGGATGTGGATGAGCGCGTCGGACCACACCCAGGCCGGCCCATCCACCGCATTGGTCAGAATCGATACGGCGATATCTCGGCCCGGCAGAACGATGGTGCGGCTGATGCAACTTTGGAACCCGCCGGCATGGCCAAACCATTCCCAGTCTCCAGCTTCGCCGCGCATGATACCGAGGCCATAAGAGCCTTTCGCGCTGGCGTCAACATCCAGCCACTGACGGCGAATCATGTCGCGGCGGCTGGCGGGCGACAGAATGCTGCGCGTCGCATCGGGATCGAGACTGGCGAAAAAGCGCGCGAGATCGCCCGCGGTTGACAAGAATCCAGTGGCCGGAGCCAGCGCATGCGTCGGATTGTCCCCCGGCACGATGCGCCGGCGGCCGAGCGGTAACTTGCGGGTGTGTCCGCGCGCCACCAGAGCGCCGCGGGGCGCCGGTCCATCTGGTGCGGTCTCCTGCAGCTTGCTGGCGCCGACAATTTCACGCCCGACCCAATCGCAATAGGATTCACCGGTTACGGCTTCGATCACCAAACCGACAAGACCGAATCCGTGATTAGAGTATTTGAGCCGCGTGCTGGGTTTGATAACAGGCGGTTCGCACAGCGCCGCGCGCAACTCCTTTTCGCCCAAGAAGGGCCGGCGGTCCTGCCATTGCCCGGCGTCCACGCCGTCGCGGATCAAGCCGGCGCTGTGCGACAGCAGTTGGCTGAGAGTCGCCTCCGCGACCGCCGGGTGCAGCCCGTCGACATACTGACCGGCCGGGTCGTCGAGACGCAGGAGGCCGGCTTCGCGGAGTTTAAATACAGCAGCCGAGGTAAAAGTCTTGGAGTGTGAGGCAACGCGAAAGCGATGGCGCGGCGTGAGGGCCTTGCCCGTCGAGATATCGGCGACACCAAACGCCTCTTCCAATATGACCCGCCCTTTATGGGCGACGGCGATGACGCAGCCAGGTTGTTCCGAGGTCCGCATTTGATAGTCGAGCCATTGCGGAATGTAATCCGCTGCCGATTTCAGCCAGGTATCCATCGCGTCGCCTCCTTAGATCGTAAAACCGTATAGCTGGGCCGGGTTGTCGTGCAGAATCATTTTAGGCTCGGCCTCCGGGACTGTGCGGAACAGGCTCTCGATGATCGCGCTCGAGTGTGGGACCTTATCATCAACAGGCAGTTGGTCACCCTCACCAGGCGGTTTTGAGAAGCTCGATCAGTTGGTCCTTGGAATCGATCTTGCGCGGGTTGGTGGCAACGATCAAATCCTGTAGCGCATCGCTGGCGATGCCGTCGAAATCATCCTCGCTCACGCCGACATCGCGGAGGCGCCACGGCAGGCCTAAATCGTCACGCACCAGCTTGAGCACTTCGGCAGCTGCGGCTGCGGCGGCTTCTTCTTCGCTCATGCCGCTGATGTCTACGCCCATCGCCTCGGCGACCCAGGCCTGTTGCACTAGAGTCTCGCTGAGGTTGAAGGCCATCACATTATGCATCATCACGGCCGAGGTCTCGCCGTGCGGTACATTGCAGCGCGCGCCCAGTTGATGGCCAATTCCGTGGCTAAGGCCGAGCGTCACGCTGCCTAGGCCGCACACCGACAGCCAGGCCGCCACCATGCATTGTCCGCGCGCGGCAATGTCGGTCGGATCGGCCTTAGACTCGCGCAAGTAACGCACCAGCATGTTCAGCGCGCGGTAGGCGAGGGCGTCCGTGTAGGGCTGGTGCGTTGACGAGCACATGGCCTCGATACAATGATCGATGGCGCGTGTCCCGGTGCCGAGCCACAGACGCTCCGGTGTTGCCAGAGTCAGATAGGGATCGAGAAATACACTTTTGGCGGTGAGGCGCTTGTCGAGATAAATGTCCTTCACTTGGCGGGCGCGATCGGTAATGCCGACAAAAAAGGTGAACTCGCCGGCTGAAAGAGTGGTGGGCACGGCAAACATCGGCAGCGGATCGCCGGAGAGAGCGGGAATATCTATTTTGTCGGGATACTCGAACTTGATGCGCAGGGCATCAAGGCCATCCGGTTCTGCGATGCCTTCGGCTAGGCAAATGGCTACCGCCTTGGCGGTGTCATTTGGCGTGCCGCCGCCAAAACTGATAATCGCATCAGCCCGTTTAGAGCGCGCAAATTCTGCCGCCGCAATGACACTCTCGCGCGGCACATGCGCGATGGTCTCAAAGAACACGCCGGCCGTGCGCCCGCCGGCTGCGCTTTCCACGCGCGCCACCAGATCGGATTGTTGCGCCAGGCTGCGTCCGGTGATGATGACGGCGCGTTCGACGCCGTATTGCTCCAATGCCGCCCCGAGCTTGGCCACACTGCCAGAACCGAAATGAACCTCGTCCATCGGTAACATGGCAAACTGGCCATTCAATTCCTGCTTGGGTAAGGACAACATCCCTGCGCTCTCCAATTTATCCTATTCAAACGCCCGCCGGCTTCGACATTGACCCCACACGCGATTGAATTTCATGTCAATCCCTGGGCCGCCGCCCGATGCGCCGGTTTGGTCTTGGTCTTTGTCCTTCGGTCGTTCTCCCAGCGTTGCCGGACACGCGGATTGGGTATAAATCTGTTCCATGCATCGCCGTTTGTTCCTCGCTATATTTACCGCACTGTGGCTCGTGGCCGGCAGCGCATCGCATGCCGATGAAAATCCCGCCAGCGTCGTGGTCGAGGCATTGCACGCTTCGCTCTTAACGATGATGAAAGACGCCGATGCGCTCGGTTTCGACGGCCGACGCCAGCATATGGTACCGGTGGTCGCCCAATCCTTTGATCTGAAGACTATCGCCGCCATGGCGACCGGTCCAAATTGGAACGAATTCAACGAAGCCCAACAGGAACAGCTGATCAAATCGCTTGAACGCCTCAGCCTTGCGACCTATGCATCGCGTTTTAACGGCTACTCAGGTGAACGCTTTCAGGTGTTGTCCGAGCAACCCGCGCCGCAAGGCGCGGTCTTCGTCAACACCGAATTGATTAAGGCTGACGGCGAGGCGATCGTTCTCAAATATTTGCTGCATTTGAGCGACGCGGGATGGCGTATCCTCGATATCTATTTTCTCGGTGTGTATAGCGAGTTGGGCATGCGGCGCTCGGAGTATGCCGCTGTGCTGAAGCGCGATGGTTTCGAAGGTTTGCTCAGCTCAATCGATCAAAAAACTGCCGACTACGCGGCGGGGCTGCTCAAATAAGTTTCGTGTTCAGCCGGTAATAAGGTCCGGCTAACGAAAGCGTTGGTCCATGAAAATCTTGGTCACCGGTAGTGCGGGTCACCTGGGTGAAGCGCTGGTTCGCAGCATTCAAACCGCCGGTAACAAGGCCGTCGGCATGGATATTTTGGACTCGGAGTTTACCCATAAAGTCGGCTCGATCGTTGACCGAGACTTCGTCAGGCACTGTATCGCCGCAAACGATGCCGTGATTCATACCGCGACACTGCACAAGCCCCATGTCGCGAGCCATACCCGGCAAGATTTCATCGACACCAATATCACCGGCACGCTCAATCTGTCGGAGGAAGCGGCGCAAGCAGGCATCCGGCGCTTCGTCTTCACCAGTACGACCAGCGCTTTCGGCGCCGCACTCGTTCCTCCCGAGGGGGCGCCCGCCGCCTGGATTACCGAGGATGTGCAACCTGTCCCTAAAAATATTTATGGCGTGACCAAAACCGCGGCCGAGGATCTCTGCCAGTTGTTTCACCGAAAGCAGCACCTTCCGTGCATTGTCCTGCGAACGTCGCGGTTCTTTCCCGAAGAAGATGATGGCGGTGAAATCAGAGAAATGTTCACCAGCGAAAACGTGAAAGCCAATGAGTTTCTGTTTCGCCGGGTCGACCTCGAAGATGCTGTGAGCGCGCATCTTTGCGCGCTTGAGCGGGCGCCGGAGATTGGCTTTGGCCGTTACATCATCAGCGCGACATCGCCGTTTGAGAGGCGAGACCTCGCTGATCTTCGAACGGATTCCGCCGCAGTCGTCCGCCAGAAGGTGCCGCAATTTGAGGCACTCTATCAGCGCCATGATTGGCGCATGTTTGCCTCCATCGACAGGGTCTATGTGAACCAGCAGGCGCGCGATCAGCTCGGATGGCGCCCAAAATATGATTTTGGCCAGGTGATCGATCAGCTGGACCGCGGAGAAGCGATGGGAAGTCAACTGGCCCGCGAAGTAGGTAGCAAGGGTTATCACAGTGAGATCTTTGCTGACGGGCCCTATCCGGTCGAGTGAAACGGTCGAACTGCCGCCCGGCGCTCAACCCGTCTTTCCGCTCAGCTCTCAAGGCGCCGCGCATCTGAAGCCGACCATGTCGAGGCCAATATGCGGTGGATTGCCGTGTCGGTAGGCGGTTCTCAAGCAATAGGGATTGTTGCCCCATCCGCCGCCGCGTATGGCGCGTTTCTCCGCGGCGCCGGGAAACGGGCTCGATGTCCATTCCCATACATTGCCGGCCATATCATCGAGGCCGAATGGCGAGCGGCCGAGCGGAAAAGAGCCGACTGGAGCGGTGCACGAAAATCCATCTGCCGCGGAAGCCGCACAACAATCAAAACTTCCGGCGTTCACATACGCCGCGAGCGTGTCTCGGGTGAGGTGTTTCCCCATGCGTATCGATAGCCCTGTGGGCCGCGTGCGGCATATTCCCATTCATCTTCGCTGGGCAGGCGCATGCCGTAAAATTGGCAAAAGGCTTCACCATCAAGCGCTGATACCTGAACGGTAGGGTGATCTAGCAGGCCCTCAAGGTTGCTCTTGGGACCGGCCGGATGGCGCCAGTCCGCTCCATCTATCAATCGCCAGCGCAGCCACCACACATTGCCCTTGCCAGTATTTTCAACGGTGGTTCGATATCCGCTATCATCGACAAATCGCGCAAATTGCCTGTTGGTGACTTCTCTTCGCATCAGGCGAAAAGCGGGGATGTGGACGGATCGCTCGATCTCATTGTCATCGCCCTCAGGATCACCGAGTACAGCCGTGCCAGTCGGAATGGCGACAAGGTCGAAGTCCTCTGCAGCGCTCCCAACGTAGGCGATAAAGAGAAGTGGGAGGACGGCAAAAAATTTGATAGCCAACGACATAGCGATTCCCGCTCGCGGCTCTTTAATCCGAACTAATTCAGAATTCCGGAAAATCGGCGGCAGCACAACACACATTCCTGCGAGCGTTAACGCGTTCGGAATAACCGTATTGGTGCGACGGCGAGGACGCCATGAACTATTGGCCGACCTTGCGCACAAAGGGTATGAGCAGCAATCCGAAGGCTATGGCCGCGGCCATGACCAGCCATACATCGTTGAAGGTCATCACGCGTGCCTCGCGGTCGACGATGGCGACAAGCGCCTGAAGATTAATGAGGGCCTCACGATCCCCCTCACCGGCCGCTGCCATAGCTTCGCTGACCGGAATCCGCGCCATCGTGATGGTCTCCGCGAGGCGCTCGCGGTGCAGATCGTTACGCTGGCCGATGATGGTATTTATCCCGGCCAGGCCGATTGCTCCCCCGAGATTTCGCATCAAGTTGTAGAGCCCACTTGCGTTCTGAACTTCGGTAGACGATAGGGTGCCGAGAGCGATCGCGGTGATCGGCAGGAAACAGATCACAATCGCCATGCCGTGAAACACTTGCGGCAAGAAGAGCTCCGCGAATCCCGCCTCCGCCGTGCTCTGTGAAAACAGCCAGAAACCCGCCGTATACATACTCAAGCCCAGTGCCAGCATGACGCGCTGGTCCATGCGCTTTTCCATTTGGCCGGCGATAGGCCCTGAGATGAACTGAAACGCACCGATCACGATCATGATGATGCCTATCTGTAGGCTGTTGAAGCCGCGCACGGTCGAAAGGACAACAGGTAGCAGATAGATCGAACCATAGAGGGCAATGCCAAGGGCGAAGCTCAGGGTGCAGCCGATCAGGAAATTTCGATCGCGAAACGCCCGGATGTCGACCACCGGATGCGCCGCACTGAGTTCACGCCAAACCAACAGGATGCCTGAAACGACCGACGTGACCGCGACCACGATCATTTTTGACGAGTTGAACCAATCTTCGCGTGGCCCCTCTTCCAGCAGATAAACCAACGGCCCGAGGAACAGCGCGATCAGGATCACGCCTAGAATATCGATTTGTTTGAGCAGTGCGTAATTCGGGCGGTCGATATCCACCGTCTTCCATATGACATACGTCACGACGGCGCCGGGTAACAAGTTGATGTAAAACAGCCACTGCCATGACAAAAGCTGCGTGAGCCAACCACCAAGCGTCGGCCCGGTGGTTGGCGCAACATTGGCGACGAGTGCGACAATGACGATCATTCCGGCGCGCCGCTCGGGCGGAAAAATCATATAAATTGTAGAGAAAACCAGTGGAATCATCATGCCACCGGCGAGACCCTGAAGCACCCGGAACACAATCATGCTGTTGAGGTCCCAGGCAGACCCACACAGCAAGCTGGCTAGCGTGAATAAACCGCTCGAGAGGGCGAACAGCGTGCGTGTTGACAGTGCGCGCGCGAGCCACGCGGTCAACGGAATGATGATGACCTCGGCGGTTAGATAGGACGCCTGGATCCAGGCGGTCTCCTCAATTGTCGTTGAGAGGCCGGCACCGATCTCGCCGAGAGAACTGGCGACGACCTGGATATCGAGGATCGCCATGAACAGACCCACCAGCATGGCGTAAAAGCCGATCCAATCGCGGCGGCTCAGCTGAAGATAGGTGATCGACGCTGGCGTGGAGTCGGTCATTCGTCGCTGCTGGCGTATGCCCCGCTCTTAAGCAGCGTGCCGGTGATGACGGTGGCGACAACCGACATGCCGGGGCGGAGCTGCCCGGCGAGGGGGTTGCCAGGTTCGAAGGTAATTTTGACAGGGATACGCTGGACGATCTTGTTGAAATTGCCTGAAGCGTTTTGTGGTGGCAAAAGGCTAAATTCGGCGCCGCTCGCAGGCGAAAAGCTCTCGATCGTGCCAATCAGGACCTGGTCCGGATAGGAGTCGATATCGATTTCGACTCGCTGACCGAGCTTCATTTTGGTGAGCTGAGTCTCTTTGAAATTCGCGACGACCCACACGTCATCTAACGGCACGAGGGCCATCAATTGTGTCCCCGGCCTGATGTATTGCCCTTCACGAACACTACGATTTCCAATAACCCCAGTTACTGGCGCGCGAATTTCGGTATGTCCAAAATCGATCTCGGCCAAAGTGAGATCCGCCTCGCGTTCCATGATCGTCGCTTCTAGTTGGTGTTGCCGCGCGTCGATGATTGGGTATTCATTGTGCGCGGTCGAGAGATTGGCGTCCGCCATTTGCACGGCGGCGCGGGCTTTCAGCGCATCTGCGACGGCACTGTCGTGACGGTCTTGAGTGGTTACGCCGTTCTTAATCAGACTTTCGGTGCGTTGTAGCGCCTGCTCGGCGCGTGCAAGTTCCGCCCTGGCGAAGCTCTGCTCGGCCTCGGCCTGGGCGATTATTGAGGCTTGAAGCGCCCGCTGGCTGGCCAATATTTCCAGCTCTGTAAGGCTCGTGGCGAGGTCCGCACGCGCTTGTTCAATGCGCGCTTCGTATTCTGCCGGCTGGATAACGAGCAATGTCGCACCCTTCTCGACGCGCTGATTGTCGGTGACGAGAACCGCAGAGACGTAACCCGAGATCTTGGCGCTGATCGGCGTGATTTCACTGCGGATATAGGCGTTGTCTGTAGATTCGCGAAATCTCCCGACAGACCACCATTGCCAGGCGAACAGAACGGCCGCGATGATGAGCGCCAAGAAGATAAGACCAAACACAACGGTGCGCGTGACGCTCCGCCGCCCGGTGGAAGTGGATGACGCCACATCAGACATAGCTAATCATAGCGTAATTCACCCAAGTTCTGCCCGATAACTCAGCGCGGAAAAATTCGCTGCATCCTGGTGCCGAGGCAATTAATACTGCACCCGCTGTGTGATGCCGCCATCGACCATGAGGTTGGCGCCGGTGATGAAGCTCGCCGCCGGACTGGCGAGAAACGCCACGGCATTGGCGACTTCTTCAGGCGTGCCCATGCGGCCCATCGGATTGCGGCCGAGCGCCATCTTGAATATTTCAGGGACGTCGCGCTCACGGTCATGCCACACGCCGCCCTCGAAATAGATCGTTCCGGGGGAGACGGTGTTGGCGCGGATGCCCTTTTCGGCCAACGCGTTGCCCAGGTTCGACACGTAATTGATCAATGCCGCTTTGATCGAGTTATAGGGCCGCACACCACCAAAGCTTTCGACCGCTGCAGCACTGGATATGGCAACAATGGCGGCGGCGCTCGAAATTTCCAGATAAGGCATCGCCGCTTCGACCATGCGAACGGTTGCGAGAATATCGATCTCAAAACCCCTCCGCCAAGATTGTTCATCCGGTCCTTGGGAATCCGTCAAAGCACTGACATTGGGCACGATGATATCCACGCCGCCCAACTTATCCGCGCTGTCATTGACCCATCGCCTGAGCGCTTCACCGTCGTGCGCATCGACTCTGGTGCCGAATGCCTCGACACCGCAGGCTTTGAGCGCGGCAATCGACTCCCGCAATGTTTCCTCGCCGCGCGCACAGATTGCCACATGGCAGCCTTCACCGGCAAACTTGAGCGCAATGGCGCGCCCGATGCCGCGCGAGCCGCCGCTTACAAGCGCGCGTTTCCCTGCCAGTTCAAGATCCACGATCTATTCTCCCGCGCCGCGCTGTTGGCTAAATGTTGCGGTGCCACCCCGCAATATGATGAACTGAGAGTGATACCTCTGACAACTACGTGATCCCTGCCGCCCAAGGAATGACCATGAAATCGAGCACTGAAAGAATCTTGACGACCCATGTAGGCAGCCTGCCGCGTTCCCTCGACCTTAGCGATATGCTGCTCAAGAAGGAGTTTGGCGAAGCGCAGGACGAGGCCACATTCAAAAAACGCGTGCACGAAGACGTTCGAGAGGTGGTCGCCAAGCAGATCGAGGCCGGGATCGATATCGTCAGCGACGGCGAGATGAGCAAGATCGGCTATGCCACCTATATCAAAGATCGGTGCGAGGGATTTTCGGGCGATAGCGCCCGCCGGCCACCGGCGGATTTGGCCGCGTATCCGGCATATATGCAGAAGTCGAGCGAGATGGGCCAAGCGCCCAAGATTATGCGGCCGGTGTGCAGCGGTGAAATCCGTATCAAGGAAACGGACTCGCTGAAGCAGGATATCGCTAATTTTCAGGGCGCGCTGGAAGGCTCTGGCGCAACTCAGGGATTCATGAATGCGGCTTCGCCGGGTGTTATCTGCGCCTTTCTGCCGAACGAGTTTTATTCTTCGGAAGGGGACTATCTGGAAGCGCTTGCCGCTGTGATGAAGGAGGAATATGAGGCGATCCACGCCGCCGGATTCGTTCTGCAAGTCGATTGTCCGGATCTCGCCATGGCGCGTCACACCCAATATGGCGATTTGAGCGACAAGGAATTCGTCGTCCATGCCGAGCGCCATGTTGAGGTATTGAATGCGGCGCTGGAGAATGTGCCTGCTGATATGTCGCGCATGCATCTCTGCTGGGGCAACTATGAAGGGCCGCATCACTGCGATATTCCGGTGGAAAAAATTCTTCATGTCGTGACGCGCGCAAAGCCGCAGGCAATTTCGTTCGAAGCCTCAAACCCACGCCATGCGCATGAGTGGCGCAAATGGCGCGATGCCGATATTCCTGAAGACAAAGTGCTGATGCCAGGCGTGATCGATTCGGTGACTAATTTTATTGACCACCCAGAAGGGGTGGCTGAGCGCATTTGCAAATTCGCGGATATCGTTGGGCGTGAGCGCGTGTTGGCAGGCAGCGACTGCGGCTTTGCCACCTTTGCCGGGTTTGGCAAGGTCGATCCCGAAATAGCCTATGCCAAGCTGGGCGCGCTCGCCGCAGGCGCGCGGATCGCCTCCGAAGCCCTTTGGCCGTGAAGCTTTTTGGGTTGGTCGTTGCGCGCCCGAGACAATTATTAGGCTAAGTTCGGCGTCGCGCAAATCTACAAACTCGAATATTAATTCTGCCGGACGGAGCGGGCCATTCGCCGGCCCCGCCCGCAGCAAAAATTGCCAGGAACAAATTGTTATGAAAATTGGAATTGTCGGTACCGGGGCGATGGGGTGCGTGTATGCGGCGCTCCTCGGCGATGCGGGGAATGAGGTCTGGGCAGTTGATAGCTGGGCCGAGCATGTCGCTGCAATGGCGCAGGATGGCTTGACACTTGAGGGCGCGAGCGGCACGCGGACGGTGCACCTCAACGCCACCACCGACGCGGCAGCGGTCGGGCCTTGCGACTTGGTCATCATCGCGACCAAAGCGATGGATGTGGCGGCAGCGGCACAGGCGGCGCGCGCTATGCTGGGGGCGGATACCACCGTGCTCACCATTCAAAACGGGCTCGGCAGCGCCGACAATGTGGCTGCCGCGCTTGGCGCCGAACGCGTGGTGCTCGGCGTGGTCGGCGGCTTCGGTGCGTCCATTACGGCGCCGGGTAAGGCGCATCATAATGGCATGGAACTGGTGCGCCTCGGTGAGATGAACCGTCCGGTGTCTGAGCGCGTGGAGAATTTGGCTGAGCTGTGGCGTGGCGCCGGCTTCACGGTGAAATGTTTCGACGATATGGACCAGCTTGTTTGGGAAAAACTCATCTGCAATTGCGCTTTTTCGGGCAGTTCCGCGCTAACCGGGTGGACGGTGGGAGAAATCATCGCCGACAGCGACGCCTGGTCGGTCGCCAGCAATTGCGCGCTTGAAGCCTATCTTGTCGCGCGGGCCAGCAACATCCGCCTCGATATCGACGATCCGATCAGCTACGTGCGGGATTTTGGCGCCAAGATTCCGCATGCCCGGCCGTCCATGCTGCTCGATCATATGGCCGGTCGGAGAAGCGAAATAGATGCCATCAATGGTGCTATTCCGCCGGCGGCGACACGCGTCGGCGTGAAGGCGCCAGTGAACGAAACTGTGAGTGCGTTGGTGCGGGCCAAGGAAGAAAGATTCGTGGGCGCAGTGGGTCGCGAATAGAGGCGCTGGGATAGCCAAAACGGCAGACAAAAAATTGCCAGTCCTGCGCGCCGCCTTTTGCTTGAATCGCCCGACGGGCGGGCTCATGGTCCGTCTATGAAAGTTAACGGTTGCGAATACCGCACGATTTGGCTTGCCGAGGACGGCTGGACAGTGGAAATCATTGATCAGACGAAACTGCCGCACGTCTTTGAGAGCTGCCGCTTGGAGACGGTCGAGGCAGCGGCGGCGGCAATCCGCGACATGCAGGTGCGTGGCGCACCTCTGATTGGTGCCACGGCTGCCTATGGCATAGCGCTTGCCATGCGGCGTGACGCCAGCGACGGCAGCATTGCGCAGGCGCATGATCTGCTTCTTGCCGCCCGGCCAACAGCGGTCAATTTAAGCTGGGCGCTCACCGAGATGTCGGATTTGCTTACCCCGTTGCAGCCGGATGCGCGCTCCGCCGCAGCTTATAAAAGGGCCGCTGAAATTTGTGATGAGGATGTCGAAATGTGCCGCGCCATCGGCGAACATGGCGCCGCGCTGATCGAAGACCTTGCGCGCGCGCGTAGCGGCGGTGGGCCGGTCAATATATTGACCCATTGCAATGCTGGCTGGCTCGCGACCGTCGATTGGGGCACGGCATTGGCACCGATATACGTGGCGCAGGAACGTGGCGTGGATCTTCATGTGTGGGTCGATGAAACCCGGCCGCGCAATCAGGGCGCGTCGCTCACCGCCTGGGAACTCGCCAGTCACGGCGTGGCGCATACGTTGATCGTCGACAATGCAGGCGGCCATTTGATGCAGCATGGCATGGTCGATCTCTGCATCACGGGAAGCGATCGCACCACCGCCGAAGGCGATGTGTGCAACAAAATTGGTACCTATTTAAAGGCGCTGGCGGCGCATGATTGCGGCGTGCCGTTCCATGTCGCGTTGCCGTTCAGCACCATAGATTGGAGCATCGGAAATGGCCTCCGCGATATCCCCATCGAGCAACGCGACGAACGTGAGGTGCTTGAAATATCCGGGCGAGACGCAACCGGAGTGGAGCACAGCGTGAGAATTGCGCCGAGTTCCAGCCCGGCGGCGAATTATGCCTTTGACGTCACGCCGGCCCGCTTGGTCAGCGGCCTGATTACTGAACGTGGTCGATGTGCGGCGTCCCGCCAGGGCCTGTTGGAACTTTATCCGGAGCGCCGCTGAACCGGCGCCGGCCCGGCACGAGAAAAGCCATGCAAAACATGTGGAACGAAAAAGACGCCGAATCCCTGGCGGCGCACTATGCCGCAGAGGGCGTCGCGCGCGACGTTGCGGATTGCCTATACATGACCCGTCTGTTGGGCCGCGACAAGCGGCTGGTTTTGCATGGCGGAGGCAACAGCTCGGTCAAGAGGCGCTCTCGGGATGCTGCGGGAGGCGAGCGCGACGTGCTTTGCGTTAAGGCGAGCGGCGCCGATATGGCGGCTGTGGAACCGGCCGATCTGCCGGCGCTGGATATCGATCAATTGCGGCGCCTGCGTAGTCTGGACCGTCTCGCCGAGGCGGATATGCGTGGCGCCCAACGCGCCTGCCTGCTCGATGGCGGCGCCAACGACCCTTCCGTCGAAACCCTATTACACGCCTTTCTGCCGCATAAATTCATCGCCCATTGCCATGCCAACGCCGTCTTGAGCGTGACAAATCAGCCGGACGGTGCGACGCGCGCGGCGACGCTCTTTGCCAAGCAAGCGGCGGTGGTGCCCTATACCATGTCGGGCCTTGAGCTCGCGCAACGCGCTGCAGAGGCCTTTGAAGCCGCACCCGACAGTATCGGGCTAGTACTGATGCATCACGGTCTCGTCAGTTTTGCCGACGACGCCCGCACCGCGTACGACAACATGCTGACGTTGGTCGCGCGCGCGGAGGCGCACATCGCTATGAGCCGGCGTGAGCTGCCGCCGGCGAAACCCCGGGAAGGGAATCTCCCGACCTTGACGGAAGTTGCGCCGGTATTGCGCGGTATTTTGGCCGGCGCGTCGCCTTCGGAGGAGGGTCCGGATTGTCTAGACCGCCAGGTGCTTTCGTTCCGCACCGGCCGGGAAATCATGCACTATCTCGATGGCACCGAAATGTCGCGCTACGCTGCGGCCGGCGTGGCCACGCCCGATCACGTCATTCGCACCAAAAACAAACCGCTTATCGTGCCATTGATCGAGACCGTGGAAAACAGCGGAAGTGTTGACGGCTTCCGGCATTCGGTCACAGTAGCGGTGACGGAATATGCGGCGGCGTACCGTGCCTATCTCGCGCGCCATGCGCGCCCTGGCCAGGACCTGAGCGCTTTGGCCGATGCGCGGCCGCGTGTGGCATTAATCCCGGGGCTAGGCCTGTTTGGAATAGGCCGCAGCATGGTGGATGCGGAAGTCATAGCCGATATCGCCGAGGCTACTGTGGATGCGGTGACCGACGCTGAAGCGATTGGCCGTTACCAGCCAGCGTCGGAGGCAAATATATTCGCCATCGAATGTTGGTCCTTGGAGCTGGCCAAGTTGCGCCGGACCCAGGCACCGCTGGCCGGGCAAGTGGTTGTGATCAGCGGTGGCGCTGGCGCCATCGGCGCGGCCACTGCGCGAGAATTTGCAGCCGCTGGCGCGGCGCTTGCGGTTCTGGATTTAGACGGCGGAAAAGCTGAGGAAATTGCCGGGGAATTTTCTGCCGCCGGGCTTGGCCTGGCTTGCGATGTAACCGATGAAGACTCCGTCGCCGCCGCGTTCAAGCGGGTGTGCGAAGCGTTCGGCGGTGTCGATATCCTGATCTCGAATGCCGGTGCCGCCTGGCAGGGGCGCATCGGCGAAGTCGCGGAGGAAGTTTTGCGGCAAAGTTTCGAACTTAATTTTTTCGCCCATCAGCGTTTGGCGCAACATGCGGTACGAATCATGCAGACGCAGGGAAGCGGCGGCTGCCTGCTGTTCAATATCTCGAAACAGGCGATCAACCCGGGCGCCGATTTTGGCCCTTACGGTTTGCCCAAAGCCGCCACTCTATTCTTGATGCGGCAGTATGCGCTTGATCATGGCCGTGATGGGATCCGCGCCAACGCCGTTAATGCCGACCGTATTCGCAGCGGGTTGTTGAGCGAAGAAATGATCGCCGAGCGCGCGGCGGCGCGCGGCGTCTCGGAAAGCGAATATATGGCGGGCAATTTGCTCGGCCGCGAAGTGACGGCGGAAGATGTCGCGCGCGCTTTTCTGCACCTGGCGTTGTCGCCGAAAACCACCGGCAGCGTCACCACGGTTGATGGTGGGAATATCGCGGCAATGCTCCGTTAGCACGAAGTCCTTTGCGCAAAATTCCTTTGGCGTGGGCGCGCTCATGGGTCGTGGAAAACGATCCATTGACATGTTTATCGAGAAGGCTTTGGAATGTGTTATTCCGCCTCGTCGTCACTCTCCGGAGAGGTTAGGCCGAGCTCCTCTGCCCACTCAGCCGGAATATCATTCGCCTCTACCGCCTCAATCTGTGCGGCGCGCGTCAGCAGCGGACTGGCTTCATCGTAGCGGCCTTCAGCCCGGTAATTCTCTACTAAGTTCCTGAGCGCCTGCGCGACGATGATATGTTTTCCGCCGACCGCATGTTCGGCGATCGCGAGTGCGCGTTCGAATAATTCTCCGGCCTCCGCGAATTTGCCCTGCGCGCCATAGACGAAAGCCAAATTGTCGAGGTCGATGATCATATCGGGACGTACGGCGCCTGGCTTGTTCTCCTCTTCGGGTGAGAGGGCGGCCTGTTTGATGTCGATCACCCGCTTGAGCTGTTTCTCGGCCTTGGCGTAATACCCCAAGTTTTGATAAATGGCGCCGAGGTCCGTGAGCAGAATGACGATGGCGGTACTCCGGGCGCCATACTTCTGCTCCGCAAGTCCCAGCGCCTCGCGCGCATAGGGCAGAGCGGCTTCGCTCTCGCCCTCAGAATAGAGCTTGCCGGCCTGTAATCCCGCCGGCGATTCGGCGCAATCTTCTGCGCCTGCCCGGTGCGGCCCGGTCAGCACCGCCAACAGCAAGGCACAAAGAAATGGCGCCATAATCGAACGAGAAATATGCGGGACGCGTCGGTGCGGCACTGTTGCGACCTCCACCCACAGAATAGGATATTATGGCACGGTGATTCAAACCTTCCGCCACCGGGCGCGGCGCGGTAGAACTAGTGCGCGGGAAGCGCGGGAAGGATGGGGCGCCCACACAAAGCAGCTAGAGGAATGGCAATGGCTGATCTCGACGACATCAAAGACGGCAAGGATTGGGGTATCGATATACCCGCCAAAAACGAGCCTTTCTTTCTCAAGGGCTCCGAGGGCTTGGATTGGGGGATGAAGAGCCGTCTGACTCGAATCTTCAATCCGCGCAGTGGGCGCACCGTGATGCTGGCCTTCGACCATGGTTATTTTCAAGGACCGACTACCGGACTTGAGCGGATTGATCTCAATATCGTGCCGCTGGCGCGCCATGCGGATGTGCTGATGTGCACCCGCGGCATCTTGCGCAGCTCTGTCCCGGCGGCCTGCGGCAAACCGGTGGTGCTGCGCTGCAGTGGCGGAAATTCCATCCTCAGCGAACTGTCCAACGAACTGGTGGCGGTGGATATCGAAGATGCCGTCCGCCTCGACGCTGCCGCGATGGCGGCGCAAATCTATATCGGTGCCGAGTATGAGCATCAATCGATTGGCAATCTCGTCAAGCTCATCGATAGCGGCAACCGCTATGGTATGCCGACCCTCGCGGTGACCGGCGTCGGCAAAGACATGGTGCGGGACGCGCGCTATTTCGGCCTCGCATCGCGTATCGCTGCCGAGCTTGGCGCGCATTATGTGAAAACCTATTTTGTCGAGGAAGGGTTCGAGCGTGTGACGGCGGGTTGCCCGGTGCCGATCGTCATTGCCGGCGGCAAGAAACTACCCGAGCTCGATGCCCTGACCATGGCTTACAAGGCGATCGATCAGGGCGCCAGCGGTGTCGATATGGGGCGCAACATTTTCCAGGCTGAATCGCCCAGCGCCATGATCCAGGCAGTCGGCGCCGTGGTGCATGATGATGTGAAGCCGGCCCAAGCATTCGAGATGTATGAGACGCTAAAGAGTGAAGAGCTCAGCCAAGCCGCGGCTTCGTAGCGTACGCTCCGCGCAAAAAAAAACGGGGGCGCCGCAATAATCAGCGGCGCCCCCGTCTGTTAGAGACGGCTTCTCGAACCGGCTTTAGACGTGGCCGTAAGCAAGCATTGCGTCCGCCACTTTGACGAAGCCCGCAATGTTCGAGCCCTTCAGATAGTTGACATGGCCATCCGAGTCTTTGCCGTGCGTGACGCAGGCATCGTGGATGTCCTTCATCATGTCTTCCAGCAGCTTACGCAGACTGTCTTCGCCCCAGGAGATGCGCGCGCTGTTCTGGCTCATTTCCAGTCCCGAAACACCGACGCCGCCGGCATTCACGGCCTTGGCCGGGCCGAACAAGATCTTGGCGTCCTGGAAGGCGTCCACCGCTCCTTGCTCGCACGGCATGTTGGCGCCTTCGGCAACCGCCATGACACCGTTTTTAAGCAACGTCGCGGCATCTTCGGCATTGACCTCGTTCTGCGTGGCGCAAGGACTGGCGCAATCCGCTTCCACACCCCATGGGCGCTGACCCTCATTGAAGGTGATGTCGTTGAACTCATCCGCCGCTTCCGAAACGCGACCCCGGCGCACGCCCTTCAGTTCCTTGACCCAGTCGATCTGTTCTTGGGTCAATCCGTTGGCGGCAAGAATAAAGCCGCCGGAATCGGAGAGGGTGAGGGGTGTGCCGCCAAGTTGCAGGACTTTCTCAGCCGCATGGGTGGCGACATTGCCCGAGCCCGAGATGAGCACGCGCTTGCCTTCCATGCTGCCGCCGGCCTGCTCCAACATGTTGCGCAGGAAGAACATGGCGCCGTAGCCGGTTGCTTCTGTGCGCATTTTCGAGCCGCCGAATTCGAGCCCTTTGCCTGTCAATACGCCGACGAAACGATTGGTGATGCGCTTATACTGGCCGAACATATAGCCAATCTCGCGCGCGCCGACGCCAATATCACCCGCCGGCACGTCGGTGTTTTCGCCGATATGACGGAATAGTTCGGTGATGAAAGACTGACAGAAGCGCATGACTTCATTGTCCGATTTGCCCTTCGGATTAAAGTTGGCGCCACCTTTGCCGCCGCCCATGGGCAGGCCGGTCAGGCTGTTCTTAAAGGTCTGTTCATAGCCGAGGAACTTCAGAATGCTCAAATTCACGCTGGGATGGAAGCGAATCCCGCCCTTGTAGGGGCCGATAGCGCTGTTGAACTGGATGCGATAGCCCCGGTTGGTGCGCACATTGCCCGAATCGTCCGTCCACGGAACGCGAAACATAATGACGCGCTCGGGCTCCGCCATACGCTCAAGAATCTGATTCTCGTGATAGATGGGCTTATCCGCGATAAACGGAAAGATCGTCGCGGCTGCTTCATAGACCGCTTGATGAAATTCCGGCTCGCCGGGATTGCGCTTCTTAACGCCTTCGATGTAGCGATCTAGATATTCCTGAGTTTTGGCGTCGGCTGTATGCGATGTTGACATCTTGTTCCTCCCAATTGGATTTTTTTGTCTGCAATCATTTCGGCCGAAGCCGGCTAATTATCTCAATGCTGGAGCGACGCAGTCAATCTGCCGGTCAAGTACGCCGGATCAAATTCATGTCGATTTACATCGCCGCCAACTTTCTACCATTTATTTAAACCCGCTGCCAACGAACCGTCGAGTAATATTAGTTAACACTGTCAATTTCCGCATATATGACAGAATGTTAAAGTATGTGTAATCCCGCAATCGTACAGCTCAGTCATGGTTAACAAGCAAGTTGACGAGGAACTGGCTGACGCAAAAACGGCGGGATTTCAATTATCCGCGCGCGGGCGCGACTGCCTGGATTCTATCGTCGAACTGGTTGGTGAAGACTCGCCACCGGAGACTGCACCCGTCGCAGGCAAGTTTGTGCGCGCCTTTTATGCCGCGCTTCCGACCGAAGTTCTGACGCCGACCAATCAGGAGACGTTGGTTGCCATCGCCAAGGCGCAATGGCGCTTTATGCAGGAACGGGTCGCCGGCACGGCGAAACTACGTGTCTACAATCCGAGCCCAGAAATCGATGGTTGGGAATCGCCCTATACGGTGGTGGCGATGCTCAATGACGATATGCCGTTTATTATCGATTCGGTCACCGCCTATTTGGCCGGGCAGCAGCTGGCGATTCATCGTCTGATTCACCCGGTGCTCAGAATTGAGCGCGCCGCAGATGGCACTCTTACGGATTTGAAAGACGCGGCTGAAGATGGCGGGAGGGCGCTTGAATCCTGCGTTTTCCTCGAGATCGATCGGTGCGCCGGTGAAAAACTTCATCTGCAGCTGGAGCGGGGGTTGATCGGCATTCTCGAGGATGTGCGCGCCGTGACCGCCGATTGGAAATCCTTGATCGCGCAATTGGCCGAGACAGTTGCGGTGTTACAAACCGGTCCGCCGCCTGGGGTGCCGGAGAGCGAAAGCGGCGAGGCAGTCGCTTTCCTGAATTGGATGGCAAACAATCATTTTACCTTTCTGGGCTACCGCGAATACACCATGGACAACATTTCTGAGGGTGATTTCCGCTATCACGTCACGGCGAATTCGGGGTTGGGCGTATTGCGAAATCCGGCGGTTCGCCCGCTTGGCGCTTGGTCGGATAAGCTGCCGCCAGAGGCGCTGGAATTTTATGCTTCGCCCAACATCCTAATCATTACCAAATCTACCCAGCGCTCCAAGGTACACCGCAATGTGGCGATGGATTCGGTGGGTGTGAAAATTCATAACGCCGACGGCCAGGTATGCGGGGAGCGGCGCTTTCTTGGTCTTTTCACGTCCACCGCCTATAGCCGCAGCGTCTCGGATATTCCGCTGCTGCGCCGCAAGGTAGATCACGTGCTGGCGGCATCGAATTTCACGGTGGGGAGCCACAATCTGAAGGCGTTGGAGCATGTTGTGGAATCCCTGCCCAGGGATGAGCTGTTTCAGATCAGCGAGGAAAATCTGCTCACCTTAAGTCTTGGCGTTATCGATGCCGAGGTGCAACAGCAAACGAGATTGTTCATTCGCCGTGATCCTTTTGAGCGCTTTGTGTCCTGTCTCGTCTATCTTTCCCGTGACCGCTACAACACTGATCTGCGCAGGCGGATCGAGGTAATTCTGAATTCCACGTTCGCTGGCGTGTCTCAAACATACGCGGCGCAGGTTGGCGATTCGCCGTTGGCGCGGCTGCATTACATTATCGAAGCGACGCCGGGCAAAATTCCAAATTATGACGCGCATAAAATCGAGGCGCAGATTTCTGAAACGGCGCGCTCGTGGCGCGATCAGCTGAGCGCGGAACTCGGCGAGCGGTTTGACGGCGAGCGGCAGCGCGCCCTATTTCAATGCTTTCGCGACGCCTTTCCAGTCGCCTATAGAGAGGATTTCTCAGCCCAAACGGCGGCCGAGGATGTGGTCAGGATCGAGCAGGCGGCGAAAGGCGATACCATCGCCATGAATCTTTACCGCCTGCCCGAGGACGAAGACACAACCGTCAATTTTAAGATTTATCGTGGCGGTGCGCCGATCCCGCTCTCGGACCTACTGCCGAGTCTAGAGAATATGGGCCTGCGTGTTATCAGCGAGCGGCCCCACAGCATCCGGCTTGAAGGGACGGAAATCGGCGCCCATCTGCGCGCGCGCGACCAATTGGAGGCCGTCTGGGTGCACGATCTCACCATGACGGAACGGGGCGGACGATCCGTCGATATCGACGAAAACGGAGACATTTTCCAGGAGGCGTTCGCCCGAATCTGGGCGCGCGACGTGGAAGATGATGGGTTCAACCATTTGGTCTTACGCAGTGGGTTGGAGTGGCGCCAAGTCGCGATCCTGCGCGCCATCAGCAAATTTTTGCGCCAGGCTGGGATACCGTTCAGCCAGCCATACATGGAAGAGACGTTGGCTCGAAATGCCACTATCACCGCTTCGCTCGCCAAGTATTTTGTGATGCGCTTCAATCCACGCGGCCCTGTTGAAAGTAATATCGACAGTTTGCGGAGTAATATTCTGGTGGCACTGGACGGTGTTTCCAGCCTCGATGAAGACCGCATCCTGTGCCGTTTTTTGAATGTCATCGATTCGGCGGTGCGCACTAATTACTTTCAGAAAAGCCCGACTGGCGAGGCCAAATCCTATCTCTCGATCAAATTGGATTCGCGGCGGCTCGAAGAATTGCCGGCGCCGCGGCCGTTGTTCGAGATTTTTGTCTATTCGCCGCGTGTGGAGGGCATTCATCTGCGCGGCGGAAAAGTGGCACGTGGCGGTATCCGCTGGTCTGACCGTCGCGAGGATTTCCGCACCGAGGTGCTCGGCCTGATGAAAGCTCAAATGGTTAAGAATGCCGTGATCGTGCCGGTCGGCGCCAAGGGCGGCTTTGTCGTCAAGCGCCCGCCGTCGGCGCCAGATGAGCTGCGCGCCGAAGCAATCGAGTGCTACAAGATCTTCATCTCCGGCCTGCTGGATTTGACCGACAACCGCCAGGGCGATTCCGTCGTGCCGCCGGCGGATGTGGTGCGTTTTGATTCGGATGATCCCTATCTGGTCGTCGCTGCTGACAAAGGCACTGCAAGTTTTTCAGACATAGCTAACGAACTGGCGCTGGATTACGGGTTTTGGCTGGGCGATGCCTTCGCATCGGGCGGGTGCGACGGCTATGATCATAAGAAGATGGGCATCACCGCGCGTGGTGCATGGGAATCGGTGAAGCGCCATTTTCGCGAGCTTGGTCGTGATATCCAGTCGGAAGATTTCACCGTTATCGGCGTCGGCGATATGTCCGGCGATGTGTTCGGCAACGGCATGCTGCAATCCGAGCATATCCGCCTGCTGGCGGTATTTAATCATCGTCAAATATTTATCGATCCGGACCCGGACGCCAAAACCAGTTTCCGCGAACGGCGCCGCCTGTTTCGCGAGGGGCGTTCCGATTGGAACGAGTATCAGGCCCTGTCGCCGGGCGGCTTCATTGTCGAGCGCAGCTCAAAATCAGTGGCACTCAGCCCCGATATATGTGCCTGGCTCGGAATCGAACAGCAAACCGTCACGCCAAATCAGCTCATCGCCGCTCTATTGAGGGCGCCGGCGGACTTGCTGTGGTTCGGCGGTATCGGCTGTTTCGTCCGCGCCGGGCAGGAACGCGCCGGGGAGATCGGCGACCGCGTCAACGCGTCGGTACGCGTCCCGGCGAGCGAGATTCGCTGTCGGGTCATCGGCGAAGGCGCCAATTTGGCTTTGACCCAAGCGGCGCGGATTGAGTTCGCCGCCGCGGGCGGAAAGATCAACAGCGACGCCGTGGATAATTCGGCCGGCGTGAATTGTTCCGACCATGAGGTCAACATTAAGATTGCCCTCAGCAAGGCGGTTGCTGGCGGCACGCTCTCACTGACGGACCGCAACACGCTGTTGCACCGTATGACCGATGAGGTCGCCGCTTTGGTGTTGCGCGACAATTATTTACAAAGCCAAGCGATCAGCATCGAAGCAGCGCAGGCGCCGGAACGTCTTGATTCCCACGCAAGGCTGATGCGCAGCATGGAGCGCGACGGCCAGCTCGACCGTATCGTCGAAGGCTTGCCGGATGAAGACGAGATCGATGCGCGCGCCAGCGCCGGGCAGGGCCTCACACGGCCCGAGATCGCGTTGCTGCTGGCGCATGCCAAAATGGCGCTCTATGAAAGTTTGCTCGATAGCGACGTGCCGGAAGATACTCATCTCGATGATGATTTGGCGCTTTACTTCCCAGCGCCCCTACGCGGCGAACATATGGCTGGCATTGAAGGTCACCGCTTGCGGCGCGAAATCATTTCCTCTTCTATCGCCAACAGTCTCGTCAATCGCGCCGGCATTTGCTTCGTCTCCGAGATGGCGGAAGAGCGTGCTTGCGGACAGGGTGACGTTGCGCGCGCCTATGTGGCGGCGCGGCGCATCAATCAGCTGCGCCGCAACTGGCGGGCGATCGAAGCACTCGACAATCGGATTTCGAGCGTCGTCCAGCTCGACATGTTCGCCGAGTTCCACAGGGTGTTGGTCCATCATACGTCGTGGCTGCTACGCAACAGACCACGGCCGCTTGATATCTCGCGCGCCATTGATGATTTAGGTGCCGGTGTCGGCGAACTGGAAGGACAGATCGAATCCGTACTTTCGCCTATCGGGCTCGCGCATTTGGGTTCGCGCCAGGCCAAGTTCGGAAAAAACGGCGTTGCCGACAAGCTGGCCCGGCTGGTCGCCTCCGTCGACGCGATGATTCCGGCCTGCGATATTGTCGAAGTGTCGCGGCAGGCGGCGCTACCGGCGGACAAGACGGCCGCGGTTTATTTCCGACTGGGCGCGCGCTTCGGTCTTGAATGGCTAAGGAACGGTGCCGCACCGCTACTTGCCGGCGATCACTGGCAGCAACGTGCCGTCGCCGCCATCATCGAGGATCTATTCTCTCAGCAGCGTGCGCTTTGCCGGACCGTGCTGTCGGATGGCGCCCATCTGTCGCCCGAAGATGCCGTCGAGAATTGGGTATCGGAAAATCAGGAAATATTCGAACGGGCTGTTCTCTTGTTCGATGATCTCAAAAGCGCTGGCCCACTCGACCTCGCCAAGCTCGCGCTTGCCAACCGCCATATGAGGGAACTGATTCTGGCGTAATCTCTGGCGCGCTTTCGGAGTGTGTTGCACCGCGCGCATCGCATTCTGTTAATGCGAACTTGTTCAAGATGGGGCGTCGTTATCGGGCGACGATCAATTCTTCGATATAGCGCGGCAGGGCGAACGATGCCTGATGAACCGCCGGGCTGTAATAGCGGCTATCAATCGCTGATTTTTCAAAACGGCTTGTCAGGGTTTCGAGGGGCGTTCGCCAGAGCTCGGTGTTATCGCTCGCCCAGCCGAGCGCCATCGGGCCGCCGACATAGCTCGGCACATGAGTCACATAGCACCGCGCATCGGCGAACAGTGCAGCCAGGGCCGTCATGCTGTCGCGCAGTTCTGCCATTTGCGTGAAGGGTACGCCGTTCTGCGTCACCAAAACGCCGCCTGGCGCCAGGCAGCGTTTACAGCCGGCATAGAATTCGCTGCTGAAAAGCGCCGCGCCAGGTCCAATGGGATCCGGCGAATCGACGATAATGACGTCGTAGCGTGCATCGCTTTCAGCCACGAAACGGCAGCCGTCTGCGATCACCAGATCGAGCCGCGGATCCTCGAACGCGCGGCCTGAGATGGCACGCAGATAGCGTTTTGACAGCTCAATTACGGTGCGGTCGATATCGACCAAAGTGGCCTGTACCACGGTCTGATGTTTGAACACCTCTTCCACCGCACCGCCATCGCCGCCACCGAGGACAAGCACGCGCCGCGCCTTGCCGTGCGCCAGGATAGGCACATGCACGATCATCTCGTGATAGCAGAATTCATCCTTCTCGGTTGTCTGGACCACGCCATCCAAGGTGAGCACACGTCCCATGGCGGCATTTTCAAACAACAGGATATGCTGAAATTCGGAGCGCTCTTCATGTAGCACTCGCTCGATTTTGTAGGTCGCGGTGAAGTCGGTGGGCTCCAGGGTTTCCGACCATGTTTTCATTCCGCGCCGCCGCGAAAAATTTCGCAAACCTCAACCCGCTCGGGTTGGAACGCCGCCGTCAACACCGCAATAGCTGCTTCAGGATCGGTATTGCCGCAGGTGAAGATGTCGAAGGCGGCGAAGCCGCGCTCGGGCCATGTGTGTACGCTGATGTGCGATTCCGCCAGCACCGCCACGCCGGACACGCCGCCGGTACCGTCAAAATGGTGAAGGTGGATATGCAAGAGCGTCGCACGCGCCGCCGCGACGCTCTCTCTCAGCGCGGTTTCAATAAAATCGAGATCATCGATTTGTTTTGGCGCCCACATATCGACAATCTTATGCACGCCCGCGAACAGCTTGCCGTCGCGCTCAATCGCGTAGTCTAGATTTTCCTGCGCAGCGATCATCATGGGCGCCTCCACGTCTCGGGAGAAAGCCGTATATGCTGTCTTCATGATTATGCCTTGTGAAAATTCGATCACACACTAGTGGCGGAAATGGCGCATGCTGGTGAACACCATGGCCAGGCCGTTTTCATCCGCTGCCGCAATGACTTCCTCATCGCGCACCGAGCCCCCCGGTTGAATGATCGCCGTCGCGCCAGCTTCAGCGGCCGCAAGCAAGCCATCGGCAAACGGGAAAAAGGCATCCGACGCAACCACTGAGCCGACGGCGCGGGATTTCGTCTCGCCAGCCGCTTCCGCTGCCTCGGCGGCCTTCCAGGCGGCGATCCGCGATGAATCGACGCGGCTCATCTGGCCGGCGCCGACACCCACCGTAGCGCCGTTTTTGACATAAACGATGGCGTTGGATTTGACATGCTTGCAGACGCGAAAAGCAAAGATCAAATCTTCAAGTTCAGCCTCGCTAGGCGCGCGGCGGGTCACCGTTTTTAAATTTTCACGCACGATGCGGCCATTATCACGCTGTTGCGCTAAGTATCCGCCAGACAACTGGCGCAGTGACATGCCGGGCGCGGCGGGGTCCGGAATGTCACCGCTCAACAGCACACGCAAATTCTTTTTGCCGGCAAGAATTTCGAGCGCCGCAGCATCCGCCTCGGGCGCAATGACGACTTCGGCGAACAGCTTGGCGATCTCTTCTGCCACCGCCTGATCGAGCGGTCTATTGGCGGCGACGATACCGCCGAAGGCGCTCACCGGGTCACAGGCGAGGGCCTTTAGATAGGCATCTTTGAGGTCACGGCCCTGCGCCGTGCCGCAGGGATTGGCGTGCTTGATAATAGCGATCGTGGGAGTGCTGAATTCTGCCACTAATTCGAAAGCGGCGTCGGTATCGTTCAAATTATTATAACTCAATTCCTTGCCTTGCACCTGGCGGGCGGCGGCGACGCCGGGGCGTGTAGGGCCGCCGGTATAAAACGCGGCGGCGAGATGCGGATTTTCGCCATAGCGCAGCATTTGCCGGCGTTCGGCCGAGAATGTCAGGCGCTCCGGAAAACTCATGCCTTCCTGTTCAGCGAACCAACTGGCGATAGCGGAATCATAAGCGCCCGTCCGGGCGTACGCTTTAGCCGCGAGGCGGCGGCGAAGCGCGCCCGATGTTGCGCCTTTTAAGTCGGTCATTTCATCGACCACCGCTTGATAGTCGGCGCTATCCACCAGCACGGCCACATCGTGGTGATTCTTGGCCGCTGCGCGAATTAGGGCGGGCCCGCCAATATCGATGTTCTCAATACAGGTTTCGAAATCGCCGCCTCCAGCCACCGTTTGCTCGAAGGGGTAGAGATTGACCACCACGAGATCGATCGGTTGGATATCATTTGCGGCCATAGCGTCGCGGTGAGCGGCGTTGTCGCGAATACCGAGGATGCCGCCGTGAACTTTCGGGTGCAGCGTCTTCACCCGACCATCCAACATTTCGGGAAATCCAGTGTGGTCAGAAACGTCTTTCACCGCGATGCCAGCGTCGCGCAACATTTTTGCCGTGCCGCCGGTCGAAAGTATTTCGACACCTGATTGCGATAGGAATTTTCCCAATTCGGGAAGACCTGATTTATCGGAAACGGAGATCAACGCGCGGGAGATAGGTCGGTGGTCGGCGTCTTTTGTCATGGTGGCTTCTCGTTATTTGGTCGCAGACAGGGCGGCGTGCGGGCGGCAGTTACTGCGCGGCGCGCCGGGATGCCGAAGAATCAGGTTTCGGCGTTTGAGCGCGAAACTCCGGAACAATGACGGCGATCTCCGACAGCGTCGCTTCGCTGTCGCGCGCCGCCGCAGCCGTGCAAAGGCGGCTAATCTGCTCTTGCAGTACCGCCAGATCGGCAGGGCGCGACATAGCGCGTTGCAGGCCGGCGACCGTTGTCTCGGACAACGGCTCCTTCGCGTGGAACAATTCCTCGGTCATTTTTTCGCCCGGGCGGAGACCGGTATACTCGATTGCGATGTCTCTTTCTGGCGTCAGACCGGCGAGCCGGATCATTTGACTGGCCAAATCCTTGATTCGTACCGGCGTGCCCATATCGAGCACGAATATCTCGCCGCCCTTACCGCGCGCACCGAGCCCGGAGGCCTGTAACACCAGCTGCACCGCTTCGCGTGTGGTCATGAAGTAACGGGTGACTTCGGGATCGGTCACGGTAACCGGGCCGCCGGCAGCGATCTGGCGTTGAAAGAGCGGCACAACGGAGCCTGATGACGCCAGTACATTGCCGAAGCGGACCGTGACCAAGCGCGTATGCGCCTGCTCCCCGGCGGCCAGCGAAAGGCCCAACGTCTGGCAATAACTCTCGGCGATGCGTTTCGTCGCACCCATGACGTTTGCCGGATTTACCGCCTTGTCGCTGGAAATCAATACCATCACAGCGACGCCGTGGGCGACGCAGGCATCGGCAACATTGCGCGTGCCCAACACGTTGGTGAGCACGCCCTCATTGGGGTTGGCTTCGACCATGTGGACATGCTTGAGAGCCGCAGCGTGAAATACCAATTGCGGGCGCGTTTCGGCGAAGGTCGAGTTTAAACGCCCCAGATCGCGTACATCGCCGAGGACGGCTTCGCGCGATATGCCGGCGTGATTTTCCGCCAACTCCATGTCGATGGTGTAAAGATTGAATTCAGAATTATCGACCAAGGTCATGTGCGTCGGTACGTGCCCGGCGATTTGACGGCATAGTTCCGAACCGATGGAGCCACCGGCCCCGGTCACGCAGACACGTCGTCCATGGATCAGCGCCGCCATTTCTTTGCTGTCCAGCGCCGCTTGGGGGCGGCCCAGCAAGTCTTCGATCGCCACCGGGCGAATATCGATGACGCCGGCTTCGCTGCTGCGAAAATCGGTCATGCGCGGCAAGCGTGAAAACGGTATGGAGAGTCCCTCCGCGGCATCGAGAATATCGCTCAGGCGCTCAGGGTCGAAGTTGTCCGATGTGAGGATCAGACGTTGCGGCTGGGTACCGCGACGTTTGAGTGCGCGCACGATCTCCACAAGATTGCGGGCTGGTCCGTAGACCCGGACGCCGTGAATGTGTCGGCCGATTTTGGCAGCGTCATCGTCCACCAATCCGACCACGCGATAATTTGCGGCGCTGCCGCTCAAGCTGGAGCGGATAAAGAGATCGGCGTCATCGCCGACGCCCAACAGCAGCACCGGTACCCGCCGCTCGCCATTGGCACGCTGAAAGAAGCCGGTGAGGCCACGTTCCATCAGGCTGCGGTAAAGGATGCGCGGGCCGGCGATCAAGGCGACGAGGAAAAGTAGGTTGATTGGCAGCGCCGAGCGCGGATAGGCCTCAAGCCGAGTGACGACAAACAAAAGCGCGACAAAGACAAGAACTGCGATTCCCGCTGCCCAAGTGATTTTTGTTACGTCGCGCGACGCAGTATAGCGCCAAAAGCCTCGATAAATGCGCATTCGCCAGAACACGATCGCCGATATCACGCTGAACGCGAGAATTCCCTCGACGAAAAAGCCGCTCGACTCATGCCAAAAATTATCGACGCCACGGCGCAGCAACAGCGCCACGGCAAACGATATAGCCGCCATAGCCACATCGAATGCGGCAACCGCGTAGGTTCTGTTGATGCGATTAATTTGCATGGGTCGGTCTATTTTGCGAGAGACGAAGATAGCACAAAAGCGCCGCCGTAAGCAGCAATCCCGCGCCCAACGCGCCCCAGGCGAAGGCTGCCGACAAGGTTGTCGCGAGGGCGAGGCCGGCAAGTAAAAAATTCACTGCTGTCACCGCCAACACCACATGCGCATGGCTGCGCCCTGCCGCAACGGCAACCTGGTAATAATGTTGATGATGGGCACGCCAAATGGGCTCGCCGCGGATCAAACGCCGCACCAATGTAAAGCTTGCGTCGATGACAAAATAAAGCACCAGCAAGAGCGCCGCTTGCCAAAGCCCAAATGTGGCCAATGATAACAACAGCCAGCCGATGGCGAAGCCCAAGGGCACGCTGCCGACATCGCCGAGAAATATACGCGCCGGCTGCCAGTTCCACGGCAGGAAGCCGAGCGCCACTGCCGCCAAAGCCAACGCGAAGGCACCGAGGCCGGCTGCGGCCGGAATAATGACCGCCAACGCAAACAGGCCGAGCCCGGCGCTCGCGGTCTGGCTGCCGGCGATGCCATCGATGCCGTCCATAAAGTTGAACAGATTGAGAAACCACAGCCAGATGAGCCCGCTCAGCGCGAGGTCGAGCGCCGGCGGTAAGGTGCCCTGAAACACTCCGCCGCCTTCGGGAAGTGCAAACAGGCCGGCGCCGACGGCGATTGCTTGCGCCCCCAGACGGGCGACTGCCGGCAAGCCGCCGCGCACATCGTCGACCCAGGAGATCAGCGCCAGTGCCGCCCCGGCGGCGAGAATGATCCAAAATTCATGCGCGGCGGCATCTCCGGCGCCGTATAGCCAAAAAGCGAGCCAGACAGCCAGCAGCACGCCTGCCACCGCAATGCCGCCGCCGCGCGGCGTCGGCGAACTATGGCTGGAGCGCTCGTTGGGGATGTCGAGCACGCCACGGCTGCGTAGCAGTCGGAGCACGCCCGCAGTGGCGAGCCAACTGGTGGCGCCGGCGGCGAGGCTGCCGATGACAACGACAAAAAAATTCATGCGCCGCTTTCGCGTCGGTAAACCGCTTGATCTGTAACGACAAAGTCCACCCGGTCATCCAGCAGCGCCTGGGCACATTCCTCCGGGCGGTTGATGATCGGCTCTTCATGGACGTTGAAGCTGGTGTTGATCATCGTCGGCAGGCCGCTTCGTTGCTTGAATGCGGCGAGAATATCGTAATACAGCGGATTGTGCGCGCGGCGAATGATCTGCGGCCGCGCCGTGCCGTCGACATGTACAACAGCTGGAATGCGCGGCCGCCAGGATTGCTTGACGTCGCAGGTGATTGTCATAAAGCGCGCCGCATATCTGTTGCGCGCGTTGATGTCGAACAGCTCGGTAGCGTCCTCTTCGGCGATAACCGGTGCGAAGGGCATAAATTCGGAACGCGAAAGCCGGTGGTTGAGCGCATCGTTAATCCCGGCATCGGCGGGCGAGGCGAGAATGCTGCGCGCGCCGAGCGCGCGTGGACCAAATTCCATGCCGTGGCTGAATATCGCCACCGCCTTGCCTTGGCATAAAAGCTCTGCAGTTTTGTCGACCGGATTGTCCGAAATGGCGGTGAGGCCGGGCGTGCCGCCGAGAACCTTGTCGGCGTTGTCGCCCCAGTTGCGGCCAAAATATAGCGTCTCCAGCGGATAGCGCGCGGCGAGCCAAGTTTTCATGCCGTCGCGCTCGAGAAGAAATTGCAACACTCCGCCAGCAGGCAAGCCCTGGTCGCTCATCGCAGGATAGACGAAGACCTCTTCGATATCCGTTTCTTCTGCCAGTAGCCGATTGAGCCGAACATTGCCGAATACCCCTCCGGAAAGACCCAGATGGCGTACCGAATGATGACCGAGCAGTCGGCGAACGGATTCGAGCGTAACTTGCTCCAGCACCTCCTGAATCGAAGCCGCCATATCTTCGCGTGAGGTGTTTTCCGCCGTTTTGAACATGAACTGGCGAAGCTCAGGATTGGTCGAGAAGTCGCTCCGAATCTGTCCTTTCGCATCGACCTTAAAATGCGCGGAAATCGCCGCCGCCACCGAAGGCTCGCCGAGCGCCGCCAGGCCGGTGAGCTTGCCTTCGTGGCGGTTGATGCGCCAGCCCAGGGCCTGGGTTGCGTAGCCATAGGCCAGGCCCAGGCTGTCGATTCGCGCTGGCGCGGTGAAACACTCATCACCGCCGTAAAGCGAGCGCAAATCGCCATCCTGAAAGATACGCTGGCTGTATTGCACATTGTCGCCGCCGCCATCTGAGGTATAGAGCAGCGCGTCTTTCCAGTCGGTGTGAAACAGGGTGGGCAGGGCATGCGCCAGATGATGGTTGAAAAATGACAGTTGGGTTGATTCGCGAAAACCGAAATCGGCAAGAAATTTATTGCCGTCAAACAGGGCTTGCGAATCGGCATGTCCGGCGCGCACCAACTCGCGCTCCATGCTTTTGTGTTTTTCTTTGCCGAGTGCGTGACGGATCTTGCCCTCAAGCAGACGGGAGCCGCGGAAATGCTTGAAATAACGCCACGCATAAGCGCCACGTCCGAGGACGACCGCATCAACGTCACGCCGCGACAGCCCGGCAATGGCGAGGCATTCGTCGATGGCTTCATCGGGCATCCGACCGCCGTCGATCTTGCGCCGTGTCAGGCGCTCAAGCGAGATCGCCGATACCATCCGATAGTCGTCGAACAGGCAGGCGGCGGCCTCGTGATATCCGGGGTGGACACCGAGAATTATCATGCGCGTTATGGGCTCGATCGACTGGGAAAGGCTGCGCGCGGAATCTACCGCCCGCTCCCACTATGCGTCAATCCACCGCCAAGAGCCGGCCGCGACGGAGGCGCAAATGTGGCTGTTTGCCGCGTTCCGATTGCGGTGTTACATCACGACATCTGCTGATTGCTACCACGGGAGGAGCCGGACCCTTGTCCGCCGCAAACAGAAATGGGTTGGCGCTTGCTGCGGCGATTTTATGCGGCATCAGCGCTCCGCTGTTGGCATCGAGTCCCACCGTTTTTGGCGTGGCGCTGGCGCTCGGGCTGTTGCTTTTGTTGGCAGCGCCGGGGCGTGTCCAATTGGCCGCCGATCTAGCACTCGGCGTCCGTACGCCGCTCGGCATGATGATCATTCTCACATTCATCTTATGGCTGCCGGGTGTTGCCGAATCGCCTGACCTTGGCCGCTCGCTCGCCATCTGGGGACGGATGGTGGGCATGGTGATCGTCGCTGCCCTGATTCACTATTTTCTGTCGCGGGGCAGCCTTGATGCCTGTCTCCGTGCCATGGTCGTGGCTGCGCTAGTTTGCGCCGTCATCGCACTGTTGGGGCTGTACGCGGCAAGCCCGATTTACGGCCTCTTTCGTGGCAAAGGGTGGGTCGACGTGAATGCTGCGCAGATCCTCAAATATTACGGCTCAGCCTTGGCCGTTTTGGCGCCGGTGGTGGTGTGGGCCGGCATCCGCTTGGGCCGGCGTTGGCTTTATGCTGGGCTCCTCCATCTGGCAGCTGCCTTTGTGTTAATTCTCGCCGTTGACAGCCTGGCCGGACTGTTGGGTCTTGTCGCCGGTCTGGTGGTTGGCGGCATCGTCTATATTTGCCAATGCTGGCATGTGGTGCGCGGCCACGCTGCGGCGCTATTTTTGATAGGGCTTGCGATTCTGTTGGCCGCGGCAATTGCCTGGGTCCTCTTTAACCTGCCGCCGTCACCGGTCGCCGAGCAAATTATCGACGGGGTCTATCACGGCCCGGTCGAGACCGGCCTTCCGGTTTCGCTGATCGACGCCCATCGCCAATATATTTGGCGGTTCTCGCTCGACTCGGCGCTACAGGCGCCTTATTTCGGCCATGGTATAGATGTCAGCAATTACCTTCCCGGCGCTTCGGTACTAATCGAAAAATTCAACCAGACATTTATTCCGTCTCATCCGCACAATTGGCTGCTGGAAATACTTCTGGAAACGGGTGCCTTCGGGTTGGCGTCCTTATTGGCGGGGTTGGCACTTTTGTTGCGCCTTTGGCTGCGAATCGGCGCCGTGTCGCCGGTGACATCGGCTGCCGGCGTTGCCGTCTTTGTTGCCTTTTGGTCGTCTTCAATGCTGAATTTCTCGATTTGGGCCGCTTGGTGGCAGGGCGTCTTTCTGGTCTTGAGCGCTATCGTGCTTGCCGCCGCGCCGCGCGACGCTTGAGCCAATCGTCCACCGCGATGAGGGCGTAAGCGCCGCATATAGCGCCGAAGGGCTCAATTGGTAGACGATATTTAGGCGACGCGATCGGGCCGTTGACGACCAATATATAAAGTGTCCACAGCAGCAGCAGAAGGAGAACGGCACGCACTTCGCGGCGCCCCGAATCTGTTTGGTCGGGTTGGCGCTGAAACAGGCCAAAACCTAATCCCATCAACTGTCCGGCCCGTACTGCCAACAGGCTAAGAAACGTAACGATCAATACCCAGGCATAAGCCGGGTTGTCGTTGTGAAACATGAACGTCCACAGTTTATCCAATTTGCTGTCGCCCGGTATGTCGTAAAATCCGGTGCGTGGCAGGTTGCTTACCGGTGGTGAAAGGATAGCCGCCGGCGAGAACAGATTTATCGCGCCACCAATCAGCCAAGCCTTGACCGTGGCGATCGCGCCCAACTCGGTGATGGCGCGCCGTGCGGTGGCGCTCATTTGGGCGGAGCGCGTGAATGGATTTTCGGACTCCACTCCACCAATTTCCGTTTCGTAACGCCGCTGCATACGCCGAGCTCCCTCAGCATGCGGTGTGCCGTCGAGCGCCTCCAATACTAACGGCGCCACCCAAAGTAAGGAATAAGCACCACCTTGGCTGGTCAACTGCGCAGTGTCATAGTGGCTGAGGTTGCGCGCGAGAATAGGCGCCTGGAGCGCCGCGCAGATGGCCACGAAGACCAGCACATGGGCAAAGCCGGAGAGGCGCAAGCGGCCGAGCCAAGCCGCCGCAATCGGCAGCAGAATAGCCAGCGCCACCACCGCCGGCAGCAACATGACACGAGTGGAAACGCCGAGACCCACCGCCAGGCCGAGCAGCAGCGTCCACCGCCAAGCCGGTTCGCGCAGCCATTGCACGGCGGCATAGAGCATCAGGCACACAAAAAAGAAGAACAGCGAATCGGTAAGAATCATTGCACTAACGATGAATTGCGTCGGATTGCAGGCGGCAATCAAGCCGGCCGGCAACAGCAAGCGGGGATTAAGGAGCATCGCTGTCCGCGCGATAAAGACACAGGCGACCGCATCTAGTGCGCCCTGGGTCAACGCCGGGAAAAGCGGCGCCGATATGCCGCTTACCCACTGGTGTAGAGCCAGCCAAATGATATAGAGCGGCATACGTTCAGTTTCTGGCTCGAAGCCTCTGCCGTCATCGTAGAAGCGAACGAAATCCCCTTGGGCAACGAAGTCCCGGCCGAGTCCGAGATAAAGTACGGAATCTTCGGCGAGGAGCGCCTCGGCGCCTATGCCGAGATAAAGCCCGAGCGTGTAGGCCAAGCGGACCAATAGCGCGAGGCCAAAAATTAGCCATAATGTGCGCCTCGGCGTCATACCCGCATTGCCCAGGCGTTGATGCTGGCGCCGTCGGCGATGATGCGGCCAAGCGCCGCCGCATCCTGTGGAAGTGCGGCGCCGCCGGGAGAGCGCAGCAATTTGTA
>Ga0209403_10000813_pt1 | contig 43681 bp, 24 predicted proteins | sample ArcticOcean_MG_C_8_FD_187440 | JGI IMG/M metagenome (GOLD analysis project Ga0209403, IMG submission 187440) | Marine microbial communities from western Arctic Ocean - ArcticOcean_MG_CB11_86 (SPAdes) (version 2) | ecosystem: Environmental > Aquatic > Marine > Oceanic | place: Arctic Ocean... | reverse complement strand
CCGAAGTCCTGCATGTGATACGGCGCATCGGTGTGGGTGCTCTGATGCCCGGACATGCAGTAGTACTTCATGTTCAGTGGTTCGATGCTGCCGTGCTTCCGGCCTTTGACGATCCAGTCGTGCACCATGCAGCGAGGCTCGGCGCTCCAGATCGGAGCATCGTCGTGGATCGGCAGAGACAGGTCGACCATGGTCATGTTTTCGAACAGATCGGGGCGCATGTGGAGGATCCTCCGTTGCTTATACTTGTTTGGCGGATGTTAAATCGGTGGTGCTTCGGGACGCCACGCATCCGGGGTGGTGCTCAACGACGGTGGCGCGCCATAGACCTCTTCGGTTGGTCCGTCCGGCGAATCGTCGAGCATTGGCCAGGCCACGCCGCCGACATAGCGCATTTCCTCCTGGCGCCCGCACAACCACAGGTACATGTGTGCGGCATCGTAGTTGTCGAGCTTATTGCGCCGCAACATGGTGGCACCGGTTTGCAGATGGCTGAACGGCTTGGTGTTGCAGCTCGGATTGAAATCGGGCTCGATAATCCAGTCGCGCGTTGGCGGGGAGTTGCGTACGTAGTTGTACTTGAACAGATGCCGTGTAGTGCCTGTCGCAGTTGCCTTCGAACGACGGTGCCAGATCGGGTAGCAGGTCAGGAAGACTGTCCCGACCGGGCCGACACATTTCTTGGTGCCGCGGATGGCGCCGTAATGCGTGACCAGGGCGCTCTGCCCGAGGATGAAATGGCTGCCGGGCAGCACCTCTGTCGGTCCCATCTCTTCGGTTGTGTCCTGCATCAGGCAAAAGACCTGCAGATAGTTGAGTGCCCAGGTGTGCATGTTGCCGCCGTCGACATGCCAGCCCAGCGGTTTCGCGTCCGGACATTTACCAATGTGGTTTGCCAGCATCCATGGCAAGCCGAAGCCTGCACCCAGCAGCGACCGCACGGCTCCGGCGACGGCCGGAGCGAAGATCAGGCCATCGGTGAACCACGATTCGTTGAGCAACGGTAACGGCTGCACGGCGTAATCGGGGTTCTCTGCGACGTAGTCGAGTGCCCGGTCGGTGATATCTTTTGACACCGCGCCCGGGAATTCCATATAACCGTCGCGGCAGAATTGAATGACTTGCTGATCGGTCAGGGTCGGCTCACATTCTTTTTTGACCATTCTCATCGCCATTTCTCCAGGATGAATTCGAAGCCGAGTCCGTATGTCCGGTTTTCGTTGAGCGACAGGGACGTGTTCGGGAAACTGATGACGCGCCAGCCGTCCTTGATCGCATCGATCGTCGAGCTGTAGGGCCAGTCATCGTCGTCGGGTTCCATGAGCTCGTCGTCGATCATCATGGACATGCCGATCCACCGGCTGTCCAGCCCGGTTTCGACGGCTTGCGCGTACAGCAGGTCCTGGCGTTTACCGGACAGTACCTGGTCGAAGGCTTCGGACAATTGCTCGCGGGTCAGGGCACCTTTGTCGAATTGCTCGAGGCAATCGCGAATGATTTGATGATTTTGCATAGTGATGAATTTTAGCGAAGAATATTGCGAAGTCAAAAGGTAAACCGAGAAGTTGCGGCCGCCCCCCTGTTTTTTGTTTGCGAATTCCTTTGGCCGCACCAGCCCCACAAGACGGTGTCGCTGGGGTTGTGCAAAGCCGAGGACTCACATGGACTCTGTTTCGGCCTTGCCGTCTCACTCTGCGCGATACCTGACGTGCAGTTCCAGCTTTTCGATTTGCATGGCTTCCTATTCCGCGGTCCGCGCGGCCGCGTGCCGCGGCGATCTCCTGCAGGCACTGCCTCAGGCGGTGAATGAACGTCGTCAGCCGGTCGCGGTTGACCCAACCCTGGCTTGGCGGGAAGACCACGCCCCTGGCAAAGCCGATCTCGATCCCGTCGAACGACCAGCTTTCAGCGATTTCCTTGAGATTTCTCAAGACATAGTCGTGGACCTCGGGCAGCGCGAAATCCCAGCAGCCGTTGTGTTCGTGCGTCGACCAGGGACGCGGAACTGCCACTCAGGATGCTCTACTTTCATTGGAATAACCGCGAACGGGCCGAGGTCGTTGTCGAGGCTGTTTATCCGATGGGCATAGAACGATTCCTTGCCCTGCTTGTGAGTTGTCTGCAGGACGATGTCGACGATATCGATGCCGTCCGCTATCCACTGCCGGTAGAGGGGATCGTCGAACAGTGGCAGGAATTCGCTCTTGTAGGGCACCTGATTGCCCTCGGACCAGTTCCAGTAGATGCTGTCGATTTGAGATTCATCAGAGTCGGTGAAAGTAAACAGGCTTTCGACATACGCGTCGAAATCGTCATAGTGCCGGCTGCACATGTTGGTCGCGTAGGAGACGTTGAGATTGACGACGATGCGTCGCTGCCGTTCCACCGCGGCGATGTGTTCGTCGCCCAGCGTGATCTTGTGCATAGTTGTTTTTTGAGTTGCAGCATGACTGTGTTGGCCGCTGCGACTTCATTGAAGTCGAGAATGTAGAATTCGCCGGTGGTACCGCTCGGAATAGATTCCGTGGATGCCGCAGTCAAGTTTAATATCGATTTTGTCCGAAGCGGGAATCGCTATCAATGGTATTTAGTGGTTCTGCTCATACGCACACGCGGGCAATCATGCCGCCGTCCAGGACGATGGCATCACCAGTCAGCCATGCGGCATCGTCGGAGGCGAGGAACACCGCGAGGCGGCCGACGTCCCGCGGTGTGCCGAGCCGTGGCAGCGGTGTCGCATCGCGGGATGCCTGGATCGCTTCAGGCGTCATGACGTTCTGTATCGCTGTTTCTATGTAGCCTGGGCAGATGGCGTTGACGGTAATGTTTTCCGGTCCTAGATCCAGGGCCTGGTCATGCACCATGTTGACCACAGCTGCCTTCGCGGCGGCGTATGCCGGGCCGCCGCCGCCGCCGAAAGCGTTCACCGATGATATCTGAATAATCCGGCCGCAGGCTGACTTTTTCAGGTGTGGTGCGGCGAATTTCGTGGCTACGAATACAGACCGAAGGTTCACGCCGATTACTTGTTCCCATTGCTCCATCGTGGTCGATTCAGTGGTGCCGGGGGGGTTAATGCCGGCGTTGTTGACCAGGATATCGAGCTGCCCTTGCCAGGTGATGGTCTCGTTGACCAGGTGCTGGAGTTGATCAGCATCGCTCACGTCGGTATGGATGAATAGCCCGGCTGCGCCCAGCTTTTCGATCTCCTCGACAGTCGTGGTCGATACATCGGTCTCGTGGTAGATGCCGCGACGCGGGTCTTCCCGAATATCGGCGACTACGACCCGGGCGCCTTCACGAGCGAACTCGAGGGCGATGCCGCGGCCGATTCCCGACGAACTGCCGGTAACAATCGCAACGCGGTCCTTGAGCAACATGATTTTACCTATAGGGGCGGTCGATGGTCGATGGGGTAGGCCCGGGATACCAATACTTTGAGAGTATCGTTCAGGCAGGCGAAGTCAAGCGGTACAGCTGGTTGCGATTGTTCCCAGCATCTTCGTACTTCTGCTGGAATGCGGGTCATCCTTGACTGGGACAGCAATAATATCCAGACCGCCGGAAGTTTCTTCTCTTCTGTCTTCGCAGGGTGACAGAACTTTTCCGCCCCCTGGTTAGCGTTCGGTTGCGCAGCCTGAGGCTGCAATATGAAGTCCCGTGGGGGCATACAGCGCGCTCCTCCACAATTCTAAAAAATTACTTATCCGTCCCTGTTTCAGTGCGACTGGACGGTCTTTTTTCGATCACGGACGATGTCGGCCGTAACACAGAAAAAAGAGAGAGGGGATAGCTCGCAAAAAAAAACTTGCATTATTGGTCGTTGTTTACGATAACCATTTACAGATGTGCATGAAAAAAGCTCTTTTTTTATGCTATTTTGGAAATCCATAACCTCACATTTCAGCGAAAGGAAAAAATGAAACATCTCACCCAACTCTTGACGATCCTTGTCGGTATCGTACTGATCAGTTCGACAGGCAGCGCCCAACTCACCGTCGTCGGCGGTGATCTGAATGTCCCGGACAACCATGTCAAAATAGGCCCCGCCAGTGCTCCCAATCTAAAGATATACAATGACGGAGAAATGGCCTGGAATTCTCCTGGCCAGGCGGATTGGACGCTCCGGCCGAACGGTGCCAACATGTTCCGTATTGGCACCTCCGGTTCACCGTCCGGCGCCAATACCTTCGTCATCAACTCTGTCGGCCAAGTTGGTTTCGGCGGGACCCCGGGCACGCAGTTTGATGTCAAGGGCCCGATGAAGCTGTATGGCTCTTTAGGCGGTGCCGAGATGATGTTCGATCCGCAGACGGCAGCTGCCTGGACTATCCGCGGCGGTGAGGGCGGTCTCTTCCGCATCGGCAGTACGGACTCAGGTGCCAACCATCTCGTGCTCAACAACGACGGCAATGTCGGTATCGGCACGACCACCCCCGTTGCCAGACTCGATGTCGCCACCGGTGGCATCCACGCCTCCGGCACGATCGATTCTGATGCCCTGTTGCAAGTCGGCGATACGAAACTGTATGACGGCGAGCTTCAGTACCGCCTCGCTGGACAGCCGCAGTGGACCGTTCGTGCGAGTGGCGCCAACCTTTATCGGATCGGTAACGACGACGTCAGCGCCAATATGTTCGTCATCAACAGTGGCGGCCAGGTTGGTATCGGCACCGCCGCTCCGGAAGTCACGCTGCACTCCGCCGGCACTATCCGGTCTGATACCGGTCTGCAGCTGGCGGATGACTACGAAATCGACTGGGTTGGTACGGGTACGAAGATCGGCGGCCGGCCCCATGTAATGAATTTTAATGTTGGCAACGCGTTGCCCCTGCAGATTTACAACGATGGCCGGGTGATTGTCGGTGCCGGGGACGGCACCGCGGCGACTGCCGCGAATCCGATCCGTCTACAGGTGCATGGCCGTAGTATGGTCGGTGCACTCGGGGTCGGGATCGATGATGGGGAACCTATCAGCGCCCTGATTCATTCCGCCGGCACGATCCGGTCTGATGCCGGTCTGCAGCTAGCCAATGACCACGAGCTCGACTGGGTTGCTACAGGTTCAAGGATTGGGGCCCGGGCGGACAGAATGACAGTCGAGGTTGGTGGCAATCTGAATGCAATACTTGAAAAGGGCGGTCGATTGCTCGTCGGCTCGAACAACCATGCAGCGACCAACCCCAATGATATCCTATTACAGGTGCATGGCCGCGGTATGCTCGGTGCACTCGGCGTCGGGGTCGAAGACGGAGAACCTCTGGATGCCAAGCTTCACGTCGAAGGGCAGGTAAAAATTACCGGCGGCGAACCCGGCGAAGGTAAAGTCCTGACTTCCGATGGTGATGGCCTGGCTTCATGGCAGGCGGCCAGCGATGGCTCGCAGGGTCCGGCGGGTCCGGCGGGTGCGGCGGGTGCGGCGGGTGCGCAGGGTGCGCAGGGTAAGCAAGGTCCTCCCGGTCAGAGTGCCAGCAGCGACTGTGTCGAATGCGCCGTGCTCCAACAGGTCACATTCGACGCTGTCTGCAAGATTTTCGACGGCGCCATCACCAACACCGCGGAAGTAGGCGAATGCATCGGTGTCATCGGTCAGCTTGCCTTGATTGGCGTCGACATCTGCTCTCCCAACGAGACGGACTGCCTGTCGGTGATTCAGGGCAATGTGCAGGACTTGCTTGACTCGAAATAAAACGGATTTGGCGGTTGCGAAGTCCGCAGCAAGCGTTACTGATTGGAACAGCCCGCACGTGATTCACGTGCGGGCTGTTTTGTTTTTCGAGTTGTTGGATTGCGTGGGAGGTCATAATCACGTCATAGACGCGACTCCCTTCGAATGACACAAAGCAGACCGGGGCATCTGACACGTCATCTCGGTTCTTTACGAAAATTTCTGATCGTTATTTTTTGGTTTACCTTTTTTTTGCCTAAGAAACATGTATGATTGCCACATCGTAAAAGTGCACGAAGCAGCTGTTTTTCAGGGAAGTCCCAAATGGGCATTGATAGAGAGAATAGAAAACAATATTTCACGCTGATCGAATTACTCGTGGTCATCGCGATCATAGCGATCCTCGCGTCATTGCTGTTGCCGGCCTTGGCGAATGCCAAGGAATATGCCATATCCACCAATTGCAAGGCCAACCTCAAGCAGTGCGGAATGCTCACAACCATGTATGCCGATGACATGGACAGTTGGGGGCCGTTTATCAACACCTATACTGATGACGGCAGGCTGTGGGCGCATTATCTCTGGGACAACGGCTATTGTGGAGATGCCTTAGCGATTGGCGCAAACATTCTCCGCTGCCCGGGAGCCCTCACCGGGGACAATGCACTCGAGCAGCCTGCCGGTGACCCGGATTACCGGATCTACGGTATACGGGAAATCAAACGCAACGACTACAACCGAAGGTGTTGGAGAATTCTTGGTGGCAGGATCACAAACAACTTCCCTTTGGAGCCCTGGGGGCCCGAAGGCCTGCCGCCTGTCTATGATTATGGCACCCCGTCTGAATTTGCCTACATCATGGATGCCAACGGTTACAATCATGGGACCGGCTCGGTGGTGGACCGACAGGAACACTCCGCCGGGGTTTCCGATCCTGCCGGCAGCGGGTCGTCACACTTCATTACTCGGCATCTGCGTCACGGCAACATGGTTTTCGCCGACGGCCATGTCCTGGGCGCTCAGCCAAATGAGCTTTCCCAGTTCGGATTCAAATGGTATATCGACGAGGTGACTTTTCTCCGGCAGCAGCCATAGGGGGCAATGCCTGCCTGATGTTTGGAAACCCGATGTTGGCGGCAGGGCTGAATCACTCTTCAAGCCGCTTCCCCCAGATGATTGATCCCTGGCTGCGCAATCCCGGTGGTTCATTGGTCAAAAGTTCTTCGTAAAGCGGGTCCGCGACGACCCATGACCGAAACGGCTCGTCTGTGTTGTTCGCACGGGCGTCGTCATGGATGCAGACAAAGAGAACCCCGAAGCCGACTAACAGGAGTCGATTTACAACGGTCATGCGATCACCCTTGGGTTCGTACGTTGCTTCAACGGGAAGGCGCAGGCTCACCGGACTATAGGTACCCGGCAATCGGCTGTCAAGACAGGTGTTTTGCCCTTGTGGTACGGCGGGCTTGGCTTGACCCGTGAGGTGCCACTGCGATGCCTTCGGCGATTGGCTGTGGCTTTTGTGGGGAACGTACGGACGGGTATCGGCAGTAAACTTCCAGCTGGAGTGTAAGGGACGCGTCCACGGGTTGGATAACGCCGTGCCGGTGGGGGGCGGCGCAATCCAGCGCCACCGGTCATTTGCCGCTTCTTCTTATTTCTCGCTGGGAACGACGATGCCGCGCATAATGATATTCTGGCAGAAGGCGAAGATCAGGAAGGTCGGGATGGCGGCGATGAGCAGCGCGGCGTACATGACGCCGTCGCCGCTGCGTGTGGTGAGTTGGTACAGCCAGACCATCAGAGTCCACATGCTTTCGTCCTGGCAGATCAGCAGGGCGAACATGAAATTGCTGTAGGCGGAGGTGAAGGCCTGCAGACCGATTACGGCCAGGACAGGTTTTGACAGGTTCATGGTGATGATCCAGAACATCGTCCACTCGCCGGCGCCGTCGAGCGAGGCGCTTTCGTACAACTCCTGCGGCAGTGAATCGAAAAAGCCTTTGAGCAGGAAGATCGCGTAGCCGTGTGCGATGCCGGGAAGGATGAGGGCGGCGAAGGTGTTCAGCAGGTTGAATTCACGCAGCATGATGAACGCCGGAATCTGCGTGACCATCGGCGGGAACGCCATGGTCAGCATCAGGAACAGCAGGATTTTGTAAGTCGACGGCAACTTGTAGCGGCTCAGGGCGTAGGCGGCCATCGGGTTGACCAGCAGTGCCAAGATCACGGTCAGCGAACAGTATATGACCGTGTTGATGATGCCGCGGCCGTGCAGCAGCATGTACTCGACCGTCGTGATATAATTGCGCACGATGAATTCCTTGCGCAGTGTTCCCGTCCGCTTCTTGAACTCCATATAGTGCAGTTGCTTTTGCGGCGTCAAAATATCGATGAAGCTGGTGTAAGCCTTGTCGCCATCGAGGCCGAGCAGGGTGTTGACTTTCTCGATCGACCCGTGCTTCGCCTCGAGAAAATCGCGGAACATGAAGTCGACACTGTGCACACGCAGCAGTTCGACGGGAATCTTGTGGAGCTTTTCGGCTGTCTTGTCGCCCGCAGCTTCCTGTGCGACGGGTTCTTTCCAACCGGACAGAAAGGCCATCCAGTCGGCTAGCGGCAGACCGTCGAACGGCACCTCAGCTATCAGCGGGACATCGGCGTACGAGGCGTGATCGGTGCCGTAGTTGCGGTTCAGCGTCTCGATGCCACCGTACTTCGCTGCGAGGAATTCCCGGTACAGCGGGGCGGCTGATTGGTCGGTCCGAATCCACAGGGGATTGAGCGTCATGCGCACGAACTCTTCCCAGTCCTCCGCCTGTTTCGGTTCACTGGGCACCGTCCGGGTCAGACGAATGTCACTGTACTTCTCGAAATCCGTGTCGTGTTTCTCGTTATACTCCTTGATTTCCTTGGTGTAGTGCGACTTGAGATACATTTTCTTGTAGAAGCCGTCGACCGAGAACCAGGTCTTGTCACTGATCGGCTGATCCTCCTTGAATGCCCAGTAGTGCTGAATGATGGGTTGTTCGTTGGGCATGACTGTACGATTCTGGAATTGCGCTGGTGATACAGCGAATGAATTCCAATCGTGAATCTCTGTGCCCAGCCTGTCGTTGGCTTCGGCGATGTTTTTACTGATTGTATTCCGGACGTGTTTCTTGTAGGCCCGCAGGGTCGCGCACATGGTTTGCGACCGCGGTGCGCTGATGTACCCGCAGGTATAGGCGTAGCCGGGAAGCCGGGCATCGGCCAAGAAGGCACGCCATTCGTCGACCATCGCCTCGTTGACCTGCTTTGGAGGATTCACCTCTTCGAAGGAGATGGCCTCGCTGTCGTAGGCGATATGAAGCTGTTCGAGGATCTCGTTGAAGACACCTTCGGTGTGTTTGCGGTACAGTGCCGTCTCGTCCTTGAGAAACGTTGGGATGATCGCCATCTCGTTCTTGTCGATGGCACTCTTGGTGCTACCTGCAAACATCAGCAGGAACGGGTAGACCATTGTCACCCCGCCGGCGACCAGCAGCACCAGTATCGTTGTGTGCAGGAATCGCGTCTTCCAATTGCGCCGGCCGATTTTGGAGATCATTGGCATAATTTACTTCTTGTCGCCGGTGGTTTTGAATTCCAGACGAGAGAGGATGCGAAGATTGTAGACGGTGAAGCCGATAAGCATGAACCCGAGGAGCCACGCCATGGCGGTTGCCGGGCCGAAGCGCATGTGGGTAAATGCCTTGAAGAAGATATGCAGGTCCGCTACTTCGGTGTTCGCGCCGCCGGCCGTCATCACCAGGATGTTGCCGCTGGCACCATACCACGCGCCGATAAAGGCGCCGATGAAGTTGATGATGACCAGCGGCCGCAGAATGGGAAAGACAATGAACAGAATCTTGTCGATGAAGGTGGCGCCGTCGATGTCACCGGCTTCATAGAAATCATCAGAGATGCCCTTGAGCGCTGCCAGGTAGATCAGGCAGCCGGGACCCATGCCGGCCCAGACCATCGGGATGACGCAGGCGATCATTGCGGTGTCGCGGTCCTTGAGCCAGCGGTTCGGTTCCTCGAGGGTGGCGCCCAGTTTGCAGAACCAGGCGACCGGCTCTTTGAGGATCATCTGGATGTAATCGACGAACGTCGCGTCTGCGACCGCGAAGATCGGGCCGGCCAATGACGAACATGAATAGAGCAGCAGGAACCCGGCGATGACGTAAACCGTCGCCAATCCGTAGCGCTCGTGATACATCAGCCGTCGCGCGAAGGCCAGTGCCACGCCCAGCAGAATAAAGGCTAGCAGGATGTAACCCCAAGCGGGCACCGACATCAGGATGCGGTTGAGCACACCTTTCTCGCTAGGCTCGTAAAACAGCTTCCACAGCAGGATGACAACCAGGCTGGTAATCACCGCGGGCAGATAATAGATCGTCCGGAAGATGAGGCTGAGGTACGGCGATTCCTGCAGCAGGATAGCCAGAATGATCGGCGGCAGAAAGGTGAGGGCGATGATCAGGAAGCCGTAGCGCGCTGCGTTCCACACGGACTTCCACCAGTCCACCGACCACAACACCGTTGCGAAGTTGTCGAGCCCGACCCATTCGGAGCCGCCTGTCACCTTGTAATCCTGGAAGGCCATGACCGAGCCGCGGGCCAGGGGCCAGTACTGCCAGAGGAAAATCGTCAAGACCGCGGGTATGAGCATCACGTAGGCCATTCGATAGCGGCGGAAGCCCCAGCGCTCCTGTTCGACCCCGGGGGTCTCAGGCGCTGTGAAAATGCGTTTGATCCACCAGAAGACGATCACGAAGGCAATGATAATCACCGCCAGAACCAGGCCGGAGATCGTCCGGCGCTTCTGCATCTCTTGTGGCGGGATTTTTCCGAGCATGTCGCGGTTGGCGCGGGCGACGGCTTTCTCCAGCAGTTCCTTTAGTTTCTGGCGCCGGGCTTCCGGGTCTTTCGGCAACTTGCCCTTCAAACCGAGGTCTTCTGCTTCCTGGATCGGATGCGTCATCAGGTCGTAGGCGATATTGCTGTTACGGCCGTAAGGCTCCGGCATACCTGTCTCGATGGCGATCTCGAACGCTTCTAGCCAGGCAGGATTGGACAGGCGTAGAATAGCGTCGTACCCGAACATCTCGAGATATTTCGGATTGATATAGCGCCCGAGCCCGCCTTCGACCATAATCTTGACCATGATTGCCATGGCGTCTTCGCTGTCGTACCAGAACATGTACTCCCACGCGGCGTCGCGGATCACCTTGTCTTCGATCCCGGCGTACAGGCCCATCATCCGGCTGTTCAGCTCAGCTCCGCGCATGCGTTGTTTGACGATTTTTCCGTCGACTTCGACATCGCGTTCCGGGCCGAAGGGCACCGGCACCAGACCGATTTTGTCTGGGTTGATTGTGGTCAGCAGTTTCTCGTCGATGTATGAGAATCGCATGCCGATCTGATCGCGGTCCCACTTGACGCCGGCGTCGCCTTCCTTGTAGGCATAGCCGTAGCGTTTCTTACCCAGCTCGTCGGTCCAGTGCTCAGTCGTCAGTTGCGTGTAGAAGTCAAGTGCTTTCACCGCTGCTTCGCTGTCGAAGACACAGGACCATTCGTCGGTCTCGCGGTCGTAGGTCATGCAGTCGCCGCCGGCTGACCACAGGAAAGTGACCCAGTACCAGGATTCATGAATACCCTTGCCCAGCTGTATGCCGTAGACGCCGTTGGCGGGGTCGGTCAGCTTCTTGCAGATGTCGAATAATTCTTCCCAGGTCCAGTTGTTGTCCGGGTACTGGATATCGTTTTCGTCGAACAACTGCCGGTTGTAAAGGATGACCTTGCCGAGTGCGCCCCCATAAGGGACAGCCCATACCTGCTCTTCGCTGCTGCCCGGGCCGACACGTTTGATAACCGGCCAGATTTTCTTGTTGATGCGAAAAGTCTTCTGGTCCTCGGTCATCTGATCGACATACTCGTCGAGCGGATACAGGAATTCCTGCTCGATGTACGAGGAGGATTGCCGGAAATTTATATACAGGACATCCGGGGCGATGTCGCCGGCAATCGACAGCAGGGTGGTCTCGACACCCTCGACCTGGATGCCGGAAAAACGATGCATTTCGATTGAGACGTTGTCCCAGTTGTGGTCGCCATAGGTGGCCGGGTCGGCCTTGTACTTGTCGCGGTACTTGCGGGCGAACAATTCGGGGAATCGGCGGACAAACTCCCTGATCGACTGGCCTTGGGCGCGGCTGTGCGAATCGTTGGCGGCCGGGTCCGGCAGGGCAAACACCTTGACGTGGATGACCGTACCGTCCTCGGTGTCCTCGATCCAGCCGGCGGCGGCCGCTAGGGTGAGACAAATCGAGGCAAGGATGTAGCGAAGTGGCTTCATGATGGCAACCATCAAATGTTGCTGCTTGACCGGATAATACAATCCCTATTCGTAACGACGGGCTTTGCCATTACGAATAGAAATCTGGTGTCCGTTGGGCATGAAGCTGCGGTGATTGTGCACGAGGCGCAGCAATCGCAACTTGCCCAGTTCACCGAAATTTGTCTGACACTGTTTGAGGCCGGCACCCTTGCCGGCAGCCACGGCAATAGGTCAATGCCTTTTCCGGAATCTTTTGGTCCATGACCTTTCGGCTTTATCCATTTCGATGATGGGAAGATACGGAAGGAAGCTGTAAACTAAAAGACAAGGATCGGCGAGTCCAGTTTCTCTTTTCCCGAGTTGCGGGCCGATCAGCGATTGACACCTGACAGCGAATCCAACACAAACCCAACTTCCCATGCTCGAACTGTTCGACAAACACAAGATCATCCACATTGGCGGCCTTGACCATCCCGAATCGATCGCCATCGGCCCGAACGGCGAAGCCTATACAACCGGTACCGGCGGCCAGGTTTATCGCATTAACCTGGACAACAACAGCGGTGAACAATTCTGTTCGACCGAGAAGCGCTGTCTTGGTCAGGCGGTCGATGCCGACGGCAATCTGTACGTCGCCTATGCCCAGGGCGGGACGGTGCTCCGGGTCACACCCGACGGTGCTTCCAGCATTTATGCGACCGGCCCGGGCGGCAGCGATTTTGCGTGTCCGAACTATCCGGCATTCGCCCGGAACGGCGATATGTATCTCTCCGACAGCGGCGACTGGTCCGGCGAGATCAATGGTCGTCTGTACAAGATCCCGGCCGGCGGCGGAGAAGCCGGGCAGTGGTTCCCGGAATGTGTGGACACGCCTAATGCCATCGCACTCGATGCCGACGAAACGCATCTCTATTTTGTCGAGACTTTCGGCAACGGCATTGCCCGCGTAGCGATCGAAGCCGACGGCTCGGCCGGCGCCTTCGAGCGGGTCGTGCATATGCCGCGACACATCCCCGACGGCATTGCTTTCGATACCGACGGCGGCCTGTGGATCGCCTGTCACCGCCCGGATGCCATCTATCGGTACGACTTGGGCAGCCGGCATCTCGAACTGTTCTGCGAAGACTGGACAGGCGAAGAACTGCGGGGTCCGACCGACGTTTCGTTCGGCGGCCCGAATCGCGACATCATGCTGGCGGCCTCCCTGGACAACCTCTGCGTTCACCGCTTCGACAACACCGGCTTCACCGGACTGCGGTTGAACAACCCGAAACTCGGGTGAGCCGACTGCGGCTTACTGGTGCTCCAGCGACGACCACACTTCCTGCAATGAAACCCGCCGCTTTTCTGTTTGGGCGATACGTCCCGCCTCGATGATTGCGATCAGTTCAAGACTGTGTTCGTAAGGAACCTGTGGCTGGCCGGTTCGAACCAGCTGGAGGAACATCTCGACAATCTTCCTGCTGCCTGAAGGGAACTTCAGAACGCCAATGCCCGGACTGTGAAGCACGCCCTCGCTACTGTAGACGGAAGCATAAAAGTCGTGATCCTCTGTCCTTAGTGCCGGGTTCATCAAGACGATTTGTCGGCCGTCCGGGTAATGGAGCAAAAGATGTTCAAGATGATACATCGAAGAGGCAGGGGTCCAGTCCTTTGGGTCCGGCTTGGGATGTGAACCCATGTATTCGACAGATTCAATGCCGTAGTCGAACAGACTGAGAGCCAGGGCGAGGCCATGGCCGACGCCTGCATTGCTATAGCCTATCCCCTTGACGACAAGCAACCGCGGCTCGCCGACCTCAGAAAATCTCCGCCGAAACCCCTCACCGACATCCGTGTTTGCCAGGATGGAGGCATTCATCAGCACGGTGTTGTTGGACTTGGCGAGATTGACCATCTCCTGCGCATCGGCGAGGGTTGCCGCAAACGGTTTATCGACGAAACAGGGGATGCCTTTTTCAAGAAACGGCCTGGCCTGTTCGAGGTGATCGCCTCCATCCTTCGGGCTTGATGAGTCGCAGATAAATGCGGCGTCAACATCTTCGGTCGCCTCCTCGATGGTGTCACACAACTTGGGGCGATTTGACAAGGTCTCGCAAAAGGCAATCCCCCGTCCGGGGTAGCTGCCATATTTCAATGATTCGGGATCGGTGTTGTAAAAGCTGCGGTCTCCCACACGATCGAACACTTTGGTAATGGTGAAGCCCGGCACGCGTTGAATTGCCATCTGCTTGTAGTCGCCCCGGGCGCAGCCCAGGTGGTGAACTTCCTGTCGCGTGGGCGCGTCTTCGCTATGGGTTGCGAGGACCAGGGGATCGACTTCGTCAAGATAGGGTGCGAACCAGTAGGCGTGTGAGTCGCAACGCACAACAGCAAGGCGAATCAGGTCATTCCCCGACATGGCTATTTGTTCCCCGGGTTTATTGTTGGTGATGATTGCCTGATTCAGCGGCAGAATTACTTTGACCCCGATCTGGGTGCTCAGGTTGATCGGCGCGGCGTTGTACCGCGAGTGCTTCTGCAGACAACAGTGCCGGTGCTACTACTGACGCCTTTGAGTACTTCCGTCTCCTGCTGCAATCCCTACTAATCCGTCTGCCGGCGGTCCGCCGTTTGCCCGTTGCGGCTTACTGGCTCTCCAGGGATGACCATACTTCCTGCAGTGAAGCACGACGCTTTTCCGTTTGAGCAATACGTCCCGCTTCGAGGATTGCGATCAGTTCAAGCGTATGTTCGTAAGGAACCTGTGGCTGACCGGTTTGAACCAACTTGAGGAACATTTCGATAATCTTCCTGCTGCCTGAAGGGAACCGTAGAATGCCAATGCCCGGACTGTGAATGGCTCCTTGGTTACTGTAGACGGAAGCATAAAAATCGTGATCGGCAGTCCTTAGTACTGGACTCATCAAAACGATTTGTCGGCCGTCCGGGTAATGAAGCAAAAGGTGTTCAAGATGATACATCGAAGAGGCGGGGGTCCAGTCCTTTGGATCAGGCTTGGGATGTGAACCCATGCATTCGACCGATTCAACGCCATAGCCGAACAAGCTGAGCGCCAAAGCGAGACCATGGCCAACGCCTGCATTGCTATAGCCTACCCCCTTAACAACAAGCAATCCCGGCTCGCCGACCTCAGCAAACCGCCGTCGAAATCCTTCGCCGACATCCGTGTTTGCCAGGATGGAGGCATTCATCAGTACGGTGTTGTTGGCCTTGGCGAGATTGACCATCTCCTGCGCATCGGCGAGAGTTGCCGCAAACGGTTTATCGACGAAACAGGGAATGCCTTTTTCAAGAAACGGCCTGGTCAGTTCCAGGTGATCTCCTCCGTCCTTGGGGCTTGACGAGTCGCAGATGAATGCGGCGTCAACATCTTCGGTCGCCTCCTCGATGGTCTCACACAACTTGGGGCGACCCGACAAGGTCTCGCAAAAGGCAATCCCCCGCCCGGGGTAACTGCCATATTGCAACAATTCAGGATCGGTGTTGTAAAAGCTGCGGTCCCCCACACGATCGAACACCTTGGTAATGGTGAATCCGGGTATGCGTTGAATCGCCATCTGCTTGTAGTTACCCCGGGCGCAGCCGAGATGGTGAACTTCCTGTCGCGTGGGCGCGTCTTCGCTATGGGTTGCGAGCACCACCGGATCGACTTCGTCAAGATAGGGTGCGAACCAGTAGGCGTGTGAGTCACAACGCACAACAGCAAGGCGAATCAGGTTATTTTCCGGCATGGCTATTCATCTCCCGGGGTTATTTTTTGGTGATGGCGAAATGTCTTTCAGCGGCAGAATCACTCTGAACCCGATCTCGGCACTCGCGTTGATCGGCGCGAGGTTGTACCGCGAGTCGCTTCTGCAGACGACAGCGCTGGTGCCCCAACTGCCACCTTTGAGTACCTTCGTCATTCCGTCTGCAAGCCGTGCTGATCCGTCCGCCGGCGGGCCGCCGCGGCTGTCGATGTACTTGTGCTCGAAGTAGTCCCTATTGGCGTAGTCGTCTTCCGCCCATTCCCAGACGTTGCCCAGCATGTCGTACAGCCCCCACGGATTCGCCGGCTTGCCGGTTACCGGGTGCGTATGATACTCTGTACTGGTAATTGCCCATCCGTACTGGTCAAATGCTTTCCGGTCCTCCCCGAAGTAATAGGGCGTGGTCGTCCCTGCCCGGCAGGCGTATTCCCATTGCGCTTCGCTGGGAAGGTTCAGCCTGGCCCATCTGCAAAACGCCTTGGCGTTCTTCCAGCTCACCCAGACCACGGGGTAGTCGTCTTTGTCCGACATGATACTCTTTCCACGCCAGTGCCGCAGATACAGGTCATAGTCGGGATCCGGGTCGATGTCGCCTTTGCCGTCGTATCCGGTCGCTTCGACAAACCTGCGAAACTGGGCGTTGGTCACCTCCGTCTTGCCGATGTAAAAAGGCTCGCCTATGGTCACTTGCACCTTCTTGGCTGGCCCCATCGCGAAGCTGCCTGCCGGCACCAGGATCATTTCCATGCCGGTTTTCTCGTGGATGATCTTATCGGCGAAACTCTTGAATGATGATGCCGTTGCTCCCGCCGCTGCGTGGTACCCGGCGGGGACCGTCAACTGCTGTGCCCGGGCTGCTGTTCCAAGGCAGGAAACAACCACTATCGCTGCAATGACATGTCTCATGGCATCGCCTCCAGCTTAAGTGCGATCAGGCCCCATGGCTCGATTGTCATAGTCCGTGTCAGGACGCCGCCGGCCCATTCGCCGACCACCTCCTCGCCTGCCGGTGTCCAGCGCGTCACCTTCAGTTTTCTGTCGGCGCCGATTTCCGCAATCTCATTGAGATCCTGGGTCCAGGTGAAGGCGTGTTCCGTTGCCTTGTCGTAGTTCAAAAAGAACAGCCCGACCGTCCCGTCGGGCGCCCGCCAGGAACTGCCCTCAACCGCCTTTACCGGAAAAGCAGGCTCATACTGTCCGCATGCAGTGCCCCGGAGTATCGGCAGGTTGCCCTCAATCCTGGGCGGCCTGAGCATCTCGCCGTAGCCCAGGTACGGCCTGGCGAACTGGTCGTGACACCGCAAGAGGTCCCGGTAGTAGAACCCCATATCACCATGCACTCCGGCGGCCAGCCACGGCATCACATTGTTTCTGCCATTCTGTGTTCCCATCATCCACCACCGTCCGATGGTCTGCGGTGTGCTGCAGTTTGCTACGCCGCCGAACACCTGCGTGTAGTCATGGTATACTGCGAAGTAAACGGGGGTGTTTGTGTTCACCCCGGAGGTATGCACCGTTTCGAGCACATCGATGCAAAACTCCGCGGTGTCCTCGGCACAGAGCATTACCTCAGGATTCAGCTTCTTGCATTCTCTGCGCACTTCTTCGTACAGCTCGTGCACGCCCTTCGACCAGTAGTCACCGCCGGCGATGGGGTGCCCGTGATCGGTGTTGAAACAATCTTCCGTGTGGTTGGTGAAGTAGTCAAAATAGACACCGTCAACTCCGTACTTGCCCACCAGTTTCTTCGACAGCTCAACCATTTTCCGGCGCCACAACTTGGTGGCCGGGCACATTGCTGCGGAGAGATCATGACTGCCTGCATAGGTCACTGGTACAATGCCCTGTTCCATCAGCAGGCCCCCTTTGTGCTCGGCATCTTCCATCCGATAGCTTTCGGTAGCGGTGTTCCACAGCCACCCGATCACGTAGGGCACGACTCGTATGTTCTTCGCCTGCAGTTCCTGCACCAGCTGTATATACCGCTTCGAACCGATTCTCGGGGGGAGGTAATCGGGATTGGTATCGTGGTCATAGACGTCTGACATCCAGCCGTAATCGTGGCTGATGGCGCTCTCCGGCACATCGAAGAAATTTCTATGCAAGTCCTCGACCTCGATATTTCCGCGGTTCTTCAGTCGGTTGTTCGTCCAATACGCCAGCTTGACAAGCCACTGCGGATAATCCGCCCGTTGATAAATCGGTCCCTTCCTGCACCAGGGGGCTGTCAAAGCCCATTCCCGGTAAATCCGCGCCGCGTCAAACCAGTCGCCCTGGAACGGGCCCACGACGATATCGCCGGGGCTGCGATACTCGCGCACCAGCGCCTTTGCTCCCCAGTTCAGTACTGGATGCGCAATGGAAAAGGCGAGCCTTCCACTCTCCGCATCCGGTGTCCAGGCGAAATACTTGCGATTGGCCTGGCCGTCTTCCTCGGCACAGTAGAATACCTGTCCATTGCCCATGAGCGCCGTGAACTGCATCGATGCAAGCGGATACTTGAAGCCCAGCGTCTCGCCCGAAACAAGCGGGGATTCCTTTACCTCTCCCATAGCGTTCGTACTGAGTATCTGATCGCTCTCACCGCCCTTGGTGAAAGGCAGGAGGCCTGTCAGCACAGGAAACGTCACGGTCATCAACCCCGGTCCCCCGTTTCTCGCCTTGACCTGTATCCTTGACCGTGCCAGGCTCTCGCCGCTTCGCAGCCGCGTTTCCACCTTGACCCGCACGTCCGCCAAAGGCCAGGTGAACGAGAGCTTCCCTTCCCCTTTCCGCGCCGCGAACTTCACCTTGCACGGCACGCCTGCATTCTCATAGGACAGCCGTTCTCCGTCGCTTCTCTTCAGGTCCAACTTCCACAGCGTCGCCTCCGATGCCTCTACCCTCAGGCGTTGTTTCCCTGACCTCAAATCACGGATTCTCAGGATGCCCCCGCCGTTTTCCGCCCCCGACCACAAGTAAATCACCTGTTCATTGCGCAGGTAGGGGAATCCATCCAGTATCCCTGCCTCGACTTCCCCAGAGCGCTTTGCTTTCGCATCGACTGCTTCGCTCATCAGCTTTGCCAGCGCCTTGTCCGCCATTGTCGGTTTCATGACAACGGGCGTTGCTGCCGGGACCGGTTTGCTCACCAGCTCTGGATTGCCGTAGCTCGGCGCGTACGGAAAGGGAGCGACCGGCAGGGGGTCGAGATCCCACAGTGAAAAGTCGTCGAGCCGAATGATGCCGCCTTTGCCGCCCTTGCCCCTCGCATACGGCTGCACCATCATTCTGTAGAAGTCTTCAGGGGTCGTGGTCGGTTCGGCAGTGAACTCACCGGAGACGTATTTCCACTGGCCGTCGACCGTCATATCGAAATGCAGGTCGAGGCGGTCCTGATTGGTATCGTTTTTCATGTTCCGGACGATGACGCTTTTGATCGGGCCGTCGGGGTTACCGCCGGCGACGATCTTATACCAGATGGAGAACCGGTATTTGCTGTCGCCTCGAAGTCCGTACACCGGCCGGCGTATCCAGTTGTCGCAGGTGAACGTATCGGTGGTGTCGATTTGCAGCGATCGTTTGCCGGTTGAGTCCGGTCGCGTGTCGTCGCTCGATGAGTAGACCACCCCGACGGCGCCGGCGCCCTTGCAATGCCACGGCTCCCATCCTGATTCACCCGTCTCGAAACCGCCGTGGGCGAGCAGTTCGCGCCCGTCGACAGCATTGCTCATCGCCAGCAGTGGCATGATCAGGACAACAAGCCACCAGGCGACCGCGATGAATCGCGGCTCATCTTTCAACCGTGCCCTTTCTGCTTGTTTCCGGAATATCATATCACATATTCTCCACATCTACCTTTTGAGGTTGATCACACAGCCCTGGCGCATTGCCTGGTCTGCGGCGTAGGCGATCTGGTGTCCGTGAATTGAATCCATCAGGTCGGTTGTGGAAGCCGACGGTTGCTCGCCGCGAACGACCCGCACGAAATCCTTGACAAGCCGCAGGTCGCCGCCGCCATGCATATCCTCACTCCCTTCCACCTCAATGGTTTGCTCGGTGTACCCGTTGCCCTGGTCGGCATCCGGTTGTCTGACTACAAAACAGCCATCCTCCATGGTGCCTTGAATTTCCCCTTCCGTACCACGGATATGAATGGTTCGGCAGGGCTTGGCCGTGCCCCCAATCATGTCGTGTGTCGCGACAGCGCCGTCATCAAATTCAATCATGACCGATTGATGATCGACCACGTCGTTATCACATCGCCAGACACATCGACCGTGGGGGCTGTCCGTTTTCAGATATTCAATTTTCTGTTCATCGGTTGGGTCGGCAATATGTTCAATGCCGCGCCACACATGCGTCCCATAGACATCGTTGCCGATGAAGTTTTTCCTGGCGGAGTAGTGACAGGTGGCTTCAATCTCACAATCAGCCAGACACCGTGATCCGGAGCCGGGCGGGGCATTTTCTTCACGGAAATACATCAACGAGCCGAAGCTCGAAACGCGTTCAGGCGCTGCGCCCCGCTTGAACCAGCAGATCAGGTCCAGGTCGTGACAACACTTCGCGAGCAGCATGGGACAGACTTCCTCACGATTCCATTTGCCGCGGACAAAGCTTTCGCCCATATGATCGAACCCGACATTCTCGCTGGTGTTGATTGCCATGATTCTGCCGATTTTCCCCTGCGCAATTTTCCGTTGAACCGCAACGTAAAAAGGCGCGTGGCGCAACACATGACAGACCATCAATTTCTGGCTGGCGTTCTGTGCTGCCCCAATGAGGGTCTCGAATTCTGCCTGCAGGGTTGCAATCGGCTTTTCCAGCAGGATATGATATCCTGCCGCGATCAGTGGCAGGGTGGTTGAAACGTGCAACCGGTCCATGGTGCCATTGATCACAGCGTCGGCGAGTTTCGGTTGCCGGGCGAATGCTTCGGCACTTTCAAAACAGTTCTGCGAAGGAATGTCGAACAGTCGGGCAGCTTTGTCACGACGCAATTCATCCGGATCTGCTACTGCGACAATCCGCATCTTGTCCGGATGCTGTAAAGCGTATGCACTATAGACCAGCGAGCGGTTTCCGGCGCCGATGATTGCCGTGGTCACTAGTCTGTCAAGGGCCATTTGTGAAACGCCTTGTTGCCTTTTAGGGGACCTGAACTATCGAAATTTTACCCTTCGGGATGCGAAGCCGAATTGTGGGAAAATTGAGAATGGCGATAGAGTCGGTTTTTAACTTACATGTGAGGTGGAACCATGAACCAGTGAACCGTTATTGCAATGAGTTCCTGATTTTTCCATTAGTCCTGCGGCTTGAGCCCGTCCACGTACTTTCTGTGGGCGGCAGCTCGCGCCTCGTTGACTGTGGCGTTGACGCTCTTGTAATTCAGCACCACGCCACGGCGGCGCTGCGCCGTTTGATTCGGCCCGCTGCGGTGGGCACACAGGAAGTGGTGAATCGAGGCGTCGCCGCGCTGGAGGAGTGCTGGCACCTCCGGGCAGGTGGAGAGATCAGACGTGGGAGACAAGCCTTTACTGAACAGTCCTACACCGGTTTCAAAATGAGACAGGTCTCCGAGCCGGTGTGAGCCCTTGGCGAAATGGACGGCGCCGTTAGCCACGGTGGTGTCGTCCAGGGCGATCCAGACCACTGCGCCGGCGGCCGGCTCCAAGTGCAGGTAGGCGTTGTCCTGATGATATGGTGCGGCTGTACCGACCTGCGCCGGCTTGTAGAAGACTTCCGAGGCGACCGGTTCGACGTCGTCACCGACACTCGCCGCAATCAGCTCGAGGGTAGCCGGTCGCTCCAGTAGTTCCTTGAAGTAGTTGTCGTACTGGTCCGGAACGCTGAGATGTTTGATTGCACCGCTGCGGCCGGATTCATAAAACACGTGCTCCGGAGCCACGGTCGGGACAATCTCAACGATATACCGTTCGAGCTGTCGATCGAGCTCGACGACTTCTGCCTGGCTCAGGAAGTCACTGACAAGGACAAACCCATCTTCCCGGAAACTGGCAGCCAGGGTTTCAGTATTTGCATTCATTATTGGGTTTCCTTGATTTGATCGAATCGTTAATCCACGTTAAACCACTGTTTTGGTTCCTTCAACCTGTTGCAACTTGTCCGGTAAGCTCAACCGGAGAGGAAAATAATCAATGGCAAAAACTGTTAATGTTGCACTGGCAGCCGAGGGTGCGCTTGCCGTGGCGGATTCGGAATTCCTTGGGGATGCCTATTACCACCGTGCTGGCGGGCGAGTCAAGTTCGTCAATGACGGGATCCGCATGGTGCCCGGGGATGACACCAGTGTTCCGACAGCGTCCGCGGTAGCGGATACTGGTCGCTGGGTCCCTGCCGTTTCCAAGCCGCACCCCCACTGGGTCTGGATCCGTTTCCGCCAGCCGGCGCGTATTTCGCGCGTTGTCATTCATCGTGCCGACATAGCCGATTACCCGGTTGATTTTGCCGGAGAATACAGCCCGGATGGTGGACTGACACTCAATACGCTGTTTGAGGTCAAGGATAACCGGATGGACGAAGAGACGTTCGCGGTAGAATATTCTTTTGATCCGACAGTTACGGACAATTTTCGCCTGCGGATCGACCGATCCTCGGATGAGGCGCATCCGAACGAGACGGAGATTTCCGAGCTGGAGGTCTTTGGCAGTTTCGTGGATGAAGAGATCGAGGACCGGTCTGCGGTGACGACGGGATCCCTGGCAGATAAGGTGCTCCAGCCGACGGCGCAGAGCGAGAGATTCTTCAGGATCCGGCACACGAAAGAGGCTATTGAGTTCAGTTCAGTGTGGCTGCGTTTGGTAGTGGCACGTGAGCGTCCCGAGATCACTTTTCTGTGCTGGGACAGCCTCGGTAAGGGAGAGCTGCAGACGAATTTGCTTAAAACCGGAGAAGACGGCGGTGGTCGCTTGATCAGCGCGCCTCTTTTTTCAACTGAAGTGGCTTTGAAATCGCGTGGCCCAGCGGCGTGCGAAGGCAACGTGATAAGTTATGAATTGGAGTGTCCCGACGGTGGTTGTGCGCGGTGGGAAATTCGGATGGAGGAAAGATCTATCCAGATGGCTTTCGATTGGGCCATTGCCCGTACGTCGGTATTTGCGACGCCGCCGGCGTTGCGGCTGGCCTTCGACATCGTGCCGACTCCGACAGCCCCGATTGCCAACCCGGCCGACGGGATGGGGGCTCCGCTGCCCTGTCTTCTGCACGCTTCGGACTGCGGCAGTCTCCTGATAAGTCGAACCGACAACAGCGGTTGCTCTGCCCTGGAGGGGCGCAAGACCCGTTCGGACAGGCTTTGGGAGGCGACTATCGTCGACCGGGCAAGCCGCCGTTCCGAAGATGGACTTTATGCCATTCCATCCGGGAATTCCTGCTGGGCGCTTTCACTGGCGGTTGAGACTGTCAAGCCTGTGCCTGCTTTGACCGATGCTGATCCCCGCCTCAAAACTTTACCTAGGCACTGGCTGAACAACTTCCAGTATCAGGAAGATATCGGCGTCATGGCAAACAATATTATCAGCGCCAACGCAACCACCAGTTGCATGCTCCACTACATTGAGCCTGCCGTTTACACCCCGCCCATGGCCGGTGGTGTGGAAGCAATCCAAGTGGCAAGGGAGACGCTGGATCGCTATTTTTCCGGCGCCCGCGGCTACGGGACCGAGGCCGATGATCCATGGATTTTTCTCGATTCGTATCCCTGTTTTCTGATCACCGCCTGGGAGGTTATACGGGTGACGGGCGACCTCGAATTGTTAGGACGCTGGCTTCCTTTACTCGAAGGCTACGCCGCTCACATAAAGGAACAGGATCGCGACGGCGATGGTTTTCCTGAGTCCACCAAGCCGGGCACCCCGTCCGACAGCTGCTGCTCGCCGCACTCGAATATTGCCGACCAGATGAACTTCGGCCACAACGACGCCTATTCTTCGGCGCTGACCTATCGGGCGCTGAACTGTCTTGCCGATCTGGAGCGGCTGGCCAACCGCCCGGAGCGCGCTGAGTCCTGCGAACACGATGCTGAGCGGATACGCGCCGGTTATATGGAGAAATTCTTTAATCCGGAAACAGGAATCATTGCCGGCTGGCGGGATCGCGACGGCGATTTGCATGACTACTGGTTCCCGTGGGTCAACGGCACCGCCATCATCTACGGACTGGTGCCTACGGATGAGGCGAATGCGATTGTCGACAGGTTCGAGGCGAAGATGCGTGAAGTCGAGTATGACCGCTTCGATCTGGGCCTTCCCATCTGTCTTATCCCGATGCGCAAGCGCGACTATGGCAGCTTAGGGCCGGATGATTTCCCCGTGATGGGCACGTCCCTCAATGAAGACGGCAGTGACGGGTTCGGGGAATTCGCCAATGGCGGTACCGGGGCGTTGATGGCGTATTCCTACATCCAGGCGCTCTACCAGCTGGGGCGGCGGGAAGAGGCCGATCGCATCCTCTGGCCGATGATGGAACGATACGCCGCCGGGGGATATCAGAATCGTGAAAAACCGGACTCCGCCAGCGGCACCTATTCAACCGGGCTTGAGTTTATGCACTGGAACGGAACCCCCTCGGGTTATGAAGGCTTCCTGGCAGATTCCTATTTTGCTCAGTTGGCGGTTTTTACCGGATATTACGGCATCGGTTTCGGCCCGGAGGGTTTTTGTCTGGAGTCGTGGTCACCGCTGCAAGGAGAGCGCGTGAAGCTGGGCCTGAAATACATGGGGAAAATAGTAGAAGAAATCTCCTGAGCCGAGGGATTCGGGATTGCCGGAAGTGGAAAAAAAATGGCAATCCCGGTCGAATACGATCAGGCGATTGCGGTCTGCGTAAAAGCGTAGATGCTTCCATCATATGATGCAACATAGACCGTGTTGCCGGAAATCGCTGCCGACGAGGTAATCGGCACACCCAGGTCATAACGCCACATCTCCTTTCCGCTGTCGGCATCCAGAGCGTACAGCCTGCCGTCGGCAGAGCCAAAATACACGGTGTCGCCGGACAACACAGGTGAAGATGTAGCTTGACTTTCCGCTCTCATGCAAGGACCGAAAGAAGCCATTGCCTCCCCGGTCTGATAGTGCCAAATCTTTTCGCCGGAGAAAGCATCCAGAGCAAATAAGCTGCCGTCCAGAGAACCGACAAAGACCTTGGAACCGCCGATCGCCGGCGATGACACCGTCCAATAGATGAAGTAGGGATTCTCGGCTGGCAGCGGGAAGGTCCACACTTCGTCCCCGGTATCGGCCTTCATTGCACGGAGCTCGCCAAAGGCGGGATGGTAGAGCATGTTGTTGCACAAGGCGGGCGTTGCATGAAGTGGATTATGCAGGTGCATCTTGTTCCAGAGCTGGTGCCCAGTCTGCTTGTCGAGTGCAACGAGCCCCGTGGCCAGGTTAAAACCGACATACACCTTTTCTTCCCCGATGCAGGGCGACGAATAGCAGCCCATATATTCATCCCCGAGCACGGATGTCATTTCGGTGAATGCTGCCCGCCACACTTCCTTTCCGGTCCGGGCATCCAACGCGACAAAATGTGGCGCAACACCGAGATAAACAACGCCGTCAGACACAGCGGGAGAAGCATATACCCGAAGTTTCAGTGCATTGTCCAGGCGATACTCCCATTTTTCCGCTCCGGTTGCCGCGTCCAACGCATAGACCTCCCCGTCGACGGTCATCGCATAAACAAGATTTTCATGGACTGCTACACTGTTTTTTACCGAAGCCGGGGTTTCATATTTCCATTTGATGTCGCCGGTACCGGCATCGAGCGCACAGACACCGGCGTTCCCCTTCAACTCCTCATCCTGCAGCCCGATATAGACTGTGCCATCGGCAACGACTGGTGAAGAAATGTGCGCATTGCCGCCAATCGTTGTGCTCCAGGCCAGATGTAACGGGGGATTGACGGCATCACCGGTTGTGCCTGTACGGGCAGGACCACGTTGAAACATCGGCCAGTCAGATCCGGGCTGCGGACGAGCGAACAGGTCATCGACGACTTCAAAAGCAGCGGCATCGTTGAGGATTTCACCCGACTCCAATTTTGTCCTTACCTGTATGGCATGGGCCCCGGGGGTGTTCCCCGTCCACACCGCTTCCCAGGCCCATGTGCCGACAGGGGTCATGCTTTTCCACGGTTCTTTCTCGATCCGGTACTCGACCGTTGTAACCTTCGAAGAAACGTCATAAGCGTTCGCTTTGATCTGGATCTTCCCGGTCGGAACAACGGCGCCGTCGGTTGGTGATACAACAGTCAAATGTTGCCTGCAACCGCCAAGGTGGTCCTCGAGGATCAGTTCGCCACTACGGAAAGATACCTTTTTGAATCCACGGGGGCTTATGGTAAAGCCGCCATAGCGTAACGGTGGCGTGTTGATGCACAATATGTCCTGGCAATGGGACACCTTGCTTGAATGCCAGTGTCCGCTGAATATTGCCCTGGTATTATGTTGCGAGAGAAAGTCCAACAGATCCTTTTCCGGCGGATAGTGCTGGAAAACCAATATCTCGATGCCCTCGGGCTGCAGGGCCAGATCGTGACGCAGCCAGTCCCGTTGCTGGTCTACATCTGACATACAGTCGAGCACTACGAAGTGTCGGCCGCCATAGTCGAACGCATAGTAACTGGGCCCCAGGACGTCCTCGTAAATTTCTATCGGCAGATCGTGATTGCCTACGACGTTGAAGATGGGAAGCGGATAGCCCTCGATCGCCGCCTTGTAGTGCACGTACATGCCGGCTGCGCGACCATGACCGTTATTGATTTCATCACCGGTCGAGACGACAAAGGCCGGATTGAGGGGCTGTACCTCCTCGAGATCCGCAACAAGCAACTCTGCATCGGACGCGTTCCGCACATGGAGATCGGTGATCTGGACAAAAGAAAAGTCCGGGTCTCTGGATTTCGCGGAAGGCGACAATCCAAAGTGTGCCGTGAATTGTGCCGCGTCGGCAGGAATTTTCTGGTAAAAGCCGGTCGATGATTCGTAACCGGTGGGGACAACCACAAAGACGAAACTGGATCTGCCGGCGCCCGACTCCAACCGATAGTGTCCTGACACATCCGTAAGGACGCAGGTCGCCCCATCCGAAACGCAGATGTTCGACAATCCCTTTTCCTGATTGTCGTTTGTTCCATCGGCGTCATGGTTGGCAAACACGATGCCCGTTATCGTGACCGATGGTGAATCATCGGGTTGTATCTCAGCCTGATTCGACATTTCCGCCTCGGCTCCTCCGTTGGTGGCCGTGTAAACTTGTCATCAGTAATAGCCTGTGAAAACAATTTGGTACCAGTATCGGCAACCGCAAAGGGGCATAGAGATAAAAAAGGACTTTTTTTTTGGCATAAGACTTGAGATGGTTAGGGTGTGGGCGACAGGCAATCGATGCTCTTTGAAGCTGAAATTCCTTGATTGGCAATTGGGCTGAGTCAAATCATCAGTAAACGTAAGCAGCGAAGTTCGTATGTGTTCTTGACGCAGTGAGCGCGGGGGATATCGTGAGGCTTGTCGGCTGTCATTCCTGTACAGCCACGAGAGAAGCGACACTGTCTTCGGCCGATAAACAAAGGCCCCATCCTTAATGTGAAGGAGTGCGTGTTGGAGAAAATAAAATATATCAACAGTACGAAGCCCGAGATTGAACTGCCCGCCTATCATGGCCAGACGGATGAGATCATGGCGCCGGATACGCTGGACCTGCAGGATATGGCCGGTATTGGCGTCAATGGCCTTACCGGTCCTACTGACCCGGAGGCTGACTACGAGATCTACTGGAAAGTGTCGTTTAACGCGAATAAAAAGCCCATTATGTGGCACAGCGATCCAGCAGACATGACGATCCTGGCGAAGTTTGCGGAGTCATTGCCGTTGTTGAGGCTGATTTCTGGGAGTGACCAGGATCAACACATCGAGCAACGGTGGCTGGAAGTTTTAAGGCAGATGCAGGGGCCAAATGGCTTGCTCTATGCCCCCAAGATCGGCCGGCCATGGTGTGTCTGGGACTTCAAAAAATATGCGCCCTGGTGCAACGGTGAGGACTCGCAAGGTGACCATTACGTCTGCCCGTTTCTTAGCGGCAGAGCACTGGGGGTGATGACCCTCTATCATCTGCTTACCGAAGATCCCCAGTGGAAGAATGCCGGCAGGAAACTGGTTGATGGGTTTGAGAACCTGGCGGTGGTAGATGGAAAGAAGGCCCACCTGCCCGTAACGGATGCCCAGAACCCTGGTACTGACAGACCGTCAGCGCTGAGTCACAAATCGTGTATCCAGGGGTTGGCGAACTATGCCAGGTGCGCGAAATATGAGCCCGCTCTTGATCTGGCCGGAAAATTAGCCCTCTGGGTCATGGAGGATTTTGACTATTACGGTCCCGATGGCCAGTTTCTGGAGGAGTATCCGGGTGCTTCCCATGTCCATTTCCACGGCCGTTCAGGTGTCCATTTCCATGGTCACACAGGACTTCTGGTAGCTCTTCTGGATTACGGGACAATCAGTGGTGATCAGGAAGCGGTTGATTTCGCGCACCGGGGATTCCGATACGGGATGACACAGGGGGACACAATCCTGGGATGTTTCCCCGAGTGGCTGGATGTTGCGTTCGCGACGTCCCTTGAAATATGTGAGCTTGCCGACATGATCGCTCTGGCAGTAAAACTGAGCAGGAATGGTACCGGCGATTACTGGGACATGGCGGACAGATGGGTCCGCAATTTATTTGTCGAGGGACAGTTAAAAAGGGTAGACAGGTTGAACTGGCTGTCGGAGAGGATGCCGGAGACCGAGTTCCCGACTGAGATCCCCCCTCATCACTGCACCGACAGGGTGGCAGAGAGAAACATCGGCGCTTTTGTCAGTACACTGGGGGTGAACGATCAATTGCCTGGTGGAACGATCTATATGGGTAGTTATCTGAATGGGATTGGCCATTGTTGCACCGCCAACGCGACCCGGACGATCTACTATGTCTGGGAGAATATGATAACGCATGAAGCGGGAAAGTTACGGGTCAACCTGTGCCTGAACCGTGGTTCCAGGTGGGCCGACGTGAACAGCCACATCCCTTACAAGGGTCAGGTCGATGTCAAGGTGAAGGAGCCGGTGGAGCTTTCTGTCAGGATCCCCGAATGGGTGCAGCCGGGGGAAACGAAGTGCACAGTCAATTCCGGTGACTGCAATCTCAAGTTTGACGGTCGCTATGCGGTAGTCGGCAAGGTTGTCCCTGGCGATCTCGTTTCGCTTGTCTTCCCGATAACAGAGAGTTGTGATCGGATCAACGTGGAAAAACGTTCTTACCGTGTATTGCTCAAGGGTAACACCTGTGTCGACGTCGATCCGCCCGGTGTGAATGTGCCGCTTTTTCGGCGCGACCATTACCGGGAAAGTGAAACAAGGTGGCGGAACAGAACACGTTTCATAGCTGATCAGCAGATAGAGTGGTAGAAATATGACCGGTGTGCTGTGCCGAGTAACGGCAGTTCGTTTCCCAGGGCCTTCTGCTCCTGTCCGTTGATCTTGTCGCGATTCAACGAATCTCTCAAGCACATGCCGTGATGAGAAGTTCCCAAAAGAAAAGGAGTCTGTTTTGCATCGAATAATAACGCCAGTGGCCCTCGTGCCCGCCATCCTTGTGGTTCTTTATTTTGGTCCACTCGGCTGTTTGTCGGAAAACGAGTCAATTGTCCAAGCCACGTTTGAAGACGGTTCCGGAGAACATGGCGCAGGCACGGCCGGCGCCAACGTCAACACACTGAATAACCTGGTTGTAGAACTTCTCAATGTTCCGCCCCCCCAGCAGGAAGCGGCCAAGGATTACGTTTTCACAAATCCGCGCGACGGATGGGTCTTTATCTCCGTGGAATCGGCGGCCAAAGGCCGCGACAACCTGGCCTTGTCGATCGATCCCGCGCCGGAGGGGGAGGCGGGGATCCTGCACGGCATTGAAAAGGGCGGAACTTTGGAATTCATGCGGCTGCTGCCGGCGGGTACCTATCAGCTTACTGTCCGCAGCGAAGGTGTATCGCGTCCGTCATCCCTGGTTGTTCGCGCCATCCCTGAACTTATTTATACGGGGTTGGGTTACGACTGTGGCACACGAGCCGACAAATCCACTCCATGGGTTGAGAGCTACGGCCCCTACGACTGGGCGTTCATCGAAAACATTGACCTGGTCGAAAACGTCAACGTAATTCTGGAGAGGGGTAAACCAAGACCTGAAAACGCTGACCCTATTCAGGACTGGAGAAAACAGGGAAAGAAGGTGCTCGCCGCTTCTTTTACTTCCTGGTTGACGACAAAATACCAACCTCTCTCGGCTGACGACGTTTACACGGAATGGACGACTTCCGAATGGCCGAATTATGGTTTCGAACCCGACGACTACTACGGCACCCTGATGAGTGAGTTCGGTGGTCATGTCCCAACTGCGGAGGAATTCCCCGCCTTCATCGAAGCCGTCAAGAGGCTGAGTGAGGAATCGAAGTTTAGAAACAGGGTCTTCTATCCTTTTACCTACGGCAGCATGGTTCAATCCGAACGAACCAAGACTTTTCTGAGGACGGTCTTGGAAGCGGGTTACAGGTGGGCTGAAGAACGTTACCTCCCGGAATCGCCTACGGAGAAGGACGCGCTGAGTTATATCGACAGTGCCCTGAAGCAGCATCTGATCAACTATCAGAAGACCTTCCCGGGGTGCCAGAGGCAATTGATCATGAATCTGGGATTCATATCCATCCCGCATCTGAACCTGGATATCAATCCTCAGGTGGACTACAAGGTGTTCCTGGAAATGCAAATGAACCTGATCGCGAATGACCCGGTCTTCCTCGGTATCTACGGCATATCGTGGTACCACACAGCCTATGCCGATGAAGAAATGGTGCGGTGGTCTGCAAAGCTCAATCGTCACTACTGTATCGAGGGGAAAAAGGACTGGCTGTCGGCGGATCCGTATATTCTGCCTCACATCGAGAACCCCGACTTCGACGAAGGGCTTACCGGATGGGACTTTGAGCCGGCCGAAGAAGGAACTATCGTTGCCGGCCAGGCGCAAGGGTACGGTAAACTTCAAGGCAGGTACAAGTCCACAGGTGAGGGCAACCATTTCCTCATCACCAGGAGAAGCGCCAAGGCGCCCAATCGCGTATCACAACAGATCAGGAATCTGACGCCCGGGAGGCTGTACTCGATAAGGATGCTGGTCAGTGACTATACGGACCTTTCGCAAAGGAAGGGGGTCAGGAAGACAAATAATATCAGCGTAGTAGTTGACGGCGTTACAGTTCTTCCCGAGAAAGGATTCCGGGAAGTGGTCAACAGCGATCCCGCCCGTGACACGCTTTACATGACGTACCAACGCATGGTGTTCCGTGCGAAAACCGAGGACGCAAAGCTGGTCATCTCCGATTGGGATGCTGGTCCGATCGGCCCGATCGGGCAGGAGCTTGCGATCAACTTCATCCAGATACAACCTTATCTCGAAGATTGAATGCTCCTCGCCGGCCGGGATTTGCTCAACCTCGCAAATTTTCAGGGTCTGACTACCCTCATAGCGCGAATAGCCTATTCACACTTCCCAACGATATCAACTCGGAAAAGTGATGGACCTGGCAGCTGGCTTCGCCTGAATCTGGGGTGATCTCTGTCGGTTTTTCCAGGACGAAATCGGCGAAATGGGGAGCATTGAACGCAACGAAAGCCAGCGATAGCAACTCGACCCGACGCTTCACTCGCTGGCTCAAGTCCGGAAAGATCAGGGGGCCGCTGTCTACCTGATAGTGGTCCCCTCCTTTTTCCGTGTTCATGGTTTTGATCGGACACTCCATGATGGCGCGTAATCCAGTATCGGGGTTGGCGATCTCGATCTGCGCCACGATCGGTGACATCCGGTAAGTGGCCTCCCGCACCTCCTCGTTGGTCACCAACTCGCGTGCATGCCCTGCCTCGACAAGATGTTTGGTGACACCGCCAAACATTTCATTGTTGGGCACGTAGCTCTTGTAGTTTTCATTTCGATACGCCTTGCGTCTGAAATAGATACCGAGTTCAGGGCCGAATACGGGCAGAAAATCGTAGTTGTCCGGCTGAAAAAGATCGGCAGCTACAAACGTGTACTCCGACTTGCAGGAGCCACCTTGCAGGTATTCTTCTACAATCCCGTGTTCGTCTATGAAGCGCAGGCGCGACTCAATCCAGAACCGGCACTCGTTGGAAGCACCGGTACCGATAACGAACGAACGGCCGTAGTCAATCGGCGTCATTTCAATCTCCCCCAATATGTGGATTCGACTTGTGCAACTGGCTTGAAAATGTGATATCCAGCTAACGTAATAGCAAATAGACAGTCCTGCTCAACAACGACAGCGAGATCTTTCACATGGCTGGCGACCTGACCTTCATGGTCATCGACACCGCCTAGAATCGAGGGGCTTTCTTCACTCCGAACCAGTTGCATTGATCGGGGCTCCTGTTGAAGTCCGGAGGAGCAACTTCGTTGTCCGTGATCTCCGCGGCCTCGGGTGATAGTCTGAAGCGGTCCCCCTTGCGTGTGGAGATCTCGAGCGTCTGCCCTTCAAGCAAACGGGTGTCTTCCGTCGCGAGGTTGGTGACAGTCGCACGCGCGGGCCAGGGGTTGTGGACACGACACGTACCGCCGACCTCGGATGTGATGTCGATAAAGGTGACTTGTTGGTCCGAGAGCTGAGCGGACACGATAAAGGCGCCTTCAGCCCGCAGGTTTTCGAACCAGGCATTGTGCCATCGATCGGGCACGGCGGGAAAGACCCGCACGATGCCCGTCCAGCTCTGAAGAAGCATTTCCAACACGGCCGCAGCAGCGCCCAAGCTGCCGTTGAGGCTCAACTCCCTGGGCCATCGATCGGGCCATCCATCTGGAGCTGTCGACTCGGAGCCGTGCAAGAAGAAGAAGCCGCCCTGGCCGTATTCCTTTTCATCGTTGTTCATGTTCAGGCTGTTTTCACTCGGGAAAGCATCTGCGTAACGGTCGAGAAAGCTGCAGGCCATGTTGCCCTTGTAGATCCGGGAGGCGATTTGTGAGGCCCAGGCCCAGACCTCTCCGATCCACTCGGCGAATCCCTGTCTGAGCCAGGTGTTGATCGAACGGTTGATCAGGTCCCTTTCTTCTTCGGTGCCGTTGACGTCCAACAGGCCCAGAGGATGGATGGGCATGAGTTGGGAATGGTGCCTATGGGAATGTGACAGCGGCGTATCTTTCATGATCAGGAGCCCGGTCTCGTCCTCCGGGTAAGGCGTCAGGTGATTGAGGATCTCTTCCCACTTTGGGACGTCCGGGTCGCTGAGCCCGAGGATGTCCTGGGACTTCAAAAGGGATTCGGCCAGAAACCGGATCAGGGCGAGCGAACAGGTGACGTCCCAACCCATCATGTACTCGAACTCCGGCGAGGAGTCCCAGGGAAGATGATATAGCCCATCTTCACCTTTCTCCAGGTAGCCGACAAAGAAGTTCATGAACTCGCGCATGAAGGGGTAGGCCTTGTCCCGGAGAAAAACCTCATCCTGCGAATAGAGGTAGTGCAACCAGAAGTGGTGGGCCACCCATGGACCGCTGCCGGTCCAGAAGCTCCATTGAAAGGTGCAGGGCACGCAAGCCCCATTGGGAGCGATCGCGCCGTTTGCCATGGCCCCATCCCAGCCGTAGAAATCACGACAGAATTCCTGAAACCGGGGGAGCATTTCAAAAAAGACGTCGTACAGGGAATTGCCGAGCTCGAGATGGTTTGAGGTGTAAACCGGCCAGTAGCTCTGCTGCAGGTTCAGATTGAGATGATAGTCCGGGCCGCCGGTGATCCACACGCCTTGTGTTGTTGCGGGAATCCGGCCGATTGTATTGCAGGCGAGCTTGTACATCTCCACATAGTAAAGGTTCTCCAGCCTGGAATCGGGGATGGTCAGGGCAGATTTTTGCCAGTATGCCTGCCACCAGGAACTGTGCTCCTCGTACAGGGCTTGCCTGCCGGATTTCAGGGCCTCGTCCATTCGATCTCTAGCGACCGCCAGTGGATCGCCGTCCGGGCAGAGCTCAACCGAGAGCAATAATGTGAAGCGGCGCGCCTGCGGGTCTTCCTGTATAGCCCACATAACGCAGTAAGCGCCGCTGTCCGGGATCTGTTGAACGTGCCAGGAAAGGACGCCCTCGCTGCCGGTCTCGGCTGGGGGATAGCCCCAGGCTTTGAGGGTGTCTGCATGGTCTGCCGGGGCTTGTGACTGGGGACTGTGCAGGATCTGACAGTCAACCTCGGGCGTGTACTTGAATGTGGCATCTCCCTCTAGCTCCACCTCCAGTACCAAAAGGTCCTTTTGCGCGTGAATAAAGCTGGAGAACCTGGCTTGGCCATTGTCCAGGGAAACGGTCCCCGCTGCCGTGGCATCAAACAGGCTTAGCCTACCTTCAAAGGCCTTTGGCTCCGAGCCGAATTCGAGCCGTATGCCGCCGATAAAAACACAGGTCGGGTAGGGGATTTCCTGGCGCGTATTGTAGAGCCCTGCCGCCTCCTCGATCTGCCCATCGTCGAGAAGCTTCCTCAGGGACCGGTAGTTGCCATCGGGTCCAAAGTCCAGGTTGTTGCGTTGATCCCAGGCATCCATCCTGTTGAGCGTGAAATGGGTTGGGGCGCCGTCGCCCCATATCACGGCCCCAAGGTTGCCGTTGCCAAGCAAAAAACCTTGCTCCCACTCCAGCGGCGCAGCCTCATAGACCATGTCGTGCTGCTTCAGCAGAGTCTCTATATCCAGATGATTCCTGTGCATTACCTTGCTCCGGTTGTCGACAACAGATGACTTGCAGTTGGTCAGACAAGATAGCCCACGCCTTCGATCAAGCCAGAGTTAAGAGTGTAATCATAACTCTCCAAGGGGATGGCTTGATCAAGTTCGCATTGAGCTCCGATCAGCTTAAATCAGGCTGCAACAAAGTCGGCCTGCGGCTGGATTGTTCGTGCCGCTGTTGGTTTCAGGCATGTGCGTGGGGTGGGGTGCCTCGATGATCGTAGGATGGAGTAACAATCACACCGGAACGGGTTGAGTTCTTAAGCCACGGAAACTTGCAGTGTGATTGGCCACCGGGGGTATTGTGCGTTACGATAAGGAACTGGGAGGTTTGTCATGACAGAAAAAAAATCACGTGTTACGTACAGTACTATCTTCGCCTTGTGCGTGATCCTCGGACTCTGTGGCTGGGGGACGGTAGAGGTGCAAGCGGCTCTCGGCCCGACTTTGAGTAGCGATACGGTGGTCTACCGCTGGGCACCGCCAGAGGAGGGCGGCGGGCTGATCGCCATTGACGACCTCGTGAATGGCAAGTCATTGCTCGACGCCGGTCGGGAATTGCCCACGTGGTGGCGTGTGAAACTCAAAGATGGTCAAACCGTCAGCAACACTGACCTGCCGTGCAAGATCGCCACGCGCGGTGGTTTGCTGACGTTTACCTGGACCGGTGACGTGCGCGTGACTGTCACCGCCAGGCTCGACGATGATGGCGCGCTGTTGCGGTCGCGTATCAGCGTGGAGGCGGTCAAAGAAGGCGTTGGCCTGCGCGATGTCGTCTTTCCCGTGATCGATGGGATTCGGCCGTTGTCAACGAACGCGGCCGATGACCGGCTGCTGCTCGCAAGGCGCACCGGGTACACCAGCCCGACACCGCTGATCACGGGCAAGGCGGAGAACTACCGCTACTGCATCGAATATTACATGCAATTCACTGCGCTGCTGGGCGACGACCGGGGTTTGTACATCGGTGAGCACGACCCGACGGCTGCGTGGAAGGACACGCAATGGTCGGCGAACGCCCAGGCGCAAACACTCACCTATGACATTTCGCATCCCGTGCTCGACTGGGGAAGCGATGCCCCTGTCCGGCAGTACGAATCACCCGGGGATTGTGTGATCGGGCCGTTCGAGGGCGATTGGTTCGACGTCGCGTGCATCTATCGCAAGTGGGCCGTCACGGCACCGTGGTGCGCCAAGGGGCCGATGTATCAGCGCAAGGACTATCCCAAATGGCTCCTGAACCTGGATTACTGGGCGTGCGGCCACCTGGGCGATTATCATGATCAGCAACGTGAATTTATCAAGCGCGACCTGTTCGACTTCCCCAATACCGCTACGCACGATTACGGATACTACGGCCAACCCTACCAGCACGACGTGAATGTAGACTACTTTCCGCCGCGTTGCGGGTCGGTGAACTATCAAAAGATCAATCAGAAGCTGCGTGCACGGGGCGGACGCGTCATTCCTTACGTCATCGGCTGGATGTGGAACGCGGGCACGGATAGCTACCAACTCAGCGGCGCAAAGGAAAAAGGTGCGATGATCGGGGAGGATGGCGAGAGTGTGCTCTGGGCCGAACTTTCACCGGCCGAAGAGAACGTCGCCATGTGCCCGGCCTCGCAGATCTGGCGCGACAAGCTTACCAGCGTCTCGATGGAGCACGTGAAGCGTTATCGCACCGGCGGCGTCTACTTCGACTACTTCACGAATCACATGAACGACTGCCACAATCCGGGACACGGTCACGCGTTGGGCGGCGGCGACTACTGGGCACGCGGTGTCTGGGGTCTTTACAAACAGGTCCGGGACACCGTCCGCGAGTTCGATCCCGAGGCGATGCTCTGCGGCGAGGACCCCGGCGAGTTCGCCCTTGACGTGCTCGATGCGCATTACACGAGCACGTACCCGTACGACGCGCCTGTCTGGCAGGCGGTCTATCACGACTACACGCAACTGTTCGGTGGCATGCACTGGATGGAGGAGGGACCGGTGCCTGTGGGGCGACAGTGGTTGCGCGGTCACATGAACTCGGTGTCCGGCACGTGGGGTTATCACAAAGGCGGCGCGCTGCCCGAGGCCGCACAATGGCAACACGACCTGCTGCGCTGCCATCACGAATTTGCGAGACCTTATTTAGGTTACGGTCAAATGCTTCGGCCGCCGGTGGTCACCGGTGACCTGCCCACGATCACGAAGAAGGGGGGCGACGGGCCGTTCACCGTCCTGGCGGTGGAAGGCACCGCGTGGCGGGCGCACGATGGCAGCGTCGGCATCTTTTTCTTCAACTACGAGGACCAGCCTCACCAGTTCACCTGGAAGAAGGACGTGGCGGAAATCGCCGGCTTCGACGAAGCGACGAAACTGCAGTTAACGCAATGGACCGTCGAGCATGGCGCGACGCCGGTAGAGCAAATCAATGGCGGCATCATCGGTGGCACGACGGATGTCGCCCCGCGGGGTATTGTCGCGCTGAAGTTGGAGGTGGTGAAATGAGGTTCGTTGTTCACGGTTACCTGTTCGCGGTTCTGTTGACAGTTGCGTGGGGCGGCGCGGCGGTTGCTGACGAGTTGAAGATACCGGGCGGCTGCGTTGCTGCTGACAGTGCCAAGCCGGGCCCCGCCGGGTACGCGGACCGCGTCATTCACGAGAAAACCGGCATTGAGTTGATACTCATGCCCGCCGGCACGTTCACGATAGGCACCGATGATCCCAACGCGTCCTCCTCGCCCAAGCCCGCGCGGCAAGTGACGGTCACCCGCCCGTTCTACATCGGCAAGACCGAAGTCACCAACGGCCAGTACCGCCGGTTTATGGAGGCCAGGCCCGACTACGACGGCGAAGCCGACGTAGATCCCGCATACGACCTGTACCTGCGCCACATGCGCAGCAAGAGCGTCATGTCCGACGCTGACGAGTACCCCGTCGTGTACGTGAGTTGGCACAACGCGAAAGCGTTCTGCCAATGGGCGGGGCTCGCGCTGCCCGGCGAAGCGCAGTGGGAATACGCCTGCCGCGCCGGCACGACGACTAAATTTTCCTTCGGCGACGATCTGGCTGACATACCCAAGTACGCCTGGGTGGACATGGCCGCCGACCACCACACACACCCGGTCGCGACAAAACTGCCCAACCCGTGGGGGCTCTACGATGTGCACGGTAACGTCTGGGAGTGGTGCGCCGACGACTATATTTACGGATACGAAGACACCCCCGCCGACGAATCGATTCGGCGTGACCCGCACTCGCAAACCAAGACCCTGCGCGGCGGATCGTGGAGCACCGGCCCGTGCAGGTCGCTTGAACGCACGCCCGCATGGCTCTACTCCACTGCATTGGGCAGCGTATCGCGGTTTAATATTGCACCGGGCAACGCCTGGTACGACCGCGGCTTCCGCGTCATCCTCCCGCTGTCGGCCGTGCCGGCCCTGCCGGTCGCGGCGGCGGCACCCACACCCCAGCCAACGGCCTGGACAGCACGCATGCCGCCGCCGGCCGGAATCCTGGTTGGGCAGTACACGTTCGAGGAAGGCAGCGGGGAGAAGGTGGTCGATTCCAGCGGGCGGAACAATCACGGGAAAAACAAAGGTGCCCGTTACGTCGAGCTCGGACCCGACAAAGGTTTTGCCTTGAATTTCGATTCGATGGACGCCAGCGTGGACTTCGGCAATGGCCCTGACTTCGATCTTCGCTCCCACCTGACGATCGAGATGTGGGTGCGTCCCGAGAGACTGCCGGAAGTACACGAGATCGGCGTTGTAGGCAAAGGATTCAACAGCTATTTGCTCAGTTTCACCAGTCATGTTTGGTTCTACATCGACGGTGGCTCGAACCACTGTGGTGCCGAACATGGCCTTGAGCAGTGGCACCATGTCGTCGCCGTGTATGATCGGCAAAACATGAACTTCTACCTCGATGGCAAGTTGGTCGACCAGCGACCGATGGTCCACCCCGTGGCCCAGGGCGGGAACTTTTTTTTCAGGCCACCGCTTCCGAGCGACGGCGAGATCGAGAAGCCCTGGTCATTCATGCTCGATGACGTCAGGATTTACAGTCGGGCACTGTCGACCAAGGAGGTCGACCGCCATTATCAAGAGCAAGCGGCAAGCAAGCTGTAGGGGAAGGGCTGTTTCTTCAAGGTCTCCAGCGGATCAGCACGCCGCCAGCGGAGACGTTGCCGTAGCCGGTGAGGATTGATCCGTCGGGCAACAGCGTCGAACTCATATGTCCGCACGCGCCGTGCATCCACTGGTCGCCGCTGCAGTGCGGGAAATCGTCGAGCACATACAAATGCTCGACATCCCACGTCTCACCGTGATCACGGCTGATCACCGCGTCGCACCCGCGCCGATAACTGACCATCTTGCCGTCGCGGAAATCAATCCGGCGGATGATGACCATGACCAGGTCGTCGTTGGGCATGCACAGCAGCACGGCGTGGTGACGTCCCCCTTGGAAAACCATTTTCTGCTGTGACCACGTGTCGCCGTCGTCCCTTGAAATGGAAACGGCCGTTCCTTCCAGGCAGTCAACGTAATACGGGTGGTCGGTGAACTGCGGCGGTGCCCAGGTGCGCAGCGCCGCCACCAGGTCGCCGTTGGCGGCACGTACCAGTGATCCTTCGCCGCAGCCGAAGTCGTACGTTTTGCCGTCGTACGTCTCGCTCCCGCGCCATGCCTGGGGACAATCCACCCGCGGCCAACTGCGGCCGCCGTCTTCCGACCAGCGAATGTAATTGTGGATCGTCCAATTCGGCTTGGCGCCCTCCAGCGTCTGGCCAGTCTGCGCGATGCGGACGGCGTTGCCGTGCGCGTCGCGATCGACCAACGGCATGCCTTCCCAGCCCAACGGCTGGCCGTCCGGTGCCGGTGGCACCGGTATTGATTCGTCCCACGTACGCCCGTAGTCGTGACTGTACATCCTGCTTTGCCGGGTCGTGTCGCCGGATTCAAATGTGACCACGCCCTGGCCGAGGTACGCCAACATCATCGGACGCTGGTGAATCCCGTCCAGCACAATGTACTCACCCCACGTCGCGCCGCTGTCATCACTGACGGCGATCAGCGTCTGCTCCGGGAGTCCCGGAACCCGTGGCCAGGCAGTAGCGGCCAGGATGACCTCGCCGTTGTCCATGGTGGCCAGGCCGTAGGGGACAATCCTGCGTCCTTCGTACTGCGGCAACACCTGCTGCTGCGCCGCGTGACACGTGTAGCCGCCCTGACCGTCGCCACGCTTGAGGAAATGCTCTTTCCATGCCAGCTGCTCAGAATCGACCAGGAATCGATTCTCGCTGACGCAGCGACCGGTGTCCGGTTCATGCAACGACACATGAACGAGCCCGTGGTTGAACCCGTCAGGCACAGGAAATTCGATGCGTTCCGTGCACGACTCGCCAGCGCCGACATTCAGGCTGCGCTCTGCCTGTGCCAAGGGCGGCTTACCGGCTTTCGTAAACGCAGCGCGTAACTCTATATCCCGCGATTCCGTGGACAAATTGGTCGATATGACGCCCTGGCGACATACCCGTTCGCCATTGCTCTCGTATATTCGGCCGCGCCCGCCCGGCCGGACGGCCCAGGCAAATGCATCGAGTCGATCGGCACCTTCGAATTCTGCCTCACCGATCGCGTTAGTCGGCCGCCAGAATTGCACGGTTTCCAGTGCCGGATAGCACAACCAGTCGTCTGGCGCCATCTGCGGCAGGCGGGACACATTGAAATGAATGCGACGTAAACCGCTTTCAGAATGGATGAACTGGCTGAGCGGAATTTTGAGCACCAGCGACCACTCGCCGGACTGCAATTGGGATGTATAACCGACCTCGCCCAACCACGGTTCATTCCCACCGGCTTCAAGTTCGGTCTGCGATGAAATTCTGCCATCCGGGTAGCAGATAAAAATCCCCGATCGTACGCCGCTGCGCTCGGGATCAAACTGGATCTGCACATTCTCTCGGGCCAGCGCCTCTTGCGATTGGCCTGCATGGGCGCTGCACTTGACGGCGAAAAAGAGGCTGTCCTCATCATGGGCCATGGCAAACGCCGTCCCCGGCGTCGGCTCGGCACCAGGCCGGGCGGGCGTCGTGAACTGTTCGTGCCACGACAGCTTTGCCCAGGTACCGGTCGAAACATCGCTCGTCAGTTCAGGAGTAGCGTCAAGATATTGGATCGGGATCATTGTTCAATTCCTTGTTCAAGAGATGGTGTGCATGACGGTGTCGAGGCAACCGCCCGGCGTGCCGTGTTGTCCGGGGGGCAGTATAACGAGACCGCCTCAAGGTTTCCAGCGGATCAGCACGCCGCCGACGTTGTCTCGGCCATAGCCGGTGAGGATGGATCCGTCAGGTAACAGGGTCGAACTGAGGTGTCCGCAGGCGCCGCGCATCCAGTCTTCGCCCTTGCAGTAGAGGAAATCGTCGAGCACATACAGGTGCTCGACATCCCAAGTCTCGCCGTGGTCGCGGCTGATCACAGCGTCGCAGCCGCGCCGATAACTGACCAGTTTGCCGTTGCTGAAATCGATCCGGCGGATAAGGACCATGACCAGGTCGCCGTTGGCCATGCGCAGCAGTGTGGGGTGGTGGCGACCCCCTTCGAAAAGCATCTTGTTCGGTGACCACGTGGCGCCGTCGTCCTTGGAAATTGAAACGGCCGTTCCTTCCAGGCAGTCGACGAAATACGGATGGTGGTGAAACTCCGGTGGCACCCAGGTACGCAGCGCCGCCACGAGGTCGCCGTTGGCCGCCCGGACCAATGCACCTTCGTTGCAGCTGAAGTCGAACGTTTTGCCGTCATACGTCTCCGTGGTGCGCCATGCCTCGGGCGAATCGAAGCGAGGCCAGGTGCGCCCGCCGTCTTCCGACCAGCGAATGTATTCGCGGATTTTATAGTTCGGCGCCGCGCCCTCCAACGTCTGTCCGGTCTGGGCGATGCGGATGGCGTTGCCCTGCTCGTCGCGATCGACCAGTGGACTGCCTTCAAAGCCCAGCGACTGGCCGTCCGGCGCCGGCTGCGCCGCAACGCGCTCGTCCCACGTGCGCCCGTAGTCGTGGCTGTACAGCCGCAGCTGCTCGGTGGTGTCACCTGATTCAAACGTGACCTCGCCCCGGCCGAGGTACACCAACATCATCGGTCGCGTGTGAATGCCGTCCAGCACAATGTACTCAGCCCAAGTCGCGCCACCGTCAGCACTGAAGGTGATCAGCGTCTGTTCCGGCTGTCCGCCAACCAATGGCTGAGTAATAGCAGCGCACATGACTTCGCCGTTGTCCATGGTGGCGAGGCCGTGGGGGACGGTCGGGCAGCCGTCGTACAGTGGCAACACCTGCTGCTGAGCCGCCAGACACGTGTAACCGCCTTGACCGTCGCCACGCTTGACGAAATGTTCTTTCCACGAAAGCTCCTCAGCATCGACGAGGATACGGTTCTCGCTGAGGCAGCGGCCGCTGTCCGGCTCATGCAGCGAAACATGAACCAACCCATAGTTGAACCCGTCGGGAACGGGAAATTCGATGTTTTCCAGGTGGGACGCGCCGGCGCTGATCCGCAGGCGGCGTTCTGTCCGTGCCGACGGCGCTTTGCCGGCTTCGATGAATTCAGCGCGCAGATCCACATCCTGCACGGTGTTGGACAAATTGGTTGACACGACCCCTTGAAGACAGACCATTCGGCCGGGTTCAGGGCTGGCCGTATCGCCACTATTCTGGCGTAGCCTGCCGCGCCCGGCGCGGCGGACGGCCCAGGCATACGCCTTGAGTCGCTCGGGCTCTTCAAACTCGGCTTCACCGGTGGCGTGACTCGGCCGCCAGAAGTGGATGTTTTTCTGTGCTGGATAGGACAACAAACTTTCCGGCGCTCCGTGTGCACGCAGCACCCGGGTCACATTGAATTGGATTCGCTGTAGACCTTCCTCAACATGAGCGAGCTGACTGAGCGGCACTTTGAGCACCATCGACCACCCGCCGGCCTGCAATCGGGAGCCATACCCGACCTCGCCCAACCATGCTTCCTTGCCATCCGCTTCGAGCTCGATCGCCGACGAAGCCTTGCCATCCGTGTAGCAGACAAAAATGCCCGATCGCAGTCCGCGGCGTTCCGAATCAAGCTGGATCTGTACATTCTCGCGAGCGAGCTCTTCTGGCGCTTCTCCTGCAAGCGCTTTACACTTGACAGCGAAGAAGAGACTGTCCCCGTCATGGGCCATGGCAAAGGACGTGCCCGGCGTCGGCTGGGCGTCAGGCCGGGCGATCGTAGTGAACTGCTCATGCCACAACAGCTTCGCCCAGGCATCAGTCGAAACATCCCCCGTCAGTTCAGGAGTAGCGTCAAGATATTGGATCGGGATCATTGTTTAATTCCTTGTTCAAGAGATGGTGTGCATGATGATGTCGAGGCAACCGCCCGGCGGGCCGCGTTGTCCGGGAGCACTATAACGAGACTGCCTCAAGGTTTCCAGCGGATCAGCACGCCGCCGGTGAAGACGTTGCCGTAGCCGGTGAGGATTGATCCGTCGGGCAACAGCGTCGAGGTCACATGGCCGCATTGACCGCGGAACCAATGTTCGCCGTCCAAATATAGGAAATCATCGAGCACGAACGTGTGCTCGATATCCCAGCTCTCACCGTGATCGCGGCTGATCACGGCGTCGCACCCGCGCCGACAACTGACGAGCTCACCGTTGCGGAAGTCCACCCGCCGGGCCATCGTCAGGACCAGGTCGTCGTTGGGCATACGAAGAAGGGTGGGGTGGAGTTGTCCGCCTTCGGAAATCACCTGCAGGGGCGACCAGGTGTTTCCTTCGTCTTTGGAAATCGAAACGACCGTGCCTTCCAGGCCGTCTTCGAAGTGCGGGTGGTCGTGGAACTGCACCGGCACCCAGGTGCGCAGCGCCGCCACCAACCAGCCGTTGGCTGCCCGCACCAGTGATCCTTCGCCGCAGCCCAGTTCGTAGGTTTTGCCGTTATATGTCTCGGTACTGCGCCATGTTGGGGGACAATCCACGCGCGACCAGGTGCGCCCCCCGTCTTCCGACCAGCGGATGTATTCGGTTTGTTTCCAGTGCGGTGCAGCGCCTTCCAGGGTATACCC
>Ga0209403_10000808_pt1 | contig 43848 bp, 36 predicted proteins | sample ArcticOcean_MG_C_8_FD_187440 | JGI IMG/M metagenome (GOLD analysis project Ga0209403, IMG submission 187440) | Marine microbial communities from western Arctic Ocean - ArcticOcean_MG_CB11_86 (SPAdes) (version 2) | ecosystem: Environmental > Aquatic > Marine > Oceanic | place: Arctic Ocean... | reverse complement strand
GGTCGTGGTCGTGGTCGTGGTCGTGGTCGTGGTCGTGGTCGTGGTCGTGGTCGTGGTCGTGGTCGTGGTCGTGCGAACAGGAAACCTTCTTAGACGAAGTCAGCAAAAGAAAAGCGCTTATTATACACAAAAACAATCCTGCCAGCAAAGCCTGCATCTGAAAAATTCCAACACTGGTTAAATATTTTTCAATTCGACCATCGATATAAAACCAAATGAAAATCGACCCAAAAACAAACAGCACTATAGACTGCAGGATAATGATTAAACGTTGAGACATGAGACTATTATAATTATCTAAGTTCCAGGAACGGGAATATTACTCCATTGATAAAATAAAATTCCTATGACGATAAAAAGGCCAACTGCCAAACTCAGAACGAATCTAGGCTTAAACACAGAACTGTACATAAAGACCAATTTTACATCCATCATTGGACCATAGGTCAGGAATGCAAGCTTAGCTGCTGATGAAAAACTTAGCATCTGCGCAGCAATAAATGCATCTGAAGTACTGCACAATGATAAAACAAATGAAAGGATCATCATTGCCGGTATTCCAATTAAGTCTGAAGAAGCAAATTGATCCACTACACCTTGAGGAATTTGTGTCCTGTAAAGAGCTGTTATCATTACTCCTATAACAAAATACATACCTACATCTAAGAAATCGCGAGCAGCACTTCGCAAGGCAATCAACAACCGGTCCGGCGTTTCTTTCTCCTTATTAAAAAGAACTGCACTAGATTGAATGTTTTGCGAATCTGTTTGTATTTTATTTAATAGGCTATTGCGAAGGATGTTCTTTATTGAAAATTGATGAACAACAACTCCTACAATCACTGTAACTAGATAGGCAATTCCTATACGTGATAACGTCATGAATAGTGGGTCATTCCCCGCAAACGCTGAATAGGTACTTACTGCCACTATAGGATTTACAATTGGCGCAGAAAGCATGTAGGTAATAGCACAAGATACAGGAAGCCCTTTCTGAACTAAACGTCTAATGACAGGAACTATAGCACACTCACAAACTGGAAATATTGCCCCTAACAATCCAGCAAGAGCTATTGCTGCATATCTATTTTTTGGTAAGAACCTATCCATCACATTGGACGGAAGATAAGCATCAATAAAACCTGAGATAATCGTTCCCAAAAGAATGTATGGAGCTCCTTCGAAAAGAATACCAAGGAAGGCAAAATATAAATCGCCAATTTGACTAGGTTCGGTAAAAGGCATTATTTTAAAAATGCAAGTGTGCGCTCATTCCTAAATAGCGCAAGACACGTTCTTACAAAAGCAAAGAAATAAAGAAAAAGGCCGACAGAAAACCCCACGCTTCTGTCGACCTGTATATTTTGGAAATACTCTATAAATAGAATTTCCGAATCCTACTTTCTTCAATAAAACAAAGGCCTCAGCACAACCTGAAAACTTCATTTCTATGAAAGTATTCATATTATAAATTGCCGAAATCTCTTATTTCTCACAAAAATTTGTAAGAAAAATATTGAGGGCACCACCCCTCAACTCAATCTATAAACTGAAATCAAGCTCCAACGAGTAATCTCGCAGGGTTTTCCACACAATCTTTAACTCTCCTTAGAAAAGTAACCGCTTCTTTGCCATCAACTATGCGGTGATCATAGCTAAGCGCTAAATACATTATTGGCCTAATAACCACCTTTCCTTCAACTGCCACAGGTCGCTCAATAATATTATGCATCCCAAGAATAGCTGATTGGGGAGCATTTATAATCGGAGTGGACAACATTGAACCATATATTCCACCATTAGAAATCGTAAAGACGCCACCCTGCAAATCAGCAATTTCTAGTTTCCCTTGATTTGCTCGAGATGCGTATTCTGCAATGTCCTTCTCAATTTGCGCAAAACTCTTATTATCACAATCACGAATGACTGGTACTACGAGCCCCTTTTCACTCCCAACAGCTACTCCTATATCAAAGAAATGATTACGAATAAGATCTGTGCCATCGATACGCGCGTTAATTTGCTCGACCTCCTTTAGTGCATCGACAACTGCTTTTATAAAAATTGACATAAAACCAATTTTTACTCCGTATTTCGCAATGAAATCTTCCTGCAATTCTTTGCGTAATTGCATAACTGAAGACATGTCACATTCATTAAAGGTGGTCAAAAGTGCTGCGTTCTGCTGTGCAGATACGAGATGATCAGCTATCTTTCGTCTGATAGGAGAAAGCGGATGTCTAGTTATTCGCCCCCCTTCTTCTATTTTATATCCGGAAGAATCATGATGTGATACTGGCTTAATATTCAAGTCCGGCAAATCAGCTGTTCCCAAATCTTTAGAAAGGGTTGACTGCGCTTTTGGGTTCTCGATTACTTTTGAAGAGCGCAACTCGCCTCCACTCTCAATAAAAGCTTGAACATCTTTTTTTAATATGGCGCCCCTCTTCCCACTTCCAATAATCAGTGACAAATTAACACCATTTTCCTTTGCAAGCCTATTAACTACAGGGGAAACAGGAGCCTTACGATCCAACCTTAGATCTCTCTTAGTGTTTTGTGTCGCCACTTGATGTGAAACAATGGCTTCAACTTCAACGGGGACATCCTGCTTTTGATTTTCTTGCGGCTCTTGTTTCTGGTTAGAAGAAATGGAATCCGTTTCCGTGCGATTTCCATCATCAATATCTCTCTGCAATTGGACGGAAGCAGCTTTTTCTTCTGCACCTAATTGGGGATGCAATAAATTTTCACTCGTGATTCGACCAACTACAGACCCTATAGAAACTTCTTCCCCTTCAGCTACTAATATTTGCAAATATCCTGCAGAATCAGCAGTGATTTCAGTTGAGATTTTATCAGTATCTAAAGTAAGCAACAGCTCTCCAATATTAACGGAATCACCGTTATTCTTATGCCACTGAGTGATCAATCCGCTCGATACAGACTCACCTACAGATGGCATCCTAATATCACCACTCATTAATTATAAAAATAGATATATCAAGTTGTCGTAAAATTCTTTTTGATAATTAGACCATTTTAAATCAAATACCACTTTTTTGAAATACTTTAGCATTTGAACAAGCTCATTTCGGAATGAATCTTGAAATAACCTAGATAATTAGCCATCATCGATCATTTTAAACACTAAAAGCCTTTTGAACCAATCTTTGCTGCTCCGCGTTGTGAATTGCTTTGGAGCCAGTAGCGGTACTTGCACTTCGTTCACGACCAGCATAACGAACATTGCCCCTACCAGCTTCATTTAAGCGTGGGCTAATGTAACTCCAAGCTCCCATATTGAGAGGTTCTTCCTGACACCAAACCCATTTTTTATATGCTCTTGGATAACGTTCTATAATTTCACTAAGCATTTTCCAATGAAAAGGGTATAGCTGCTCTATACGAATAATTGCAGTGTTTCTGATTTTATTTTCGTTTCTAAATTTTAATAAATTATAATAAACTTTGCCTGAACAAAAAATAATACGTGTAACTCGCTCTGGACGATCAATTAATTGATCGTCATCAAGCATTTCGCAAAAATGCGATCCACCAGAAAAATCATTTTCATTTGAAATGCATTCCGGATGCCTTAATAGGCTCTTGGGCGACATCAATATTAGAGGTTTACGTAACTTCCTGATAATCTGTCTTCTTAAAACATGAAAGTATTGTGCAGGACTAGTCAGATTGCAAACTTGCAAATTACCTCCAGCACATAATTGCAAAAATCTCTCAAGCCTAGCGCTTGAATGCTCAGGACCCTGGCCTTCATAACCATGAGGAAGAAGCATTACTAAATTAGAAGGTTTTCCCCACTTTGATTCAGCTGAACTAATGAATTGATCTATTATGACCTGAGCGCCATTAACAAAATCACCAAACTGAGCCTCCCAACAAATCAGCATTTGAGGAACCATTAAATTATAGCCATAATCAAAACCCAAAACGCCAGATTCAGATAACAAACTGTTGTATGCACAAAAGCTGGCCTGATTCCGACTAAGGTTTTTCAACGGTACATATCGCTCTCTATTTTCAGAATCATACAATACACAATGCCGCTGACTAAATGTACCGCGGCGAACATCCTGACCTGAAAGTCTAACAGGACAGCCTGAATCAAGTAATGAGGCGAAAGCGAGGGCCTCTGCATGAGCCCAATCGTAGGGACCACCTTCTTCAGTGGCTCTAGAACGTCTAGCTAAAAATAGCTTCTCTATTTTAGCATTAATTGAAAAATCATCAGGGATGTCGACTAACTTTCTTCCTAATTCACGTATCTCATCAATAGGAATCCCGGTAGGGATTACTTCATAGGAATATGCATCTTCTTGCACTTCTACTGCTGCCCCTCTGAAAGATATATGAGTATCATTATCTTTCCCTTCAACCAATTGAAACTCAGAGTCCAATCGTGCATGATACGCATTAGTAATTTCAGAGATTTCACGTTCTGAAATTTGCCCTTCGCTCAATAAATAATTTTTATAGATTTCAGTAGTGGATTTTTTACTGCGAATAGTGCGGTAAATATTCGGCTGAGTAAAAGATGGCTCATCCGCCTCATTATGCCCATGACGTCGATAACAAACAATATCGACCACTACATCTCGGCCAAACTTCTGACGAAATTCAAGAGCAAGCCCTGTCACATACGCAACTTCTAATGGACTATCTCCATTAACATGAAAAATAGGAGCCTCAATCATTTTAGCAATGTCAGTACAGTAAACTGATGAACGAGCATCAGAAGGCATTGTAGTAAACCCAATTTGATTATTAATGACTATATGAATCGTGCCACCTGTCCTATATCCTGGCAACTGCGAGAAATTCAGCACTTCGGCCACTGAACCTTGTCCTGCAAAAGCCGCATCACCATGCAAAAGTATCGGCAAAACACGATCACGCTTGTCAGTATTACCAATTAATCTTTGCCGCGCGCGCGCCATACCCTCTACCACAGAATTTACAGCCTCTAAATGACTGGGATTTGGAGCCAGGAAAATATTAACTGAAGCCCCCTCAATTTCACGTCGATTTTCATAGCCAAGATGATATTTTACATCGCCATCCCCACAGACTAAATCAGGAACATAATTTTCTGAGAATTCATTAAATAAAACAGATAATGGCTTTTGAATAAAATTTGCTAACACATTTAATCGACCGCGGTGAGCCATTCCCATCACAATTTCTTCTACCCCATTATCAATCCCTTGATAGAGCAAAGTATTTAAAGCCACTAAGGTCGATTCTCCTCCTTCAAGACCAAATCTTTTCTGCGCAACAAATTTGTGATGTAGATAATTTTCAAATTCTTCTGCCTCTATGAGCCAATTCAAAATTGTTTTCGTATTAGGATATTTAAGATTTTCTAATGGAGGCCTATTTTCAATGCGATCTCTTATCCAATGTCTAATCTCAGAATTATGGATTCCCATATATTCAAATCCTATTTTTCCACAATAGATTTCCTGTAACCTTCCAATCATTGCCGAAAGAGGCATGGGTTTACCTTCAGCAAAAAATTGGCTTGCCACTTGTTCCTTGAGATCTACTTCATTAAATCCAAACTGCTCGTAACTGAGTCTAGAATTAGCAGGTGGAGAAAGACTCAATGGATTGACCCATGCCTCAGTATGTCCAAGGGTTCTATAATTATAAAGCAAGCTAACAACTCTGGCTCGGAAAACAGGGTCAGTCAGCGTAACTCGTAGCAAATCGTTCTGTGGATAACTTACTTCTTTTGCAGATTTAGTAGGATCTGAAAACTTTATCTCTCTCTCGATTTGCGCCATGCCAAGAGAAAAACCTTCAAAAAACGCAGCCCAATCTGGATCCACTGATCTTGGATCATCACGCCAAAGAGCAAACTTTTCATCCAATAGATTGGCATTAAATCGTGAAGCAATGTTGCTGTTCATTATATTTGTTTAGTACTAAAAATGCAGGAATCCAGCTGGTAAAGAAATTTCATCATAGAAAGCAAAACTCTAATAAAAAATTTAAGGCAATAATGACGTTTCCGGTTAAACTAATAAGCCTTTCGAAACCGTCTTTAAAGACAGTAAGCTAGAAAATTGATTTCTATGATAAAAGTCTCAAACCTGTCCAAACAATATGTCGGAAGGACTGCAGTTAATAACATTTCGTTTGAGGTGGACCCCGGTGAAATTGTTGGTTTCCTTGGACCAAATGGAGCAGGGAAAACCACAACTATTAGAATGTTAACTGGTTACATACCACCAACTTCTGGCACAGTAAGCATCGGAGGTCATGATGTTTTTTCCGAATCCATAAAAGCTAGACAAAAAATCGGATATATGCCCGAAAATGTCCCACTATACGACGACATGCGCGTTAGGGAATATCTTCGATTTAGAGCAGAATTAAAGGGGCTTCGAGGTCAAGAGGCAAGGCAAGGAGTTAATGAGGTAATCGATCTTTGTGATTTAAAACAAATAAGGCGGCAAATGATAAGTTCCCTTTCAAAAGGCTATAGACAGCGGGTAGGCCTTGCAGATGCATTAGTCAACAATCCAGAACTCCTCATTCTGGACGAACCAACCAATGGCCTTGATCCGAATCAAATCCGACGCTTTCGTGAATTAATCAAGCAACTTGGTATAAGACATACAATTTTAATATCTACTCATATTTTGAGTGAAGTCGAGATGACATGTAATCGTGTTATCATTCTTAATGAAGGAAAAATTATTGCTAACGGCGAACCTAATGATCTCTCTCGAGAATTACGTTCAGCCAGTACAATATCAATCGAATTAAAAACATCTGAAGAAAAAGTAAAAGACCTGATCGCCGCTATTGCTGGAATAAAAAAAGTCAGCAAAGAACATCAATCAGGAGAATGGGGGTATTTTACTATACGCACTGAAACAAGTAATGATGTCCGTGAATCTATAGTTAATCTTGCTAATGCTCAAGAATGGCCACTCCGAGAAATTAGAACTCAACATGCGACTCTGGAAGATGCATTTGTTGAAATAACTCAAGCTAATACATCCGACTCATAAATACACAAACATGAACACTGCAACGGTTATAATAACGATCATCCTCTTCGTTATTATTATTATCTCAATGCAAAAGTTCCTCTCAGGAGGAACTGGAATTGTTATATTAAAGAAAGAGTTAAAGTCAATATTCTATTCACCCATAGCCTGGATAGTAATGGCTTTGGTCATGTTGCTTAATGGATTTTCATTTATTGCTGCTTTGGAAATTTTACGCAAAGCCGATGTAGATGAGACATTAATCGGCTATACATTTAGCTCCACATCATTTTGGTTAACCTACTTTTTTATTTTCCCAGTCATTACCATGAGGCTGTTTTCTGAAGAAAAGAAATTAGGCACTATTGAAACCCTTCTAACTGCCCCCGTACAAACCATACACTTACTTTTAGCAAAATACCTAGCAGCTCTAATATTTTACTTTATTATATGGCTTCCTAGCGCAGTTAATTTTTTCCTCTTTCGCATTAGTTCGGTAGATAATTCTAATGCTATTGGTTCATTTCTAGGTGCTTATGCAATAATCTTGCTCGTTGGCATTTTTAATATTTCAATTGGATGCCTAGCCTCATCCCTAACCAAAAACCAATTAGTAGCAGCAATGGCTTGCTTCACTTTTTGCATGTTACATTTCCTAGTTGGTTTTATTCTACAAGATCTTCCCGTGCCTGAATCCTGGCAAGGTTCCTTGTTTTATTTTTCAACAGTAAAACATGTTCAAATTTTTATAAGTGGGTTAATTGATAGCCGCCAATTTATTTACTACCTTAGTTTCACTATTCTCATCCTATCATTTACCTACAATGTACTTGAGCATAGAAAGTGGAAGACCTAACAATGTTAGAAAATACTGATAGAATTAAAACCAAAGACTCTTCCGACAATCCTATTGAACTTAATTCAGGATCTAGTCATTGTAGAATCAAAAGGAAAAAGATCGCATTAAATGTTTTAATGCAGATATTTTTTTCAATTCTACTATTCATTCTCATCAATTATATTTCACATGGAAACTACCAACGATGGGATCTGAGCTCCACAAGGAAATATAGCGTGTCAGAAGACACTGAGGCTTACCTAAAAAACCAGCTCGCTGAAAAAGTAACGCTGACTATGGCTTTCTTAAAAAGCTCAAAAATTCGCAATCAACTTAAAGTTCTCCTAGAAGAATATGAAAATATATCGAGAGGGAAAATTATTTTTGATGAATTTGATCCCGTAATTAATAAAAATAAAGCATTAGAAATATCAGATCGCTATAAAACAACGATTGATCAAAGCTGTCTATTTATCGAAGTAGGAGGACGCATTAAAAAACTCATTGAAAACGATTTATTGGATGATAAAGGACGTACATTCACTGGAGAGGATTCAATAACTTCAGCAATGTTGGCAGCAACGGAAAGTAAACCTAAAACCGTTTATTTAATTGCAGGAAAAGGTAAGCTCAAAGAAGTAAATGGAAGGTCTGCTGACAAAGAAATACTTAGTCTTAGCACTAGGCACTTTTTTGATCTAAAAGAGCTGACCCTAGGAAACATAACTCAAATACCTGAAGATGCTGATTCTCTGATAATTATAAACCCCGAAACAGACTTTTCACTTTCAGAAGTTACTGTTCTCACAAAATATTGGGAACAACAGCGAGGGTCTATGGTACTCCTTTTGAACCCAACAACCAAGATGCCTAATTTCTATCCTTTCCTTCGCTCTCTCGGCATAAAAGTTGATAACAATTATCGCGTTTTATTTTCTGAAACAACTGGCATTGGAGGAACTCAAAAAGTTTATTCCGTGCAAAGCAAATTACTTGGAGGCAATCCTATCACCTCATCAGATGAAGGCGCTATAACGACTTTTGCAGGACAAACTTGCCCCATAAGTGTCGCTGAAAATAATGAAGGCTTGGCTTCTAAAGGAATAATAACGATTCCCATCTTAGCCGCGGATCCAAAATTTTGGGGTGATCTCGATCATACTGAACCCTATCCAAAGAGAAGCAAGGCCGATATGATTCCTGATCCAAATCCAATATATATTGCAGCAATGGTTGAGAAAGGAGGATCAGAAGATTCTGCAGTTAAAATAGAAAGTTCTAGAATGGTAGTTATCGGAAATTCCACCCTACTAGATCCAATACCCACACGCTTGAACGTTGAACTGGTAATAAATTCTATCAATTGGACGCTCGACCGGGAGGAGCTTTTAGGGATAACTCCTACGAACGTGATCAGTTATCGTGTCGATATGTCACCAGAACAATATAAAACTCTTTTCTACTTAATTGTCTGCATCTTTCCCGCTATCGCTTTTTGCTTTGGCATTGCAGTGTGGAGCGCCCGCCGGAATTGAAGACATCTTACACATAACTAGAAAAATGCCTAATAAAAGCACGTTATATCTTATTTTACTAACGATCCTGTTAACGGCTTATACAATTTTGGATTACAGCAAAAAAAATAAGCTCGGAACAATTCAGCAAAATTTCAAAGCTATTCCAGTTAAGGAAATCGATGAAATCGAAATATCATCTGCTAGCGGTAAAGTTTCCTTGTCCCGCACTTCTGAAAAAGGATGGGATATTACCCATCCTGTTACTGACAGAGCCGACTCAAAAAAGATAGAAAATATTTTAGAGGCTCTCACAGAACTCAAAAAGTTTGATGCTATCACAAGCAAAGATGCTCCTTCATTAAGTGAAATGGGATTAACTGAAAGCGCTCTTTCTGTAAGATTATTAAATAAAAAAGAATTAATAGGAAAAATCATTCTTGGCAATAATACCGGAATCATAGACACCATTTACGCACAATGGAACGACAGAAATAAAGAAGGCATTCCCTTCTTCTGCTGGTCAGATATCAAAGAAGTCGTTGATGTTCCTTATGACAAAATCAGAGACAAGAGGTTAGTAAATATTCCGCTTAAAGAAATAGGTGAAATAGAAATAACCAATCAATCGGGATCATCCCTTCATGTGAAGAAAACAACAGGGGAAAAGTCTTGGACTATAACTAAGCCTCTAAAAACAAACACAGATGATGAAAATTTCAGCGATTGGCTGTCCACAATTATCAACCTCACATCACAATCATTTATAGATGAAGCAAACAGTGAAATTGCTGCTGCTTTTACCACAATAACAAAGACTATATCAATTCAAATGAAGAGTGAACAAATTTCTTCCATTATAGAATTTGCAGAATCAGATAATGATGACTCTATATTCGCACGAGTTTCTGATAGGCCAGGGGTTTTTTTTCAGATAGAAAAAAATATATTAGACTCTATTACTCTTAACCCAAATACGATAAGAGACCGACGATTACTTCCCTTTAATCCTAAATCTGTCGTTGCCGTTGATTTGGTTGCCATGCCAAACAACAAAGTGAATCTTTTACAGGATAATAATGGATGGCAAATAATAGATAAAACCCAGAAAATTAAAGCTGACGATCAAAGGATATACAAAATTCTCAATGCTCTTTCATCAGAACAAGTCGTGAAATTTGTCGCAGATGCAGCCGGCGACTTAAAGCCCTGGGGCTTAAATCAACCCACCTTAAGCATTACAATTAAATCTGTTACATTAGACCCACAAAATCCAACTAAGGAAAACGGCTCTCCCAATCTCATTGATGTTAATAGAAAGCTACTTGTAAAAGGACAACTAGCTAAAGATCAAGATGTCATTGAATACTATGCGACAGTGGATGGAAGTGGAACCGTCGCACAGCTCAGCCCCGCTTTCCCGTCAATATTACCCATTCGGCCACTTGATTATAAAGAGCTTTACCTATGGCCCTCCTTTGATTTGGCCAATCTTCAATCCATAAAAACCTCCACCCCCCCACAAACACCTTTAGAGCTTCAATATAAGTACCAATCAAACGAATGGTCAGCAGCCCTTGCTAATGAAAATATATCGAAGCAGATTGATACCGCACAAGCTTTGAAACTCGCTCAGCATTTAGGCCTTCCTATCCGGGCTACGAGATGGCTAAGTCAAAATACTAGCGAAGCAGAAATTGCACTTTTAAATCCATGTAGGGAAATAGAATTCACCTTAGTTGATACAAATAAGAATGTTTACCTCTTCAAAATTGAATTAGCACCAATTAGCGAACAATCATCTAATCTACTTTATTATGCTCGCGTTAATAATAGCCCAGAAATTTGCCTGATTGATCGTGAAAATTTTGAAGTTCTGGATATGTCAATCATTGAAGGATCTTTCGAAAAATAATCCGATTTTCAATTAGCCTATTTTTTCTCTGCAGAATATATAGTCGCTATCCCTCCGCTAAGAGGATGCAATTTAGTATGATTAAAACCATTAGATTCAATCAATGTACACATATCTTTCCCCGAAGGAAAAGATTCGATTGTCCCTCCAAGGTACTGATAAGCTGACCGCTTTCCAGTAATCAAACCAGCAACTGCAGGGAGGATTTTATGTAAATAAAACCGATATAATTTGCGACTTATAAAACCCTCAGGCAAAGAAAAGTCCAAAATTATCAACCATCCTCCAGAAGACAGCACCCTAAACATTTCAGTCAAAGCTCCGGACCAATCAGCCATGTTTCGTAAACCAAAACCAACAGTCACTACATCAAAATGATCTTCAGAAAATGGAAGGTGCAATGCATCCGCTAACACTGTTCTCTTTAATCCTCTCTTATTTGCTTGTTGGAGCATAGGCTCACAAAAATCGCTCCCTATCACTTCAGATCCCGGACATTTTTTTTGTATTTCTAAAGCCAAATCACCACTGCCAGTAGCTATATCAAGTACATTGATAGGATTTCGAGGGCTAACCATTTTTGCCACTTTACGTCGCCAGAGAATATCGACACCAAAACTTAGTACATGATTAGTCAATACGTATTTATCCGCTATATCAGCAAAAGCATCTTTCACATATTTAGGATCTTGCATTTTATGGGATATTTGCTCGGTTTGTTCTTAGTGCAAAAAAGTTCAAACCCTATTAATCTAGTCATCTAAAGAAAGCCAATGCTAAAATTAATAATATAACACCAACTACAATCATAATTCCATTACTCGTAGGATTATTAGGGATAGTAATTGGGCTGCTAATACGCAAATTAGGGTATCAGAATTCAAACAATATTGAAAAACAAATTACAGAAATTGGACGGCAACATGCTGAATTAACTAGTCGCCTGAATCATGCGTGACGTTCAGATGAGAGAGCAAGCCAGTCTAATTCAAAAAGAGGTAGAAACTCTCCTCGTTGATATCAACCGTTTAATGAATCGTGTAGGGAAACTCAAATCGCATTTTGATCAGGCCAGCAAAGACATAGATTTAATTGAAAAATCTAGTAATAAAATAGGAAATAGAAGTGAAAAGATTTCAGATCTAGAATTAGGCAATCAAGAAAAGATTAAAGATTCAAATGTTTGACCCAATGATAATTAATTCCTTTGTAACTTGGGCTTAATTCATTGCAGTTAATCGAGAAAAATAACATACTATAATTCATGGAATTATTTAGACGCGGCTTTGTCGCACAAGGTGCCGCAATTGTTAGTGGCGCCATTTGCAATAAACCTGAAGCATTTTCTAAACCAAATATTCGTAAAACTGTGTCTCGTCCGTTAATTATATCGACTTGGCCTTTCGGAGAAGTAGCAAACAAAAAAGCTATGGAGGTCATTAACTCTGGAGGCTCTTCTCTAGACGCCGTTGAAAAAGGAATCAACGTAACAGAAAATGACAAAGAAAATACATCAGTCGGCATTGGCGGCTTACCCAATTCAGAAGGCGTAGTGCAATTGGATGCATGTATAATGCATGGACCAGGACACAAAGCTGGGAGCGTTATGGGGATTGAGAGAATCCGTAATCCTATTTCTGTAGCCAGAAAAATAATGGAACACACTCGCCATGTCCAATTAGTAGGTAAGGGAGCACAAGAATTTGCTCTTTCACAAGGTTTTACAAAAGAGAATATTTTGACAGAAAAAAGTAAAAGGAAATGGCTCGAATGGAAAAAGAACAATCAAAAGAAAAGGCCAGAAGGTTCAATTGACAACCACGATACTATTGCATTGCTCATGCTCGATGAAGGTGGCAACCTAACTGGCGGATGTTCTACTAGTGGATTAGCGTTCAAACTTCCTGGGCGCGTAGGAGATTCTCCAATCATTGGGAGTGGTTTATACGTCGACAACGAAGTAGGCGCAGCAGGAGCCACCGGGGTAGGCGAAAATGTTTTACGGCATTGTTGCTCTTTTATGATCGTAGAATTTATGCGACAAGGATTATCGCCACAAGATGCTTGCATAAAAGCCATTAAAAGAGCTGCGAAAATTGATCCCCTGGGAATGGATCTTAATATCTTTTTTATTGCTGTAGATAAAAAAGGTAGATATGGAGCAGCTGGAACTGGAAAAGGGTTTCAATATTCGGTTACTACTCCCAAGCAAAGTGGAATTTTAGATAGTGCTGCTCTCAGTGACATAGATGCTGGTCCAGTAGGAGGAAATGAATTCCATAACTAATATGTCACTTCACATCTAGCTATAAAATCTTTCCTTGAAATATGAATTTGTAAGTACGTGTTATATTTCTTTTTTGTTTGTAACTTTTCTTTAGAAAATGCGACTCGCAGTCAAAATGAGAGGAAATATTGCGAGATATCCCGTTGCTTCTTAACACATACTAACCAATATTAAAAATGGCAGGGGCCTAACCTGCAGTTCACGCTGCAGGTTCCCTGCTAAATGATGAAAGTCATTATGGGTCGTTTGTTCATGGTCGGATGAACGACCCTTTTTACATCTAGTAAAGCGTTAGTTAAAATAAAGGCAGAAGTGGGTGCAGAACTTCGCACCCTGCCAAAATTCTAAGCCTTAGATCTTAATTTAAGACTGTATATATAGAAATGCTCACGACTGGAGTTGAACATCCACGGGGTCGCCCCCACTAGAACCTGAATCCATTCGTATTGTCTTACCCTGTCACCTGTTGTCAGCACTTCCCTTTTTTTAAGATTATTCGTCAGTTGATGTCTTATCGTGTCACTCACTGTCACCACTAGGCAGTGGGGTTCATGGTGGGGCTCAGTTTTTTTTCGTGTTAACTGATTAACCCTTATAACCTCATTTGAGATTGTATAATAGAAATGCTCACGAAAGGACTCGAACCTTCACCCACTTGCATGGACTAGAACCTGAATCTAGCGCGTCTACCAATTCCGCCACGTGAGCTTTTAAAAAATGGATACTTATTAAAAGGCATCTGAAGGATAATACAAGTCACTCGACTAGAAATATCTCATATTACTTTCCTACGGTACCGGATGCCAAGGCCTTAAGTTTATATATGTGAAATGGAGATTCAGTTAAATTCTTCCCCTCATTGTAAGGAGCTGTAAGATGAAGTTGACTGGCATAAAAATATAATTTGCCATCATTGCCAAAACATAAGCCATCTGGCCAAAGAAACCTATCATCACTCTCATACACTTCATATTTTTTGGTGGAAGATTTAATGATGCCAATAGCTTTTTTAGTAACATCTGAAATGTAGATATTATCTTTAGAATCTATTGAAATACCATCACATGGAGGTCTGGGAGCATATGCTTGAAACCGAGAGTTTAATTCATTTTCAGTCAAGGTAAGGTCACGTAAATAATCAGTGCGAATTCTATACAAAGTTTTACCTGCAGATGGCCCATAATATACCCATTGTCCTTTTCTATCAATCGCTATAGGACCAACTCCATATTGCGGCTTTATAAAACTACCATCTGGTCTCTTAACGACTAATGACGTCTCATCAACCGTAATATCTAATTTTTCAGGAATAACAGTATAATGACCTTCAAGAACACGCCGAGACAAACCTGTCTCTATATTCACAATGATAAGAGCCGCATCCTTCCCAGAAGCTGGGTCAGTGATATAAATATACGGCTCTTCAGGGTCAACTGCTAAATCATTTAGAAAAGAAGAATCAGTTGTCGCCGGAGACGGAATATAAATGATTTTGGCTAACTTGTTATCTTCTGTATCCCAACCAACGATCTTGGGAATACTCTCACCTCGTCGCCCATTATCCAACATCCAAACAATACCCCGCTTATCACATTGCAGGCCAAGAACTGCATCAAGAAAAAACGGCGCTCCCTTTTTTCCCTGACTAATGTCTCTATTAGGAAATGACATAACATCGCCGCTGGTAGTAATTTCAACTACACGATCAAGAGTATTCTGATACTGATGTAAGCTTAATATAATACTCCCTCTTGGAGTAATAGTCATTCCACCTGGACTGTGAGTTAATTTAGCAACCTCAGCTAAACTGACTCCACCACCTCTGCCAAACAATTGGGCATTAACATTCGGCAAGCCTACAATTGCATATAACACAATAAATATAATTTTATACTTAATCATCAACCAATCAGTTCAGGGTAACTATCAAGGGCAATCTTTTTACATCTCTCAAGAATTTGATCTGGACTTATATCAGATAGAGCATCTTCAGCCATAGATTTACACACATTATAATCAAGACTTCGAATAGCATACTTAATTGCAGGGACTCGTGGAGCACCCACACTTAACTCATCAAATCCTAATCCAATAAGTAATGGTGTGAAATATAAATCAGAAGCCATCTCTCCACACACACCAACCCAAATACCAGCATCATGGCCAGCACTGATAGTTTCTCTCAGCAATCTTACAACAGCAGGATTTAATGGTTGATACAAGTCAGATACTTTTTCATTGATGCGATCAACTGCCATAGTGTATTGAACGAGGTCATTAGTTCCAACACTAAAAAAGTCGACTTCCTTGGCAAGTTGATCAGCAATAAGAGCTGCACTAGGAACCTCAATCATAGCTCCAATTTCAGCTGGTCTTTGATAAACAACTCCCTCCTTTATTAGCTCATTTTCAGCTTCGTTGAGAAGTTCCTTCGCCCGCTTTAGTTCATCCAATGTAGAAATCATTGGAAACATTATTCCTATCCTTGCAGAAGATGCCGCTCGCAATATTGCGCGTAATTGAGCTTTAAATATTTCAGGCCGACAAAGGCTCACTCTAATCCCTCTCCATCCTAAAAAGGGGTTTAATTCAGCTTTAACTGGATTTTCGGAGAGCTTGTCTCCTCCAATATCAAGTGTTCTTATTATTACACTATCTGGATCAACTCCTTTAGCTACTTCTGAATAAGTTTGAAACTGTTCTTCCTCATTCGGAGCACTAGAAGCATTCATATAAAAAAATTCCGTCCGAAACAATCCAATTCCTTTAGCTCCATTATTCTTAGCCAAATCGGACTCGTACGCGAATTCAATATTTGCAGATAATATAATTTCCCGACCATCCTTTGTCTCTGCCTCTTTGTCGATAAACTTCTCCAATCCTTTACTAAGCTTATCCTTTTCCTTCTTGAGTAATTCATATTCAGAAATTGTGCTTGTAGAAGGATTAATGACAACAACACCATTATACCCATCAATTAATAATTGGTCCCCAGTATGCACTTGCTCACAAAATCTGTTAATCCCGACAACAGCAGGCAGCCCAAGAGATCGCGCAATAATAGCTGCATGAGATGTATAGCTACCAACCTCAGTCGCAAAACCTTGAACTAAAGAATGATCCATTTGCGCAGTATCTGAAGGGGTCAATTCAGGAACAACTAAAACATGAGCATGCCTAGCACTATGCTCGGCCTTCTCTCCTGATGAAAGATTACGGAGAACCCGCCTCATTACATCCTCAATATCAACAACTCTTTCACGCAAATAACGATCATCAATTTTCCTAAGAGCCTCAATATAGTTACTCATAGTTCCATAAAATGCGTATTCAATATTCAGGTTATCTTCTCGTACATTTCTGCGAACCTCATCGAGAACAACTTTATCTTCCAGTACAAGCAAATGGGCATCAAAAATATTTTCTTCACCCTTACTGCTAGCGGCTTCACGAACTTGATTTTTGAGTGATTCTATTTGCTCCTTTGTTACTTCAATTGAATTTTCTAATCGAGAAATCTCATCATCTTTTGCAACATCATCAATTATGTATTTGTCAGGTTCTACAAAGAAATTATTTCTTACAAAGGCACGTGCTAGGGCAATTCCAGAAGAAACCCCAATCCCTGAAAATCTTTTTTCAGCACTCACTACGTCATGGTTATCTCCGAGAATCATCAATTATATAAAAATTGATCCAGAATTCACAAATTAATGGATCACATATCGCTAGATATTTAATTCTCTTCAAACCCCCCCTCAACAAGATCACCAAGTGCTAACAATGCAGTTTCAGCATCCTCCCCTTTTGCGTTTACAAAAATTTCGCTTCCTGATGGAGCCGCCAACATCATTAACCCCATAATGCTCTTCCCATTCACTTCATCGTCTTCAAATTCTACCCATATTTCAGATTGAAAAGTATTCGCCAATTTCACAAACATTGCAGCAGGACGTGCATGCAATCCAAGTTTGTTTCTTATAACAAACTTTTGTTTTATAGAATTTCTATTATCCGTCATCACATAAATAGGGATTCAATATTATTGCCATCAAATTCCCATTAAGTACTAAGTTAAACTATCCTCTTTTCCGCAATAGTTTTCAACAATTTCTTATCAAACTCGATAGCACTATCATGCCCGAATGTTTTAAGTTTCTGATCAAGAGCCGCCACTTCCACGAGACTCGCCATATCACGACCCGGCGCAACTGGCAATTCGATATGAGGAACTTTGATATTCAAAATTTCGTAATTCTTTTTACGAATGCCCACCCTCTCTATATCTTGTGTTTTTTCGACAGATCTAAGAGTTACTACTAAATCCAGTCGCTTCTCTACCCTCATCGAGGCTACACCAAAAATTCTTGGGATATTAATTATACCCAACCCTCGTACTTCCATATGAAATCTCCCCATACTCGGAGATGTACCTATAAGTTCTCTTCCTTCAATCGAGCGATAACGAACAATATCATCTGCAACTAAACTCGCACCTCTCTCAATTAACCCAAGGACACATTCACTTTTACCAGTGCCGCTATCCCCTCTAACCATAACACCGATACCCTGAACATCGACCATGCAGCCATGCTCACTTGTAATAGGCGCAAAGTCCCATTCCAAGCGAATCGTTGCTGCATTAATGAATTTCATCGATATCATCTTTGTTTTTAAGATGGAGATGCCCTTGCTCTCAGCTACCTCTAACAATTCTTGAGGAATTTCATATCCCCTTGAAATAACAATGCATGGAATTTTTCGACTGCAAAGATCAGTAAAGTGCTTTGTTCTTTGGCTAACCGTCAGACTTTTTAAATATGAATTTTCAGAATTGCCTATGACTTGAATTCTTTTAAAAGCAAAATAGGTATAAAACCCAGCCAAAACCAAACCCGGACGATTAATAGTAGGCTCCTTAATAAGACGATTAAATCCCACATCAGAACCCTGTAGTGATAACCCCAACTCGTCCCCGTAACGCTTATAAAACTCCCCAACCGAAAGTTGATGGCGCCTCTTATTTGATTTTCTTTTCTCAGCCATAATAGGTCAATACACTATTAACCCAATGATTAAATGTTCTTATTAATATGAAAAGACTAATAAATTCTTACATTCTGAAGCGTTCACCTAAATATAATTTTCTTGCCGCAGGATCATTTATCAAATCTTCGCGAGAGCCTTCCATTAAAACTCTACCTTCATAAATCATATAAGCTCGATCAACAATCCCTAGTGTTTCACGCACATTATGATCAGTAACAAGAATAGACAATCCCTCCTCTTTTAACTGACAAACAATCTCCTGTATTTCACCTACAGCAATTGGATCAACCCCAGAAAACGGCTCATCAAGCATTAAAAGCTTTGGATCTGTAATAAGAGAACGGGCTATTGTTAATCTTCTTTTTTCACCGCCTGATAAAGTGATCGCTAGATTATTAGCCAATCTATCAATACCAAAACGCTTCATTAGAGAATGGCAATGCTCCTTTCTATCAGCAAAACTCAGCGGTCTAGTTTCAAGAACAGCCATCAAATTCTCATAAACTGTAAGCTTACGAAAAATTGATTCCTCTTGTGGTAAATATCCCATACCTAACCGCGCTCGTTGATGCATCGGAAGGTTCGTTGCATCAATGCCACTAAATAGAACCTGGCCATGATCAGGCCGCACAAGACCAACTATCATATAAAAGGAAGTAGTCTTACCCGCACCGTTAGGACCAAGCAAGCCTACGATCTCGCTTTCTTTCACATGAATATCAACGCCATCAACAACTCGACGATCATCATAAACCTTAACCAACCCATCAGTCTCCATAAGACAATCAACCAATTTAGATTTACCATTGTATCTGTCGAATTTAGAACTTGAGTTCCCAATTTCTTCCACAAGCAAATCGTCTACACTGGGATAACTAGAACGACGGCTAATCTCTCGGGCAGCAACTGGTTTTCCCTTAGGAATACTATCTTCATCGGCAGACATTCTATTTTTTTTACCACCCAAAATAAATTAATTAATATTCAATTGCATTAATACTTATATTCAAAAAAGTAGCTCTAGCGCTCTTCTTTATCTCTAATTATTTTCGTGTCAACACCCCTTGAAACCACACTGCCATCTCTTTTCAGAATAATCTGGGCATCTCGGCGCGTTGCTACACTAGAATGTTCATTAAGTCTAATCTCTGGCCAATCATCTAGAACCATATCCTCAGTATCTCCAAGAAATGTAACCTTCCCGGCTTTACCTAACTGAATTTCACCATCCACAGATCGCCGCTGCACTTGAACTTTTCCGTTTTCAGCCCCCAATGCAACTGCTTTTTCAATCACTCCTTTATTAGTAAAAGGACGCACATACGCAGTTAATTTATCAGATAAAAGATCAAATCCTGGATCTGTAACTGAAACATTACCTTCGAAAAAAAGTTCCCTATTTTTTGTTCCTGGCTTCATCCGATTAAATACAGCCCCTTTTTCAGCATCAATAATTGTCTGCCTATATGCCCCTTTAGAATTAGATTCTAATTGACCTCCGGTCTCTTCCTTAGAATCAGAAAATCCACGCCCTACTATTTGTGTTCTCACTGGCCCTTCCACAATCATCTCATCTCCTTTTAAAATAATCCGAGTACCAATTGATTTTGCTATTACACGGTTCCGACCCCGTTGAACACTAGGATAAATTTCTAATACAACCTCATCAAAACTATTCTCATCATTAACATCTTTAGCTTTATATGTCACTTTACCCGCCTTAGCCACTTGCAGTTCGTTATCAGACAAAATTCTTGTCACCACCACTTCTCTACCAGTTGCTTCAGCTAACTCCAAACGACCTCCTCCTGTATCACGCCTAGGATCCGCTTGTATCCCGTTTTTATTATTCTTATCCAATCGCTGAAACCGAGCCTCCAGACGATCACTTTTCATCATAAAATCAGGGTTTTTCATAACAACATTATCTTCGAATATAACAACCTGTACTTCCTCACCAAGGCTGCTACTACCATCAAAGATAAGGCGCCCATCTGCCTCAATCACTGTCTCCAAATTATTTTCTTTAGCTGCTTTAACCCTTTCAGGCAACAATATTGATGAAGGATTTTTTATAGGATTTTTTTTATCTGAATTATCGCTGTTAAGATCTGGAGGGATGGGCAATTTCCCTAATTCTTGATCAATTGGACTAATCTTTTTGGGTTCATTCTCAGCTTGAATTTTGGTCTCTCCTACTTCCGAATCACCGCTCTTGCCTTTATTAATAAAATCTTGCGCAAAAGATTCTGCTGAAGAAACCTTTGATTTAATTTTTTCTATAGCTTTATCACTAAGCCGATCCGACGCATTACGAACAGAATTACGTAAATCTTCATGCAGCCTATCTACAGATATTTTTTTATTAATTCGTAAAATTTCTTTTGCTACATCTCTCTTCCTAACCTCCTCAATTTCTTTCATCGCTTCGGCAAAGGAACCGCCTTTTATTTTAGATGATCGATCCTTCTTAACCTTTGATTCAGATAAATTATCTTTGCCCTGCCCCGCAAGATTCGGAGCGAGCAACACAATAAGAATCAAAGTAAGAGAATATTTATTTTTCACTGTTTTCCTTTCCCTTTTGTATTGCTTCAGACATTAACCGAACAGCACTTAAAACAGGAAATCGATAAGGCTTACTTGCACCAATATACAAATCTTCTCTATCGGACGATCTAACTAATTTGTCAGAACCATGCAAAACCATCCTCACCTTACCAATCATCCGTCCCTGTCGCTTATCAACATCAAATTCTATAGACTCTCCTGTTAGAGTAAAAAAATTAGGTCTACTAACTTTAGTCACCTCCTTACTTTTAACCTTATTTTTCATAAGACTATAGGTGGCGCTCTTAAAATAAACTCGCATCTCTTTATTAGAGTTATCATAGAAATCAATGTTCATTCCTTTTAGATCTATATCATCCTCTGTGATGCGCGTCATTTTTTCGGCACGTATTACACAATCTAATTTGCCATCCTTAAATTGAGGAATTTTAATCCGAATGTTTGGCTTATTGATAGGCATAAACTGAGCAGCCTTTAATCCACGATTGGGTTGCTTATAATCCTCATTAAAATCATCTGCGATACCGTTAGTTGAGAAAATATAAAAAAAACATAAAATCCCAAATTTCGATAAATTATATCTGAACTGACAAATAATCATTGCACGCTATTTCTTTCATCAGAACCAGCCGAAGTGATTTTATGAATTGCTAAAAGTATTTTTAAAACGGATGACAAATCACTAAGAGGTATTTGGTTCGGTCCGTCTGACTTAGCCTTATCAGGATTTGGATGTGTCTCAATGAATACTCCATCACATCCTGTCGCCACAGCTGCCCTTGCAAGAACAGGAGCCAAATAACCATCACCCGATGATTTATCACCCAACCCTCCAGGATTTTGCACCGAATGAGTTGCGTCAAACACTACTCGACACCCCTCTTTTTTCATCCAGAACAATGAACGCATATCCGCAACAAGATTATTATACCCAAACGTAGTACCTCTTTCAGTAAATAAAAATTTATCACAGCCAACAGAACGGAGCTTGTTTGCAATAGGTATAATATCCCAAGGAGCAAGGAATTGCCCTTTTTTTACATTTACAGCCCTACCGCTACGACCTGCCGCATGAATTAAATCAGTTTGCCGGCACAAAAATGCGGGAATCTGTATGAGATCAATTTTTTCTGATGCAATTTCAACTTCTTCAACTGTATGAACATCTGTCGTGACTGGAATTTTTAATTCTTTTCTAATTTCATAAAGCATACGACAACCTTCTTTGATTCCTGGTCCTCGGAAAGAATCAGATGATGTTCGATTCGCCTTATCGTATGAAGCCTTAAAAATAAAAGGGACTCCAATTTCAAGAGAGATACTTTTAAGTTTTTTTGCCAATTCCCATATGAAATCTTCTCCTTCTATAACACATGGCCCTAAAATAAATATCGGTGATTTTCCATCTAAAAACACAGAACTAGTTTCATCATTTCCGATGGGGAATGAGGATGCTTGCTGAGATTGTTTAGCTGTCACCGTTTGTAAGTTAGAGAAATGAACACTTACAGCAAGTCATGAGACATTAATATTAAATAATTAGAAGATTTTATTCTTAGAAGCTTTACGATACCTTATTTTCCAGTCAAACAAGGTCTATATTAACGGCAAATAATAAATAAGCTAAAATCACATGAACCCGCAACCGTATCTAAAATTTCAGTCATCTCGTCGAAAATTTCTTAAGTCATCAGCAATTGCAACTGCTCCATTTATCCTCCCATCACATATTTGGGCTGCTAAAACAAAACCCAACGATAAACTCGTTATGGGTTTCATTGGAATGGGAAAACAAAATGGCGGTCTTTTACGTAACTTTATGGGGCAGGGCATTCAAGCTATTGCCGTTTGTGATGTTGATAGCAATCGCCGCAAAAATGCACAGGATATTGTTAATAATCACAATAAAAACTCAGACTGCAGAGCCGTAATTGATTTTAGAGAAATCACTGAAGATAAAGGAATAGATGCAGTATGCATTGCTACCCCAGACCATTGGCATTCCGTAATCACTATTTCCGCTATCAATAATAAAAAAGACGTTTACTGCGAAAAACCGTTAACTCATAACATTCACGAATCCATTGAAGTTATTAAAGCCGTAAAGAGAAATGATAGAGTCTTACAAACAGGATCCATGCAACGATCATCTAGCGAGTTCCGAATTGCTTGCGAGTTAGTAAGAAATGGCATCATCGGTAAAATCAATAACGTCGACATTTCAGTAGGTGATCCGGGTAGACCTTGTGATTTAAAAGAAGAAAAAATGGAACCCGGGCTAGACTGGGATTTATGGTGTGGCCCTGGTCCATTGCGAGGATACAGTTCAGTACTTAGTCCGCGTGGAATACATAATCACTTTCCTGCATGGCGCAATTATATGGAATATGGAGGAGGGATGATCACTGACTGGGGAGCTCATCACATTGATATCGCACAGTGGGGGTTGGGCACTGATGCTTCAGGTCCGATAGAGGCTCGACCGCCTCAAGAATGGAAAAAATCGAGAAGCACCCGAGGAGCACAATTACTTTACTCAAATGGATCAACTGTTACTCATAAGAATGGGTTCGGGGTTCATTTCTACGGCGCTAATGGTGAAGTCAAAGTTAATCGTGGACGCTTTGCTTTCACATACAAAGGGAAAGAAATTTCCAAATTCGAAAAACGAGGTGATGGATCACTAGGAAGCGCATTACAAAAAGCTGAAAAAGATTTCCTTACTGATTCCAAAATTAAACTATATAAAAGCAACCATCATATAAGAGACTTCCTCTCTTGCGTGGAAAGTCGTGAAAAACCCATAACAAATGAGATCGTAGGCGCGAGATCTGCAATTTGCTGCCACTTAATGAATCAAGCTTATTATAACGGAGAAGTTATTAAATGGAATCCCGAACATAATACCTTTGCAGACAAATCAGGAAATCCTAAATGGCTGACTAGAGATTACCGAGGCCAGTGGAAAGTTTAATTAGGATCTCTTTATTACAAATAGAAAAAGGCGCTTTGATTTCAAAGCGCCTTTTTTGTTTAAATTACAATGCAATTCTTTATTGTTTTTCCTGCTCTCCCGGACTCCATTCCTCAGCAACTTGGAATGCTTGCTCCAAGCCCACAAGATCCGAACTCGGTCTAAGAGCATCGAAAGCAGCCGTTTCTTTCTTGAGCTGTTCATCAGTATAGGAAGCCGCTTTAATTGACAATCCAATGCGTCGCTCTGCCTTATCAACTTTAATTACTCGCGCCTCCACTTCATCTCCAATGTTTACAACTTCTTTTACTTTACCAACATGCTCTTCACTGAGTTGGGAAATATGCACCAACCCGTCAACATCACCTTCTAATTCAACGAACGCGCCAAAAGCCGCAATCTTCGCAACAGTTCCTTTAACCAAATCACCCACAGTAAAGCGTTTGCCAATTTCATCCCAAGGATCCGTTTCCAGCTGCTTAACACCTAAACTAATGCGGTGAGTGTCTTTGTCTATTTCTAGTACAACTGCCTCTATTTCATCCCCCTTCTTGAGTGTTTCACTTGGGTGATTAACCTTTCTTGTCCAACTAAGGTCAGAAACGTGAACCATGCCATCAATACCATCCTCAAGCTCAATGAATGCACCATAAGGTGTGAGATTTCTAACTTCTCCTTTAATCATACTTCCTATCGGATAACGACTCTCAACATTGTCCCACGGATTAGGCTCTAATTGGCGAACTCCCAAGGAGATTTTCTGCTCTTCAATATTAATACCTAGAATAACGGATTCAATTTCTTGTCCTAACTCTAAAATATCAGAAGGCCTAGTAATTCGTTTAGTCCATGATAATTCAGACACATGTATTAACCCCTCAACACCCTCTGCCACCTCAACGAAAGCACCATAAGGAACAAGTTTTGTAATTTTACCCTTAACTTGATCTCCAACAGGAAATCGACTCTCAATATCTTCCCATGGATTTGGTGTCAATTGCTTAAGGCCTAAAGACACTCTCTCCTTTTCTTTATCAACCTCCAATATCTGTACTTTGATAGGCTGAGCAATAGTAAGCATCTCACTCGGGTGATTTACTCTACCCCAACTCATGTCTGTTATATGGAGAAGACCATCCATTCCTTTAAGATCAATGAACGCTCCAAAATCAGTAATATTTTTAACGAAACCTTCGACCACATCTCCCGCATGAACCTCTTGAAGGAACGCCTGACGCTGTTCAGCACGCTCTGCTTCAATTACTTCTCTACGACTAAGAACAACATTTTTACGTTCATCATTTATTTTAACGATTTTAAATTCGTATATGTTTCCTACGTACTCAGTAAGATCCTTAGGCGGTATAATATCAATCTGTGAACCAGGCAAGAACGCCTCTACTCCAACATTCACCATCAAACCCCCTTTAACAACAGACTTTACTTTACCTTTAACCAAACCTCCATCATGAAACACTTTAATAATTTTATCCCAATTCTGCTTGTGTGCTGCTTTCTCTTTAGAAAGCACTATCATTCCTTCGTCGTTCTCTAATCGTTCCAAAAGAACTTCTATTTCTTTACCAACCTCTATTTCCTCATCTTCAAATTCTGAGACCGGTATGACTCCTTCTGATTTGTAGCCAATATCAACCAAGACGATTTGAGGTTGGATTTCGATAATGCGGCCGATTACGATCGAGCCTTCTCGGATTTCGCGGAAGGACTTATCAATGAGAGCAAGTAATTCAGTGCTCATAGGATTGGGTTTGTAAGGTTAAGTTGAAAATTAATTTATGACTTAAATGTCTCGGATTTATTTCCTCTAAAACAACGAGACACCAACAAATTAAGAGGAATGGGGTTGCGACTTTAAGTCATTTGAAGAATTGCGCAAGTCCTTATGCTAATCTTTCAAATTGAATCATCCTATGAGCCTTCCTTTTGAGAAAAGGACCTTTGGCAACCCCGCAAGGATTCGAACCTTGAATAACGGTACCAAAAACCGTTGTGTTACCATTACACCACGGGGTTGTTTAATTAATGAAGTAAACTAGCCATATCTTTAAGAAGATCAAGGGCAGTGAAGCAATACTGAAATATATCTTAAATTTTCCTCGAAATAAGAGAAGAACCAGACATCGAATTAGGAACTGCAAGTCCAAGCATATTCAAGATAGTTGGTGAAATATCAGCTAGGATCCCATCTCGCAATTCAATATCCGCCGCATCCTGCGCAACATAAACCAAGTGCACTAAATTAGTAGTATGAGCAGTATGCGGTGAACCGTCACCTTTTATCATTTGTTCACAGTTTCCATGGTCAGAAGTTACAAGAGCCTTACCTTCAAGTTTTATCACCTCATCAATCACTTGCTCTAAGCAACTATCAATAGTATTCACCGCTCTCTTAGCTGCTTCAACTACTCCAGTATGGCCAACCATATCTGGATTAGCAAAATTAAGAATTACTAGATCATAATCCTTTAATCTTGATATAACCTCTTCAGTTAGTTTTGGTGCGCTCATCTCTGGCTGCAAATCGTATGTGGCTACTTTGGGAGAAGGCACAATGACACGGTCCTCTCCATTAAATGGAGTCTCTTCACCACCATTAAAAAAATAGGTAACATGAGGGTATTTTTCAGTTTCTGCTATACGGAGCTGTTTTTTTCCTGAGGATCCTACAACAGCCCCTAAAACGTCATCCAGTTTTTCAGAGGGAAATACAATCTCACAATCATATTTCTCATCATATTCGGTCAATGTATAATAATGAACATCAGGTAACACTTCACGGTCAAATCCCTCAAAATCATTAAATAGAAATGCTTCAGATATTTGACGAGCTCGATCAGCTCGAAAGTTAAACCATAAAACAACATCACCATCATTAACTCGCTGTTCCTCATGTCCATCAAATATCAGAGGAGGTAAAAATTCATCCGTTTTATCTGCAGCATATTTAATTTTTACTGCCTCAGAAGGCAAAACTTCAACACCTTCACCTCGACCATGAACGATCGCATCCCAAGCTAACTTACTTCGATCCCATCGGCGGTCACGATCCATGGCATAATACCTACCAATAACAGTAGCAATTCGAACTCCAATCTTACCAAGTTCATCCTCACAATAAGATAAATACCCCTGAGCTCCTGTAGGTGATGCATCCCGCCCATCTGTAATTGCGTGAATTTTAATATTGTTAACACCTGCTTCTTTTGCTTCACCAGCAAGAGCAATAAGATGATCTTGGTGACTATGAACCCCTCCGTCTGAAACTAATCCTATCAGATGTAATTTTGAATCCTTGGCTTTAGCAAACGCCTCTTGCAGAACCTCATTTCCTCTCAGATCTCCATTCTTAATAGCATTATTGATGCGTGAAAGATTCTGAAACACAATTCTTCCAGCACCTAAATTAAGATGGCCCACCTCCGAATTGCCCATTTGACCTGGAGGAAGGCCCACATCCTCACCGCTCGCACTGACACTAGAAACAGGATACTTATCAAAAAGATAATCATGAAAAGGAGTCTCAGCCAAAAGAGTAGCATCTCCATTCTCGGCCGCTCCAGCAGATCCATCAGGATTAATTCCCCAACCATCACGAATCACAAGCAGACAAGGTTTTTTAGACATATTGAGAATAAAGTATTTAGAAAATCTCAAATACACACCCTTAAGATGCGAATTCAATTATTATTATTTCTAGAAAAAGCATTCTTAACTCGTGCAATCCAAGGAACGCAATCTCTTTTTATATAATGGTCCTTGTTATGAGCTATAATTAAAAGGCACTAATCCAAATCTCTCCAACCCGGAACCTCTTCATCTATAAACCGCTCCTCTCTCCACGGATCCGCAGTATTTGAATACCCTCTCTTCTCCCAATAACCGAGTTGCATTTTATTAGTAAATTGCATCCGATTGACAAATTTAGCACTCTTCCAAGCATAAAGGTGAGGAATTATAACCCTCACGGGTCCGCCATACTTTCTTGATAAAGATTCATCATTTAGGCTAGTCGCTAGGAGCGTTCGCCTACTGTAAACTGCCTCGACAGGAACATTAGTAGTATACCCATCATAAGAAACAAAAAGAACATGCTCGGCACAGGAATGAGGCCTCACTTGGTCTAAAATATCTAACATCCTGACACCTCCCCATTTGCAATCATATTTGGACCAGGTTGTTACACAATGAAAGTCGCTCATTTCTTCCACATGATCCCACTGCGCTAAGGACTCCCAATCAATCTTCAGTTCATTTTCAACTTCTCCTCCAATCTCTAAGACCCAATCTTTTTCTTCAATCTTTGGCTGAATTCCCAAATCAAGAACCGGTAATTTTTCCACTGTATGCTGACCTGGCGGCAATCTATCCTCGGACCGTTCTTTTTTAGATAAATCTGAAGATCCAGCCATTTTTTTTGCCCACGACTCTTTGCGATCTAAGTAAGATTTTGACATTTAGTATTAAATAATTCGGTCAGAACAACATACTTAGTTCTTAGTCATTCCTTACCAAAATATAAGTGTTTTAACTCAAATGAAATAGAGTCATTAGAATTGCATTAAAAAAACAAAGTATGCATAATGTAATTCTATGATATTCAGGGACTTAAATCATTCAATGTTATTGCATTTATTGGCACTGTTCTACTATTCATGTTATCCCTTCACTTTAAATGCATCCATCATTGATTTTCAAAACCTGGTTCAAACTGATCTGGATCTGAGTCATCAGTTCACTTTTGATGGTCAAAATGACCAGAATCGCCTCGAAGACAAAGTCGGTGATGCCAATTTAACTCCCAAACCATTTGGAAGTGGAACAATAAGTGACATTGAATATGCAAAAGAGGGTTTTGATGAAACATCAAATTCTATTTCAACTTCAAGAGGTCCTGGCAATGATTTTGCACAAGGTGCAGGACTTCATAATGCATCAGTTAACTTAAGTGATCAGATGTCTTTTGAGGTTATATTTCAGCCTAACTCTGAAGAGATCAGCGGAGGTAATTTTAATCTTGGTTACATTCTTAATACGAGAGTAAACAACGACAGGGGTTACTTTCTTATCCAAGGAAACGCACCACTACCGAGCACAGGACAACAAATTTCAAGCACGATTGGAGATGGATACGCAGTAAGAAACCAAAATCTTATCTTGAGTCAGATCGAAGCAGGTCACTGGTACTTCGTAGCAGGATCCTATACTATCAATCGAGACACCAACATAACAACCTTTACTAATTACATCGCTGACCTAACGAATGGAGATACCATTCTAAAAAAAGTTGGGCCATTCTCTAACAGTGGAGGACCTTATCCGACAGGAGGTTCACCGCTCGGAATCGGTGGGCGCTGGGACGCAGGAGAATCGTTCCCTGGACAAATCGATGAGATTAATTTGTATGATGCTGAAAAGGATGAAGCCAGCTTTCAACAACACCTTGATTCAATCACTGGAGGGAGCAATCCATTTGAGATAATCAAAATCGCACATGACATAAATTCCAACACAACAACTATTGAGTGGAATTCGATCTCAGGAAAGGCTTATGCCGTGGACGCATCATTCGATATGATAGAATGGAACGAACTCGATGACGGTGTTATCGGAGAAAAGGATTTAACCTCCTTCACAGACACTGAAACCTCAGAAGGCAAAACGAAAAAGTTTTACAGGGTCCGGAAAATTGAGGAGTAATTAGCATTATCGGTCAACACAGCAAGGGCAATTAGATACCCAGTGACCAGACTCGATTTCTTCTAATTTAATATCCCTTCCCTTGCTCTTCTCATAGTTAGGCGCATTGATCCGGTGCCCAAAAGCACAACCATCGGGCGGATTAATTGGTGAAGGAACTTCACCCTCCAGCGGTTCATGCTCTCGCATTCTAGACGGGTCCGTCACCGGAATCGCTTCTATCAGAGCCTTCGTGTAAGCATGCTTTGGGTTTCTATATATCTTTTCAGCGTCGGTCATTTCCACAATCTTTCCCAGATACATGACAGCGATCCGATCACTGACATGTTTCACTACTGCCAGATCATGCGCTATAAAAAGATATGAGAGTCCGAGATCACGCTGTAACTCCATTAACAGATTTAATACTTGGCTCTGCACGGAAACATCTAATGCAGAAACGGGTTCATCCAAAACCAATAAATCAGGATTAACAGCAAGGGCCCTCGCTATTCCTATCCTTTGCCTTTGTCCGCCAGAAAACTCAAAAGGAAACTTATCAGCTGCGGTTCTTGGCAAACCAACACGGTCCAGGAGCTCAAAAACCCTCTCGTTCCGTTCATAACGGCTCCCCATTTTCTGGATAACCATTGGCTCTGAAACTAATTGGCCTACCGACATTCGGGCATCGAGAGATTCTGCAGGGTCCTGAAAAACCATCTGGAAGTCCTGACGCCTTTTCCGCAAGGACCACTGGCTCATAGTGGTAATGTCTTGGCCTTTGAAAATAATCTTACCCGCGTTCGGTCTCAGTAAACGAACAATGGACTTACCGAGCGTTGACTTGCCACAGCCCGACTCACCTACAAGCCCCAGGGTCTCTCCTGTATTAATAGAAATGCTGACCCCGTCAACTGCTTTGACTGCTCCGGTCTGTCGGGAAAATATCCCGCCCCGAACAGAAAAATGCATCTTGAGCTTCTTAACCTGAAGTAGGGGTACCCTCACTCTGTTCAATTTTTCCTGCCTACCGGTCAGCAGGGTCAAGGTTTGTTTGTGAGGTGCTTTTATCTTAATCTCCTTGATCCAAACCGTAAAAGGTTCCGAACGTCTAAGTTTTATGATCTGGCCCACGCTTTTAGAGGGTCCATTGCATATATTAGAATCTTCCTTAGTGCACTCTGGGCATTGTTCGACAAAATGGCCCGGATTTATTTCCAAATAAGGGGGTCTCTCTTGAATCAATTTCCCAGACCTCTCCATCCTTTGACAAAAACGGCAACCTTCCACAAATTCATGAATTGCAGCGACTTGCCCAGGGATCGTTGGCAGCACAGTCTTACGCTCACTCTCAAGCCGCGGTATCGAAGCCAAAAGACCCTTGGTATATGCGTGAAGAGGATTAGAAAAAAGCTCAAGTACCGAGGCCCTCTCCACTATCCTTCCCGCGTACATCACAATAACCTCATCGCACTGCTCCGCAATGACCCCAAGGTCATGCGTAATTAGCATGACAGCCATACCAATATTGTCCTGCATCTTTGAAATTAGATTTAGGATCTGCGCTTGGACCGTGACATCAAGAGCCGTCGTCGGTTCGTCCGCAATCAGAAGGTCAGGCTCACAGCACAGAGCAATAGCGATCATGACCCTCTGGCGCATTCCTCCCGAGAGCTGATGAGGATACTCAATGACTCTCCTCTCGGGGGACGGGATGCCGACCGCCTCCAGTAATTGAACGGCCTCCTTTAAGGCCGTGGCCTTGCTCATATTCTTGTGCAGAATGAGAGCCTCAGTGATTTGTTTTCCAATGCGTTGCACGGGATTCAGAGCCGCCATAGGCTCCTGGAAAATAACACCAATCTCATTACCTCGGACACGCTGCATCACCTTTTGATCAGCTCCTTTAAGTTCCTTCTCATTAAGACGAATACTGCCTCCGAGCACTTTGCCGGAGGGCTTAGGAAGAAGATCAACGATCGACATTGCTGTGACTGTCTTACCGCAACCGGACTCACCGACAACGCCTAAGGTCTTCCCCTTCTGCAGTTCAAAAGACACCCCATCAACGGCACGGATGGGTCCCCTTTCCGTGTCGAATCCGGTCTCAAGACCATCTATCTCAAGCAAATTACTCATCCTTTTCCTTTCTGACTTCCGCTTTAATTTGATATCGGTTCTTCACTTCCTGCACTTCCGGAAAAGCTGTGCCTGAACGCTTCGCTTCGAGCGTTTCTCGTTTCATATCCTCATCTACCCAATAAACATAACTCTCCATGGGTACATAAACCTTAGGAGGAGAGAACTCAGTGAATTCAGAATCAGGCCATCGCAACCACCTCCAACAACCGACGCGCGAGAACTCAGTCATGTACCCGGGGATATAGACACCCGAATCATGAATGATCTGCTGCATCTCATGGGCAGTACGTTCCAGCTCATCCTCACTCGTTGCGTTCCGATACGCGACGGCAAGCTGATCCATCCTATCGTCCTTGAAAGAAAAGACATTGTTCGTATTTGTTTTTAAATTTCCCTTGTCATCATAAGCATTATTGGAATGAAAATACTCATAGTACCTAGGATAAGGAGGCCTGAACCCCCAAGCGGAAAAGACCATCTGGTGCTCCTTGGCCATTTCCTTTTTGTAAACCACGGTATGATCGAGCCCATCAAGAACGAAATCCACACCGGCCTTGCGGGCCTCTTCCTTTAGAATGGCCATCATTTTTTCCCTCACTGGGATCTTTGAGTAGGAAAGGATCACCTCAAGACGGTTCCCCGCCGAATCTCTGAGGATTCCGTCATCCCCTTCCTTCGAATAACCGGCCTTGGTAAAATATTCCTTGGCCTTGACTATTGAAAAGGGCCTAGCTGCAATTTCAGAATTATCCAATCGTCCGAAACCTTTGGTCCATCCCGGCAACCGTGCCGCATCGCCCCGGAAAATAACATCTATCACTTTCTGCCAGTTCGTTGCATGATTGATACCTAGCCGTACATCCAAATTATCTAAAGGAGGTTTCGCGGAATTAAGATACAAGGACCATGGAATCCTGGGATATTGGTTGTACCAGGTATAACGCTCAACGTAACCATCAAAGACCGGCTGCATTTCAGACTTCTGATACCAGTACTCTGGCAATGATATTGGGAAATAGTCAATCTCGCCTGCCCTGAATAATTCCCAGGCCTTCGAAATATCCCTGACCACGGTATAACGGATCTTGTCCGTGTTGAATCGGTACCGATAAAACTTCTTGTCCTTTGCCCACCAATCCTTGTCTCTGGATAGCGTAATCGACACACCCTTCACAAGGTCCTCATCCTTCACTGTATATGCGGCCGTGGTTGGCGGAACTCTCCACTGATAACGCTCCTTATAGTCGGGCCCGTATTCCTTGTAAAAGTGAGAAGCTGAAGGAGGAATGCTAGCGAAGTACGGGAGTTTTGGCTTAGGCTCCGGCAAGGTCACTGCCACAATACCATCTCCATAAACTGCTATCCTTGCGAATTGCTCTCTCAGGTACTGCTTGAACCAAGGCGTTACTACATTATCCGAAGCCCTGATATAAACGAACCATAAAAAGTCCACTGCCTTGACCGGGACCCCATCATTGTACTTGGCATCCGAATCCAGCTTGAAGAAGACTGTCTTCTTGTCAGCTCCTATGGCCCATTCCTTGGCAACTCCCGGAATCACTGCCCCGGTCTGAGGATGTAAATCAATAAGGCCAATTTCAATGTTATCATAGAGTTCACCACGAAACGAATTGTTCGAGTTAGGGCCAAAAGGGCGAATAGTCGGAGGAGAAGAAGTAATAAAATAGCGGAAGGCTCCACCCTTCTTGGAATCAGAATCACCGATCTCGGGCTCTGCCTGCCCATCTTCCCAGGAAAGGTCCTCAGGTAAATCTTTCAGATCAAGTAAGGCGATGTAATCACCGAGGCCCTGCCTCGCAGTGAACCGTTCGAGCTCCTTTGTCTTTTCACCGATCTGGTCCTTTAACTTCTTTTGCGCCTCTGGATCAGATTCCTCATTGGATCTAGTCTCTAACTCTTTGATGGATTCAGTTGCAGCTTTGATCTGCTCATCGAGCCAGTCATTGATATATTTATTGTAACGCGGGTACCAGGCTTCAAAGTTCGCACCTTCATTCTTCACCAGCTCCTCTTTACCGCACGAGGTAAGGAACAAAATGATAAGAAGTATGGGTCCTAAGAGGCGCATTAAATTAACGGTAATAACTAAATTTCTTTGGGTCGAACGCTTCCCTGACCGCTTCCCCTATGAAAGTGATCAGAATTAACAACCCGACAAGGACGACGAACGCCGAAGTGACTAGCCAAGGAGCGGCCAGATTATCCAGACCATCTCTGAGCAATTGTCCCCAAGTGGCATATTTGGCAGGAAGCCCGAATCCCAGATAATCAAGGGAGGTCAAAGAAAGGATCAGACTCGAAACTGAAAAAGGAACCAGCGTAATGATGATTGCCACTGAATTGGGCAGTAAGTGCCTGAATAAAATTCTAGGAGTCGAAGCCCCAATTACACGACTCGCGGCGATATAATCTCTTTGTTTTTCTTTGAGCGCAGAGGTCCTCATCAGGTAAGTCATCCCCATCCATCCAAAGAGCAGGAGAATGAAAAGGATCATCCATAGACCGGCCGATTCTCTCATTTTACCGGGTATTGCAGTACTCGCAATCATCACAACAAAGAGAAAAGGTACATTAGAAAGAATTTCGATGGCCCGTTGCACAATAATATCAAACCAACCTCCGAAAAACCCCATCAATAAACCAATACTGACACCGAGAGCATATACTAATGGAATATAGACGAGAGCCGCTTTGAAATTAACCTGAAGACCACCAAAGAGATAAGCAACCACGTCATAACCTCTTGAATTCGTTCCCAGTAAATGGGTCTGCCCCTCACCTGAAGTTGGAGGCGAGGGCGGGTAATGCACTTGCCGGACAGGGCTGGAAACCTGTTGCAGGAAACTATTTAATTCCCCCTGTCCGTTCCAGGACTCGGATTCATTCACTAACTGACCTGACTCATACTTGGCACCATAGACCCTGTTCCCTTGTCGATCCCAACCATCAGCGGGACCGTCCTTCAGACCTTTCCGGTAACGGAACCTGAGATGCCTTCTTTCTGGAACTTTTGTGTCATATAATTGAGATCCTAGTCCTGAGAAAAGCTTTGAGCCTTTCATGACTTTAGCTTCAACCTCATCGAGCCCGGTAGAAACGGCAGGGACAGTGTCTCCGGTCGGAGCAAAGGGAATGAGCGGCATAAGTATCCAGACACTTTCTGAATCCTTTAACTGCTCTTTGAGTTTCCGGTAATCTGCCGGGGCCTGACCCGCATCTCCTTCTAAGCCAAAGTCCTTTCCCTTTTCCACTTCTCGGGTAAGGGCAGGAAACACCCAGTCATCACCCTTCTTCACTATCAGAGCCTCATTCCCCACAACCAGATGATCGAGGGAAGCAAGAGCAATGAGTAATCCAATAATGATCAACGAGAAATATCCTCGCCTAATCGATTTGAAACGCTCGATCCTTCTCTGGGTCATGGGTGTGAATCTGAACCCAGAGCGCAATTTTACAGTAAGCCAACATCCAACCATGAAAAGCAAAGCCATGGTGACCCAGGCAAACTCAATTCTGAGAAGAGGAATTTCCCGGCACAGAGTGAAAGGAAAGCGGACCGTCGGAAACTCCAGCTTATAATACTCACCGAAACTACCAAGAACCGCAGTGAAAATGAGCAATGGGCCAATGAGTCTTGCTATCATCTTTAGTTAAATTTCACTCTTGGGTCAATGATCGCCACGATGATATCAGAGAGCACATTACCTATAAGCAATAACGCCGCGGCGATGGTCAAAGTTCCCATAATAACTGTCTGGTCACGACCCAGAAGGGCCTGATACTGAAGGAGTCCGAACCCCTGTATGTCAAATACAGATTCGATCAAGATGCTACCTCCAACGATCATTGTGATGAGCTGCCCCATCGTTGATGCGATCGGTATAATTGAGTTACGGAAGGCATGCTTAAAAACCGCTGAACGGAAACTGACCCCTTTGGCAACGGCCGTCCGCACATAATCGGTTGAAAGGTTTTCCATGAGATTATTCTTCATCATCATGGTCAGCCAAGCAAATCCACCAATCACATAACAGGTCAATGGGAGGACCGTGTGATGAGCAAGGTCCTTCACTTGCTCAAAGAAATTCATCTGTGAAAAATCAGTGCTCGTGAGCCCAAACAGAGGGAACCAACCTCCTCTAGCACCCAAGTAAATCAACATCACTGCACCCAGCGCAAAGCCCGGAATTGCATAACCGATGAAAATTAAAACTGATGTCAGGTTATCAACTGCGCTACGATGTTTAATGGCTTTAAGAATTCCGAGAGGTAAGGAAATTCCATACGTAATCAAGGCCGTCAGGATACCGAAGTAAAGCGCTATGGGAATCCGATCCTTGATAAGTGACCAGACAGGGTCTCCAAACTCAGTCGAAACACCGAGCCTACCCTGCAGAATACCGGCATATGTTCTTTTATACCCAACTACCCGGTCATCATAATTTTGTGGAGCCTTATCAACCGCTTCCTTGTTACGCTCTGCCCAACGGACCTGTCGATCTTTCTTAGTTTCAATACGAAACCGCCACCCTCCCAAATCAGTACTCTCTAACAATGTCATGTCAGAGGATACGAAGGCAGCACCTTTGATTTCTTTTTCTTCACGTTTGACCATGACTTGGCGTCCATCATTTTTAAGAACGAGGAGAACTTCATTCTCAGGATCTTTAATCAAATCACCGGTCCCTATCTTATCGCTTCCGGCCGGCCTGAAATCGGCTTTACTAATAAAACGTTCCCTCGGAAGGATTCCTAACCACTGCAGGTAAGAGATGAAAATGGGTTTATCATAACCGTACTCTTCTTCCAACTTCTCGATCTGCTCCTCGTTCATCCCACCGGCCATCTGTCCGCCGGACGAACTTGCACCCTCAGAAGCTTTTTGAGCCTCTTCCAAAAAATGCTCAATCGGACCGCCCGGCACGAGCCTGGTAATTGCAAAAACAATCAGAGTCACTCCCAACAAGGTTGGGGGAATGAGCAGGAAACGTCTAATAAAGTATTCTCTCATCAATCCTTTAAAATTATGATCCTATCGGCCGGACTTGAGTGATCAACCCTTTTTATTTAAGAATAGAAAGAAGAAAAGCGCGTGACCTTATGCCAAAGTGGGTTCAAAATCACAATGATGCGACAGTTCCTAATATTATTAGCCACATCAACTGCTCTTGTAATGAGTGGTTGTGACAGTAGTCAGACTGCTGTCGACAAGGCCACGGATGAGGGAATCCTCATCATGGGAAACACTTCTGAGCCGAAGGGGCTCGATCCTCACATCGTGAGCGGGGTCCTTGAAAACAATGTCATCAGGGCCCTCTTCGAAGGACTCGTCGTGGAGCATCCTTCAAAGGACGGCGTCGCCTTGCCCGGGATGGCGGAAAAGTGGTACCCAAAGGATCCGCAGAAACCGGACGAATGGATATTCGAACTGCGTAAAGATGCTCAATGGTCAGACGGAACACCGATCACTGCGGATGATTTTATTTTCTCCTTCAGGCGAATCCTCACACCGGCACTGGCATCGGATTATTCGTTCATGCTTTATTACATCAAGGACGCAGAACCTTACCATAAATCACAACGCACTTACCTACTGTGTCGTGACATTGCCCCGTTCAAGGACAACTGGGACATAGTCAAGGGAGTGGACCTTGGTCCTAACGGAGAAGCGAAACCAGACTTTAATAAAAAAGGCATCGATCATTTAAAAACTGAAGAACTTATAGAACTCCAAAAGAACCCGTCCTTATTTGAATGGCCAGAAAATATTTCAAAGGAAATACGGACGCTCGTAGTAGACAAGAACCTAGAATTTTCCCAGAGCGGAAAATCACTTTGGGAACTAATTAACTTTGGGGCCACTGCCGAAGGGCCTCACACGCTCAAAGTAAAACTCAATTCACCGATCCCATTCCTTCCCGAAATCACCAAACACTATACTTGGTTTCCGGTTCCGAGGCACGCGCTGGAAAAATATGGGAAAGAAAAGGTCTGGGAACGTATACCCGAATGGACATATCCAGAGAACATCGTTAGTAATGGAGCCTTCATCTTAAGTTCCTGGAAATTCAATGAGCACATTGAGGTGAAGAGAAACCCCAAATATTGGGACGCCAATAATGTGGGAATTAACGGAATACGGTACTTACCCATTTCCAACCTCTATACTGAGGACAGAATGTACTATGACGGTCAAATGCACCTCACCTACTCCTTGGCCCCCGAACTGATCAAGTATTCGAGAGAAAGATATCCTAATGAAGTCCGCAACGAACTTTACCTGGGAACTTATTTTATCCGCACCAACGTGACCCGCGAACCGTTCACTGACCCGAGGGTCCGGATCGCATTTTCCAAGGCCATGGATCAGGAAGCGCTCATTGAAAATGTTCTCAAGGGTGGACAAAAACCGGCAGGCGGCCTAGTCCCACCTTTCGGAGAGTATGAAGCAAATAATTCAGTGGGATTTGATCCGGAAGGGGCAAGAAAGCTTCTGGCCGAAGCAGGTTTTCCCGGAGGAGAGGGCCTACCGGACATTGAATTTCTAACTACGGACAAGGAAACGGCCAAGGCAATGGCGGAAGCCCTCCAGGCAATGTGGAAGCAGAATCTGGGAGCAAACGTTAAAATAAAACAAATGGAGTGGACTTCATATATCACGACCATGTTTGAAAAAAAATATGACCTTGCAGCAGGAGGATGGATCGGGGATTATTTGGATCCTCTAACTTTTCTGGATATGTGGATGAAGGATGGAGGCAATAACAGGACAGGCTGGCACAGCCCCGAATTTGAAGTTCTTCTAAAAAAAGCAGCGGACACCGGAGATCCTCAGGCCCGTTACCGAATCCTCGAAGAGGCGGAAACTCTTTTATTATCCGCGAGGCCGATCCTTCCCCTTTACTGGTACACGAGAAATTATCTCATCCACCAGGACCTCAAGGGATGGAACCCACTCATACTTGATAACCATCCATACAAGTTCCTGAAACTTGAGCGGCAACAGAAATCCAAATCTGAAAAATAGATAACGCTCATGATTCGTTTCATCATTAATCGTTTACTGCAGGGGCTGCTGGTCCTCTTCGCCCTGTACACGATCACTTTCTTTCTTGCCAAGGCAATGCCAGGCGAACCATTCACTACTGAAAAGAATATCTCAGAAGAAGCCAAGGCGTACCAGCGTGCGCTGTACGGACTCGATAAGTCCATGCTCGAACAATACGTACTCTACCCAATTAATATCATTACTGAAGGTGATTTAAAAGTATCGACTAGCAAAGGGCGACCAGTACGAGACATCATCGCCCAGTCCTTTCCTAACTCACTCATCTTAGGCCTCAGTGCACTGGGGATCGCCATCTGTATCGGCGTTCCTCTCGGAGTCATCTCTGCAATGCGAAAGAATAGCTGGGTCGACTGGGGATCAATGTCAATTGCCATGATTGGCATATGCGTACCAGCTTTCACTGTCGGCCCCCTGCTCCAGATTTACATCGCATCACACTTACCAGGCCTCAAAGTTGCAGGATGGGGAAGCCCTATAGATATTATACTTCCCGCCCTGACCCTTGGACTAACCACAGCAGCGTACCTTGCAAGACTGACTCGTGGAGGCATGCTTGAAATCCTTTCTCAGGATTTCATAAGAACGGCAAGGGCAAAGGGAGTCCCCACCAATAAACTGATCACAAGGCACGCTCTTCGCGGAGGCCTGCTCCCGGCAATTGCTTTTATCGGACCTTCATTCGCGGCCCTCATCAGCGGATCATTCATCGTTGAAACAATCTTCCAGGTTCCAGGAATGGGACAGCACTTCGTGAATGCTGTCATTGCACGGGACGAGTTTTTACTTCTCGGGGTAGCATTATTCTTCGGTTTTCTCATTGTTATTATGAACCTGGCCGCTGACATCCTGACTGGAGTCCTGGATCCTCGGGTCCGCCTAGATTCGAATCAAAAATAAACAAGTGCCTGAAAAACAACCAATGACCGATCAGATCACAGACACAGAAGCGGGAACCTCGCTCTGGAAAGATGCCTGGTTACGGATGCGCAAAAATAAGATCGCCCTTGCAAGCATCATGGTCTTCACAGTCACCTGCTTCTTCTGTTTTGTCATCGCTTGGTTCTGCAAGGATCCGAATCAAGTCAATCTGGTGAACAAGTTCAGCGGCCCCGGCTCTGAACATTGGATAGGGACAGACGCCCTGGGCCGGGACCTCTTCTCGCGAATCCTCTACGGCGGACAGGTCTCTATCCTTGTCGGGCTCATCGCAACGGCCGTTTCAGTCACTATTGGAATCATTTACGGAGCCTTAGCTGGCTTCTTCGGCGGAAAAATAGACGCCATCATGATGCGTATCGTTGACACCCTATTCTCTATTCCTTTCCTGATGATCGTTATTGTTTTACAGGCCGTCCTCTCTGAATGGTCACGTGAAACATCCGCATGGATTGTTAATAATTTAAATTGGGACAAGGGATTCACGGATCGCATCACAAATGTACTGCCCCTATTCTTCGCTCTCGGACTCTTAGGCTGGCTGACCTTGGCACGCATTGTCAGGGCACAGGTACTAAGCCTCAAGGAACGGGAATTTGTCGAGGCTGCCACCTCGCTCGGGCTTAGTAAACTGACAGTCCTTTTCCGTCACATTATTCCAAATACCCTGGGACCAACAGTGATCTACGCGACACTGACCGTTCCAGGATTCATCATGTACGAAGCGACCCTCTCTTATCTTGGACTAGGGGTCGAATCACCTAATAGCTCCTGGGGAATCCTTATCAAGGAAGGCGCTAATTATCTGGAAACAAATCCCCAGCTACTGATCTTCCCTGGTATTATTTTCTCTATCACCCTATTTGCATTGAACTTCCTCGGGGACGGACTCAGAGACGCTCTGGACGTGAGGGCTTCAAAGGATTAAACAGAACAAGGACAAAATGCCTCTTTTAGAAGTAAATAACCTTAAAACATACTTTCATACCCGTAACGGAATTGTGAGGGCAGTGGACGGCGTTTCATTCTCTGTCGAGAAAGGAAAGACCATTGGAATTGTTGGGGAATCAGGATCAGGAAAATCAGTGAGCTGTTACTCTCTTTTAGGGTTACTCCCCATGCCTCCTGGAAGAATCGAGAGCGGAGAAGCAATCTTTGATAAGTATACGGATTTACTAAGTTGCGGTGAAAAGGTTCTGCGCACGGTCAGGGGAAAAAGGATCGGAATGATTTTTCAGGACCCCATGACCTCACTTAATCCTTATATGCGGATTGCTGATCAGATCATTGAACCTCTCCGCTTGCATATGGGAATGGATAAAGGGTCAGCTCTAAAAAAAGCTATCCATGCATTGGATGAAGTGGGGATACCTGAACCTGACAACAGGATAACCATGTACCCTCATGAGTTCTCAGGAGGAATGAGACAACGAGTAATGATAGCCATGGCCCTGATCACGAACCCGGAAATCCTAATCGCTGACGAACCGACCACAGCACTCGATGTGACTATCCAAAAACAGATCCTGGACCTGATTAAAAAACGACAAAAGGAACTGGGAACCGCGGTCATATTTATTACCCATGACTTGGCTGTCATTTCAGAAATTTGTGAGGACGTGAATATAATGTACGCGGGAAGGATCATTGAGAGAGCAAGCGCCACCGAACTCTTTGCAAATCCAAGGCACGCGTACACGCGATCCTTACTCAAATCGATTCCGGCAAATCAAACCAAGGGCGAAAAACTCTACACAATTCCAGGACTCCCTCCTGATACTTCTCAGATCATCTCGGGCTGTGCGTTCAGGGAAAGGAACCAGATCGGTGACCAGAGCAAATGCCTCACCGATTCCAGACCCGAATTCAAAGAAATTGAACCCAATCACTGGGCGCAGGACTGCCCGGGCTGCCTCTCATAAAAAATCGAAGAATGCCTTTCCTAGAAATAAAAAATATAAAAACACACTTCCAAAAGAAAAGGGGAGGCTTTTTTTCGCGCACTCTTGACACGGTCAAGGCCGTGGACGGTGTCAGCATTGCAATTGAGAAAGGAGAAATTCTTGGACTCGTTGGTGAATCCGGTTGCGGTAAATCGACTCTCTCAAGAACCATCATGCAGTTAATTCCTCCGACCCAAGGAGAAGTGATTTTGGAGAATGAAAACCTCACCAACCTTGATGCTGAGCAGGTCCGCCAGCGGAGACTGGACTTCCAAATGATTTTCCAGGATCCCTACGCCTCTCTGAACCCAAGGATGACAGTCTGGTCCACCCTCAAGGAAGCCCTCTCAACTAGGCATGGAAACCTCAATCATAAAGAACTTGAAAGGGCGGTCATTACGTTGATGGAGCGGGTCGGGCTCGATCACAAATTCATGCGTAAGTATCCACATGAATTCTCAGGCGGACAAAGACAGAGAATTGCAATTGCCAGAGCACTGGCTCCCGAACCAAAGCTCATCATTGCTGACGAACCGGTCTCTGCCCTTGACGTTTCCATTCAGTCCCAGATTTTAAATCTTCTCAAGGACCTAGTAAATGACCTCGGACTGACCATGCTTTTCATCTCCCATGATCTTAGTGTTGTACGTTATATAGCTGACCGGATAGCAGTCATGTATTATGGAAAGATCGTTGAAATCGGAGAAACTGAATCGTTAATGGAACATCCGCAGCACCAATACACGAAAGCTCTCCTCGAATCTGTACCTAAAATCCTAAGTACTGATTAATTGATTATGCGTTCATTAACAATGTACCGGTCCCTAGTCTCTATTATCTTACTCCTTGCAATAACAGGACCTGCTCTCAATGCACAAGGACCAAGCTTTAGCAAAGTCACCGACACCCTCAAAGCTGTATTCGGTGACTGGAACAAAGCCATGACAGAAAAGGACCTCGCTCTATGGCAGAAAAGCACAGCTAAGTTTCGGCAGATCGGAATACGGAACATGATTGTTTCGCAAAAAAATAAATGGCCCGAAGCACTCTTCGAAGGACCAGTAAAACCACCCAATCTTAGTTCCATGGAAATGGCCAAGACCATGATCAACGGACCCACCGCCCAGCTGGTTTATTTTGGCAAGGCTGACTTCGGTATTGGGGAAGATGTCAAAGCCCCTGAAGGGCTCTTGTTCCTTATGTTCATCAAAGAAAGCAATGATTGGAAATTCAGTACATCACGTTTCATGAATCTTAGTAATGCTGAAGAAATCTCCACGGCCGCACAATCAGGTGACTACTCTTTCTTAGAGGGCCCACAGTTCAAACCTCCAGGCAAAGTACCACCAATACCAAAGTTGTGCCCGTTGCCTGAAATGGTTGGTTATCTTGAGATTGTTTCAATCGGATACGAAACTAAAGTGACCGTTGCAAAAAGATCCAAGCACATAGTCATTAATAACGTGCATAAGGGACTCATCATTGGAGGACTGAAAAAAGGTATTAATCCAATTTTTATTGAAACGCGGCCACTGAAAAAAAAGAAAGGCCAGAAGTCAAAAACTCACTTTGAAATCAATATCTACCGTGAAATGAATCAGGAAAGAAAGCCCTTAAAGCTAATTTACGGGAGTGGACTAAAGAAAGATCCGGGGAATTTCAGGATCATTGTTCGTGGAGACGGTTAGGGGCTAAGCATCGACTCAATGGCAATAGCCAATGATTTTACGACTCCAGAGAGTCGCTCATAGTCAATTTTGTCAGGAGTGTCCGTGCCCTTCTGATAATGTGGATAACGATAAATTGAGTTATCTGACAATTGCAGCACCGGATAACCCTGCCCCGCTAATGATGCAAAATCTTCACT
>Ga0209403_10000807_pt1 | contig 43863 bp, 44 predicted proteins | sample ArcticOcean_MG_C_8_FD_187440 | JGI IMG/M metagenome (GOLD analysis project Ga0209403, IMG submission 187440) | Marine microbial communities from western Arctic Ocean - ArcticOcean_MG_CB11_86 (SPAdes) (version 2) | ecosystem: Environmental > Aquatic > Marine > Oceanic | place: Arctic Ocean... | reverse complement strand
CGTTCCCCTCGTCCTCGGCTTCATCAGCGTCGACGTACTCGGGGGCTTCCTCGCCGGCGCCCTGGTCACCGGATTCTGCCTGGCCATCTTCATGGCCAACGCCGGTGGCGCCTGGGACAACGCCAAGAAGTACATCGAGTCGGGGCACCATGGCGGCAAGGGCTCCGACTGCCACAAGGCTGCAGTGGTCGGAGACACCGTGGGCGATCCCTTCAAGGACACCTCGGGCCCGGCCATGAACATCCTCATCAAGGTCATGACCATCGTGAGCCTGGTGTTCGCTTCGGCCTTCGTCGGCTGAGCGCACTTTCTGTCGGGAAGGGGCCCCACGGGGCCCCTTCCTGCGTTTTGCCCGCGGGTCGACGGCGGCCCGCTCAGAGGCCCAGAAACCTCGCCAGGAGGGGTCGGTTCGCCAGGCATCGCGGAATCCGGGGCTCCAGCCAGGCGACGGCCAGTAGGGCAGGGAGGGAGAGCAGCACGCCTCCGAGGATGTCGGCGGGCCAGTGCTCGAGGCGGCTCACCCGCAGCCAGCAGGTGAAGGCCGTGAGGCCCCAGAAGGCCACGGCCAGGCGGCGGCCGGTAGGACCGGGGAGGTGGCGCCGTGCCAGGAGGGCGAGCGTGCCGAACACCAACACGACGAACACGGCGTGGCCGCTCGGGTAGCCGCCGGACCCGAACGAATAGTTGCTCCAGCGCAACGACGGGGTCGGTCGTGGACGCTCGACCAGGTCGGCGATCCGCGTGAGGCCCGTCGCCGCGCCGGCGAGCGCCAGGACCGCCGCCGGGTAGCGACCCCACGCCCACCACACCAGGGCCACGAGGAGCATGAAGACCGCCGGGGCGGCCAGGTCCGTGAGGAGAACATCGAGCAGATTTGCGACGGGGTCGAGGATCCCGGGCGTGTTGGTTTGGGCCCATCGGGAGAGGCCCACCTCTCCCGGGAGGGGTCCATCGCCACGCACGGCGAGGGTCAGCGCCACTCCGAGGCATGCACTGGCGACGGCGACCATCCAACCCAGTCGTGCACGACCCGGCATGTCGGCCTCAAGCAGGGAGGACGAGGAGTGGATCCTTGACCTCACCACCCACCCGGACCTCGAAATGGAGGTGGGGGCCGGTGGACCATCCCGTGGACCCGCACTCGCCGATCGGGTCCCCGGCGTCGAGCGAGTTGCCCTTCGAGACCGAGAGCTTCGACTGGTGGGCGTAGACGGTGACGACGTAGCCCTCGTGCTCGATCAGGACCACGTTGCCGTAGCCGTCCCGCCAGCCGGCGAAGATGACCGTGCCCGCCTTGGCCGCCCAGATGGGCTGTCCCCTCACGCAACCCACGTCGACGCCGTTGTGCTGACGGACCGACCCGAAGATCGGATGCTTGCGGGGTCCGAAGCCAGAGCCGATCCGCCCCTCGACCGGGAAGATGAAGCCCGAGGAAGACTGCTCGGTGAGCTTCGGCGCTGAGCGCCGCAGCTCCTCGGCGATGAGGTTGTCGATCAGGACGGCCATCCGGTACTGCTCGCGCTCGAACTCCCGGATCTCCTGCTCGTGGCCAGCAATGCGCTTTGCCAACTCGTCCTGGGCTGCCTCCTGGGCGGCGATACGCCGGGCAAGGAGCAATACCGAGGACTCGAGTTCGCGCTCCTGCTCCTCAGCATCGATGATGGCGCCGTCGGCGGCGCGTGCGATGTCCTCGCTGTCGGATTCGAGCGCCCGGAGTCGCTCGAGGAGGTCTCCCCGATCGCCCGTGACCACGTCGAGGATCGCCGACATCCGTAGGCCGGTGGAGAGGTCCTCCGCCTCCAGCAGGGTGCCCGCCCGCATGGCTCCGACATAGGCGTCGACCGCAAGTCGTTGGAGTTGCGCCACGAGTTCGACGATCTCCTCCCCCACCTGATCGGCCTCGACCCAACGAAGGGTGGCCTCGGCCTCCGCCGCCTCGATGGCCTGGCGGGCGGCGGCAATCTTCGCCTGTTGCAGGGCGACGTACTCGTCCAGCGCACGGAGGGCATCGGCCACTTCGACATCCTCGGCCTTGACCAGTTCGAGTTGCTCGGCGGTCGATGCGGCCTCGTCCTTGACGGTCTCGCGTCGGTCGCGTGCAGCGCGGATGTCGTCGTTGTCAGGAGCTGCCGAGACTCCGGACACGAGCGCGCCGAGGACGGACACGGTGACCACCATCCGACAGAGCACGCGACGACACGGCATCGGCGGAACCGTACCCCGAGCAGCCGCCGTCTCAGGTCCTCCCCCGGGTGGTCGCCGTGGCAGTATTCGCTCCTGTGGGGGATCTGCGATGGTTGAAACCGTGACGACGGCCAAGCGGCCGCTGGATGGCGTGCGCGTCATCGACCTTGCCGACGAGCGGGGCGAACTCTGTGGCCGCCTGCTGGCCGACCTCGGGGCCGACGTCCTGCGGGTCGAACCCCCGGCTGGGGCCCGCTCCCGTTTCCTGCCTCCGTTCGCCCCGAACGGGACGTCGCTCTACTTCGCCTACCGGAACACCAACAAGCGAGGGACCGTCCTCGACCTGGAGGACGCCCAGGACCGGGAGCGGCTGCGTGCCCTGGTGACCTCGGCCGAGGTGTTCGTCGAGTCCCATGCCCCCGGGCACCTGGACTCCCTGGGGCTCGGCCACGAGGCGCTCCTCGACCTCAATTCGGACCTGATCGTGGCCTCGCTGACCGACTTCGGCCAGGACGGCCCCGACAGTGGCCTCGTGGCCACAGACGACGTGATCGTGGCCCGCTCAGGATGGCTGTCCCTCTCCGGCATCCCGGAGAAGCCTCCCCTTCTCGTTCCCGGAGCGGTCGCCCACGACTCTCTCGGGGTGCTCGGCGCCTATGCGGTCGTCCTAGCACTCCTCCACAAGGACCGGGGCGCCGGCGGCCAGCATCTCGACGTCTCTGCCCTCGAGGTGCTCGCACAGATGAACACCTGGGCGATCCCCAATGCGGACTACAGCCAGCGCCATGGTGGCACGCCGCAGGTCGTCCGTTCCGGTGACAGTCCGCTGTACCCCAACATCCCCTGCGCCGACGGCATGGTGCGCCAGGTCGTGCTCGCTCCCCGCCAGTGGCGGGCGCTCTGGGAGTGGATGGGCTCGCCCGAGGCGTTCGCCGACGAGTACTGGGAGAGCACGTTCAGCCGCCTCATGAACATGGACGTGCTGAACCCGCTCTTCTGGGAACACTGGGCCGACCGCCCGAAGGTCGAGGGTTCCGCTGAGGCCCAGCGGCGCGGCATCGTGGCTCTCCCCATGCTCGCTCCCGCCGAGGTTCTGGACAGTGAACACTTCGCCGCCCGGGGCAGCTTCCTCGACGTCGAGGTCGCTGCCGGTGTCGTCGGGCCCGTCATGGCCGGGTTCGGCGAGATCGACGGCGAACGCTCCGGCTATGCCTTCCGCTCGCCGGCCACGGGCGAGCACGAGCCGGACTTCACCGGTTCGGGTCCGCCCGATCCGGTCGAGGTGGCTGAACCCGCATCCCTACCGCTCGCCGGGCTCCGGGTCGTCGACTTCGGACATGGTGGGGTCGGCGTGGAGTGCGGCCGGATGCTCGCTGAATACGGCGCCGACGTGGTGAAGGTCGAGAGCCGGACTTACCCCGACTTCATCCGACTGATCCTGGGCAGCGAGATGACGCCGGCATTCGCCTCCTCGAGCCGAAGCAAGCGCGGGTTCGGGGCCGACCTCAAGCACCCGGACGGGATCGCCGTCGTGCGCGAACTGGTCAAGCGGGCGGACGTCGTGATCGAGAACAACTCGACCGGAACGATGGCCGACCTCGGCCTGGCCTACGACGACCTCCAGGCGCTCAACCCCGGCCTGGTCATGGTCAGCAGCCAACTGATGGGGAGTCGTGGGCCCTTCGCCGACTGGAGTGGGTACGGGCCCACCATCCAGAGCGTGGGTGGACTGAGTTGGTTGTGGAAGTTCGACGACGGCGACCCGCCGCCGGGCAGCCCGGCCATCCACCCCGACCACCTTGCGGGTCGGGTCTGTGCCCTCTTCGCCGCAGCGGCACTGTTCGCCCGCAACCGGAGCCGGCGCGGTGCCCACGTCGAGATCGCCCAGGTCGAGGCGCTCATGGCCACGCTCGGCGACCTCTTCCTCGCCGAGGGGCTGGAACCGGGCTCGGTGCGTCCGATGGGCAACGACTCGCTCCGCGGGGCGCCGTGGGGTGTGTTCCCCTGTATCGGCGACGAACGCTGGTGCGTCGTCTGCGTGCGCGACGACTCCGACTGGGCATCACTGCGGGAGGCGATGGGCGACCCGGCGTGGGCTGACGACGATCGATTCGCCTCGACCGAGGGCCGCCTGGCCCACCGCCGGGAGGCCAACGACGGCGTCGCTGCCTGGACGACTGGACGCTCGCAGGAGGACGTGCTTGCAGCGTGTCGACTGCATGGCGTTCCGGCCGCACCGGTCGCCACGACGGTCGACCAGTTCAAGGATCCCCACCTCCTCGGTCGGGGCTTCTTCCCGGAGGTCGACCAGCCCCCGCTCGGCCCCCTCACACTGGACGGTCCCTGCTTTCGCGGCACGGTGATGAGGACGCCATTCCTCGGGCCCGCCCCCGGCCTGGGCGAGCACACCCGCAGCATCTGCATCGAGGAGTTGGGCATGGACCCCGACGAGGTCGAGCAGTTGATCGAGTCAGGAGCCCTCGAGGTCGACACCTCTGCCGTGGGCGGGGAGCCGGACTCAGACGGGTGACTCGACCCGTCGAGGCGATCCGAGGCCTGCAACCCCTGGCGGGATCCATCGGGGCCTAGGCTCCGATGCGACTGCAGGAGGGCCGCGATGTCGACAACCGGAGTGTCCGAGATCTTCGACCCCGACCGCTGGGAACCCGTGGAGGGCTTCGACCTGTCGGACGTCACCTACCACCGTGGCCGCACTGGTGCCGATCGGGGGACGGTCCGCATCGCCTTCGACCGGCCCGAGGTCCGCAACGCCTTCCGGCCGCAGACTGTCGACGAGCTCTACGGCACGCTCGACCACGCCCGCATGGCCACTGATGTCGGCACGATCCTGCTGACCGGAAACGGCCCCTCGCCGAAGGACGGCGGTTGGGCCTTCTGCTCCGGGGGCGACCAGCGCATCCGCGGCAGCGACGGATATCGGTACGCGGAGGGCGAGGGTGCCGATTCGGTCGATCCGGCCCGAACCGGTCGCCTCCACATCCTCGAGGTGCAGCGGCTCATTCGCTTCATGGGAAAGGTTGTCATCGCCGTGGTGCCCGGCTGGGCGGCCGGCGGCGGGCACAGCCTCCACGTGGTGTGCGACCTCACCCTCGCCAGCCGGGAGCATGCCCGTTTCAAGCAGACGGATGCCGACGTTGCCAGCTTCGACGGCGGCTTCGGCTCCGCCTACCTGGCCCGCCAGGTGGGACAGAAGTTCGCTCGGGAGGTCTTCTTCCTGGGCCGCGAGTACTCGGCGGAACAGGCCCACGCCATGGGCATGGTGAACGAGGTGGTCGACCACGCCGACCTGGAGTCGGTCGCCCTCGAGTGGGCGGCGGCAATCAACGCCAAGAGTCCCACCGCCCAGCGGATGCTCAAGTTCGCCTTCAACCTCGTCGACGACGGGCTCGTCGGCCAGCAGTTATTTGCCGGTGAGGCCACGCGCCTCGCCTACGGTACCGACGAGGCAGCCGAAGGTCGTGACGCCTTCCTGGAGAAGCGTCCCCCCGACTGGTCGGACTTCCCGTACCACTTCTGATCGCATGCCCCTGGTCCTGATCGTCTGGCACTCGGCCACGGGGGGAGCGCAGGCGCTGGCCGAGGCCCTCGGAGAAGGTGCCTCGGACGACTCCATCGGGGGCATCGAGGTGGTCTCCCGACGGGCCCTCGAGGCCGGGGTCGAGGACGTACTTGCTGCAGACGGGCTGCTTCTCTGCACCCCCGAGAACTTCGGGTACATGTCGGGCGCCCTGAAGGACTTCTTCGACCGCACCTACTACCCGTGCCTCGAACACACCCGAGGCCGCCCCTATGGCCTGGCAGTACGGGCCGGCGGCGATGGGACGGGCGCGATCGCCGCTGTGACGCCCCTCGCTATCGGCTTGGGCTGGAAGGAGGTGGCGCCGCCCGTGATCGCTGCCGGCGACCTCACCGAGGCCCACCGCGCCGCTGCAAGGGAGTTGGGCGCCACCCTGGCCGCAGGACTGGCTACCGGCCTCTACTGAGGCAGGTCGCGCTGGACCGTGGCGGTATCGGCACGAAATCGGGCGAGACTGGGGGCATGGATGAACCAACACCGGAAATCGAAGCCGACGACGAGCCGGAATCGGCCGGGCCAAAAGTCGAGAAGTTCAAGGTCGTGATGCCCGGGACGGAATCGGGCGAGCGTAGAACGTTCAAGGTCAGGTTTGTCGACGACGACGGCAACCCGACCCAGGAGCCGGTCATCGAGGACGCTGAAAGTCTCGAGTAGGAGGTCCCCCCGGGGCTCGGGCCGGGGTTGCGGCGCTAGCGCCGGGGCCGTTCTCCTACGATGCTGGCCCGATCCATGACGCGGGCCTCGGGCCAGTAGTCGCTGCAGGCCAGGTGCTGGACTGCCCGGTTGTCCCAGAAGGCCACTGAGTCGGGTTCCCAGTGGAAGCGGCACTGGTACTCGGGGGTGTCGGTCATGCGGCAGATCCGGTCGAGCCGGTCCACCGACTCCGGGCGGGTCTGGCCGGCGAAGCGGTTGACGAAGGTCCGGTTGAGGTACAGATACGGTCGGCCGGTCAACTCGTGGGTGCAGACAGCCGGGTGGGTCGCCTCCGGATAGCGCTCGCGCATCTCCGCCATGCGGTCCTCGGGAACGTTGCGCCCGAACGCCTGGACGAAGTCGTGGATCGCCTCGAGGTCGTCGATCTCGGCCTTCACATCTGCATGCAGGACTTCGTAGGCGGCGTACATGTCCGCGAAGAGCGTGTCGCCCCCCACATCCGGGACCTCGATTGCCCGCAGGATCGTGGCCTTGGAGGGACACTCGCGCCAGGTGACGTCGTGGTGCCACTGGTTCTCGTAGCCGGTGGTGTCGGCGTCCTTCTCGAAGCGCACCAACTCCGGCTCCTCGGTATTCGAGGGGATGAACGGGTGGACCTCGAGTTCGCCGAAGTTGCGGGCGAAGGCTACGTGCTGGGCCGGTCTGAACGCCTGCCCGCGGAAGAAGACCACCTTGTAGTCGGCTACTGCGGAGGCGATCTCGTCGACGGCGGACGGTGGAAGGTCACCTGTCAGGTCGATGCCTGTGAGTTCGGCGCCGATCGTTGCGCCCATCATGTGGGCGTCGAAGTGCTCCCAGGTCAACGCCGAGAGTCGGGCCCGCTCCTCGGCGAGGTGGGTGGCCGGTCCGATATAGGTGGGGAAGTCGGTCATGGGCCGACGTTCGAGGGGCAGCCCACTGGCCGGAGCGCTTTCGGCGACGACTTCGGCGCTGTTCACGGACCCGAGGATAGGCGCTGGCGTGTAGCGGTCCGCAGGCGTGGTTGTCGTAGCGGGCCACACGGGCGAGAATCGTTCTCATCATGGATGCCAGTGTCGACACCCTGCAGCTCGTCGACGTCACCGTCCGGCGTGGCGGACGCCTGGCCCTCGATTCGGTGACGGCCGGCTTCGGAGCCGGCACCTCCACGGCCCTGGTCGGACCGAACGGTTCGGGCAAGACCACACTTCTCGAGGTCCTCGCCGGCCTGCTGCTCCCGGAGTCGGGGCGGCTCCTCCCTGCCGCTCCCCGTGTGGCCCTGGTCACCCAGGACCACCACCACCGTTGGCTCCCGCTCACGGTCGCCGAGGTGGTGCGGATGGGGCGCTTCGGCCGATCCCCACTCCCCCGCCGATTGTCCGCCCGCGACCGTGCCGCCGTCGACGATGCCGTCACCCGACTCGAAGTCGGCGACCTGCTCCACCGCCAGATCGGCGAACTCTCCGGCGGCCAACGGCAGCGGACCCTCGTGGCGCAGGCACTCGCCCGGCATGCGCCTCTGCTGCTGCTCGACGAGCCGATCACCGGTCTCGACCTCGCCAGCCAGGAGCGGATCCTCGAGGTGGTCGGCCAGGAGACTGCGATCGGGACGACCGTGGTGGTCACCACCCACAACCTGGACGAGGCTCGCCACTGCGACCGGGTCCTGGTCCTCGATCGCCGACTCGTCGCCGAGGGCACACCCGACGAGGTCCTGCGCCCCGCCGTTCTCCGTGAGGCCTACGGGGACCGCCTGCTTGGCGACCACGCCGGCCACGACCATGCCCACGACCTCCTCATCGTCGACGACCACGGCCACGGCAGCCACGACTGACCGGCCGGGCACACGACGGCGGTTCAGCCACCCCGGGCAGCCTCGGCTTCCGCCACGCAGGTCTTCACCCCGTCCCAGATGATCGCCGTGGCGTCCCGGGAATGTTCGGCTTCGATCGGACCCAGGCATCTCGTGCGCATCGTCAACAGCGTGCGGTTCCAGGGCCGAATCCGGGGCGCCGTTCGACCCTTGGGCCAGAGTTCCTCCGTCCCGGCCGCCCCGACGACGACAACCGGTAGTCCCGTGTCGAGCGCCAGGCGACCGACGCCCGGGTGGGGTCGTCCCACCCCGGTCTCGTCCCACTCCTCCGGGCCGACGAGGCGCCCCTCGGGCATGATCGCAATCGGCATTCCCTGCTCCAGGATTTCTGTGGCGACTTGAAGGGCCTCGGCGCCCTCGACGGGGATGCATCGGAGGTCGCGGAGCAGGCGCCCGATGCCCTTCTTCTCGAAGTAGCTCGCGGCAGCCAGGCACCGGATGCGCTGCCCCCATTCGTGGAAGGCAGCGGCTGCGAAGAGGAGGTCGGCCAGGCTGCGGTGGTTGGACGCGTGGATCACGGGCCCGTCCTCCTGAACCCCGGGTGGGCCCACGTCGTAGCGTGCGCCGATCCGCAGCAGGCGGTGTACCTGTGCCATGCGGCGCCCGAACACCTCGTCCAGCCCTGTCTCGTCCACGGCAAAGGAGGTTACGACGCGACGTGCCAGAGCAGTGGGTTGCGGTCGGTTGCCGCCGGCGCGCCGGGGACCGCTCCCGGGAGGTAGAGCGCCAGGTCGAGGCGTTGCTCGTCCCGCTCGATCTCGAGTACCCGAGCCCCGTCGGCAACGTAGATGACCGTCATCACCGGACGATCCCGATCACTCGGGTTCGGGCCCGCTGAGTGGAGGGTCCAGCCGGCATGGAAGGTGGCGTCGCCGACCCGCATCGCCCCGTGGGTCGAGGTGGGCAGGGCCTCCACTGCGAGGAGTCGGGTGAAGTGCTCCTCCGACTCGTCGGAGATGGCCGGACCTCGTAGGTCGCCCAGGCGGTTGGTGCCGTCTGCAAAGACCATCGAGCCGACCTCGGCAGGAATGTCACAGAGGGCCAGCCACATGGTGATCGCCGATTCCCCGTCAAAGGGCCAGTAGTAGGCGTCCTGGTGCCAGGGCGTGGGGCCGCCACCGGCCCGCTTCACCAGCGCCTGGTCGTGGTAGAGCCGCACGCCGTCGACGCCGAGTAGTTCTGCGGCCATCCGTGCGAAGCGGGCAGCGAAGACGAACCGTCGGATCACCTCGTCGTGCCAGCAGAGGCCGATCGCCTGGTGAAAGGCCCGGTCGTAGGCGCGCTGCCTGTCCCGGGGGACGTCGCGGTTCCAGGCGAGGCGGTCGGCGGCCTCGCAGATGGTCGGGGCGAAGCCGGCCACCTCGTCGGGCGTGGCCAGCCCCCGGATGCAGGCATGGCCCTGATCGCGAAACGAGGAAATCTCGTCCGGGGTCGCCCCCCGGTCAGCCGCCAACTCCACGAGTGCGACGCTAGTCCCGTGGCTCGGGCGGTGACGGACTGATGATCCGGCGGAAGGTGAGGTTCACCCGTTCCCCCACCGGCCGGGCGGTCCGAGCGAGGCAGTGCTGCCACAGGGCCTGGGTCCATCCGCTCATCACCAGCAGGTCGCCGTGCTCGAGGTCCAGGGCGACCGGGCCATGGTGGCCGTCCCTACGTCGGAGGCGAAAGCGCCGCGTGGCACCGAGGGACAATGAGGCGATGACCGGGCGGTTTCCCAGTTCCGGTTCGTCGTCCGAGTGCCAGCCGACGGCGTCGTCTCCGTTTCGGTAGCGGTTCACGAGCACGGAGTCGAAGGCCTCGCCGGCGGTTGTGGTGCACCGGTCGCGGAGTTCGGCCAACCGGGAGGTCCACGGCAGGGGTTCGAGGCGTCGTCCGGAGTACGTGTAGGTGCGTCCGGCGTCGCCGTACCACGCCTCCATGCGGGGGATGGGCCGCTCCTGCCCGAAGACCACGATCGCGTCACGGGACCAGGGCGTCTCCTCCAGCAGGGCGGGGAACTGCTCGTCGGCGTCGACCAGGAACCCCCTGTGGACTTCGACCTCGAGGCCCGGCGCCGTAGGGAGCCCATCGTGGAACAGTGCCCTCTCAGCCACCCTGGCGATCCCTCCGGTGGCAGCCCAGGAAGGCGTCCTCGCGCACCACCGGTCCCTGGTTCCGGACCCAGATGCATACCGGTCCTTCAATCTCTCCGAAAGCCTCCATGGGCACCAGGAACCTGCCGTCATCTCCGGTCGTTCCCACGACCTGTGGTCGGCCGTCGATGTTCACGACGACCTCCAGTCCGCCGTCCGGAGCGTCGGGGTCGTGGGCCCAGCCCAGCGCCGACCAGGTGTCGATCCACAGTGGTGCCGCCTGGCCGATCGGAGAGTCCCCGGTCGTCCTTGTGGCGGAACGCGCCGCTTCGGTCGACTCCGGGATGCATTCGGGGAGCGGTTCGAAGGACCAGCCCTCTTCGCCGTAGCGCTCGAGAAGTGCCCGGAGGATCGCGATGGTCTGCCACTTGCGGTCGTGCAGGAGCACGACCATTCCCTCTTCCTCCCATTTACGGACGTGTGCGAGTGCCTCCTCGATCGAGGGGCTCGACCATTCCTCCGGGTCGGCATCCCAGCCCACAATGTCCAGGTGCATCTCCTCGAAGGTCTGCTGCACCCGGGGGTCCGTGAGCCCGTAGGGAGCCCGCACGCAGGTCGGACGAAAGCCTGTTCGGTCCTCCAGGGCCGAGTTGGCACGGGTCAGGTCGCGTTCGAGGTCGAACTGTGGCAGTTCCGGCAGTCGGTGGTGTGCCCAGGAGTGGCTACCGACCGCATGCCCGCGGTCCAGGAGGTCCTGCACTTCCTCGTTCCCCCAGAAGAGGTTGAGCGTCTGTCCGGTCGGGAAGAAGGTTGCCCGGGCGGCGTGTTCCTCGAGGAGGCGGAGCACGATCGGCGTGAAGAGCGGGTGCGGGCCGTCGTCGAAGGTCAGGTACATGATTCGGACCCCCTGGGGTGATCCGGGGGCCGGGGTGGCTGGGACTGCGAGGAGCCCCAGTACTGCCAGGACAACGAGAAGGCGTCGTCCCACGGAAGCCTCAGGTGGTGCCGAAGATCCGGTCGCCGGCGTCGCCGAGGCCGGGAACGATGTAGCCGACCTCGTTGAGGTGGTCATCCAGGGCCGCCGTCCAGATGGGTACGTCGGGATGTGAGTCATGCAGGCGTTCCACGCCCTCGGGTGCCGCCAGGAGGCAGAGGAAGCGCACGTCTGCCGGGCCGTCGGCCTTGACCCGGTCGAGGGCGGCCGTCGCCGAGTTCCCGGTGGCCAGCATCGGATCGACGACGACCACAGTCCGACCCTCGATGGGTGGGAACTTGCAGTAGTACTCGACCGCCTCGAGGGTCTCGTGGTCGCGGTAGAGGCCCACGTGGCCGACCCGTGCAGAGGGGATGACGCGCAGCACGCCGTCGAGTAGGCCGTTGCCCGCCCGCAGGATCGAGATGACCGCCGGCTCCTCCACCAGGACCGGGGCGTCCATCTCGGTCAGGGGCGTCGTGATCCTTTCGTTGCGGGTCGGGAGGTCGCGTGTGACCTCGTAGGTGAGGAGGAAGCTGATCTCGGTCAGGAGTTGCCGGAAGCGCTCGCTGGGAGTCTCGATCCGACGCATCTCGGTCAACTTGTGGGTGACCAGTGGGTGGTCGATCAGGTGTAACGAGCGAGCGGCGGAAATCGACATGGGGCCACCCTAGGCCCCCGTCGGATCAGCGCCGGATTCCGCTGGATGGCCCGAACCGGCAGCTCAAAGAATCCCTAACCTCAGGAAAGAACCTTTACACGGGGTGAAACTCTGCCTACACTGCCCGCCATGCCCGGACCCGGCCTCTCGGCCTCCCCTGCCGCGGACTGGACCACGGAGGATGCCTGGATCGGCACGCGCCGTCCCATCCTCGAAGCCCATGCCCTCCCAGCGGATGCCTACGCTTCCGAGGCCTTCTTCGCCCTCGAACGGGACCGCGTCTTCGGCACCTCCTGGGTCTGTATCGGCATCGCCGATGAACTCGACCCGGTCGGACAGGTCCTCGTCCGCGACCTCGGCGGACGCTCGGTCCTCATCACCACGAACACCAGCGGCGAACTCCGAGGCTTCGCCAACTCCTGTCGGCACCGCGGCACGCAACTCCTCGATACCGACTGCACCATCGGCCGGACGCTCCGCTGTCCCTACCACCGATGGGGTTACGACCGCGACGGAACGCTGGTGGCCACCCCACAGTTCATCGACGCAGGAATCGACCGGTTCGACCCCACCGACTACGGACTGCACCCCATCAGGGTCGAGCAGTGGGGCTGCCTGCTGTTCGCCAACCTCGACCACGGCGCGCCCTCGGTCGACGAGTGGTTCGGCGACCTCGGCGATCGCCTCGCCGGATACCGCCTCGAGGGATGGCACAGCCACCTCTCCCACTCGACCGACGTCCGCGCCAACTGGAAACTGGTCTCCGAGAACTTCCAGGAGTACTACCACCTGCCCTGGATCCACCCGGAGCTCGCCAAGGTCTCCCGGGTCGAGGACCACTTCCGCTACCAAGGGCACGGCATGTACTGCGGCCAGACCACCACTCCGCTCTCCGGCGACGAGCGCGGCGACTGGTCCGTCCTCCGACCCGCCGAGGGCCTCGACGCCTCCGACACCGTCTCCGGCCGGTTCGTCGCCCTCTTCCCCAATGTCCTGCTGAGCCTCCTCCCCAACCATGCGTTCGTCATGCGTCTCGAGCCGATCGGCCCCGGACTCACCAGGGAGCACTGCACCTGGCTGCTTCCCCCGGGCTCCGAAGACGTCCCCGACGAGGACTTCGCGGTCACCCGCGACTTCTGGCTCGAGGTCAACGGCGAGGACATCGGCATCGTGCAGCGGGGGCAGGCCGGCCTCGACTCAGGTGGCTACACCCCTGGCAGGCTTTCGCCCCGCTTCGAGGAACCCCTGCACCGGTTCCATAATATGCTGGCCGACCGTATGACCGGGATCGCATGTATCCCCGACGGCGACCTCGCCGACGACCTTCCCCTCCTGGGTACGGGTATCAACCCGCTCCCCTGGCGCAGCCACCTGTCCGCCCACTGATCTCCCGAACTCACCCCGAACCTCCACAGACACCCCACAACGCAGCAAGGATCCCTGATGGCGAAGCACGGCTATACGTACTCCGCGGGCAAACTCGTGAAGCACGGCCTGACCCGTGGCGACTGGCCCCGCATGTGGAGCCGGCCCGAGGCACGTTCGTCGTACGACGTCGTGATCATCGGTGGCGGCCTCCATGGCCTGGCAACCGCCTACTACCTGGCCAAGGAGCATGGCATCACCAACGTGGCCGTGGTCGACAAGGGCTACCTCGGTGGCGGTGGCTCCGGCCGTAACACAGCGATCGTCCGGTCGAACTACCTCACGCCCGAGGGCGTGGCGTTCTACGACCGCTCGCTCAGCCTCTACAACTCGATGGCCCAGGACCTGAACCTCAACGTCATGTTCTCCCGCCGAGGCCACCTGACGCTGGCGCACACCGACTCAGCCCTCCGCACCATGCACTGGCGGGCCGAGGTCAACAAGCTCCAGGGGATCGACTCCAGCGTGATCGACCCTCAGGAGGTCAAGAAGCAGGCGCCGAGCCTCGACGTCTCCTCGGACACGCGCTACCCGATCCTGGGCGCCCTCCACCACCCACCCGGCGGCATCGTCCGCCACGACGCCGTCGTGTGGGGCTACGCCAGGGCAGCCGACCACCTCGGAGTCCACATGCTCCAGGAGACTGAGGTCACCGACATCCTCTGCGAGGGCGGCGAAGGCCCCGACGGCAAGGGCACAGGCGGCCGGGTCACCGGCGTACGCACCAACCGGGGCGACATCAGCACGCCCGCCGTCGTGAACTGCACCGCAGGCTGGGCCTCGCTCATCTCGAACATGGCCGGCGTACCCCTCCCGATCACGACGCATCCGCTGCAGGCTGCCGTCACCGAGCCCTGCAAGGTGTTCCTACCGACGGTCGTCGTCTCGGGTTCGCTGCACGTCTACGTGAGCCAGACCGACCGAGGCGAACTCGTGTTCGGCGCATCGGTCGACCCGGTGGGCACCTACCGCGTCAACGGCACCCTCGAGTTCACCGAGGAGCTGGCCGCCCACGTGCTCGAACTCATGCCCGGCATCTCCAAGATGCGCCTGCTGCGCCAGTGGTCGGGCCTCTGCGACATGACACCCGACTATTCCCCCGTGATGGGCACCACCCAGGTGGACGGCTACTTCGTCGACGTGGGCTGGGGCACCTACGGATTCAAGGCCGGCCCGGTGGCCGGCGAAACCATGGCGGAGACGATCGCCACCGGCCGCGATGCGGACCTGATCGCCCCGTTCACAATCAGCCGATTCACCGAGGGAGATCTCGTCGGTGAAAAGGGCGCTGCAGCGGTAGGTCACTGATGATTGTCGTGAATTGTCCCAACTGTGGTCCGCGGAACTCCTCGGACCTCCGTCCCTGCGGCGAGGTCACCACCCGCCCCGATCCGGCGACCGCTTCCCTGTCGGAGTGGCGCACCTACCTGTACCTGCGTGAGAACCCCGCCGGCTGGGTCACCGAGACCTGGTACTGCCGGAGTGGCTGTCGGCGGTACTTCACCATCGAGCGGAACACCGCCACCAACGAGATCCGCGATACGGAGGCGTCATGACCGACAATCGACTCCCCGAACGGGCCGGCGAGGTGATCGACCGGGGTACTTCCCTGGCGTTCACCTGGAACGGACAGGGATACACCGGGTACCAGGGCGACACAATCGCCTCGGCCCTCGCCTCCAGCGGTGTCGAGGTCTTTGCCCGCTCCATGAAGTACAAGCGCCGGCGGGGCATCATGACCGCCGACCACTGGGACCCGAACCTGTTCGTGCAGGTCGGTGACGAGCCCAACGTGAGGGCGGGCAGCCGCCGCCTGATCGCCGGAATGGAGGTCAGCGCCCAGAACGTGTGGCCCAGCCTGAAGTTCGATCTGGGCGCCGCCAACCAGATGGTCGGCCGCTTCCTGTCCCCGGGCTTCTACTACAAGACCTTTATGCGCCCAAAGTGGTTCTGGCACAACGTGTACCAGAAGGTCCTCCGCAAGTTCGCCCCCGGTGGCCGCATCCACTGGGAGACCAGCACCCACGGCGCCTACGACAAGCGCTACGCCCACCCGGACGTGCTCGTGGCGGGGGGCGGCCCGGCCGGCATGGGAGCGGCGATCGCCGCCGCCGAGGCGGGTGCCTCGGTCATGCTCGTCGAACACGAGCCGGAACTCGGCGGACACCTGCGCTGGGGCGGTGCCGACGACCTGACGGCGATCGCCGAATTGGTGTCGGCCGTCGAGTCCCATCCGAGCATCGAGGTCCTCACCGACTCCACGGTGACCGGGCGCTACGACCACAACTGGATCGCAGTGATGCAGCGGTCGCACGAGATCGCCCCGGAACGCCTCATCAAGGCCCGGGCGGCCAGTCTCGTCGTGGCCCCCGGACTCATCGAGCGGCCGTATATCTTCGCGGGCAACGACACCCCCGGCGTCATGTTGTCGGGTGCCGTTCGCCGCCTGATCAACCTGTGGGCCGTCAAGCCCGGCACCAAGGCCGTGGTCCTGTCCGCCAACCCCGAGGGTGAAGCCGTCCTCGCCGACCTGGAGTCCGCCGGCGTCGAGATCGTGGCGGCGTTGGACGTCTGGGCCGGTGAGGACGTCGTCGAGGTCGAGGGCAAGGGCCGGGTGGCCAAGGTCGTCCTCGGTGACGGCCGGACCGTCTCCGCGGACCTTGTCGTCATCGGCACCGGCTGGACCGCTCCCACCTCGTTGCTCAACATGGCTGGTGACCGACCCGTGTACGACCCTTCGGCAGCCCGCTACTTCTCCAACCACCTTCCGGACAATGTGTTGGCCACCGGTGGCATCACCGGCAACGGCACCACGGCCGAACTGATTGCCCACGGGAGGGCCACGGGCTCCCTGGCGGCGAGCCGTGCCCTACGGAGCCGCCACGATCGCCGTGTGCTGGCATCCCGTGCCCGCAACCCCGAGGGACCCAAGCCGGAGTCCCTGCAGGACACCCGGGTGCCCCTGGCACGTGTGCCACACCCCGAGTGCTACCGGAGCAGCACCCACGGCATGGTCGACCTCTCCGAGGACGTGTCCTCAAAAGACCTCGTCCAGGCCACCAAGGAGGGCTTCGACTCGATCGAACTCATGAAGCGCTACACGACGGTCACGATGGGCCCCTCCCAGGGCAAGCTCGAGACCGTCAACGCCGCGGCAGTGCTGGCCGAGGCGCGCAACATGGACATGGTCGACATCGGAACCACCGTCTGGCGCCCCCCGTACGCCCCCATCTCACTGGGCGCCCTGGCCGGACGGATCTTCGAGCCGATTCGTCGCTCCGCCCTCCAGGACTGGCACGAGGCCCACGGTGCGTCGCCGCTCCTGGCCGGCCAGTGGGTCCGGCCCGACCACTACGGGGATCCCGTGGGCGAGTCCAGGAACGTGCGGGAGAACGTCGGCATCATCGACGTCACCCCGCTTGGCAAGCTCGACCTCCGAGGCCCGGACGTGACCAAACTCCTCGAGCTCGTCTACGTCAACAAGTGGCAGAAGCTCGACATCGGCCGTGTCCGCTACGGCGCGATGGTGGCCGAGGACGGCGTCGTCTCCGACGATGGTTTGACGGGTCGCCTCGGCGAGGACCACTACCTGATGACGACCACCTCGTCGGGCGCCGGTGCCGTCTGGGAGTTGCTCGAGGACTACCTCCAGACCTACCGTCCGGAGTGGGACGTACACGTCACCGCGGTTACGGGAGGCCTCACGAGCATCAACGTCGCCGGTCCGAAGTCCCGTGACCTACTGCTGCGGCTCGCCGAGGGCGTCGACCTCGACTCCGAGGCATTTCCGTACTTCCACGTGCGCCGCGGCACCGTGGCAGGCGTTGCGGACTGCATCATCTGGCGGATTGGCTTCACCGGTGAGCTCTCCTACGAGCTGCACGTGCCGTCCGGCCATGCGCTGCATGTCTGGGAGTCGCTGCTGGCCAACGGCGAGGACCTCGGGATCAAGCCCTTCGGCGTCGAGTCCCAGAGGATCCTGCGACTGGAGAAGGGCCACTACATCGTCGGCCAGGACACGGACGGCCTCACCAAGGCCCCGTCCGCCGGCCTTGGCGGCCTCGTCAAGCTCGACAAGCCCGACACACTCGGCCTGCCGGAACTCAAGGCCGCGTATTCCCGCACGGACCTGCCGATTCTCGTCGCCATCCAGCCGGACGATCCACAGGTGGTTCCGATGGAGGCCGACCAGATAGTGCACGGCGACTCCAACCGGATCCTCGGGAGGATCACCTCCAGCCGCATGTCGCCGACGCTGGGTCGATCGGTCTGCCTCGGTCTGGTCGATCCCTCGCTATCGGCCGCCGGCACCACGATCACCATCCTGCTTATCGACGGCCGCCGGGTCACCGGAACCATCCAGGAACACCACGCCCACGTCGACCCCGAGGGGGTACGCCAGAATGCCTGATCTCGAGTTCAAGAGTCCGGTCGCCCACGGGCCTATCTCGGCGCCTGACGGCGCCGTGACGGTCGAGGACGAGACCGTCACCGCCAAGATCGTCGTCCGGGCCGCTGCAGGCACGGCGGCTGCCGCCGACCTGGCGGTGCCCTATGGCCAGAGCCGGCTCCGCGCCGACGGCACCCTGGTGTGCGGCACCCGACCCGACGAGTGGACCCTGTTCGCCGCCGTGGACCGGGCCGCCGAGGTCGCCGCCTCGGTCAACACCGAGGGCTTCGTCAACGTCATCGACATCACCCACGGGAGGGCGATGATGAGGGTCTCCGGCCGGAAGGCGACTGCCCTGCTCGCCAAGGTCTGCAACATCGACCTGACCGATGACATGACCCCCGACGGAGCCGTGTTCTCGGGCTCGGTGGCAAAGGTGACCTGTGACCTGCTCCGCTCGGACCGGGCGGGCGAGCCTTCCTACCTGATCTCGTGCGAGCGTTCCTTCGGCGACTACCTGTTCGCTGCTCTGGCAGACGCTTGCACCGAGTTCGGTGCCATCCTCCCTGTGGGGCTCGACATCCACTAGTCGGGCGATTCGCGGACGCGCCCCTAGGGTGCGCGCCATGAGTCCAGCAGACCTGACGGCCGTCGAACAGGTCCGCCTGCTCGAGAATCGTCAGCTCTCGGTCCGCGAACTGCTCGACGCCTGTCGGGAGCGGGCCGAGTCCACCGAGCCGGTCGTCAACGCCCTCGTGACCCTGGACTGGGAGCACGCCGAGTCGCTGGCCGAAGCCCTCGACGCCGATACCGGGTTGGCGGCTGACGCTCCGCTGCGAGGCCTCGTCATCGCCCACAAGGACCTCCTCGACGTCGCCGGAGTCCGGACCACCTATGGAAGCCCGCTCTTCGTCGACCATGTGCCGGTGATCAGCCACCCGATCGTCGACCTGTTGGCCGAGGCCGGAACCGTGAGGGTCGGCAAGACCAACACTCCCGAGTTCGGTGCCGGATCCCACACGTTCAATCCCGTCCACGGCCTGACCCGCAACCCCTGGGATCCCACGCGTAGCGCCGGAGGTTCCAGTGGTGGCGCGGCAGCCGCCCTCGCCTGCGGGTCCCTCTCGATCGCCGACGGGTCCGACCTTGGCGGCTCGCTACGCAATCCAGCATCGTTCTGCGGCATTGTCGGGTTACGACCCTCTTCCGGGAGCATCCCCGGCTTTGCTCCCCTCGACGACCGCCTCGGCATGTCCACCCAGGGGCCCATGGGCCGCACGGTCGACGATGTGGCGCTGCTCCATGCGGTACTGGTCGGAGGTGTTCCGAGTGTCGTGGCGCACACACCGACACGACTTCTGGTCTCGGTGGACCACGGAGACCTACCCGTCGACCCGGAGGTCCGGCGAGTGGTCACTGCTGTCGTCGAGGCGCTCTCCGATTCAGGCTGGGAGATCCACGAGTCCAGGCCACCACTCGATGGCGCCGACGAATGCTTCCAAACACTGCGGGCACTGGGGTTTGCAACCAGCCTCGGGGCATTGTCCGAGGAGGTGTCCCTCAAGGCCACCATTCGCCAGGAAATCCGGGAGGGCCTCCTCCTCGAGGTTGATGCCCTGACCCGTGCCGTGGCGGAGGAGCGTCGACTCCGCTCCTCCTGGGACGACTTTCTCGGACCCGACGACGTGCTCCTCACCCCCACCAGCCAGGTACCGCCCTTTCCCGTGGGCGAGGAGTGGGTCCGGGAGGTCGAAGGGCACACCCTTGTGCGCTACACGGACTGGATGCGGAGTTGTTCACGGCTCACCGTGCCCGGTGGCCCGTCCATCTCGATCCCGGCCGGGTGGAGCGCCGACGGCCTCCCGATCGGCATCCAGTTGTCCGGGGCGAGAAATCGGGACCGACGGCTCCTCGAAGTGGCTGCTGCTGCTGAGGAGGTCCTGGGATCCGGCCCGCGGCCGCCCCTCGAGGCATTGGCCGCCTGTGATCCGGCATCGTTGCCCCGGGGACCGATTCAGTAGGCCGGGCGGGTGAGCCAAACGCCACTCGACCATCCATTGTCGTATCCCCAGTCCGGTCATAGATTGCGCGCGTCCACGTCGTGCAGGCCACGACCCACCCCTGCGAAAAGCGGGTTCTTCGAACTGGGAGGTGTGCACGATGTCCGGTCCCCCCGAACCACTCCGGGTCTGGCGCACCGTGGTGCCCCCCGAATGGTCCGACTACAACGGCCACATGTCCGAGGGCTGGTACGGGGTCGCCTTCGGCGGCGCCTCGGACGAACTGCTGGTCCACCTGGGCTTCGGAACCGGCTACCGGGAGGACCACGGCACCTTCTACACCGCCGAGACCCGCATCCGCTTCCTCCGCGAGGTGCACGAGGGAGCGACCATCTCCACCGACACCTGGTTGCTGGGCGCCGACGAGAAGCGGCTCCATGTACTGCACGACCTCCTCGTCGATGACAGCACCGATCCCGTCGCCACACAGGAGTCGATGATGCTCCATGTCGTGCATGGCGCTGACGGGACGCCCCGGGTTGCACCGATGGCCGAGCCACTCCTGTCGATGGCGCTCGAACTCGCTGCTTCGCATGCTCCGCTCAACCCGCCCGACTACGTCGGTCTGGGCGTCCGGACTCTCCGTTGAGCGGGCCCGAAGGCCCCACGACCCGTACCTCTCCGGCCATAGCGGGCGTCTGGGCACTGTTCGTCGCCTTCGCACTCCTACAGGTCGGGAATGGCCTCCAGCGCATCCTGCTGCCGATCCGGGGCGAGGCGGAGGGGATCAGCGCCGGCTCCATGGGCATGGTCATGGCCTTCCACTTCGGTGGATACCTGATCGGCGCCAAGGTCATCACACGGGCCCTCGTAGCGGTTGGTCACATCCGGGTGTTCGCAGCCCTCGCCTCGACGGCTTCGGCTGCGGTGCTGATCAACGCTGTCATCGTGACTCCCCTGAGTTGGTCTCTCGTCTACCTGGTCAGTGGGATCTGCAACGCCGGGGTCTTGGTAGTGCTCGAGAGTTGGCTCAACGACCGCTCCTCGAACGAAACACGCGGCAAGATCCTGGGCCTCTACATGATGGTCATGCTGGGCGGCACCGCCGGAGGGCAGCTACTCGTCAATGTCGGCTCCCCCGAGGGATTCGGGCTCTTCGTACTCTCCTCGGTGTTGATCTCCGCAGCCGTGATCCCGGTGACGCTCTCGGCGTCGTCGACGCCACCCATGGCGACACCGGAATCCATGTCCGTCCGGGAGCTCTACCGGTTGATCCCCGCGGCCGTCGTAGGACTCTTCATGTGCTCGTTCGTCCAGTCGGCAGCCACCAGCATGGGTGCCGTGTTCGCCACCCAGTCGGGCATGAGCACGGCGAGGGTCACAGCGTTCACCTCGATGGCGGTCGTCGGCGCTGTGGTGCTGCAACTACCCCTCGGCAGCCTGTCGGATCGCCACCCCCGTAGGAGGATCATCGGGACCGTCGCCGGAATATCCTGCCTTCTGGCGGGGCTCGGGACCCTGGTCTCCCCCTCGGGTTACCTGATCCTCCTCCTCAACTTCGCCTTCGGCGCCTTCGTGTTCCCCCTCTACGGCCAGTTCGTGGCGCTCGCCAACGACTGGATCCCGCCCGAGAAGCGCCTGGCCGCCGCTTCGGGGATCGTGATGGTCAGCGGCATGGGCGCCCTGTTCTCGCCCGTGGTGCTCGCCTTCTCGATGGAGGCATTCGGTCCGGACGGCTACTACGGGACACTGGCAGTCGTCCTGGCACTCCTGGTCTGCTTCCTCCTGTACCGCATCCAGCGGCGGGAGGCGATTCCCGTCGAGCACCAGTCCACCTTCCAGCCGATCCTCGCCCGCTCCGGCGAGATGGCCCACTCCGTGGGGCGGTGGGTACGCCACCCGCTCCATGAGTGGTTGAACCACCACGGCCACCGCCACGTGCAGTCGGAAGGTGACACCACCTGACGTGACCGACGTTCCTCGCCGTTCCAGGACGGTGCCGTCAGTCTCCGAGTCCGAGTACCTGGCGAAATCCACAGACCTCCACCGAGGCGAACAGTCCGGCCCGGGTGTACGGGTCACCCTCGACGAAGTCCTCCGCTGCAGCACTGTCCTCGACTTCAAGCACGATCAGCGATCCGCACATCTCACCCGCCTCGTCGAGCAGGGGGCCGCCGTAGACGGTGTCGAACCCGGCGGCGTACTCCAGGTGTGCCGGGCGGGTCTCGAGGCGCAAGGGTCCCGCATCTGCACGGTCCAGGGCGTGGATGGCGAACAGCATCTCGGACCCCCTCATGGGTTCTCGGATGGACGGTCGTCCTCTTCGGCTTCGACGCTAGTGGTTTGGGCGGAGGGACCACTCCCGCCGCGGCCCCCCGTCTCTCCGATAACGACCAGGAGCCACAGGACAGCGAGGGCCGCCACCCCAGCGACGGCCCACGAGGCCCACCCCAGACCGGCCGCCTGAGCGACGACGCCCACGAGGACCGGACCGGCGATTCGTCCTGCGTCGCTCATCACCGCAATCGCTCCGAGGAACGGAGCCGTGGCGTCCTCGGGTGCCATGTCACTTCCCATCGTGAACAGGCTCCCGGAGCTGAGTCCGTTCCCGATGCCCATCACTACACCGGCTGTCAGCGCCAGCCCCGGACCCTCTGCGAGGGCAAGCAGGCAGAGGCCGAGGCCGAGGAGGCTGTATGCGGGAACCATGGTCCAGAGACGCCCGTACCGGTCCATGATCCATCCGGCGAACGGGAAGAGGAGCAGGTCGGCGCCTGTTCCGACTGCGACGAGGCCACCCACGGAGCTGGGACTGAAGCCGAGGGAGATCCCTACGAGTGGTAGGGCGACCATGCGTCCTTCGCGTGCGGCCATGATCAGGAACCCGGCAGTCCCACAACGGGCGACGGCACCCCGGTGCCGTCGCATGAGCGCGCCGAACCCGCTCCCCCGGGCCGCTTCCGTCGTCGTGCTTGGTGGTGCCCGGAGTTCGGGGATCATGCCGAGACAGCCGAGTGCGGAGGCGGCCCCTGCCACGAGGAACGTGCTCCGGAAGCCCAAGAGGTCCACGAGCACGCCGCCAACCGCTGGTCCTACGAGGAACGAAAAGCGCATCGAGCCTCCCATCAGGGCCATGGCCCGACCTCGGAGGCCAATCGCGACAGAACTGGTCAGATGGGTTTGCCGCGAGAGCATGACGCCGATGGCTGCCACGCCGGCCAGGAGTTGCAGGCCGACCAGTAGGCCGACTGAACCCGTGAATCCCATCGATGCCACCGTCGCGCTCATCAGGAGGAGCGACACGACCGCAACGCGCCCCTGGCCGAGGCGATGTGTGAGGGCTCCGGCCAGGACTGCTCCGCCGATCGCTCCACCACCGGCGGCCCCGAGGACGAGGCTGGTGGCGGCGATCCCGACACCCTGGTCGCTCAGGTGGAACGGAAGGACGGGGACGAGGATCCCCATCGTGAATGTGCAGCAGACCCACGGTAGGTAGACGGGCCGTGCCTCAGTTCGGAGCGTGGCCAGTGCGCCCCGTTCCGCCACGGGGACTCAGCCCTCGTGCAGTTCGGTCTCCGGCAGGCGAATCATCGGGATGGGGCGCTCGGTCTTCGCCTGGTAGTCGGCGTAGAAGGCCCGATCAACGGTCATGAGGGCCCAGAGGGCGTCGCGCTCGGCTCCCTCCAGAATCTCGTGCTGCGACCAGTAGAGGCCGTGCTGGGTTCGGACCTTCACGCCGGGATTGGCGTCCCGGTCCCGCAGGTTCAACACCCAGGCGGGGTCGTTGACCGCGCCGGCGAACGAGCCGATGACCAACCGTCCGCCGTCCGGATCCCGCCAGAACGGAAGCGCCACACGGTGCACGTTTCCGCTGCGTCGACCGACGGTGTAGAGCATCACATGGTGCATGCCGGCGGTCACCCAGACGGCTGGATCGCTGTTCGTCTCCATCGCCTCGACGTGCATCTTCGTAATCTCGATGATCTGTTCATGGGTGGGCGTCTCCCATTCCATGACGATGTGCTGGTCGGTGGACTCGCCCGGGGGAAGTTCGTTGCTCATGACCGCACGGTAGTCCGCCTGTCCCACCGTCTTGCAGCCCGGAGAATCCTCCTGGACGGTCGGTATCCGGGCGGGGCCATGGCAGGCTGTGAGTGCATGAGCGACGCCCTCACGACCTCCGACATCGACCTTGCCGCACGGCGGTTCAGCCGTTCGATGCTTGTCTCCGGCGTCCGTTGCATGCTCACCTACGTCGTGTTCCCATGGTTGCTTCCCGCTCTCGGCTGGGCCAGTGGCGTCGGCCCCTGGATCGGCCTTCCGATCGGGCTCCTGGCCATCGGCTTCAACCTGGACAGCATCCGCCGCTTCCGCACCTCCGACCACCGGATGAGGGTTCCGGTGATGGTGATCAACGTCGCCGTCATCGCCCTCCTGATGGCCCTCGTCGGCAGCGACCTTGCCGACCTGTTGGGCTGAGTCCCCGCCGGGCCGAGCACCAGTCACGACGTGCCCACGGCCCCTTCCATGAGACCCGAGTGAACGGGGCAACCTGATGGGTCGCCGTTGGACGTCGATGGGCGACTTCGACGCCCGCTCTGCACGGATGCGCGAGGTCTACGACCTCGATCCTGCCGCCGTCTGGTAGTCGACGGTCTCCGCCTACAGTCGCCATGGTGGACGAGCAGAAACCCGCCCCCCGGCTTGCCCGCGGACTGGCCCGATGGCTCTGGTTCGTGCTCGGCCTCGTCGCACTGGCCCTCGGTGGCCTCGGGGTTGTCGTCCCCGGCCTTCCCACGACCATCTTCCTGATCGTCGCCGCCGGTTGCTTCGCCCGCTCCTATCCGAGGCTCGAGCAGTGGATCCTGGACCTGCCCGGAGTCGGGCCGAGTATCCGCGACTACCGGGCAGGACTCGGGATGCCCCGGCGGGCCAAGGTCTGGGCCATCTCGATGATCGTCGCCGCCTGCGGTCTCAGTGCCGGCCTCCTGATCGATCCCCTAGGCATCCGACTTCTGGTCGCCGCCGTGGGGGCTGTGGGGGTCTGGTTCGTGGGGTGGCGAGTCCCGACCCGGGAGAGCGTGCTCGGAAGCGACTGATTCCTGCGCTCCCTCGGCACCGGGCGTGCCTAGTCCGACCAGTTGTGGGTGCCCGGCGAAGAAGGCCTTCCGTTCCCCTGCCCTCCGGCTCCACGTTGGATAAGCGCGAGGGCGCCGTGACTTTCGGCTGGGGGCCCCGCATCGCCGTGGACCGTCAGCGCATCACGAACGGGTTCGCCATCGGCTCCTGGGACGTGTTGACCCAGACGGCCTTGCTGCGGGTGAACTCCTGGATCACGTCGAGGCCGGCCTCGCGCCCGTAGCCGCTCTGGCCGAATCCCCCGAAGGGTGAGATCGGCGAGATGGCCCGGTAGGTGTTGACCCACACGATCCCGGCATGGATCGCCTTTGCCACCCTGTGGGCGCGTGCCCCGTCCCGGGTGAAGACCCCCGACCCGAGTCCGAACTCGGTGTCGTTGGCCAGAGCGATGCCCTCTTCCTCGGTCTCGAACTCCAGCACCGACATGACGGGGCCGAACAGTTCGACCCGGGTGCTCCGGATGCTCTGGTCCGGGCAGGCCAGCAGCGTCGGCTCGAAGTACCAGCCCACATCGAACCCCTCTGGCCGTCCTCCGCCCGTGCGCAGGGTCGCTCCCTGGGCCACCGACTCGGCGACCACGGCCTCGCACCGGTCGCGCTGGGCCTCCGTTGCAAGGGGGCCCATCTGTGTCTCGGCGTCGAGGGGATCGCCGATTCGGACCGCCTCGGCCCGTCTCACCACCTCGTCGATGAAGTCGTCGTGCATCCCCGATTGCACGAATACCCGGGAGCCCGCCACGCAGCTCTGGCCGCTGGCGCCGAAGTTGCCGGCTACGGCACCGTTGACGGCACTCTCGAAGTCGGCGTCGTCGAAGATGAGGATCGGAGACTTGCCCCCGAGTTCCAGAGACAGGTGGGCGAAGTTGTTGGCCGTGTTGGCGACCACGTGGCGTGCGGCCTCGACGCCTCCCGTGAACGACACCCGGCTGACCAACGGGTGGCTGGTGAGCGCCCGTCCGCACGGTTCGCCGAAGCCGGTGATGAGGTTGAACACACCCGGCGGGAACCCGGCCTCGTCGACGAGTCGGGCGAATTCGAGAACCGGCGCCGGGGCCTCTTCCGAGGACTTGATGACCACCGTGTTGCCCGCCGCCAGGGCCGGTGCGGCCTTTGTGGCGGTTAGGAGCATCTCGGCGTTCCAGGGGACCACGCCGGCGACCACCCCGATGGGTTCCCTCAACGTGTAGACGTGCATGTCGGGCTTGTCCATGGGAAGCGTGGCGCCCTGGATCTTGTCGGCGAGCCCCCCGTAGTAGCGGTAGTACTCGGCCACATAGGCCGACTGCCCACGGGTCTCGACGGCCAACTTGCCGCTGTCGGTGGTCTCGACCGAGCCCAGCACCTCGGCGTGCTCCTCCACGAGGTCGGCCAGGCGGAAGAGCGCCTTGCCCCGTTGTGTCGCCGTCATCGTCGCCCACTCGCCATTGTGCAGGGCCCGCCGGGCGGCCTGGACCGCACGGTCCACGTCCTCCTCCGTGGCGGCGGGGGCCGTCGCCCAGACGAGGCCGGTAGCGGGGTTGATCGACTCGAAGCGTCCGCCGTCGGATGCTTCACAGAATTCGCCATCGATGTACATGAGGTATTCGGTCACGCTGTGTGCTCCTGGTCGAGGAAGTCGAGGAATGGCCGAAGGAAGGCGCCGGGCGCCTCGATCGGTGGCAGGTGGTGGAGTCCGGCCAGGACCACAGCCTGCCCGCCCGGGACGGCATCAGCCAAGGCATGGCTCATCGCCGGGGTGGATCCGGGGTCCAATTCGCCGGTCATGGCGAGGGTCGGGGCGGTGACGTTCGCGGCCGCGGCGGGCATGAGCGGGTCGCCCCCGACGAAGACCCGGTAGGCCTTCAGGTAGGCAGCGAGGTCGTTGGCCAGGAGGCGCTCACGGACGGCAGCGGCGTCGACCGGGTTCGCCGCCTGCCAGTCGGCGGTGAACCAGCGGTCGATTGCAAGGTCGGCTACGGCGCCCATGCCACCTGCTTCGGCCGCAGCGAGTCGCTCCCTCCTGCCCGCCGCCTGCTCCGGGGTGCGTCCGAAGACCGTGTTCAGGAGGGCGACCCGTCGGAAGGCGGACGGGTGCCGGGCGGCAGCAGCGAGGGAGACCATCCCGCCCATGGAGAGCCCTGCCAGGTCAGGCCGCCCAAGCCCCAGGGCGTCGACCACCTCGAGCAACTGTGCGACGAAGTCCCCGATGGAGCGATCTCCTGACGGATCGAGGGTCCGGCCGTGTCCCAGCATGTCGAAGCGGACGACCTGTCGATCGGCCGCCAGGGCATCGACCACGCCGTCCCACATCGTGAGGTCGAGGCCGACGCCGTGGAGCAGGACCAACGGCGTGCCCCCGCCCCCGCCCTCGATCCGGAAATGCGTGTCGACACTCATCCCCGGATCGCTCCCCTCTTGTCCATGGCAGCCCGTTGGAAGTCGACGGCTTCGAGGGCAGATGGCTGGGGGCGGAGCACGGTCAGGCCTTCTCGGCCCGACGACGGTCCTTGAACAGTTCGTGGGCCTCGGGGGTGCCGTCGTGCCAGGTGCCGAAGACCTTGTCGAGGGGTGTCGGGGTGTTGCCGTAGTTGACCTCGAAGTAACGGTGGTGCAACTCATGGGCGGCCCGGTAGAGGGTCGCATCCGTCACGACGGTGCACCCTTCTGCGTTGGATGTGCTGCACTCAGCGACACGCCTCGGCCTCCCCAGCGAGGACCGCGACGAGGTATCCGGCGGGGACGTCGCCGAACATGGCGATGTCGAGGTCGTAGGTGCCCGACACGGGCGCCACGACCGTCATCGAGGCACCGGATCCGTACAGGCCCGTTCCGGCGTCGTCGTTCGAGGCCACCAGGTCGTCGTCGAGGTAGAGGCTCGTGGCCGGGTCGCCGAGGGAGTCGACCTGGATGCGAACCTGGTCGCCGGCGGCGAGTTCGATTCGGAAGCGGTCCGTGTCGTACAGGTGTCCGATGACCCCTGACTCGGTGTCGCCCAGCCGGAGGGTGCGGGATCCGTTCTCCGGGTCCTCGAGCGGCACCAGGAGGTGGGAGGACTCCACTTCTATGGACTCCCTGTCGGCGAGGGACCAGTAGCCCACCGACACCACGTAACGACCAGGCAGGACACGGACTTCGAGGGCTTCTCCATCTCCTTCCAGGTTGGCGTCCGCGTAGAAGGCGTCGGGATCCTCCTCGCTGTAGGGGCTTCCGAAGAGGTAGTCGAACTCGTCCTCGGCGTAACTGGGGAACGGGGGGTACCCGTCGGGGGTGTCGATTCCGAGCCAGACGTCGGCACCGGAGGACGCTGACGCTCGGACCGAGAGGTTCGGCGCCGCCTCGGTGACGGTCACCAGGAAGGCCACAGTGTCGTAGTAGGCGGTGGTCGCCTCCTGCCGCTTCCGTCCGAACGGCTCAGATGTCCCTCCCCCTGGGTAGTACAGGGGATCCACGAACCGTGCCACGTCCTCGGCGGCGAACACCAGGCCGAAGTTTCCGTCGCTGAAACCGCCCAGGCCGGAGATGCCGATCAGGTTGCCCCGTTCATCGAGGAGGGCGCCCCCGCTCTGTCCGCCGGCGATGAGTGCATCGACCTGGAGGAAGGTCACGTCGAGGCACGGCTGGTGGCGGCGCCGGCTCAGGATTCCGGCTGTCATGGCGGCCTCGGGCTCGGTCTCGACTTCTCCCGGGAAGCCCACCAGGTACACGGCCGCGCCGGTCCGGATTCCCTCACTGGAGGAGAGTTCCAGCCCGGGAAGGGTTCCGAGAGCTGGTTCGGGGAGGGGCCCGAGGAGTGCCAGGTCGTACAACCAGTCCCGGGCGTGGACCGGTACGTCGACGATCTCGCCGACGCTCGTGAAGAGTCGGGCCTCCGTGTAGCGGCCGACGACGTGGGCGTTCGTGAGCACCCACCCGTCGGCGAGGACGATCCCGCTGCCGGTTCCGTCGGGAACTTCGATGAAAACCAGAGATGGCGAGGCGGCGGCGAATACCTCGGCCGCAGCGGGCGCTGGCTCGGCCGTAGTAGTCGTCGGTGGAGGGGCCATGGACGTCGAGGTGATGGTCGTGGTGATCCGGCCTTCGAGGTCGGCGACCTGCTGCTGGAGCGACTCGACCACGGCTACCTGCTCGAGGAGCAGGTCCCGATCGGCGGAGTCCTGCTCCGTTGTGCAAGCGGCAAGCAGGGCAACGGCCATGGAGAGCAGGAAGACGGAGCGCACGGCAGGAGTCTGACAGAGACGGCGATCGGCGGCCGATCCACATAGTGGGGTGGACTGGCTGGTCGGCCCCGGGGTCCTTCGTCGGGAACCCTCAGGCAATGACCGGTAGCTCCCGGGGGGCACGTCGGGAGAGCAGTTCCGGGCCGTCGGCGCGGACTACGACGTTCTCCTCGTGGAGCATCATGCAGCCGGGCGCCCAGGTGAGGCCCGGTTCGAGGGTCAGGACCATGCCCTCGGCGATGACCGTCTCGTCGTCGTGGGTGTTCGAGGGCCATTCGGTGACCTGCATACCGAGCCCGTGGCCCAGCCTGCCGACGTTGTTGCCCAGCGACCCGCCGGCATCGAGTACGTCGGCCATCGCCGCCCAGAGGTCGGAGGTGGTGATCCCGGGACGGAGCACGGCCAACCCGGCTTCGGTGGCGTCCCAGACTGTCTCGTGGGCCCGGCAGGCGGCGTCGCCTGCGCTGCCGAAGGCGTAGTAGCGGTCGAAGTCGCTGAAGTAGCCGTCGAAGACGGTACCGGTGTCGAACATGAGCAGGTCGCCCTCCCCGATCACCCGGTCAGACGGCTGTTTGATGACGTCGTCGAAGCCCGGCCCGGTGGCCCCAACGAGGTAGGGCACGTCGTCGGCCCCGCGTCGGAGCAGGTCGATCCGGAAGGCGGCGAAGGCCTCGCGCTCGGTCATGCCGACGGACAGAAGGTCGGGGATGCCTTCGAAGGCATCGGACACGATGTTGCAGACGTACGCCGTCTTGGCGACCTCGAGATCGGACTTGTGCATGCGCAGGCCCCGCACGACGTCCGTGGCATCGTGGTAGGCGACGTCGATGGTCGCCTCCTGTAGGTCCTCCCAGTCGGAGAGCGGCATCCGCAGGTGGGTCTCATGGCCCATCGGGACCCCGATCCGACCTTCGGTGCCGGCGACCTCGTGGAGGGTCGTCGCCAGGAGTGTCACCCCGTCGTTGTCGGGCCGCGGGGCCGGCCAGGTGCGGATGTCCTGAATCCACGTCTCCCCCATCGAGGCGGCCCCGATGCCCGGGATGACGGCGATTGGACGGCCCTCTGCGGGCACCACCACGAACCACGGACGCGTCGGGCTCTGCCAGAAGGGTGTGTGGAAGCCGGTGAAGTAGCGGACTTCGGGCTCGGTACACACCAGCAGTGCGTCGAGTCGGCGCTCGGCCAGCATGGCCTGGGCGGCGACGGTCCGCCGTTCGTATTCCCCGTCCGGGAACCCCCTCGTCGGCACTTCGATCATGCTGGCAGTCCGTGCTCGAAGAGGGTGCCTAGGCCGGGGACGGCGTCCTGGACTCCCGCCAGTCGGTGCAGGTGCCAGGCGAGTGCCTGGTTGCTCGACACCACCGGTCGTCCCAGTTCCGCCTCGAGGTCGGCGACGATGCCGAAGGTCCGCAGGCTGGTGCAAGACACGAAGACGGCATCGCACCCAGGCTCCACCCCGATCCGGCGTACGGCATCGGCGACGGACGCCTCGGTGATCCTTCCGACCACGTTGTCGTCCTCCTCGAGGAAGGAGGCGACCGCTGCCACCTCGATTCCCTGGTCCTCATAGTGGGCGGCCATGCCGAGGGTCACCTCGGCGTTGTAGGGCGTGAGGAGCCCGATGGAGCGGACGTCGAGCGTCCTGAATGCTGCCAGTGCAGCCGTGATCGGATCCGTGCAGCACACGCCGGGATGTGCAATGCCGACGGCCGCAGCGACACGTTCCGCGCCGATGAGGGTCGCACCCGAGGTGCAGGCGTAGCCGATGGCGTCGAAACCGAACGCCGGCGGCAGGAGGCCGGCGGCGACGGGAATCCGGGCCTCCATGGCCCGGAGCGTCTCCGCCGTGACCGTCACGTCCATGGGGATTCGCGAGACGTGGTGGGCGACGCCGTCGAGCCGAAGCGAGCGGACCTCCGCCTCGACGGTCCGGTCCGTTTCGAGCACGATGAGCCCGAGAAGTGCCCGCGGGCCGACTCCGGCGTCGGTCGTGAAGGCGAACCGTTGGACCTGATCGGAGGACCGGACGCTCACGAGGCCTCCTGCGCCTGCTGCCCGAAGAAGGAGGCGCCGGTCGGAACCTCGGAGAACGCCATCTCCAAAGGCGTGCAGCGGACCCGGTTGGTGCGCACGCCGCGGACCAATTCGCCCTCGTGCACGCTCGGAACATGGCAGGTCTCAAGCGGGTAGCAGTCCTCGGAGCGGTAGGCGCTGATGAACAACGTGCGTGGACGGTCGGACAGGTTCGGTCCCGAACCGTGGAGCAGTCGGCCGTGCATGAGGCAGGCGGAACCGGCCGGACCGATGCACGGGACCGCCTCGGCCCGGGCCATCTCGACGACCTCCGGACCGACGACTCCGGTGAACACGCCGTCGTGCCAGTGCTCGTACAGCGGGCCCCGGTGGCTCCCGGGCACGACCTCGAGTGGTCCGTTGTCGAGCGTCACCTCGTCGAGGAAGTAGAGGATGGCGAGCATGTCGTCGTTCGTGTGGGCCTCGAACAGGATGTCCTGGTGGAACTTGACCTCGGTGCCGGCACCGGGCTGCTTCGAGTTGGCCTTCGAGTGGCTGAACTCGAGATTCGGACCGATGAGTTCCGCCGTGGCATCGACGGCGATGCTCGACCGCATGACGGACAGGTAGGGATCCGACAATTCCGTGGGCGAGGAGATGCGTCGCAGTCCAGGACGCTCGGCGCTGTGGCCGGGCTCGAGGTCGAAGCGGGGCCGTCCATCGAAGGTCAGGCCGTAGGGCTCGCTGTGGCTGCGGCTCTCCTCCACCCAGGCCTCGAACTCGTCATTGAGGACCTTGAGGATGTCGGCGGGAAGGGCCCCTTCGAGGAACAGGTAGCCGTCACGCTCGAACTGATCGACCTGCGCCTCCGCAAGAGTGCTCACGCCGAATCCTCCCTCTCGTAATGTTCGGCTTCGCGTTGACCGGAGCGTATGTCGTCGATCGCCCGCGTCACATCCTCGACGGCGGATTCAAGGTGGGCGATGGCGTCCTCAGGACCGGCGCCGAAGCCGATCTCCTCGATGAGGGTCTCCAGTCGGCCCCGGGCCCGCCAGGCGGCGTGCCTCGCCCACTCGGCGTAGAGGGTGGCATCGTCGTCGATGCCGATGAGGTCCCGTGACCGGGACTGGTCATGGCGGCTCCGGTCCAGCGCCACATAGGCGTTGACCATGGTGATCCGCTCGGCCGGGGCGGTCAACGACGCCCCGCGGTGGACGATCATGTTGCCGTGGAGGGCAATGGCGGAGCCTGGACCGGGGAAGTCCGGGGTGACGACCCGGTCGGCCGGCGGCCGCTCACCGCGTGCGGCCAGTTCGGCTGCCTCGTGCTTCGTGCCCACGAAGTACTCGAAGCGCCCGCCGGGGAGTTCGGTCGGGTCGCTCACGATCATCACGTAGTCGAGCGGGATGGTGTCGTGGTGCCACTTGTCGACGGCCTCGGACACGTCGCTGGGCTCGTAGTTGAGGTGGCCCAGGTGGACCGGCATGGTGTGGGGCGCCACGGGGATGCCGTAGATCACCGACATCACATCGGTGACCTCGGGGCTCAGGCAGAGGTCCCGCAGGAATAGCGAGCGGTAGCAACCACCCCGAACCGTCTGCTCGATCCGGTTGCCGGCACGACGGGCATGGGTCCGGAGCCTTCGGGCCGTGTCGAGCAGGACAGCGGCACCCTCGTCGGACAGCACGCGGAACGGCTCGGAGGCTGCCACGGGTGTGGCCGTCGGTTCAATCTCATCGGGCGTATACCCGAACTCGGCGAGGCTCCTGGTGGCCGGCGGTTCGCCCAGTGCTAGGTGGACGGCGGGGTCGAACTCCGGCTCGTCGGACAGCCACGTATAGCCGGGCGGCTGTTCGGCGGGGAACGGGACCGCGGTCATCACGGAGCGGACTCTACGAGAGGTGTACTTCGTTGGGCGAATGGACGAACCACCGACCATTACTCGCGTCCTGATGTCCTGCGACCCGTCGTCAACCACTACGGCCACGACTGAGGGCGATACGCGATCAATGACCCGGGAGAACCGGGGAAGCTGTCGGGCGTTAGGGTCGGCTGCGATGCGCCCGGCGACACGCACGCTTGCGGCCTGCGTCGTACTGAGCGCCGTGCTCGGGACGATCCACGCCTTCAGCCTCTTCATCGACCCGTTCGAGGAGGAGCTCGACGCCGGTCGAGGTGCAGTCAGTTCCGTCTATTCGCTGGCACTCGTGGCCCTCACATTGGCGGTGCTGACCGGACATCCGCTGTTCCGACGCCTCCCAGGGCCGCTAATCGCCCTGGGTGCTGCAGGCGGTGCCGCCGCAGGACTCCTGCTGGCGTCATCGGCGGCGTCGATTGCCGGCCTCATCGTCGGCTACGGGCTCGTCTTCGGCGCCTCCAACGGCCTCGGCTACGCCTTCAGCCTCCAGCAGGGCGCTGAGGCGAACCCGGATCGTCGCGGCTTCGCCATCGGCCTGGTCACCGCCGCCTATGCCCTCGGAGCGGCGCTGGGCGCACTCTTTCTGGATGCCCGCATCGAGGCGGTCGGGGCCCCGGGGGCGCTGCGCTCACTCGCTGTCGTCATCGTCGTGGCGGGTGTGGTCTCGGCGATCCTCCTCGCCACCGGGGCACGGGTGGCACCTGCGTCCGACCAACCCCCGCCTACACGAGCCCTGGTCGGCATCGGACGGGTCACCCTCGCCGGCCCCATGGCGCTCGACCGACGCCTCCTCATCCGGCTCTGGACCGCCTACGGACTGGCAACCCTCGCCGGCCTGATGGCGCTCGGACACGCCGCAGCGATCGCCGAGGAAGCCGGTGGATCAGAGGGGGTCGGCGTGACGACCGTCGTCGTTGCCGGAATCGCCAGCGCCGCCGGTGGCACGTGGATCGCCTTCACCATCGACCGGGCTCGCCTGTCCTACCTGCTGGTCGGCCTTCCGGTCGCCTCTGCCCTGGCCCTCTGCGTCGCCGCCACGGCCACCAGTGGAAACACGGCACTCCTCGGGCTCTCACTCGTAGCGCTCGTCTACGGAGCCGTGATCGCCGTCTACCCGTTCGCCGTCAACCGGTTGTTCGGCGAGCGTCGGTATCCGGCCGCCTACGGCCGTGTCTTCACGGCCTGGGGGTTGGCGGGGCTTCTCGGTCCGCTCGGTGCGGGCACCGTCTTCGATTCATCCGGTGGGTACACGGTGCCCCTGCTGCTGGCGGCGGTGGCGGCACTGTGTTCAGCCGTCGTGGCACGACGAATCCCCGATGGTGTCGATCCGGTAGGCCACGCGTGAAGCGCCCTCCGACCTCGACGAGCCATCCTCCAGCTGGCAGGACCATCGTTGCGGTCGGCTGTCTTCGACTCAGGACACCGCAGGGTGCGGGTGGGCGAGGCACCATGACAGGTGCTTGGCTGGGCAGGTGGACGACATGACCAGACACCGCGCAGAACTCGAGGAGAATGGCTACACGATCCTCGAACGGATCATCGACGACGACCTGGTCGAGGACCTGCTGGCCGACGTTCGACGGCTCGAGACCGGCCTGGAGCGGACGCCCGCCGACAACCGCTTCGAGGGCAATAGCACGACACGCACCTACAACCTGCTGGCCCATGGCGCGATCTGGCAACAGGTCCCCGTGCAGCCTCAGGTACTCGAACTGGTCGAGGGCGTCCTCGGCCCGCAATGCCTGGTGTCGTCGCTGGCCTCGATCTCGCTCGCTCCGGGCGAGACCGCACAGGTCATCCACGCCGACGACCAGATCCAGCCCATCGCCAAGCCGCACGTCCCCACGGTCTGCAATGCCATGTGGGCCCTCACCGACTTCACGGAGGCCAACGGCGCCACTCGGGTCGTCCCCGGCAGCCACCGCTGGCAGAACCCCGACTACAGCGCAGACCCGACCACGATCGAGACGGCCTGCGCCGAGATGCCCCGGGGATCGGTGTTGATCTGGCAGGGCAGTACCTGGCACGGCGGCGGCGCCAACACCACCGCCGACGAGGTCCGGATCGGGGTCTCCATGAACTACTGCGCCGGCTTCATCCGGCAGCAGGAGAACCAGCACCTCGGAATCCCCTCCGAGGTCATGGCCGGCTTCACTCCTGAGTTGCGTGCGCTCTGCGGACTCGACACCTACCGGGGCCTAACCGGCAACATCGAAAAACAGAGTCCCGCACACCTGCTCTACGGCGACACTCCGGACATGCCCCTCTGGGACTACGACCCGCTGGCCGACCAGTAGACACGCCCATGGCCCGCCGGCTCACCGACCATTCGGTCCTGACCTTCGACTGCTACGGAACCCTCATCGACTGGGAGACGGGCATCTGGGACGCCCTGCAACCCCTCCTCGCTGCGAACCCACCCGCCGACCACTCTCGTCGTCATGTACTCGGTGCATTCGACCGCTTCGAGGCCGCCCAGCAGGCTGCTACGCCCACGCTGCCCTATCCGGGCGTACTCGAATGCGTCCACCGATCCCTTGCCGAGGACTTCTCACTGGAAACCTCGGCGGAACTCGATGCGGCCTTCGGGGCGTCGGTGCCGTCGTGGCCGGCGTTTCCCGACTCCGCCGACTCCCTCCTGTACCTCGCCACCCGTTTCGACCTCGTGATCCTGTCCAACGTCGACCGTGCCGGGTTCGCAGGATCCAACGCCAGGCTCGGGGTCGACTTCGATGCGATCTACACCGCCGAGGACATTGGGTCCTACAAGCCCAACCCGGCCAACTTCGAATACCTGTTGAGGCACCTGGCCACCGACCTGGGGCACTCGAAGGCAGACGTCCTCCACACGGCCCAGGGCATCCGCCACGACCACGTCCCGGCCCGTCGAATAGGGCTGGACAACGCCTGGATCGACCGTCAGCGCAGATCGGAAGCCGGTGAATCCGTCGACCAGGACCGACTCCCTGCGTTCGACCACGTGTTCTTCTCGATGGCCGAGATGGTGGCAGCGGTAGAGGACGAGTCCCCCACCGACTGACCCCTCGGGGAGCATCCCACAGAGTGCGGATACCGTCCCCGCATGGAACTCCTGGTGACAGCCACAGCGCGTGATGGAGCCGGCGTCGCCCGCGCCGAGGACGGACGTGTCGTCTTCGTCGAAGGGGCGCTCCCGGGGGAGACGGTCACGGCCGAGGTCACCCAGATCGACAAGCGCTGGTCCCGTGCCCGGGTGCTCGAGGTCCTGGACCCGTCGCCAGAGCGTGTGCCGGTTCCCTGCGCCCACCAACTCGAAGGCTGCGGTGGCTGCGACCTGATGCACGTGGCCGCAGATTTCCAACTTCGCATGAAGGCGTCGATCGTGAGCGAGCAACTCCTACGAGCCGGGGTCGAAGCGCCCGATCCGTCCCTGACGACACTCCGGGATGACCACGGACGCACCACCGTTCGAGCCGCAGTGCTCGACGGGCGTGGGGGCTACCGGGTCAGGGGCTCGCACGATGTCGTCGTGCCCGAGGCGTGTGGTGCAATCGATCCCCTCGCCGAACAGATCCTTGTCGAGGGCCGCTTCGGCGACGCCGCCGAGGTCACGATCCGCGTCGGCAACCGCACCGGCGACCGACTGGTACTGATCACCGGCACTGATGAGGACATCTCCGTTCCCGACGATGTCCTCGTCGTCAGCACAGACGACCTCGCTGCTGGTCGGAGGGCCTGGATCCATGAGGAGGCGGCCGGTCGCCGTTGGCGGATCTCGGCACGCTCGTTCTTCCAGAACCGCCCCGCCGGGGTCGACGCACTCGTCGCAGAGGTTGGCGCGATGGTCGATGCACTCGGCGGACTCGGACAGGAGGAACCCCTGGTCGATGCCTATGCCGGCATCGGGATCTTCACCGGAACGATCGGTCGGGGTCGGACCGTCTATGCGATCGAACGGAGCAGGGACTCGATCGCCGATGCCCGAGTCAACCTCGACGGGAGCGACGTGAAGATCGTCAACGCTCCGGTCGAGAGTTGGAAGGCGCAACCTGCCGCGATCGTGATCGCTGATCCTGCACGCGAGGGCCTGGGGAAGGCAGGAGTGGACGCCCTTGTGCGCTCCGACCCACAGTTGTTCGTGCTGGTCGGCTGCGAACCGGGATCCTTCGCCCGAGATGCCGGCCTGTTGCGCACCGTAGGCATGCGGCTCGAGCGCCTGGCCGTCGTCGACCTGTTTCCGGACACCACCCACGTCGAGACCGTCGGCGCATTCGTACGCGCCTGATCGGTCCTCCCCCGGAGGGGCTGTCCGGGGTCAGTCCTGCGACTCGAGGTGAACGAACCGGGGCGGCTCCGCCATCATCGGCGCGGTCATCGACGCGATGCTCGTCCCGGTCTCGGTGCGCCAGGCCAGGTAGGCCTCCTGATCCTCTCGGGTGGCCCACTTCTCCCAGAGCACGATGCGGTCGGGATCATCGGCGTCCGTGTAGGTCTCGACGTTCTCACAGCCTTCGAAGGCCCGGGTGTCAGCCAGGGCCCCGAGAAGCATCTCGAGGAAGCCGGGGCCGACCCCCTCGTTGCATTTGAACTCCAGAATCACGGTGTGCGACATCGAACTGCCCTTTCCTGGGGATGCGTCTCCCTACCCTTGCGACGGGTAGCGATCAGTTGTAGAGGGCCATCAGTTGGGTAACGGCAATGCCCAGGATGACGACGAGGTTGAGTACACGGAACATGACGAAGGGCGCCTTGGCGAAGTTCCTGCCCATCGCACTCGCGGACACCTCCTCGTCCATGTCCTCGACGCCGGCACTGAGGTCGGCCATTGCAGAGTCGTTCCAGACCAGCGCGAGGATCCCGACCAACACGATCATTGCCGCAACGGCGAGCCTGTCGTCGTCGGCGGCGATCTCGGAGACGACGACGTAAAGGAGGCCAAGGGAGACCACCCCGTATGTGAAGACCATCGTTCGAAGGTCAGCGGCTCGATTCTTCATATTCTCGATCCACGTCTGCTGGTTCATGGTTCCTCCTGTCAGCGCCTGCCCTGGGTGCTCAAGACGTTAGAGGACTCTGGCCGAGGCCGGGAAGCCCGACACCGCACGAGTCTTCGGCCCGTGGTGCCGTCCGTGCCGGAGGGGTTACTTGAGCGGACCCAGTCGACGCCATCATGGCTCCAGGTCGGTCATTCGTTTTTTGACCAACCCGCTCCACCAGATCGTTACCCGACTTAGGATCCGTGTATGGGCGACTCGAACACGCTTGCCGATGACGACTCCCGTGTCGTGGCTGACGCACAGGGCCGCCTTGCCGACCGATCTCTGCACGAGCATACGAAGCGCCTGGCTCCCAACATGTACGAGGTATGTGCCGGAGTTTGGTGCCTTGTAGGCAACGGCCTGTCAAACCAGACGTTCGTCCGCGGTCCTGAAGGCATCATCGCAATCGACACCGGTGAGTCGGTGGAGGAGATGCGAAGTGCCTTGGAGCATCTGCGCCGAGTCACGACAGAGCCAGTGGTTGCGGTGGTCTATACACACTTTCATTACGTCAGCGGCACAGTCGCGCTCACAGAGCACGAACCGATCACCGCTATCTGGGGACATGAGCGCATCGCTCAGAATCTTGAGCGGGCCACGATGGAGATTGCACCTGCTTACAGCCGTGGACTCGTCGAGCAGTTCGGCATCCAGCTACCTGATGAGGGGCCTGACGGACTCGTCAATGTGGGATTGGGCCTCGCCTACCGCATGCCACATCACTCGCCGTCGACACCTGGCTACGTGGCAGCCGACCATACCTTCGGGGAACCAGTCACGGTAAGCCTCGCAGGGCTGGAGATGCGAGTGACGCCTGCGCCTTCCGATGCCGACGACTCAGTCACTCTTTGGTTCCCGCAACTCAGCGTGGCGGTTCACAACCTGGTGTGGCCAGCATTGTTCAACGTATTTGCTATTCGGGGGGAGGAGTACCGCGATCCTCGGGTACTGCTCAACGGACTTGACCACCTCCGTTCCCTCGAGGCCGAACACCTCGTGGCAACCCATGGCCCTCCCTTGTCGGGGAACCAGGAAATAGCACGAAGGGTGACCGCCTATCGCGACTCAATCCAGTTCTTGTGGGATCAGACCGTCCGCTGGACGAACCGCGGAGCGACGAGTTCAGAACTCGCGCACCGAATCCATTTGCCGGCGATGTACGACGAGGACTGGTTGACACAACAGCATTACGGCTTGGCGGAACACCACGTCCGTCAGATCCGGACCGGCCTCTTCGGATTTTTCGATGGCGACCCGGTAGGCCTACTTCCACTTGAGACGACCGATGAAGCGGAGCGAATGGTCTCAGCAATGGGCGGTGCGGAGAAAGTGAGGGGGCTCTGCGTCGAGGCGCTCGATGGAACGGACAACGATCGCCGTTGGGCCCTGTCATTAGCCGGCCGTCTTGCTCACCGGCCGGGTGCGACGCAACAGGACCAAGGACTGCTCGCTGATGCTCTTCGGACGGCGGCTCGGCGCACGACCTCAGCCAATGTTCGCAACTGGTGCCTCACAAGGGCTCTCGACCTCGATGGCAGCATCGACGTGTCGAGGTTGAGGACGCATCGATTTAGTCGGCGACAGGTAGCACGGTGGTCTCTTGATTCAGCGGTGTCTGTGCTCCGGGTTCTCGTTGAGCCCGACCGGCTTACCGGTGTCGACCTACACCTGGCCGTGGTACTCGACGGTGAACGTACGGGTATCCACTTTCGTAACCACATCGCCTGCCCGACGGACGGACGCGATGCCGAGGCGGCGCTTACGGGACGCAGAGACGTTTGGGATCAGATCCTCACAGGTTCGAGTGACGTTCGTAGCGCTGTGGACTCAGGCGATTTGTCAATCGAGGGCGACACGGCACGGGTGTTCCAGGCTCTCGCGGCGATTGACCACCCGGGGTTTGAATGACCGAACGTTTGCCAAGACCCTCAGAGCCTTTTAGTGGGCACATTGCACGCTTGCTCCGTGACTCCGAACCACGCCGGCTGCATCGACCCACTACCCCCTCCGATGCTCCAAACGTCTTGCTCGTCATGCTCGACGATGTGGGATTCGGCTCGTTCTCTTCTTTCGGCGGGCCAGTTCAGGCCCCCGCGTTTCAAGGGGTTGTCGACCGGGGACTGCTGTACAACCAATTCCACACCACAGCTTTATGTTCACCGACAAGGGCCGCACTGCTTACCGGGCGGCAACACCACACCGTCCACATGGGAGGAATTACCGAGATCGCCAACTCGTTCCCTGGCTACGACTCGGCAATGCCTGCAGAGGCTGCAACCGTGGCCCAGATCCTGCAGATGTCGGGTTACGCAACCTCGTGCTTCGGCAAGTGGCATTTGACGCCGTCGTGGGAGCAGGGTCCCGCTGGCCCCTTCGAGCACTGGCCGACAGGAATGGGTTTCGACCGCTTCTACGGGATCATCGGAGCTGAAGCATCGCAATGGGAGCCAGCCGTCTATGACCAGACCACACCGGTTTCACCACACGTCGGGAGACCCGGTTACCACCTCACCGAAGACTTAGCGGACCAGGCAGTCACCTGGATGGAACGCCACCGCGTATCAGCACCTGACCGTCCGTGGTTCTGCTACTTCTCGACCCCAGCGGTGCACGCCCCGCATCATGCTCCTAGTGAGTGGATTGAGCACTTCCGAGGAGAGTTCGACAGCGGGTGGGATGACCTCCGTACTCGGATCCACGCGGAACAACTCCGCTTGGGCGTGATTCCAGCAGGCACTGCTCTCACCCGAAGGCCCGACGAGATCCCGGCGTGGACGGACTACCCGGAGCGCTATCAGCCAGTAGCGGCTCGACTAATGGAATGTTTCGCTGGTTTCCTCGCCCACACCGATCACCACATCGGTCGGGTAATCGATGCCGCCAGAAGGGAGGAACGTGAAACCCTCATCATTTATCTCTCCGGCGATAACGGTGCCTCAGCCGAGGGCACCATCCACGGGGCTTGGAGCGCTCCATCGTTCCAGAACGGGGTACATGAAGACCCTGAATGGCTACTCGAGCACATGGATGATTTCGGCAGCGCTAAGTGTGAAAATCACTTCAACGTCGGTTGGGCGTGGGCCCTCGATTCCCCGTTCCAGTGGATGAAACAGGTTGCTTCGCACTTTGGGGGGACAAGAAACGGACTCGCTATCGAATGGCCCGGCACAATCACCGACGGGAAGGGACTGCGATCTCAATTCCATCACGTGGTCGATATCGCTCCGACAATCCTGGAAGCCGCGGGCATCGCTGCCCCAGAGACGGTGAACGGGATCGAACAGATCCCGATGCACGGGACGCCAATGGGCTACTCATTCGCAGCGGACGGAGCGAGTCGCCGTACCACTCAGTATTTCGAGATTCTCGGGAATCGGGCGATTTACAACGACGGATGGATCGCGTCCTGCTTCCACGGCCGTGTGCCGTGGATCAGGATGGAGGGGTTCGAGTTCGACGGGCCCCATGAACGTTGGGAGTTGTACGACGTGGAGAACGACTTCTCCCAGGCGGTCGACCTCGCATCAGAACATCCTGAGCGCCTCGCGGAGTTGGTGGAGATGTTCGATGCCGAGGCACGCAAATTCGGTGTGTATCCGTTACGTGATCCTGGGTCGCCGCGAAGCGCCGAACTTGCGGTACCTCACGCTCTCGGCGGCCTGAGCAGGATGACCTACACCACCGCGCACGTGAGATTACCCGAAAGCACCGTGGTACGACTGAAGAACTGTTCTTGGCGAATCTCCGCCGAGGTAGTAGCCGCCATCGACGATCAAGGCGTTGTCGCCTGCCAGGGCGGAAACATGTCCGGATGGTCGATGTGGCTAGATGGTGGACGGCCCAGGTTCACCTACAACTGTTTCGGTCACGATGTGACAACGGTGACCGGCCCCGTGCTCGCCCCCGGAAGCCATCTAGTCGAGGCGTTGTTCGACTACGACGGCGGTTTCGGACAGGGCGGCGAACTTGTCCTGGTAGTGGACGAGAGCGCAGTTGCGCATGCTCGTCTCGAGCGCACAGTGCCGATCGTGTTCTCGATAAGTGGTGAAACCTTCGACGTCGGTACCGACACCGGATCACCGGTAGGACCGTATCCTTCGGACTTCGTGTGCTCGGCGAATATCGTCGGAGTTACGCTCGCCCGCCTCGATGAACCGGGGGATGCGGTACGAGCCGCCGAACTCGAGGGCCTTTTCCGCGCTGGGTTGAGCACCCAATAACTCTGCAGAATCGACGCCCCACTCCCCTTCCCGCCAAATTCCCCTCGGTCGCCTGGATGGACCAGGCCCAACGCGGCGCCCTCATCCACTCAAGCTGGAAATGCCTCAAACGGCTTGACCGGTTGCGCCCTCGGACAGTTGCGTTCCCGTTCTCAGAGCCAGGTCTGGCGAATACGGTGTCAGCCTGACGAGAATCTTCGGCAAGTCCAGGAGGATGACCCCATGACCGATCGATCCACCGTCATCGAGGCAGCCGAGAAATACCTGTTTCACGGGCTCATCGAACAGGACGGCACGAAGGTTCCGTTGGCCGAGAACGTGGTCCGCATCGAGCAGGGCAAGAACACCGGCGACGGCCGGGATGCACTGGTGGCGGCGCTGGCCAACGTCGGCAAGGGCATGATCGAGGGCGTCCGGAATGTGCGCTGGATCGCCGAGGGCGAGCAGGCGGTCGCGTTCTACGACCTCGATCTCAACATTTCGGATCTGCCCGTCCTCATCGCTGAGCGTTTTCGCGTCGTCGACGGTCTCATTACTGAAATCGAAGTCCTGTTCCATGCGCAGGCGCCGAGTCCGGTGGAGAAATGAGGCGGCTTGAAGGCAAGATCGCGATCGTGACGGGGGCCGCTCGCGGCTCTGGGGAACTGGCGGCGCGGCGACTGGTCGCCGACGGAGCGAAGGTCGTCATTGCCGACCTGCTCGACGACCGGGGCAAGCAGGTGGCCAACGATCTCGGCGACGCCGCACGTTACGTTCACCTCGACATCAGCGACGAAGACCGGTGGCAACAGGTCATCGATTTCTGCATCGACACATACGGCGGCCTGACGACCCTGGTCAACAACGCTGCCGTCCTGCACGTGCGACCTATCGAGCACACGACGACGAGCGACTTCGCGCGACTGCTCGAGGTGAATATTGTGGGGACCTTCCTGGGCGTTCGGTCCGTGATCGAGCCTCTTCGGTCGCGTGGAGGTGGGTCGATCATCAATGTGGCGTCGATAAGCGGCCACCATCCTGCCGCCGGTACGTCTGCCTACGCCGCAAGCAAGTTCGGTGTGCGCGGCTTGACCAAGGTAGCGGCCCTCGAGCTTGGCCGATATGGGATCCGTGTCAACGCGATCAACCCGGCGATGGGCAACCCGGAGATGGTGATGGAGTCGCTGCCGGCCGACATGGACACGTCGGGCCTTGGCAAAGGCGCCGCCCTCAGCGGCGGGCAGCCGATCTTGCGCGAGGGAGACATGGCCGACGTCGCGAATGCCGTGGCCTTCCTTGCCTCGGATGACAGTTCGTTCTTCAACGGCGCCGACTTCGACCTGGACGGAGGGATCACGGCCGGTAGCCACTTGTTGGGCGGCATTCCGGGCGCGCCGCGTGAATGATCTCCGGACGGCCCCAGTCAACGCCATCACGATCCCAGGCCAGCCGTCCTTTCCTCTGGTCAACCCCTTGTGCGAGACCGCCATGCCACCCCGTGGCTGGATGCCTGCAAACGCCTGATTATCTTCG
>Ga0209403_10000803_pt1 | contig 43969 bp, 41 predicted proteins | sample ArcticOcean_MG_C_8_FD_187440 | JGI IMG/M metagenome (GOLD analysis project Ga0209403, IMG submission 187440) | Marine microbial communities from western Arctic Ocean - ArcticOcean_MG_CB11_86 (SPAdes) (version 2) | ecosystem: Environmental > Aquatic > Marine > Oceanic | place: Arctic Ocean... | reverse complement strand
CTGGGCCCTGGGCCCTGGGCCCTTCGAAGCTAACGCCAGCGAATTGGACAACTTTGGTTTAGGCCTCTGACCTGCGATTTTGTGTGTGGGCGCTACAGAGTTCGCCCCGAGAGTGGGAACTAGAAAATTCAGAACCATGTCAGGCAGATTCGACCCAAAACGATAATCGGAACCCCGAAGCTTCAGGTGATGGTGGACATCAGTTGGTTTCCAAAAGCAGCGGCTTGGTGTACCGCATCGTTGAGCTCGATTGAAAATTTTGATACATCCACAAACGCGTCGGCTTGGATTTCCCAAGTGATTCGCCCGTCGGTCAACTCGCCGTGGAAGCCGCCGGCGGTCGTACTGGCTTCGTTGACGTGCATGTCGTCGTAGACGGTGACCAACATGTCGGCAACGCAATGGTGTTTAAGAGCGTTCTCGAATGCAAGCGAAGCGATCGTAAAGGGATTTTGCGCCGCAGCATAGGGTCGTAATACTGCCAGGATGCCGTGAGGTTCGAGGATCGCTACCGACTCCGGGTCGAGCGCAACGGGCTCGGTGTTGTCTGCGGCTTCGTGGCCAACGATGAGACAAGGCAACCCCCGGCCACTGACCACTTTTGCGATCACCAACGCAGCCGGGCCGGGCCCGACGATAAGTAGGGGGGTCTCGATCGTTTGTGGATTAGTCCCCATCGATGGTCTAGAAAATCGCTAGTGGGTTCACCGGACTGCCAGTCACGCCCTGAAAGCGGATTGGGGACAGCATGAACTGGAACTCCCAGCGATCCTTTTGGCTGCACGCATCGGCCAAATCCTCAAGTTGGCAATTGTCGATAAGCCAAAGACCCATGGCGACAATGCCGATCATGTGGATCGGCATGCTCACGTTCTTGTAACCCGATGGAGTGGGGTCTTGGGCGACATCAGAACCGATCATTGAGATACCGCGTTCTGCGAGCCATGGAAGACATGCCGCTTGGTAGCCCGAGCGTGGCTTGTTCGCGTTGTAGTTCTTTTTTTCTCGAATACGCGCTCCCCCTTCCCCCGTGCGGACAAGCAGAACGTCGCCTGCCTCGCATCGGACCCCAGCAGCTTCCTCCGCCGCCTCTAGATCCTCAGGGTAGATGTGATCGTCAGCGTCAAGCACATCGACGCCACGCAGCCTGGCGATGTCTAGCAGCACACCGCGAGTGGTCACCCCGTCACGTACCGCCAGTACGTCGTGTTTCAAAGCACCGTGACGGTCTGAGACCAAAGATGACGGGGCGCCGCCATACATTTTTCCATCCCAGAACAGGTGGGCGAGCGAGTCGAGATGGGTGACATCAAGTCCGTGGAACACCATCCCAATGAACTCCTGTGCCCCACCAGCGCGACCGCCACCCATGAGACCGCGGCGGCCTTCTTCGTCGAGGCCCAAGCCAGTCGAGAGCATGTAACGCTGAGATTCGACGGTTGCGCCTGGCTGCTGGCCTGTACGAATGTCCCAACTACATGAGATTGAGAGACCTTCACGTACCAGTTTGGCGGCAGAAACTCGCTTTGCAGCTGTCAAATGATTCAGGGTGCCGAGACGGTCATCGTCACCCCACCGCCCCCAATTCGACAGGTCTTCGAACCAGTCAAGTATCTGTTCTTCTGATGGTGGAGTCGGCATGTCCCCTCGGGCGTGTTATGTGACGTGGTCAACCTTTTGTTCCATTCTATGCGGCGCTGCAGAGCGTGATCTCCAACGGCGAATCTAAATCGGACTTTCGTGGGACAGACCACGAAAGAGACCCCTCCCCGTCCGCGCCAGTGGCGACCGATGTGTCCTAGCCGAGGTCGCCGAAGTTGGCGCCTGGATGCTCGACGAGGCTCTGAAGGCCCACCTGTATCTTCCGTTGCATCTCGGTTGTCAATCTCGAACGGCCAGCGTCCCTCTATGTCATCTGGAGCAGGTCTCTGAGGAAGGGCTGAAGTCGTCCCAATAGGGTCAGTCTTGTGGGACGCTGGCGGGAATGAAGAAATTGGGCGCGATGTTGGCGTGTGTGGCGGTTCTGGCAAGTGCCTGCGGAACTAGCGACAACTCGGGCACCTCAACCACTGTCGCTGCCATTACGTCAGCAACAACTCAACTGCCAGATGTTCCATATCAAGGCTACGTCAGCGCTATTTACAGCGACCCAAAGGTTTGGTTGTGCTGGCCAGGTGTTGACGATGTTTGTAAACGTAATCAATCAACAACAGCAATTTATGCCGACGGAAGAACTGAAATAATTGTCGCTCAAACGACCTCGGACCCTCTAGTTGATTGCTTTTATATCTACCCCACAACAAGCCAAGATATGACTCCGAATAGTGATTTGATTCCCGATACAAAAGACGAGATATCTACCGTGTGGGCTCAAGCTTCTCGCTATAGCGAAGTGTGCAGTGTGTACGCACCGGTATATAGACAAAGACCCACGCCAGCTATTTCTGGGTTAATTGAAGTTCCTGAAGACGACTTAACTGGTGGCCCCGGTACAACCGGTTTTGAAATCGCTTACACAGACGTTTTTGATGCTTTCAAGCATTACATCGCAAATGCCAGCAACGGGCGCGGTTTTATTCTGATCGGACATTCTCAAGGCACTGCGATGTTGACGGAATTACTCAAAAGAGAAATCGATCAAAACCCTGTGCTTCGTGATCGTCTAGTTTCCGCTCATCTTCTCGGAGGCGCACATATTGCTGCAGGTGGTGCTGAATTTGCGACAATTTCCAGTTGTAAACAAGTAACGGAAATCGGGTGCATCATTGCGTACAACACTTTTCGTAATGATGCACCTCCTCCTCCGGAGTCATGGTTTGGTCGTACCTGGCACGATGCGTCCTGGCACGATGTCTCCTGGGAAAATATCTCCTGGGAAGATGTCGCGTCTGCTCCCTCACTATGCGTGAATCCAGCAAACTTTGGTTCTGGCAAGGCAGAGTTGACACCATATTTATTTGTTAATGAAGATGCGGAAGAAGCATTTGAAGTAACGACTTCTTGGGTTACGTATCCAGGCTTAATTTTTGGCGAATGCATCAATGATGGGACGTTTGGCTACTTGTCTGTTGAAATTCGCGCCGATTTGGGGGATCCGCGGGCAGGAGATATGGATGGAGAGTTGGACCCTCAGTATGGTTTGCACGGTTTGGATATGAATATCGCTTTAGGGGATCTCATCACTGCAGCTATAACTCAATCCGTGCACTATTCGGAATCGAACCCCCAGCTCTCTGATCCGTAGATGTGCCATAGGGTCTCAGGTCACGCACCAACCGGTCCCTTCAGGTTGACGTGACGGCAAATCCTTGTTCGTCCCAGGCCTGTGTGCCTCCGGTGATACTTTTCGCGTTTCGGTAGCCGAGGCTGTTCAGGAACAACACACCAGATAGTGAAAGGTTCCCGCGCTCGCACACGCTGAGCAACGGCGCGTCGAGGTCCTCTGGAAGGAATGCAGCGAGGTCGGCTAGGTCGTCGAGCGGCATATTGATCGCACCGGGGATGTGACGCTGGTGGTGGGCGTCGGGCTCGCGCACGTCAATCACCAAGGGTTCGTGCTGTTGCCAGAAGTCGTGAGCGTCGTCGACGTCGACGGCCAGATTCGAGTTGACCCGAGCGTTCTCGATCATCGAATCCAACAATTGCTCGCGTTTGGTTCCCGACGGGGGCGCTGTTCCCAGCCCGGCAACATTGCGCAGAATCGATGAGGCGTACTTGAAAACGCTGTCAGGGAAGATCACCACCACAATGTTGCCTGGCTCGTCCGGTACCGACCTCAACGCACCTGCCAGCGCCATTCCCGAACTGGGTCCTGCAGTGAGGCTCTCTTCTCGGTTGATTCGCTGACACATCTCGAAGGCCAGCTTGTTTTCCACCTCGACGAGCCCATCGTATTTCTCCGGTGTGAAGAATTCGGTCTGGCTCAGCTGGGCGAGGCTGCGAACACCAGGAATGTCGTGACCCGCGGCCGGATGCACACCAAGTACCTGGACACCTTGGTTCTGTTCCTTCAAGAAACGTCCCGAACCGTTGATGGTCCCGCAAGTACCCAGACCTGCAACAAAGTGGGTGACAAGACCGGCGGTCTGATGCCACACCTCAGGTCCCGTGGTGCGATAGTGCGCGTCCGGGTTAGCGCCGTTCGTGTACTGGTTCAACATTTCAAACTCGGGCTGCTGCGCGATCTCGTTAGCCCTGGCAATGGCACCTTCAGGTGCCCCTGGAGCCGGACACAACGAATCCTCAAGTTCGACCACATCGACCCCTGCGAGACGCAGAACCGTGCGCTTCTCGAGCGGGATCTGATTCGAGAGAGGAGTGGTCAGCGAATAACCCTTCGCATTGGAGACCATGGCGAGAGCGAGGCCCGTGTTGCCTGAAGTTGGCTCCACCAGCTTTTGACCCGAACTCACCCGCCCGGACTCTTCCGCGTCACGCACCATGTTCCACGCGACCCGGTCCTTGACAGCGCCAAACGGGTTGTACCACTCCAGCTTCGCGTACACCTCGGTGTGCTCGAAGGGAACCAGGCGCGACAAACGAACCATCGGAGTGGGGTTGTCGACGTTCGACAGCAAACCGAGAACCGAGTCGTAAATACGTCGAGAACTGTCGTTCACGTCCAACACCTCCGTTTGTCCAGGCAGGAAAGACCTACACACGATCGGTCCCTCAGTGTTCAACTGTACCCAAGACCGATCTCCCCATGTCGGCTCGCTCAGGGGCCCCGATACCGCCACCAGCCACCGTTGCTAGCCCCCATCAAGGCCAGCGATCATGGACCTGTGAGTGCCGTCGATCCAAGTCACTTTGTGAGATCTGGGCGCTACAGGACTCCCACCTCGGCCTACTTCAAGGCGAGGGGGTGGCGAAGGGCCATCGAAAGAGCTTCAGCGACGACGTTAAACCCCGGTGCTATCTCCGGGGCAGCACGACACCACAACACCCCATAGTGGACCATTTGGGGTTGACGAAATGACACGACTGGTACGCCAGCCTCAAGGAGACGTCTGCCATACATTTCGCCGTCGTCACGCAATGGGTCCAACTCGGCGCTAATGATCACAGCAGGCGCTAACCCCTCAAGTGACGTCGCTCGGGCCGGCGAAACCAGTGGATCTGCACGATCAATCTCACTGCCGATATACAAGTCAGCCATCTGTCTCATGACCGCTGTGGTGAAACCATCTCCTTCGGCATACGCAAGGTGAGACGGGAGGTTGAAGTCGGCAAGTTCCAAGGCAGGACACACAAGAGCTTGCATCACCGGATGATCGGGCCGATCACGCCATCGCTGAGCGACTGCGGCAGCCAAGGTACCGCCAGCACTGTCGCCTATCACCGCCCAACGGTTACGGTCGACACCGAGTTCCTCGGCGTGGTCAAGTATCCATTCCACTGCCGAGAACGCGTCCTCTACTGCCGCTGGAAATGGGTGTTCGGGAGCCAACCGGTAGTCGACGGCCACCACAACCGCACCGACCCGAGAAGCCAACAAGCGACAGACCTGGTCGTGAGAATCCAGGTCTCCTGCTACGAATCCAGCTCCGTGTAAATAACACAGCAGTGACACCGTCTCACTGATTGGCCGGTAGACACGTATTGGCACGGTCCCTGCAATGTTGTCTACAACCGAATCTATTTGCTCTGCGCGCATCCCAGGCTCAGATGAACCTAGGCTCACCCGTTCTCGAAAGGCAGCCACGAAATCAGTCACGCCGCTAAGTGTAAAGCGATACCTCAGACCCCTCCCCTATCCATTCAGGCTGGGACCCTCCGATTCCAAAACAATAATCTCAGACCGAGCGGCCGAAGCCGCCATGATTCATTTCCGGAGTCATGTCAAACAGGACCTTCTTGCATGCGTGCTTGCTAGCCCCATCGAGGCGAGCGAAAATGGAGTCTCGAAGTCCGGTTTGTATGAATCAGGGTGGGCACCACAGCACTCGCATCTTAAAAGATGACGGAAAACCTCCTCCCGTGAAACCACACGGGGAGCACCGTCCAGATGAAGACCAACACCGCAGCTATGTACCTGCGACAATCCACTGAGGACGACGGCAAGTCCTACCTCTGGGATGAAGACAGCACGACCTGACTCGAAGCCGAAGTGCCCGAAGCCTAGAAACTAGGCCTTTCCCCAATCCATGGTTGGTAACCCCAATCCATGCTTGCGAAGCTCTTCGAAAGCGCGAGCTCGCCTCGCTGCCTCCACCGAACGACGTTTCCACGCTTTCGTTTTCCAATGAGCGAGGCGGCTGCTGTTGCGACCGTAACGTCGTACTTTCTCGGACGTGTGATGCTTGGGTGGGCGTCGTCTCGGTAGGTCGGCGAAAAGGTCGTTCACCTCCGCGAAATCGCCGTTGCTTGCTCGACGCGTCAACCCCCGTAGGTGTTGGTTGTCGCTGTGGCGTGCTTCTCTGGCTTGAGTGACAAAGAATTCGTGGCTACGAAACTCTTCAGTTTTTGTTGTGTTGGAAGTGGACATCAATCCCCCTCAATAGGGCTCCGAAAACGTCTCGAAGCTGATGTGCTTTACCGTGCTTCGGTCCCCCCAGACCGATACCGCTATCTTAGAACAGATGCGTCGGGGACCTTAGGTACCCTCTCCACCCAGTGCATGCTTGCTAGCCCCTAGTGGGCGGTCTTTTGTCGTTCGGGGTGGGGGTTTCTTGCTGTTAGAGGACCAATTTGGCGATTGCTACGATGATGAATCCGATCGCGATGAGCTGCCACGTCTTCATCTACCGATTCCCAAATATAAGGCGATGATGAGTATCCCAAGAAGAAACACCGGGACAACCCACCATTCCTTTTTCAAATCATCGGAGCTCGGCCCAGTGAGGTCGTCCCATCCCATAGAGGTCACCCTATTACGGGCTAAGCCACGGCCTGGTCTTCGTCAGATCTTGTCAATCAAAACGGACACCAGCTAGGTGACGGCATCCCAGACATGGTTGATCCACCTCCGCATTCCATCACGTACACGCAGCCACCCAATAGAAACCCCATAATAAGGATGGTGCCGACGATCGCACCGAAGATCTTCTGGTTCGATTTCTTAGCCATAGTTCCCCCGACTGAAACCCCGCCCCAATTTAGGCCACGGCCTGGTCTTCATCTTCGTCGAGCTGGTCGGCGATCGAGATCCGAGTGAGTGCGGCCCCGTTTTGTACTAGAGCAGGTCTTTGACGATTTCGTAGTAGTGCCGCATAGCTTCCAGGTGGGCTTCCGCCCCGCGCTCTGCCATTCGTTTGTGTGGCGGCCGGTTGTACCAGTTGTTCAAACAGATATGACTGACACCGGCATCTTTCCAGAATTGAAAATCGGCTCGTAGCTTGTCGTCGTTACCGTCTCCCAGCGAGGTCCAAACTTCCAAACCGACGTCGTCTGGTTGTCTACCGGCGTCTCGAATATAGGTGCGCATCGTCTCGAACGCCTGGAGCGCAGTTTCGTCAGGCGGATAGGCCAGCGGCATCCAGCCGTCAGCAAGCTTCGCTATGCGACGGAGCATACGGTCATCATGGCCGCCAAACCAGAGCGGAATTGATCGTCTAGTAGGCAACGGATTAATGCCGGCGTCATCGATTTGGTGATAATCGCCACGAAATGTGACATGTGGTTCTGCCCACAGTCGGCGCATGACCTCGACTTGTTCCTCAAGCCGTTTGCCGCGATTCGTGAAGTCTTCGTTTAAAGCTTCGTATTCGACTGCATTCCAGCCGCTTCCAATACCGAAGCGAAATCTTCCCTCGCACAACACATCGAGCGAAGCTGCTTGCTTCGCCACTAGCGCCGTCTGCCGCTGAGGCAAAATCATTACTTGTGTTGAAAACTCGATCTTGGAGGTGGAAGCCGCCAGGAAGCCAAAAAGCACAAAGGGATCGTGGAAAAAGTCACTCGACGTGTTTCTATCTCCCCACTCGGGGCGATTTTCGATGTTCGCACCTAAGACGTGGTCAGGTAATGCCAGGCCCCGGTACCCCAGATCTTCCGCCGCTTGGGCGAAATCCTTTACGAACGCCGGGGAGCCCCCGGTGTCCATCAACGGCAAATTCACGGCAAGGCTAATAGTCACGGTGTGAGTCTATAAAACAAAAAAGACCGCCCGAAGGGCGGCCAATGCCCATTGATAGTGTTTCAAAAAAATGGCGGCAGCATCGCATGGTCTGACGTTGGGTTTAAGCGAGGACCCATTCGCCGGGGTTCTTAATAGACCATGGGCGCTACAGGACTCGGAACGAGAAAGTAAATAAAAATCTCCCAGCTTCCTGAAACAAATCAGGGAGCCCCGTCCATATGAAGACCATGGGAAACACCACCACAGCCATTTACCTCCGAAAGTTCACTGAGGACGACGGCAAGTCCGCCAGCTAGCAGGGACGAGAGATTCGTACCTAGGCACCTTCGCAGATGCAGGTTATTCCCAGAACGCGTCGTAGACCCAAGGCCGCTCATAAACAAAGGTGCCAGACACAAACCTGCTGTCTTTAATTTCGTATTCGACAAGCTGACGTTCTTCAAGAGCATTCCCGTCTCGAGAACCCGTCACGTCGACCAGCGCCACAGCACGTTCGTCATTGGCCAGAACATCGCGCAACGACAAACCCAAACCGCCGCCTGTCTTCTTGTAGACGACTTTCCAAAAGTCAAAGATCTCATCCGGCCCGGTGTAGGTGCCGGCCAACTCACTCTCACCCAAAATAATCCACTGCGTCTCGGGGCCGATAGCAGTTGCAAGAGCTTTCCCGTCACCTCTCCCCATCGCCTCGTAAAAGTCGCGAACCAGCTTCTCGTTTGCGTTCATTCAATCCCACTTTCCAACCGAATTTGCCCACAGCCACAACGATTTCATCACTCAAGCCCTCAAGTCAACGATGCTTGGTAACCCCCTAGAGACGAGCGATGATGGAGCTACCCAAGTTGGGTTTTCTCTTATCGGGGTGAGCGCTATAGGACTCGAACCTGTGGCCTCCTCCTTGGCTAGGAAGAAGCACCGATCCTTAGAAGTTTCGCAGCGTTTCCGCGAAGGAACTTGGGCCACACCTCATCGCGCAGCGGCAGGTTTTGCATGTCGGTCATGATCCGCTCAAGTGAGAGGCCCATAGGGAAATAACCCGCGTAGATAACCTTGTCAGCGCCTCTTGAATTCGCGTAGTCAATCACAGCTTTGGGGTAGTGCTTTGGAGCGAATGCTGATGTTGAATAGTAAAGGTTCGGCCACTTCAACATCAGTTTGACAGCCAGCTCTTCCCACGGCTCGCAGCCATGACGCGTCACGAAAACGAGTTCTGGAAAGTCATACATGATTTGGTCAAGGCGCTCCACGTGCTGTGGCCACATTGGAAAGCGTGGTCCGGGAACACCGACGCATGAGAAAATAGGTACGTCAAGTTCAACACACTTGGCGTAGATCGGATACATGAGAGCCTCATCAAGGCCCACCTGAGGGTTGTAACCGGCGTTAAAGGCAGTGAAAGCCCGAACTCCGAACTCCTCGTACTGGCGGACCATGGTTCGAATTCCTTTCATACCCCGATTCGGGTCCACCCAACCTGAACCCACGAACCGATCGGGATGGTCCCGCAAGGCTTGGCGACTTACCTCATCGCCCACTCCTATGACACCAATCTCAACCCCGAAACGATCCATCTCGTGCAACGTCGCCGAAATTGGGTTGTCACTTCCGTAAAGCTCTTTAGGGACATTCTTGAACATGTACTCAACTGGAAACTCGAATTCAGTGGAGTCGTCTTTTAGCTGTTTACGTATGAAGTCATATTGCGAGAAATCGTCGGCGGGAAAGCCAATCATCGTGTCGATGATCCCGATGTCTGAAGGCATTGCCATTAACTTTCTCCTAGCCAGCTGTTTGAGCGACCGCGGCGTGGAAGATTCCACACGAAGAATCTCGGGGGATTTCGTCCCGGCTCAATGGTTCGTCGACCTCTTCAGGAGTGGGGCCATGCATATCGGCTAGCGGACGCAGCTTTTCTATATCGAAGCCATACAACTTCGCCGCATTCTCCCCTAATAGCAGCCGTCGAGTTGACTCGGGAATATCTGAGAACGTGAGCCGAAGTGATTCCAGGTTGTACGGGAAGGTCCCCTCATAATGTGGATAATCGTTTCCCCACAAAACCCGATCTGCGCCAATTCGGTCGATACCTTCAAGTTCGGATTTTCCAGGGAAGCTCGCTCCGTACCAGCAGCTTCGAGCAGCAGACTCGCTCGGTAGGTCATTAAGCACCCACCCATCTTCATATTTCATTTCACCGATCGCTCCATGCTTCATCCCCATGTGGAGTCGATCAAGCTGATCTAGCAGCGGCCCAACCCAAGCACAACCAGATTCGGTCATGATGTATCGAAGCCGTGGAAACCTCTCAAATACACCACTCATGAGGAGATGCCGAAACCCCGACTGTGAATAAAAGATGACTTCGGTGATCCATATAGCTTCCCCGACAATGGTTTCTTGGTATGTGGGTGAACCTTGCCCTGAATGCTGATTGATCACCAGATCGTGGTCTTGAATGGCAGCAAACACCCGGTCCCAGACAGGATCGTAGATGGGCGGTACCCATTTACAATCAGGCGGGACAGTCGGAAGCAGGACACCGCCTCGAAGCCCAGATTCAGCAATAAATTGGATGTCTTTAACGGCTTCATCGAGGTCATTGGGCAAAATCAAACCGACGCCTGCTCGTCGGTCGGGATCTTCTCCACAAAAGTCGACGAGCCAGCGGTTGTGAGCCCTTATGCCTGCGAGATAAAGCTCGTATTCTTCGGCGGATGGCGGATGTGCTGTGACGACACTCTTGTTGTAGAAGGGCGGGACGGTGTTCGGGAATACAACTTCACCCACCACTCCCTGAGAGTTTTGGTCGGCGGTCCGTATATCTAGATCCCAGTTTCTAAGCTTCTTCTCGCCGTAGTGCTCTTCGGAGGGGTTTACATACCCGCCCCTCCACTCATCGAATTGGTCTCGATATTTGGGCTCTAAGTAGTCGCGGTATTGAGAATGACTTCCACCCGCATGGGTATCGGCTGTGATGAGAACGTACGGGTCGTTGCTCATTTTGAAATATTCGGTCGAGATGCCACGGTTATGAGTCTTACAGAAGTGAACGGCCCTCGGTACAGTCCCTTCGCTAATTCAGATCATGGGTGATATTCACCGAGTCGCCTCCCCAAAAACAGTGAGGTACTCGCCGACGAAGGGCCTGAGGAACACCAATGGGCTGACGGTGGCGAATTTCGAGTCACGAACTTAAGCCATAGGGCATTTTCTCGTAGTGCTGTGGCAAGTTGGAGTACGCGCCGGATTCAAGTCTCTTCGTCTTTGATGACCACTGAGTTCTGGTCTGACAGTGGTTCCTTGGGCAGGCTCAGGATTCGTTCGGCGAGATGGTTCCGTTGAATTTCGTCGGTCCCGCCGGCTATGGAGATTGCTGGCGAGCTTAAGAAAAAGTGATGAAACTGCCCCGATGCGCCATGTTCGTCTGAGAGCATCCCGTGCGGCCCCTGGGTTTCCAAACCCAGGTCCCTTTGTTCGCGGGTGATTGTCGAGACAGTGAGCTTCGACATCGGCCCTTCGAATCCAGGCAGCGGGTTTCCTTGACGCCGAGAGGCACGTACCCGCTGGTTCGTGTAACCCATGACCCGTCGCCAGGTATGTAGCCGGGCGCGCCGAGCGCGAGTCAATTCGGTGATGCCATGGCCGTGTTTGTCAATTAGATCTGCAATGAGTTGTCCCGCTCCTCGCCCTTGAGCGGCAGCTGATCGGCGGCCTTGTTCTCGTTCTTGGAGTTGGGCGCACGTTTGGTTTAGATCAACCTTTCCGAATGGTCCGCCTTCATGGGCATCTGGGTTGTAGGAGTTTTTCTCCAAGGCAAGAAATGTGCGAGTAACTGTCCAACCGTCTTCAGGGATTCCGATGACATCGCCGACCGGTATTCGTGCTTCGTCAAAGAAGACCTGATTGAAGCTGGCTGCACCGGTCATGGTTCGCAAGGGTCGGATGTCGATACCGGGCTGGTCTCTGGCTATCAGGAAAAACGTTAGTCCGCGATGTTTCGGGGCTTTCGGGTCGGTGCGGGCAAGAAGCATTCCGTAGTCCACTTCGTTCGCCTTCGAGGTCCAGATCTTTGATCCGTTGATCACCCACTCATCCCCGTCGAGGGTCGCCGTGGTGGTGACACCGGCCAAATCTGAACCTGCTTCTGGCTCGCTGAGCATTTGGCAAAACGTTTCGCCCTTCCACGCCATAGCGGGGAGGAACCTACGCATTTGGTCGTCAGTGCCGTGCCGAAACAACATCGGGGCGAGCAAACTCGGCCCAATCCCCGAAGGGGGCGCGAGGGCGCCTAGCTTTTTTCGTTCTTCGCGCACTGCCCTGACATCTACTCGATCCATTCCTCGTCCGAACCACTCGGTGGGCCAGCCGGGATACCCCCAGCCTGAATTCGCGAGAAGTGCGAACCAGTCCCCCACCGTCCGGTCAGGGTCCCACGTCTTTTGGTACCAACGTTTGGCTTCGCTGCGCGTGCCTGCTGCCACGAGTACGAACGCTAGCGTCCGCGACAGTCACTCGACTGCAAGAAGTAAGCGATGGTCTGGGTAAAGGCCACCGAGACATTCAAATGAGGTCGTCCCCTGAGAGGTGCTTGGGTGTGCTGGACTAGTAACTGGTTCTAGCAACCACGGAGAAATACGGGCGCAATGCGCGCCCCATTTCTTGTGGGCAATCGGAAAGGTGCGGCGTCATGTTGATTCAGGATCTACGAGTCTTAGACCTCACCGACCATCGAGGCGAACTGGGACCTTGGCTCCTCGCGCGACTAGGAGCCGAAGTCATAAAGGTCGAGCCACCGGGAGGTTCACCGGCACGGCAGGAGCCGCCGTTAACAACTGGAGTTCCAGACGGCCTCGAAAGCCTCCAATTCGCTGCCTATAACGACAACAAGAAGTCAGTGGAGCTTGATCTCAACTCAGACGCGGGCCGCGAGGCGTTACTGCGCTTGGCAGCAGGATCCGAGATCATCTTCGACAGCGGCCCACCCGGCTACCTAGCGTCGGCTGGAATATCTGAAGCGGACCTCACCTCGGCTAACCCGGAACTTGTGTATGTCTTGGTTACCGCATTCGGGGCCGATGGGCCGCGTTCTAACGATCCGGCATCAGAACTTTCCATTGCAGCGCTTGGCGGTCCAATGAGCCTGCAAGGAGTCCGCGAAAGAAGCCCTCTCAAGGTGTCGGTTCCTCAGGCCTGGCGGCACGCCGGAGCCGAGGCAGCCCTCGCGAGCCTCGTCGGTTATACACGAATGCAAACGACGGGCGAACCGCAGTGGATTGACGTGTCAGCTCAGGCGGCTATGACGTGGACCTTGCTTAACTCAATGGAGGCATACGAAGTTCAGGGTTACGACTTCGAAAGGGCGGGTGCAAAAGTATCGTTAGCTGTCACGATCGATCTCCGACGCTCAACACGCGATGGATACGTCATCAACGCTCCCATAGGAGCTACCTACGGTCCGTTGATTCCGTGGCTGATTGCTGAAGGCATCGTCGATGAATCCTGGGGAGACGAAGACTGGTCTACCTATGATCACCGCGCCCTATCAGGTCAGCGCACCGCTATGAGTTACGACGACATGCTCGTCGCTCTCGACGAACTCTGTTCGCGCTACACGCGACAAGAACTGCTAATGCGCGGCATCGAAATTGGGGCGACGTTCGCTCCGGTCAACTCGATACAAGACCTACTCAACGTCGACCACCTCGAAATTCGCGACTTTTGGCGACCCTTTAAGTTTCCCGCAGCAAATGAACCGGTGCGTCGCGCCGGTGGTCCCCTTACCGTTGACGGAGAACGATGCGATCAGCCATCGAACGTGCCGGCCTCCGACTCAAGCGGAACAGAACTGCGCTCAGAACGCCCACGGGTGCGGCGTACTCGCAACATCACTCAACAAGACAGCGATCTCCCCTTCTCCGGGCTAAAGATCGCCGACTTCAGTTGGATCGGAGTGGGTCCCATCACCGCGAAGTGCTTTGCTGACCATGGAGCCACAGTGGTGAGAGTCGAGACCGAGAACCGTCTCGACACCCTCCGCGCGCAACAACCATTCAAGGACGCTGAGTTTGGAATCAATCGCTCCAACTTTTACGGCAGCTTCAACACATCCAAATTATCGATGGCGCTAGACCTAACTTCTGATGCCGGTCTCGGGGTCGCTAGACGACTCGCTGGTTGGGCCGATGTGGTGATCGATAGTTTCCGGCCGGGAACCATGGACCGGCTCGGTCTCGGGTATGAGCAAATACGAGGCGACAACCCTTCGGTTGTTACCGTCACCACGTCATTGCTTGGCGGAGGTGGCCCCATGTCATCGCTCGCTGGTTATGGGTTTCATGCCTCAGCTATCGCAGGTTTCACAGAGTTAGTTGGATGGCCTGACCTTGGCCCAGATGGTCCCTGGATGGCGTACACCGACGCCATCGCTCCTCGATTCATCACCACGGCGGTAATGGCTGCTCTCGACCATCGGGAACGAACAGGTCAGGGATGCCACATTGAGGCTGCCCAGTTGGAAGTCGGGCTTCAGTTGTTGGCGCCCGAACTCCTCGACTACCAGATCAACGGTTACTTAGCGACAAGACTTGGCAATCGAGACCTGCACATGGCACCACAAGGCGCATACCCCTGCTCAGGCGAAGATGAGTGGTGTGCGTTGACCGTTGTCGATGACGACTGTTGGATCGCGTTACAGCGCGCACTCGATTATCCCGAATGGGCTGCTGGCTCTGAACTCAGCACCTTGGAGGGTCGACAAACTCACCACGACATCATCGATGATCGGCTTTCAGAGTGGACGCGTACCCGCACAGCGCAAGAGGTTGAACACGTCTTGTTACACGCGGGAATTCCTGCGGGCAAAGTTCAGCGAAGTCGAGACCTCGCCTCGGATCCCCAATACCTCCACCGTGACTTCTACAAACATCTCGAACACAGCGAGGTTGGGGTGGTGCCTTACGCGGGACATCAATACAAGATTCGGGGCTACGACCACGGTCCTCGAGCGGCAGCGCCGGCCCTGGGGGAACACACCTACGAAGTCCTATCGGAGCTACTGGGAATGACCGCCGATGAGATAGCGCACGTCGCGGGAGAGGGTGCGCTCTCGTGAACAGGTCTGCCAACGGCGGATCTGAGTGCCGACGTCGCTGAGAAGTAGCTAACTAGCTTCCCTAGCTTTCTAGGCGCTGAATGCAACTTTCAGGTCACATAGGCTTCGAGCTCGTTGCGGTATGCCTCTAACTCATTGGGTTCTCGCCCGTACTTTTTGAGTTCTATTTGGTTGCCGTCGAGGTCACGGATGTACACGGCGACCCCCCACCCTTTGGCTCCCCATACGTTGTTCAACACGCGCAGCACTTCGACATCGTCGCAGTCCAATACAGGTGCCCATGGGCCTTCCCATTCCAACGCAATGTGATCAACATTTTCACCGGAACGCTCGGTTTCTAAAAGGTCTACGACGATGCGTTGAGTAATACGCAGTGACAGAAACGGAGCTTCCCCCGACTTCCACTCTTCATACCGTTCGGGTTGTAGACCAAGCCGATCCCGATACCAGCACATAGCTCGTTCAGCGTCGCGAACGTTGAGCACTACGTGGTCTAACCCCAGAACCGTCATGTGTCTTGTTTACTTCATGTCAAGGCCCGCTATTCCCAGGCCCGTAATGTCAGCGTGATGCCGTCGATGGGGTTGTGCAGTGTCGGTTGACAGAGTTTCGTGTTGAGTTGGTGTGCTTCAACTCGGGCTAAAGGGCGAGTGGCCCGCCACCGTGTCAGACTGGCCGCATGGCTGCATATTTCGTTGCTCAATACGTTGTTAATAACTTGGAGTTATACCGCGAGTACCAAAAGGGTGCCGGGGCGACCATTCAGGCTGCTGGGGCAGAATTGGTCGTTTTCGATGCCGCTGCGGAAACCATTGAGGGAAGTCCGCCTGGCCCTCAGACCATCGTGCTGAAGTTTGAAGACACCGCTGCGGCCAAAGCCTGGTATGGGTCGGAGGAATATCAGGCGGTTGTGGGAAAAAGACTCGAAGCCACTGCAGGTTTTGCTGTGATTTCCCAGTCAATGAACGCTGGTTAAAGCTCGATGCCGCGCAATGCAGTTTCAAATTGAGTACAAGGGTTTGACCACGACGCGATGCTGAAGGTTGTTTCACTGGTACCGCTGGGCAACGCTGCCCAGGGGGAGATCGAAAACGTCGATTCTGCGATTGAGCTCCATATAGCCGCGGGTTGGTTCGATGATGAGCTCCGAGACACGTGGGGTGACCAGACTGCCGACTCTTATCTCGGCACACGACGCGACATTCCTCCCCGGGCGGAGCGAGACGAACTGCTCGCCGCCGCGGACGTGATCCTGGGTGGATTCCCCGTTCCCGTCGACCTTGTGGCCCGGGCGCCTCGTCTTCGCTGGTTCCACCAGACGCCCGCCGGTGCGAGTAACCTCCACCGCTGCGATCTGTGGGGCAGCGATGTGGTTGTCACGACCTCTCGCGGACTTGGGAACACCCTGGCGATCGCCGAGTACGTGGTGGCGTCCTTTCTCCACTTCGCGAGAGGACTCCATCAGGCCCCCATCGATCGGGAAGACGCCACGTTCGACCGGATGTCGTATCGTCCCACTCTGCTGGCAGGAAAGACGGTCTGTGTCGTGGGTACGGGTGGGATCGGTCAGGACGTCGGGCGTCTTTGCGCTGCTCTCGGGATGCGGGTTGTAGGGACCAGACGTTCGCGGACTGGTGAACTTCCGGCGGGGTTCGATCAGGTCGGCGGACCCGACGAGTTACACACTCTGCTCTCTGAGTCCCAGTTCGTGGCTGTCTGTTGTCAGTGGACCCCCGACACTGAAGGTCTCATTGGTGTTGAGGCCTTGGCAGCCATGCCCGAGAACGCTGTGTTAGTCAATGTCGCCCGAGGTGAGATCATCGATGAGGATGCGCTCGCTGCATCGCTTCACCGGCTGAGGGGCGTAGCTCTAGACGTGTACGTCGGCGAGTTTGAAGGTCCACCGCCCGATGTTCTCTGGGGTCATCCCAAAGTGTTGATCACCCCCCACGTCTCGGCAGGTGCCGATTTTCGGTCGCGCCGCCCCATCGAGCTTTTCTGCAACAACCTCCGTGCCCTCATCGCGGGAGACGACCTGGTGAACACCATCGATTGGGCCAAGGGCTACTGACCTAGGATTTTAGTTGTAGGTGCTACCGAGTACTTCCTTTAGCGCTACAGCAAGCCTGACCAGGTGACGACAGCGAGGCGGTGAGTTCAAACTCAGAAATCTGCTTCAAGAATTTCTCAATCGCCACCAGTCAGTCGGCGATAGTTCTCCAACGCCACCTCGACCATAGGCCGCCGCTTTTCGTCGGTGGCTTCGATGTAGCTTCCCGGATCTTTCTCACCCATACGAGCGAGCACGTACATCGAATGTGCGGCCTGAGTGTGCGCGGTGAAACCCTGTGTTTCCTCCGCGTGATTCACCGCCATCTTCATCATCCGCAGCTGGAATGGGTCGTGCTCGGCCACCCTTCGAGCCCAATCCGTGGTGTGATCAAGAAGATCTGTCACGGGGATCACCTGGTTTACCAAACCAAGTTCGCAGGCCTCCTCGGCGTCAATGAAACGACTCTCGAACAACAGTTCCTTCACTTTTCTTGGGTGAAGATCCCATGGCATGCAAAAATATTGGAAGTGGCTTCCTAGAAACATGGCGTCTCTCGCCGCGAAAATAACGTCCATTGCGGATGCGATCATCCAACCTCCAAAGATGCAGTAGCCCTGCACAGCGGCCACAGTTGGTTTCGGTATTTCCCGCCATCGTTTGGTGTTGGCATAGAACTGTTCCCAGGTTCGGTCGTACCACCCCCTGACGCCCGGATCCCAGGGTCGGTCTTCGCGATCGGCTAGCTCATCGGGCGTTCCTAAGTCGTGACCCGCAGAGAAGTGGTCGCCGGCGCCTAACAAACAGATGACGTTGACGTCAGGGTCTTGTGCCGCGCTCATAAACGCTTCGTCGAGTTCCTCAAGTAGGAGCCGACTCTGTGCGTTCCGGTACTCGGGTCGGTCGACAGTGATGCGCGCTACTCGGTCAGCTACCTGGTAGCGGATGTATCGCCCGGACTCGCCTCGCTGTGTTTCAGTCATGACACCGTAGTAGCACGCTGCTAGCTACTCCTCAGCCAATTGCTGCCTCAGCGAACGCACGGATCTCGCGTAGCGGGTCCGGTCCGGCCGGGTTGTAAATGATCTCAGTGGTTCCTGACTCAGCAGCCTCAGAGATGCGCTCACGGATGTACCCAATGTCACCTACCCATGATCGACTCCATTCAAAGTCGTCTCGTGTGGCATCAACCAAAATTCTGTCTCGATCGTTCAGGTGGGTGGCGTGACCCTCATGCACGGCTAAATGCAACGCGTCGGCGGGTCGTTCAATTTCTAGTTGTTCAAGGTAAGCCGGCCCGCCTGGCACCGTTCGTAGGCGTTCTGGTGAAGCTTCCCAAGATGAGTGGTGAGACATCACCCACCACGGTCCTGCGGCATCAATGGCTCGGTCCGAGTTCGAATCTTCACCAGACTCTAGGACTGTGCCATGCACCATCTGCACGAAGGTGTTCCATGATCCATCACCTGGACCGAGGGTCATCACTCCGTCAGCGATGTCGCGAGTGATTCCCTGACCTTTTGGTCCCAGTGCCGACAAAATGATTGGAACCTCAACGGGCCGAGCCACCGCCATATCGGGGTGGTGGATCATCTGACAGGGCATGCCATCAATTTCTACAACCTCGCCTGCAAGTAGCGACTTGAGCTGTTGTACGTAGCGAGACATTTGAGCCCACGGAACCGCGTTTTGTCCGAGCACGCGTCGCGCAGTGAACCCGGTGCCTAGGCCAATGGTGAGTCGCCCTGGCCACATACGTTCCATCGTCAGAATTGCCGACGCGGTAGTCATGACGTGTCGGAGGTTCGGCACGAGCACCGCAGTACCGAGCCCTATCCGATCGGTACGTTGAGCAACCAGGCCCATAGTCAACCAAACGTCTTCCCAGATTGCGGCTGAGTCGTACAGCCACAAACGCTCATAACCACATCTGTCGGCGAGGTCTGCAGCGTCAAGAGCCAGAGGTCCCGGCGGAAACCCCAATGAAATTAAAGGATCGCTCATTTCGCCCCTCTCAACTTCCCCCGAAGATCGAATCGTACATTTTTCTACCGGAAACCGCCCAACTGTCGTTCCCTAAAAGGCGTGTGTGTCGGGTTCTGCGACGTCTGGTACCCCAGAGATGGCCTCACAGCGCCGATTGATGACAGCTGTGCGCTCTAACCTTCTGGTGGTGGCGCAAGGGGCAGATCTGCACGTCCGGCCGCGTAGCCACCGTCAACCAAGATTGTTGACCCTGTAATGAAATCTGCCTGTGTGGAGGCCATGAAAAGCACGGCACCTGTGACGTCTTCTACGTGCCCGACTCGTCCCATTGGTACGTCCTTGACGTAGATATCAACGAACGCCTGCGCAGGTCCGCGGCCACCGCGTTGAGCCAGATCCATCAGGCCTGGAGCCACTCCGTTGACATTGATCCCGTGCGGTCCGAGTTCTAGTGACATGCTTCTGGTTAGCATTTCGAGGGCCGCTTTTGAAGACGAATAGTGGGCTGAGCCTGCTCGGGTCCAAAGATAGTTGCCGGACAAGATGTTGACGATCTTGCCGCCATGACCAGAGGCGATGGCCTGTTTGGCGAATGCCTGTGATGTCAGGAACGAGCCTTTTAGGTTGGTGTCAAAGACTCCGTCCCACTGGGTCTCAGATATTTCTAGAAATGCTGTGTTCTGCGTAATCCCCGCGTTATTCACGAGTATGTCGATGGATTTGAACCTCCGCTGTGTTGCGTCTATGAGGTCTTCGACCTCGGCTCTGTTTGAGATATCTGCGACCAGCGCTTCCACGTTCTCGAATCGATCTTTGAGGCTTTCAAGTGCAGTTTGTAGTTTCTGTGGCTTCGTGCCGTTCAGCATGACGCTTGCGCCCGATTCTAAGAACGCCTCGGCAGTTGCAAGGCCGAATCCACCGGAACTGCCGGTAATCAAGACCACCTTGTCAGCAAATTCTATAAGCATAAAAGTCATCCCTTTCAGCGAGCCTTGTCGCTTATTGTCCTGGGTTTTCGTTTCATCGGATTGAGCGCCAAGGAACAAGATATCGGCGTCCTCGCGCTGGTGATGCAGCAGATTCCGATCCCGAGCTTTGTGATCTACCTCTCGGGGTATTGCCCCAATGTGACTTGACCCACATATTCACGTAACTCTGCTGGACCGAATGGTTGCATGAAAGGGCCCGCTCGGACGTCCCGATAGAGACGGGCAAGCACGTGCGAATTGGTGTAGCCCGAGCCACCGAGCAGGTCCATGGCCTTGCTGACAACGCCGATAGCGCCCCGATTCACCGTCCATTTTGCTATTTGATAGTCGTTCATGAGGCCATGGGCGTCTTCCATGGATGCGGCAGAAGTCAGGTGACGTTCGCAGTATTCGTCCATTTGCACCCCAGCCGCTCCGAGCACTGCGCGACACTGAGCCAACTCGAGTGCCATCTCGCCGACCAGGTTTTGAATGCCTGACTGCTCAGCAGCAAGCTGACCAACACGTGACCTCGTCAGCAGTTTCGCCAACGCGATGTCGTGAGCCGCTTCAGCGATACCTAAAAAGGCGCCAACCAGAACGATGTTCGCAATCGCTCGGAACTCCAAATATTTCAGGCTCCATTTTCCCCACGGACCTATCCTGTTGAGGGCTGACTCGGGTACCCATGCGTCCTTGAAGACCACTGACTGGCTTCCCGAGCCGCGCATACCCAACGCATCCCAGTCGTTTTGGGGTAGCAAGCCGGGCGTATCCATCGGGAGGACGATGTTCGCCATGTCGTCGCCATCATCGTCGCGTAGCCGCGCGACCGTTGAGACGTGAGTCGCGATTGGGGACATGGTGACGAAGATTTTCTGTCCGTTGATGCGCCAGCCGTCGCGGTCACCGTGACGGTGACGCACCACCTCAGTGACAGGGTGCAAGTTGTCGGTCCCAATCTCGGTAGCTGTGGCGCAAACAAGCATCTCGCCCGAGGCCATCTTTCTGAGTGGTTCCGCGAGATCCCTGGTGAGCTCATGATCGGGACCTAGGTCCGTGTTGGCTAGGGAATATATCTGCGCCATTCGGCGAGCTATCGCATGGTGCATGGTGATAGCTATGGCGGTCGATGCGTCTCCCCGCGCAAGAGTGGCGATGACGAGGGTCCAGTCGTGGATCGACTCCAAACCAAAGCCTCCGAGCTCCTGTGGGACGAACGCGGATGAGATACCACTGGTAAACAAATCATCAAAATTTTCGCGACACATCTCGTTTTCAGCATCGGCCGCCTCAGCGCGCTCAGCGAAGGTCGTCACCAGCGATTCCGCGGCGGTAACAACAGTCGCGCCGGGGCCGGTTCGGGGCGTCAATTCAAAGGTCATGGAGCAACCACTCCGCGGCCGAAATCGTCACCCAAATACTGCGTCAACGTCGTAACGATGTGGGCTTCGATCTCGCGACGTTTCAAGATGCCCATTTCATTCGGAATGTGGCGGGGAAGGTTGGTCTCGTCGCCCATGGATCCAGTTTGGCATCCCTGCTCTAACTCAACCACCGCTATGTGAGCGACATTGAGGCCGCCAGCTAAACGTCAACCGAATCGAGATGGCAGTAACCGAGTTAGCGTGTCATATGGCAACGTCACGACGCACCGATGATTATCAGTCCTTTCAGTACCTAAAAGAAGGTCCTGACTACCAGCACTACGACTTAGCGTCCGAGCTGGATCGTGTTCCCCCAACAGAAGTACCACTGACAGATGCTGAGGAAGAGCGCGTCGATCGACTTACACGTGAGTTCGTTATGGTCTCGATGCACGATCACCCCAATCGTTTCCCTGATGACATCGGTGAGACGCCGCGCTATGTCAAAGATGGACATATCTCCACCGCATATGAAGGTCTGGCGCACTCAAGTTGGCATTGCGTGTTCGACAACCTTCTTGATGGGATCTGCACAATCGAATCATCAAGTGGCTGGAAATGGACTGAAGTGTTGCACGACATAGGTATGAGACTGTGCGACATTGCCCATCAAGACTTTGTGGTACCCGCGACGTCGGTCTCGGACATCCTTGAGTGCCGTGACCGTGGGACCGTCGCCTGGGTCGCCACGCTCGAAGGGGCGGCACCGATCGAAAATGAACTTGACCGACTCGACATCCTCTACGGCTTCGGAGTTCGTTCAATTGGGGTGACCTACAACGAGGCCAACCATCTTGGTTGCGGGCTGCGCGAAAATAACGACTCTGGGTTAACGAATTTTGGGCGCAGAGCGATACGACGCATGAACCAATTAGGGATGCTTATCGATTGTTCGCATTGTGGCGACCAAACCACACTTGACGCGATAGCAGCTAGCGAAAAGCCCATTGTGTTGAGTCACATCGGAGCGCGGGCGCTGTGGAACACCAATCGAATGGCTCCCGATGACGTGCTCCGAGCGTGCGCTGAAAGGGGCGGGGTAATCGGTATTGAGGCAGCACCTCACACCACTCTTACCGAGAGTCATCCCACCCACGACATTGAGTCAGTGATGGAACACTTCGAATACATTGTCGATCTCGTCGGTGTCGACCACGTCGGATTCGGCGCAGACACAACATATGGCGACCATGTCGGGATTCATCAGATCTATGCCGCTGCCTTCACATTCGATGAGCTGGACTCGACACAAGAAACTCAAACCCCACCAGACTTCGAACATGTTGACTACGTGAAGGGCCTGGAGAACCCCACCGAATCGTCACACAACATTGTGCGCTGGTTAGTCAAACATGGGTATAGCGACGACAAGATAGAGAAAGTGATGGGTGCCAACGCCCTGCGCGTACTCAATGAAGTATGGGCCTAGGTCCCCAGCTCAACTGATTGGTTGGCGAATCGGGCCAGGTTCATCTCACATGACGTCACACCGAACCAGCCATCACAAAGCGGTTGGGAATCATTCCGGTCGTTGGGTTGTTCATCGCCTTAATCATTGCCAGCGGGTAACAAACCCGCCCCTCAACCGGGGTATTGATTCAAAAACTTGGACACACCATGTGTGTACTACCCAACCGCAGAATGCGTTGTGAATTAGCGATTCGGGTTCATGGAAAGGTCAGCCCCGAGGCTGTCGGTGTATTCCTCCATGTGGACAATCACCCCGTCGTTACAGGTGTATATCCAGCAGTATTGGTTGTCGTAAGGGCGACCGGTGGCCCGAGCTGTCGCCGTGATTCGTTGCTGCACTACCGCTTTATTGCCTTCGACAATCATGTGTCTGACATCAAGAGCGAATGGTTTAGAAATATCAAAGGCGTTTTTTACTGTGTCGCCGCCTAGTTCGAGCAGAACTTGTTCACCTGAAACCCTGCCCTCACTGTCGGTTTGAACAGCGAAACCCTCGCCGTTCGCCACGCTCCGGGGAAGCTGCCAAACAATGTCTTCAGCCAAACATTCCTTGATGGTTGAGATATCCGCGCTGGTGAGGGCTTCGTAATAGCGTTCGATAAGCGTTCGTGTGTCTTCGGTTTTCATGGTTGTTACTTCATCCTATGGATCGATCAATACGCCTGATCTTAAGAATACCGTTGAGGTCAAGACGCTTCTTTACCGCTCGCAGAGATCGGGCACCTTGGCCTCGTTCAGGCATCGACTGTTCGAACGCGACAATACTGATCTCTAGTCGGAAGTGGAGATTGACCAATGCATGTCGGAATGGCGCTCGTGTTTCAGAACCCGGATGATCTACGTGACGACCGCGAGGTCTATGACGCAGAGTTAGCGTTGGGATTGAAAGCCGAATCTCTGGGATTCCAAAGTCTTTGGACCGTTGATCACCACTTCTCGGGTTATTCAATGAGCCCCGATCCACTCCAAATTCTCACTTGGTTTGCCGGACAAACTCAAGACCTACTGCTCGGTACAGCCGTGATCGTGCTGCCGTGGCATGACCCTCTTCACATAGCCGAGCAGGTGACGCTGTTAGACAACATGTCAGGGGGCAGGCTGCTACTCGGAATCGGACGCGGTCTCGCTCGCGTTGAATATGAAGGGTTCCGAGTTGACCGGAGCACCTCCCGCGAACGATTTATCGAATATGCGGAAGCTTTGTTGACCGGACTCGAGGAAGGTGGCTTGCACTACGAAGGCGAATTTCTCAACCAACCACATCGAGATCTACGGCCCGCTCCCCAACGATCATTCGTAGGTCGAACGTGGGCTGCTGCGGTCTCACCCGAATCGGCCCCAATCATGGCTCGCCTCGGAGCAGGACTATTAGTGATCCCCCAAAAACCTTGGGACGTGGTCGCGGCCGACGTCGCGGCGTATGAAAAAACTTGGGCCATTGAACATCCCGACAAGCCGCCTCCACCGCCACTGTCGGGAGGCTTCGTTTTCGTTGACGAAAGCGCTGACCGGGCCGCCCAGTTGGCTCACCAGTACATCGGAAGTTACTACCACTCGATTCTCGAACACTACGAACTTGCGACACGCTCAAACTTTGATGTGAAGGGCTACGAGTTTTATTCAAACGTCGCAGATCACGTCGAAAATCGCGGCTTAGACGGAGCCGCAGACGACTTCGTGAGCTTGATGCCATGGGGTACACCGGACCAAGTGATTGAAAAGGTCGCCGCCATTGAAGCCAACATTGGAATCGCCGGGTTTTTCCCCTTTTTCTCCTACGGAGGCATGCCTTATGAGGAAGTCTCTCGCAACGTCGATTTGTTTGTCGACGCTGTGATGCCAGAACTAAAGAGTTGGGATGTGGCCCCTATGTTCAATCCCATGGAATGAGGCCTCTGACCCGAGGTTCTATGTGCAGGCGCTACAGGACACGGGAGTCCTTACAAGATAACTAGTTCAGATTTTCGCGGGGAAAACCACGAAAGGGATCCGATATCTAATGGTGAAGATCAGCGCAGCCCTCTACATCCAAAAGAGCTCCGACAATGAGACATCGAACTCGGATGACTAACGGCACGAGCTAAACGTCATCAGCTACACGATCACCTCGAGTCAAATTCGTCGGACACCAAAGTTCGTTGACGATGACGGCGAAGAGGAATTCGCCTGAATAGGATCCAGAGATGGGAACCGACGCGCAGCGCATCAGCACCGAACCTGACCGATTCGCCACAGTTCACATCTCCCAAGGTTTCCGGGTTGGTGATCTCGTCTTCGTATCGGGACAGGCCGCGGTGAATGAACAGGGTGAAGTTGTCGGCGTTGGCGACTTCGGCGCTCAGGCCCGCCAGGCAATCCGCAATCTCGACCGCGTCCTCACCGCAGCGGGATCAAGTCTCGATCAGGTAATCAAGGTCACCATCTTCGTCACCGATATGTCCCATTTTTCTGAGGTGGTCAAATTACGCAAAGAGGTGTTCAGCCAGCCGTATCCCGCTGACACGATCTGTGAGGTGCGGGCCCTGGCGTACCCCGAGTTGATGTTCGAAATCGAAGCGGTCGCACTCGCCGATGGCATCACTATCGACGTCGCCCACAGCTAGTCAGGCAGAGTCGACGCAACGACAAAAACCGACCCCTAAAGGCCGGCCGTTGTCAGTAGGTGAGCGGTTATTGGCCTGGAGTTCGGTGAACCGGAGCGGTTTGGGAGTCGGCTGTGGCTGCGGTAACAACAACGTCGGCTGTCACCCATCCATATGCCCCACTTGCCATGATCTGAAGTTTTTGGGCGATGAGGTCGACGTCGGAGCCGTCTGCGATCACCATCCAATCCCAGTCTGCATTCGTTGAGAAGTACAGGCCAATGAACTCTCCACCCATGGCTTGCACTTGGGCCCGAATGGTGTCTTCTCGTGATTGGAAACCCTCTTCGGCAACTCCCTGCCAGCCTTGCTGGGTGTAGGTGCCTTTCATCATTACGAGTGACATGTCATCCCCCTTGGTCGTCGACATGTAGAGCAATACTGTTACACAACGACACCCAGCTAGCACACGACAAAAGACCGCCCCGAAGGGCGGCCGTTGTCAGTGATCTAAGTTTATTTTTTCGCTTTGATTGTTGCCCACGCCGCTACTCCTGCGCAGGCGATCACCGTGAGGTACGAACCCGCTACGAGAGCGATAACCCCCAGTACAGTGGCGGCAATTCTGATCACTTTAAGGTTTCCCAATGTTGCTCCTCTTCGAGAGGTCAGGCTAATGCGCTGCCAGCCCTGAGCGGCGATCTGTTGTTCTCAGGTGGTGGACAGTTCCGCGCCCGCTGCCGCAACGACCAAACGATCACCCACGCTCGCTCTGAGCTGGACGAGCGTCAGCCCGCCCTCGACCGCAGTCACCTCTGCCTCGCACACCACCGTCTCATGGGAGTAGGTGGGGGCGGTGTTGCGAAAGAACAGGCGGCTGATCCACTGGCCCTTCTCGAGGCAGCGCGTCAGCTGTTCCCCGAACAACGCTCCGAACATTTGGCCGTCGACGACTGGACGATCCATACCAGCGCGGGACGCGAAACCGGGGTCGTAGTGCAGGCGGTGCGAGTCCCAGGTTGCGCCCCCATATGCAACCATGTCGGTGAGCGTAATGGTGCGTACCAGGTCAGGGAGCCGCTCGCCGACCTTCATGGCGAAGACTCCGTCGGGCGGTAGATCAGGGTTTCGGTGTTCGAGGCAATCTGTCCGCCGTCGGCCGCCGAGTACACAGCCTCAGCAACAACGATGAGCAGAGGCACACCGTCGGCATCGTGGCGTTCACGTATTTGGGTGATTTGCCATCTGGTGGTGATGACGTCGTCGGGCCGTGCCGGTCGACTGATTCGGTAGTCGTTGCCACCCCGGATCATGGTGCATGGGACCGGTAAGGGCAGCCCCCAGTCATGGCCGAGATACCCCGACATATCTCGCTCCGACAGCCCGGTCAGTTGGCACGTTTCAAATATCAGCGTCGGTGGAGCGGCACTGATCCACCGATCGGGGTCTGAGCCGATAGCCAAGGCGAACGCCCGAATCGACGCGCTACTGAGTTCCTCCGGCGCGGTATAGACGGCGGTCGCTCCGACCCGAGCCCGGACCTCGTCGGTCAGCAGCGTGACGGGTTCCATCATCGGTTCAACACGGCCACGGCCTCGACCTCGATGAGCCAGTCGCTGCTGAGTAAGGCGTTGATCGCCACACCCGTTGATGCGGGAAACGGCCGACCGAGCACGTTCTCGCGAACAGTGTTGACATCGCGGTAGTTAGCCAGCGCTTCCGGTGTCACGTACTCAATCGTCTTCACGAGATCATCGATGCCTCCGCCAGCCGCTTCGAGCACCTGACGGATCTGGTCATAGACGAACTCTGCCTGCGCACCGACGTCACCCTGACCAATGGTTCCGCCAGTGGTGGGGTCCCACGCCGTGGTTCCCGAGATGTAGACAACTGAGTCAGCGACCGTGGCCGGACTGAACGTCAACGACGCGTAGGCATCCTCGGCGTGCCGGACAATCTCCTTGGGAGCAGTTGACGCCCAAACGTCGAGCGCGACCAACACGTCAGGGTGTGGGAGTCGCGAGGTGAGCACCCCCGTCGAAGCTGGAAACGCTGGGCCCAGCAATCGGCGTCGTGCCTCAGCCGTCGCCCGGTAGTCACGGCGGGTTGCGGGTGTCGTTTGCTGGACGGTGCGAACGACGTGTTCTAACCCAAGACCAAACTCAGCCAGTTGACGCCCCGCCTCTTCAAGCACCCACTCGCACTGGCCGACGAGGTCACCCGAGGCCACCACAGACCCATCGGAGGCGATTGGTAACAACTGCGGCAGACGCACCTGATGGTGTGGCCCGCCCGCAACGACCTCCACTTCAAGCACGGCGTCTGGTCGCACCAGCCCATCAACAACCATCGTCGACACGGCACAAGACGCCCGCCGCTCCCCTGCGATTTCGTCTTGAGCGTCGAGTCCTTCCGCCGTCAGGTACTCAACCACCTCCGTGCATTCCCCCACACCACGACCCGCGGCGTCGAGCACAGCCTCGATCTTGTCCCAACAGATGCGTGCCTGTTCTGCAGCAGACCCTCCGCTGACCACGCGTCCACTCGTCGGATCGTGACGCGAGGCCGTCTGCCCCGCCAGCCACGTCGCTCCCCCAGCTTCGATACCGAGCGCGAAGGAATAACGCGACGGATCCAACCACGGAAAAACAACCCCTTCGACCGCCTTCACCATCGGTCCCCCTTGACAAGCTCGACCACCTTGACTCCTGAGTCTCGCGTAATCGGCCCAGTTGTTTTGAATAGAGCCTTAACCACGGTGTCCTCGAAGTACCCCTGGCGCAGCTTCAACCCAGCAACGCTCACATACCTGATCCGGTGGTGTGCCCGCACACCACCACATACATCTTCTGACTAACGGTGTCGGTTCATGTTTGGTTCAATGGCTTAGTCAGTGAGCGAGATAGCTTGTATTTCTGCACCCACGCAGCAAGCGTCTTTGGGGTGGATGATAGAAACGGATGAAGGGTCGACAAGTGGAGCAGGAAATTAAGTTCCAGGACGGCGAGTCCTACGAAAAATGGATGGGAATCTGGACTCAACTAGTTGGCGATCAGTTTCTAGATTGGCTTTCCCCTCAGACCGCAAAAACCTGGCTAGATATTGGCTGCGGTAACGGAGCGTTCACTGAGCAGATTTACCAACAGCAAGATCCCTCCGAAATTCAAGCTATTGATCCATCTTCGGAGCAAGTCGATTTTGCATCAAGGCGCATCGTCTCCCAGAAGGTGTCATTCCAGGTAGGGGATGCAATGGATTTACAATTTAAAGCTGATCACTTTGATTATGCGACTATGGCTCTCGTTCTATTCTTTGTGCCCGACCCTAAGGTCGGAGTTTCTGAAATGATCAGGGTTGTTAAGCCAGGTGGCGTCGTCTCAGCTTATGTTTGGGACATTTTTGGAGGCGGCTTGCCTATGGAGCCCATCAACGCTCAACTTCGCATCCTAGATATACCCCATCCGGTGGCACCATCTGCAGAGGTTTCAGGCCTTAACAGCCTTGAATCGGCATGGCGTGAAGCTGGGTTAAAGGAAGTAGAGGTAAAACAAATTTCCGTGGATCGAACCTTCGCAAACTTCGAAGAGTTTTGGGATCTAACTCACAACTCACCTTCCGTTGGACCTGTTTTATCCAAGCTTCCCGCCGATGTTGGCCACCAAGTGAAAAAAATGGCGCAAGATGCTCTGGGCGTAGACGACAGCCAAACAGTGACAATCAACGCCTTTGCGAACGCCGTTAAGGGAACTGTGTGAAGAGGCCACACCCAAGCTGAGCGGGAGCGTTCGAGAATCGTCGTGGCGCTACAGGACGCGCCCTCGACCTACTTGCTTGGGCGACGTGGCAATGGCTGAACTAGCTCGCCTCAGCAGCCTCTTGGTCGCGGCTCGCTTTCCAAGCGTTCCATTTCTCCATCTGAGTGCGAGCCATCGCCATCTCGTCGCGGAACACCTGATCCTCCCGCTCTTCAGCCGAGGTGAACTCCAACCGATAGCCGTTGGGATCGTGGAAGTAGATGGACTGCATCATCCCATGATCGATGGGGCCCTCCACCTCCACACCCTTGCCCTTGAGGCGCACCTTCCAGGCCTCAAGATCGGCATGATTCGCTACGCGCATCGCAAAGTGCAAATCCATACCCCACCGCTTCTTGAACAGCTCATCGGGATTGTCACCAGGATGATCCACCACCTCGAAGAACGCGATATGTGTGGGTCGATCAGGATCACCGCTCCCGATGTCGAAGAAGATGTGGAGATAATCGACAGGCTCGCCGGTCGTCGGGTGCCTGTCGATGTGTAAAGCAAGCGTCAACGGGAACCCCACGACGTCCTCGTAGAAGACACGGGTCTCCTCTGCGTCTCGGCATCGGTAAGCGGAGTGGTCCAGTCCAAAAACCGGCGGGTGGGTCGGATCAATCGGTTTGACCGTCATGTAGGGCCCCTTGGATGAGAGTCCTTAGCCTATTTGAAACCTCGTGTTTGAGTTCCCCGAGGGTAAACAAGCCTTGCCCCAACGGATGGCGGGTGACAAATCCGATAGTTTTTGTTGTGCGTCCACCGGTCAGGAGACAGGAATGAAGTTCGGATTTAGTGCACCATTTCGTGGTCCGCTCTCGAACCCGCGAGACATTCAGACCATCGCTGAGGCTGCGGAACGTTTCGGCTATGACACGATCACGGTCGCCGACCACATCGTGGTGCCTTCGACCATCGGCGCGAATTATCCCTACAGCGAAGATGGCGAATTCGCTTGGACTGCTGATGGGAGCACGGACTGTATGGAGCAGTTCTCCCTTCTGGCATGGCTTAGCGCTGTGACCAGCACCGTGAGGTTGTTGACGTCAGTGATCGTCGTTCCGCACCGCAACCCCCTCTTCATGGCGAAGTCGTTAGCGACGACCGATCAGTTGTCAGGAGGTCGTGTCACCGTCGGATGCGGCGCCGGGTGGATGCGCGAGGAGTTCGAAGCGCTGAACATCACTGACTTCGACGCCCGTGGCCGGGTCACCGACGAGTACATCCAAGTTATGAAGGAATTATGGACCAAGGACCGAGCCAGCTTCCACGGGGAGTTCATCGATTTCACCGATGCAGCTGCTGACCCAAAACCCGTCCAGCAACCTCACCCGCCTATTTGGATCGGAGGGGAAAGCATGCCAGCCATCCGCCGTACCGCCGCCCTTGGCGACACCTGGTACCCGTTCGGCTCCAATCCGAAGTTCCGGATGGACACGATCGACACATTCGCCGCTCGGCGCGACAAGTTATTCGCAGAAGCAGAACGCCTTGACCGCGACCCCACATCGATCGGGCTCGCGTACAACTGCGCGTTCCACAACGAGGAGGCTCAGACCCACATTGATGGCGGTCGACTGTTGTTCACGGGCTCCCCCGAAGAACGAGCTGAAGACATTGCTCAACTCGAGAGGGCTGGCGTATCCACCATGATCGTCAACGTAACGTCGAACAACCTCGCCCACATGCTGGAGCGAGTGGAGGGCTTCAGCAGCGACGTGATGGCGCTGCTGATCTGATTGGACTGATTCGTCACCTGAAGAAAATCGACGGACACCTGAAACCAAAACAGGGAGCCCATCCATTTCGGTAATCAGAAAACTCCTGGACGAGAATTACTGGTCGATACGAACCCTGTCATATTCACCCGACTGGATCAGTTCGATAGTGAGGCCCACGACAGCGACGCTGTCGCCCACACGAAGAAGGGCGTCGGGCCAACCTTGCCCGTAGGTGCGTTCTAATGACCGGTCCTCGGGTATTTGAACCCGAAGCGGTCCTTGATGCTGACCGACCGAGGTGTCCACCGTATAGACAAGAATGCCGGCATGGTCGCCCAGCCTGTGATCCACTCCAAGACCGCGTCGAGACTCTACGACCACGGCGGTATGGTCATTTATATGGATGATGGCAGCCCTATAGCCAGCCCCGGTGAGGACTAATGGTCTGAGTGTGAACTCAACCGAGGCGATCGATGCGGCCGTGCGACAGTAAATTGATTCGGGTTCGAGCCATCCGATGAGCCATCGATTCCATGCCGTCATAGATTTGGGCGCGCCATAAAAAGAAGACATCACTCCCCACTGCCCCATGGGCAAATCGGCCATCTCGTCTCCGGTAGTCGGAGAAACGTAAAGGTCGAGAGGACCTAGAGTGTGACCTATTTCGTGGGCCAACAGCCAAGCGTGATTTAGGCGTGTCGCTTTAGTACTCGGAGCAGCTCCCTGTGCCGGCGGGCGCGGTGTGCGGGCGACCTACGGCCGAGATCCCGATGGCAACGTGATCGAACTGCTTGAGCTTTCCGAAGACAGCATCTTTTCAATCTGATCGGCACGGCGACGACGAAGCGGTGGCCTACATCGGCAAAAGGGCGGTCTTTCGTTGCCTCTGAGGTGTGAAGGACCGGGTTACCTCAGGCCCCGATGGCCTTCAAGCCGGTGTTCTCGTCGACGAGTGCCGGGTCTGAGGCAGACGTTGTATGTGGCTCCCCACAGTTCTTGTTATCACCGCCCTGGCTGTCGTGAGTGACGGCGGTCCGCTGTGCTCCTGGTGGGCCGCTAGCTTCTTTGCTGTCGACGTAAAGGGGGGGAAACTGGGCATGCTGTCGCCGTATCGAGTACTTGACCTCACTGATGAACGAGGGCAACTGGCTGGCGCCACTCTGGCAGACCTTGGGGCAGAGGTCATTTTGGTAGAGCCTCCGGACGGGTCACGTTCGCGGCGGCTTCCACCGTTTGTTGCGGGCCGAGAGGGCGACCCTGAAGCGTCTCTGTGGTTTTGGTCCTACAACCGGGGGAAGCGAAGTATCTCCATGGATCTTGACGACCCGACCGATCGCGGACGCTTCCTCGAGTTGGTGGCCAGTGCTGACATTGTGCTTGAGTCGGATCGGCCCGGAGCCATGGCCGAGCGTGGTCTTGGCTACGACGAGCTCGCGGCGGTGAATCCTGGAATTGTTGTGACATCAATTTCTCCGTTTGGTCAGACTGGACCCAAAGCCGACTGGGCCGCGACTGATCTCACCGTGGCTGCAGCAGCGATGGTGCCAAAGATGACCGGAGACGAAGATCGCGCACCGCTGCGTGTGCCGCTACCGCAGACATTTCTGCATGCTTCAGCTGAGGCAGCGGGAGCGACCCTCATCGCCCTGCACGAACGCAACCGTTCAGGTAAGGGGCAACACGTTGACGTCAGCGCTCAGCAATCTTTTATGCAAGCCAGTCAATCAATGGTTATGTGTCACTTATACAACTCACCTGAGACGACTCGGATGAGTGGTGGTGCGGTAGTGGGCCCATTCCGGATTCGGCTCCGTTCTCCTGCCGCCGACGGCTTCGTGTCGACCACAATCCTTTTTGGCGAAGCGATTGCCCCGTTCAGTTCCCGGCTTTTTGAGTGGATTCACGAAGAGGGCATGTGCGACGACAGCGATCTCGAGATTGATTGGGTCAACTTCGTCGAAGGGGTGACGACCGGCCGAATTGGGCTCGGTGAGTACGACCGAATCCAAGACGTGGCTGCCGAGTTCTCCGCAACAAAAACGAAAGCCGAGTTGCTATCGACAGCCCTTGAGAGGCGTCTGCTGGTCGTGCCGGTCTGCAACGTCCAAGAGGTTTCAGAGCTCGGCCAGTACGCCAAACGGGACTTCTGGCGTGAAATCGAATGCCCTGACGTCGGCCCTGTCCGATTTCCCGGCCCTATGGCCAAATTCTCTGCTACCCCACTCGATATATCAAGGCCCCCACCTGCCATTGGTCAGGACAACGGCGAGATCAAAACTCGGGTTGTCGAACCCATAACGGTCGTTGAAGCGGAGTCAACAGCCCCGCTTTCTGATGTCAAAATTCTTGACCTCATGTGGGTGATGGCTGGCCCAGCAGCAACTCGAGTGCTCGCGGACTGGGGGGCGACAGTCGTGCGCGTTGAGTCCTCACACAAGATTGAGGGCGCCCGCACATTCCAGCCGTTGCTTAACAATGAAGGCGGTTCAGAAAACAGCGGCCTCTTCCAGAATCTCAACGCGGGCAAACTCGGCCTTACGGTCGCGATGGACAAGCCTGAGGCGAGGGAGCTGATCCTCGACCTTGTGCGCTGGGCGGACGTGGTATGCGAGTCGTTTTCACCCAAGGCCATGGCCGGATGGAACCTCACCTACGAGGATTTACGCGCCGTGAAGCCTGACATCATCATGACGAGCAGTTGCTTGTTTGGACAAGACGGCCCGATGTCGCACTTAGCTGGTTTCGGGACCATGGGAGCCTCAATGTCGGGTTTCTATGAAATGACTGGTTGGCCTGACCGCGACCCCGCAGGAGTAGCTGGGGCTTACACCGACTATGTGTCTCCCCGCTACTTGGAGATTGCGATCCTTGCAGCCCTCGATCATCGGCATCGGACTGGAGAGGGGCAGTACATAGACCTGTCCCAAGCTGAGTCGTCGATGAATTTTCTAACCCCTCATCTACTTGGCTGGACAGTTAACGGGCAGCAAGCTCCGAAGATCGGGAACGCTGACCTGTCAATGGTGCCCCACGGCATCCACCCGTGTTCGGGAGACGATGAATGGGTCGCGGTCTCGTGTGAAAACGATGAGCAGTGGCGCAGCCTGTGCGACCTCTTGGACTTTCCCGTTGAGTGGCGTGACGCCGACGTGGCTGGCCGTCGGGTCCTTGAAGAGGACATCGAAGCCGCTATCGACGCGTGGACATCGGTTCGGCGGGGACTGGAGGCGCAGTCAAGTCTGCAAACCATCGGAGTACCCGCCCATGCAGTGCAGGACTCGATCGTGGTGGCAAGTGACCCGCAACTGGACCACCGCAACCACTTCCGGCAGGCATCCCATAACGAGCATGGTTCGATGTGGATAGAAGGAACCCGGTTCTGTATGTCCCGCAGCGCCGATACGATCAGCTCCGCAGCACCAACTCTCGGCCAGCACACCTTCGATGTGCTTGAGGGGATCCTCGGCTACGACGCTGACCGCATTTCGGATCTGGCAGTGGCAGGGGTCCTCGAGTGAACTGAGTTGCGAGGGGGTACTCCCACAACGAGAGATTTCACAAGAGCCGATCTCACCAATAGTCGACAAATTTGCCCAATTGAACATCACCCCATCGGATTGTTCAGTCTCTATGTGGGCGCTACAGGACTCCCTACTCAAAGTAACCCCGAGAAAAAGACTCACCTGCTGGAATAGAAACAGGGAGTCCGTCCGTATGAAGACCTATGGCTCGCGACTGTAGGTTGATGGGGCTTACCACCTAGACGCAGTCCTAGCTACACCCTTGGGCGCACTGCTTCGGCTGGGTCAAGTCGAGCAGCGCGTGCCGCAGGGTACAAACCGGCGATAGTGCCGATGGCAACAGCAAGCCCAACGCCCGCTCCGAGCGAAGCGGTTGGTACCGAAATTACCCAATCGCGGCTGCTGGCATAGGCAACGGTAATTAACCCCCCGAGGATGATGCCAGCAACTCCCCCCAGGGCTGCGAGCAACGCTGATTCGAAAACAAATTGAAGTCGGATATGCCCACGGAGAGCTCCCAAGGCTCGACGAACTCCTATCTCCGTCCGACGTTCAATAACGGAAATGACCATCACATTGGCAATCCCAACTCCGCCAACAAGTAGCGCTACCGCGCCCAAACCCAACAAAAGCCCCGTGAAAGCGTTTTGTGTACTTGTGCGCGCCGTTAGCAGATCACTAGGCCGACTAACGGAAACCTCGCTGGGAGCATTGGGCAGAACCGATGCAGCGATGACCGCCCTAGTTTCGTCGAAACGGCGCTGATCATCGAGCAACTCTTCGTTGACGCGAGCATAGATAAGGCTCGGTTCAAGCTGTAAGTCAAAAAGCTCGGTGGCTATTTCAACTCCCATCAGAGCTGCACGTTCGATGTTAGGAGCTAACGGAGCGGCCGCCAATATTCCTATTACCGTAAAGTACGTGTCACCCAAAAAGACTTGAGGCGATCGTAGGGTGCTGACAATTCCTAAACGTTCAGCGGCCACAGAGCCGAGCACGACGTTAGGAAGGTTTGCCGAAGTTGAGTCGAGAAACTGACCCTCAGCTACGACCCCGTCAATCATTGAAAGCATCTCCAAGTCGACCGCTAAAGCCGTGATGCCTCCGGTTTGCTGCTTGGGAATAAACTCGTTGCGGCGAACTGATGCGTTGACCACAAAAACTGCGCTACTCGATTCAACGGTTCCTATTCGCTCCACCACTTTCGAAGCGTCCGCTGGGAAAGAAACCTCAGCGCCAGTGAATGAATCACCCGGTGTGATCTCTAGAAGATTCGGTCCCAGAGCAGCGAGTTCTGACTTGAGCTGAGCATCACTGGACGATGTTATTCCGAGAACCGAAATCATCGCCGCTATACCGATAGCGATACCTAAGGCTGTTAGCAACGTCCGTGTTTTTCGTGTGCGCATCCCCAGTGTTCCTACGCCAATAGCATCCGCAACCTTGATCCGACTGAAGCCCGTATTGCTGGTCATGCAGCCCTCGAATCGTTCGCAACCAAACCATCGAGCAGAGTGACCATCCCAGGAAAGCTTTGAGCAAGCGCTCCATCATGGGTAACAACAACAATTGTGCTGCCATCCTTATTGAGTTGATGCAACAGCTCAATTATTTCTTCAGACGTTTTGGAGTCAAGGTTTCCAGTGAGCTCGTCCGCCAAAATAATTGCCGGCTCGCCCATGAGCGCACGAGCTATCGCCACGCGCTGTTGTTCCCCGCCGGAAAGCTGATGGGGAAGGTGAGCCAATCGATCGCCGAGTCCCACGCGGTGTAGCAACGCAATTGCATCACTGTGCCTTCGCGACCGACTGATGCCCTGATAAAGGAGACCAGTAGAGACGTTCTCGACCGCCGACATACCGGCGATGAGATGAAATTGTTGAAAGATGAAACCAATTCGTCTGCCCCGCAAACTGGAAAGCTGACGGTCGGAGAGATTGCTTAAATCTTGCCCCTCGATAAACACATTTCCGGCCGTCGGTCGATCTAGAGCGCCCATAACGTTAAGCATCGTGCTCTTGCCTGAACCTGACGTACCGACAAGTGCGAGTAGTTCACCTTTACGAACTAATAGGTCTATGCCCCGTAACGCTCCAACCGGTGGATTACCCGGATAACTTTTTTCCACTCCAAGAAGCTCAAGGACCACAGATTTCTCTTCTTGGATCACGGAATGATCACTGACTGTCCGGGTTGAACGCCTCGAGAAATTGATACCTGGTTGCGATGAAATGTGCCCAATTCGACGCCTACTAGCCTGACGGTGTTATCGGGGTCTAGTACTTCCAACCCGTAGCCGCCCTCTGCTAGGGCTAGAAGCGCCGCAATCGGAACTGCAACTGCGTCTTGCTCCAGAACCTCTTCCACTTTGACGGTGACAGGACTTTGATCGAACGAAGCTCCTGATCCCAGCAACTCGATTACCACGTCAAGGTAGGTCGTCTGTTGTTGCCCCTGCACGATTCGAGTCGCGACGTCTGCCACGTGTGTGACAGTTCCTTCGACACTGTTCCCGTCGGGTAACTCAACTTCGACAATGTCACCCATCGCAATCAGCCCGCCTAATTCAGTGTCAAGGTGAACTGTCACGACTCGGCGGGCCTCGGTGATATTGACCAGACTCCCACCGTTAACTGGCTGGCCTAACCGCGCAGTTATGGCATCGACTCGAAAAGTCTCTGACCTAAACACGATTTGGCTTTTCTTAACAACACCGGTCCTGTCCACTCCAACAGACTCTTGCCACTGTTCAATTTGGTTCAGGGTGATCGAAGTAACGTACCGATCTGTGCTGAGGTCATATGTAGATCTGGCGACAGGGTAGGTATCTGAGAATCCCAACTCGACAAAATAAGTTTGGAGTTGGGCGATGTCGAGGGCGCTTGAAGTGTTCTCATCTATATCCCTAAACATCGGCATGGTGCCGTGAAGAAGAATGATGGGTTCATCATTGATCTTGTAAATCACGTCTCCGAAACCGATAACAGTGCCGGGTTCAGGCAGCCAGGTAACGATCCCCGAAGAAAGATTCGGAAGACTCTCCACGTCGCCGAAGCCGAGAGTGCCCTCAACTTCGGTTTCTTTCACAAAGTCGGTTTTAGTTACAGTCGCTGTGTTCCTTGATGACGTAACAGCCGCCGGTTCCTGGTTGGGACTGTTGTCCGAACCAAACCCGCCCAAAAGCCCCAAGGTGATAACGGCGACAACAGCCAAGCTGACAATCGATAAGCATCCGGTAACCACGATTTTGCGTTTCGTGTTCATTATCTATTCCTTAGGCGGGGTAAGGCCCCACGTCCATTTTCGCTACATTTTTGGGCTGCAAGCCGAAATACCGCAGGGTCAAATTCCCCGTTAGCGAAACGGTTACGTAAAGCTCTGAATCCACCTGCGCCGTTCGAAAAATTCGGATCGGGCAGATCCTCGAAACCTGGACTCTCTCTCACACACGCAAAAAGATCTAAAAGGCCATCTTCTAGCTCTGCCTGTTCTTCGGGAGACGAACTTAAACGTTGACTGACCACTCCTCGTAACTCGCCGGCACACGCGTCTAACAAAGCTTGAAAGTCTTCGTTCTCGAAATCGATACCCAACTCACTTATAGTTTGTGGGTCGAATGCTCTCCTGCTCGATGGATCAGGATCGGGCCAGGCCGGATACTCCTCCCGCATGCACGCGGCCATATTGAGTTGGGCATCTTCGATGGAAACCGTTCCAACTACCGAGGAAGACGTTTCGTCTTCGTCGGTTTGTTCCTCCGCACTAGCAACATTGCCACTTAGCGAAGCGATACTGGCGTCACGATCAGTTGACGCACTTCCGCACGAAACAATCACGATCGGCAAAAGAAATAGTAGGTATCTACGCATAGATGAAGTTTGGAGCCTATTCCTAAGAAAAGATTAAGGAGTGTCGACAACGTTGGCTTGATGTCAACGATCCGCTTGGCTTTACGAGCGACAATGGACCATGTTCGATTCACGACATGTGATCACGACCGTTGACGATCTTCGCCGCATGGTGCCGCCTCCCCGCCCGGCCCAGCAAACCAAGGTGTTGTCAGCGCTTGATACGCACTGCCGACGGTGGATTCAGCGGAGCCCGTTCGTCGTTATCTCCAGCGTCGACTTGGCGGGAAAGATGGACTTGTCACCCAAGGGTGACCCTCCGGGTTTCGTTCGAATTCTCAACGACGAAACGTTGGCTATTCCTGACCGTCCCGGCAATCGCCGACTTGACACCCTGCACAACGTTTTGGAGCGACCTCAAGTCGGTCTGATGTTCGTCGTCCCAGGAAGGGGCGAGGTCTTGAGAGTGAGCGGCACAAGCCAGATCGTTACCGACCCTGATCTGCTGGCCACCATGGCGGTAGCGGAGCGCCCACCAATTTTGGCCCTGGTCGTAACTATCGACGAGGTGATGTTCCATTGTGGGAAATCGGTGATCCGATCGAAGTTGTGGTCCCCCGACGAATGGCCCGACATCGAGGGTCTGGCGAGCTACGCGGAAATTCTGGGCGACCAGACGACCTCCGACGAGACAGTGACCCAGATGGAAGCCAGGTTCGGGTCGTGGCACGATGGGAACGAGCTCTACTAAACAGACAACACGCCTTTAGGAGGCACTTGAAGCCGTCGCAGCAGACGACAACCAGGGCTCAGCTCTCCCACAAACATGCGTGCTAGTCCCCATCGAGGCCTACGCCAGTATTCACCGCCTTTGAGTACTGGTTGTTGTGAAGGGTTCCCCAGCGGCTAGTGCCTCAAATGTCTGACAGCTCCGCAATCCAACACCACAGCACCCTGCGTCGTTGCGGCTGATGGACCACGTGCATTGTTCAGAGCAGAAAATCGATCGTGGTCAACTCTTGGTCGTTGTCGACGAGCAAGACCTTCTTGAACACGATTCGCAACGCTCCCTCGCGTTCGACGAGGTGGTAGATGACGCGGCCGACCCAGTCGACGCGTACACCGGGTCGAGATTCAGCTACCTGCACCGTCGAATGGACAACCAGCGAAACGTCACCGTCCACGGTGCCATCTGATGCGGCTGGCTCGATGGTCACATTGCTGACGAGGTGGACCGTGCGTGGTGGCGGTTGCTGAGAGATGGCCTTGCCACCCACATAGCGCTCGACTCGGTTGTGCATGCGTGATCGGTTGTCGTAGATCAGCGACACCTGGCTATGTGGATCGGTGTCGTCACCGTTGGCCGGTACCCAGTAGATCCCGTCCTCAACCCACAGCGCCTCCCATTCAGCGAAGCGACGCTCGTCGATGAGTCGAGCTTCGAGAAACAGCAACTGTTCGACACGTTGCTGTTCGAGGAGTTCCTCAATGCCGCTCACCTCACCGCCGCCTCATCAGTCATCAGCGAGCGGTAGTGGCGCCAGAAACCGCGCATGGCGATCTCGTCGAGGGCTCGGCCTTCGCCAGTGTGGTCGAACTGCACGCCACGCTCCAGCATCACCCACTCCGGCTCGCCAGCCTGCAGCCCGAGCTGCATCCGCTCCCATGTCGCAGCGTCGTCGGGTTCGATCACACCAGCCGCTCCGAATGCCATAGCGAATCGCCTCGACTGGGGACGCTGCATCTTCTCGGGCAGACCGACCCACGTGATCGGCGTCTGTAGGTGGGTCATCTCCGACACGCTCACCGGATGGATTACGAAAATGCTCGCGGCCTCGATGAACAGGTTGGGGAAGATGAACCCATGCGGCCCGAGCCCGGTCTGCGACCCGCCCTCCGTCTGCCGGTAGTCGACCTCTCCGTGGCCGCCGCCCAGGTCCCGCGTCACCCCGCCGTGCGCGTCTGTGAAATAGCCGGGAGGCACGCCTCCCATCAGACCGGAGGAGCCGTGAGTGATCGGTGGGTGGTAGAAGTCGCAGACATTCTCTGCGGCCATCTTCCAGTTGGCCCCGATGCGGTGGCGCAGCCACCCTGCCCGAAGTGAGATCTCGCCCACTGGGGAAACGTCGCATACCCGGTCAATCAGGTCGCGGGCATTGCCTAGGTGTTCGGTCAGCGTCTGACCTTCGTGCGACCAACTGCCGAACACGAAACCTCGGTATGTGTCCATGCGGGGCACGGGCGCAAGTCCGTGTGTGTCGCGATCGAACGTCGGCCCGAAACCCTCTTCGCCCGGCAGCGCCACCAACGCGCCGGCGTTGTCGAAGGTCCAGGCATGGTACGGGCAACGAAAGAAACGGGTGTGACCTTGATCGAGAGCACACACCGTGGCACCGCGGTGGGGGCAGCGATTCGACCACAATCGCACCGCGCCGGTGTCGTCGCGAGTGAGAAGCACCGGCTGGCGTCCCAAGCGTCGAGTGACGAACTCGCCCGGGGTGGCCACCTCGCTTTCATGGCCGACGAACATCCAGCTCCGATGGTGGATCCGTTCCAATTCGCGTTCGAAGACGTCCGGGTCGGTATACAACCGCCCCGAAACTCGATCCGTTCCGATCAACCGCTCATAGGCGGACGAACTCGAGTCACCGACTTCGCTCATGCACATCCTCTCGAGCGTCCGACACGGCGCAAGAGTAGACCATCCCAAGCCCGCTCGAAAAAGTGAGAAAGGAGCGCAGGCTTCACAACTCTCCCCAGCAGTTCGTCCAAAAGACCAGCTACAACCCTCGTTTCGATAAGCAGTACACGCCTATTTAGACTGACTGTGTGTGTAACGGTTCCCCATTCACCCTCCAGCGCTTATATGAACAGTCAATTGCTCCCTGCCCCGACAAGTGGGGGAACTAATGGACTTCGTCGAAACTGCTGTTGAAGCTCTTGCCCAAACGGTCGAACTTCTGCCAAACGGCGGCAGGACGCGCGGTGGGCAGCAGGAGATGACCCGAGCCGTAGCTGAGGCAGTAGAAGATGGCGAGCATCTTCTTATCCAAGCGGGAACAGGCATCGGAAAGACTTTGGCGTATCTGCTGCCAGCGGTGATGTCTGGCAAGCGCACAGTCGTCACGACGTTCACGAAAGCACTCCAAGACCAAATGGTTGAAACGGATCTTCCGTTTCTCGCTGCACATATTGATCAAGTGGCGGGCAGGACCCTTACGTTTGCCGAAGTCAAGGGATGGAGCAACTACCTATGCCTTGAACGCCTTCATCAAATTCGGAGCGCTAAGTCTCAAGGTCAAATCGATGGCATTGCGGAAAGCGCTCCCGAAAACGAGATCAAAGAAATATTGGACTGGGCAAGCGGCACCACCTCTGGCGACAAGGCAGATCTCAACTTCGTCCCGAAGAGTTCTTCATGGCGGGCCGTAAGTGTCTCTTCGCAAGAGTGTCTTAGATCAGACTGCCCACATGTCGCTACTTGTTTCCCTATGCAGGCACGCCAACGAGCGGCAACAGCAGACGTAACTGTCGCCAACCACGCTCTCTACGCCATTGATTTAAGGGTCGGAGGGGCACTTCTCGGCGAACACGAACTTGTGATACTTGATGAAGCCCACCAGATTGAAGATTCATTTTCAGATGCTTTCGGATTCGAGCTGACGGGTGCACGATTCCAATGGGTAGCGGACCTCGCTCGGCGACTTCTTGGTCAGGATCCGCGGGTTAATCGCGTAGCCGAACTCGGCAAACAATTAACCCAAAACATGCGAGATCACGGTGCTGCTCGAGTACACACAGGAGAGGCTGCTCACTTATCCAAGACTCTTGAGTTGGCGGAGAGCAGACTTGAAGCTCTGCTGGCCGCCACCCCGCCCGAAGTTGACGATGAAGACCTCGCTCGCCGACGTAAACGGCTCATTAACTCGGGCCGCGCATTGCAAGAAGACGTCCAAGCGGCGCGCCTTTACCTTGCTGGCCCATCCGCGCTGGCACTCGTAGGATGGATTGAGTTTTCCGATGGACGCCAGCCAGTACTGAAGCTTGCACCGATAGACATCGCATCGGAACTTGAAGAGTATTTGTGGACGAAACGAGTCGCTGTGCTGACCAGCGCAACCCTCCCAGCGAACATCGTTGAACGGTTGGGTCTTTCCGAATCAAATCCCCGCCTTAAGACCGTTGATAGCCCGTTCGACTACGAGAACCAAACATTTCTGTACTGCCCTACCCACCTACCGGACCCAGCAAATGAGCACGAAGCATGGATGGCCGCAGTCCATGAGGAGTTAGCGTCATTGATCACCGCTGCTGGTGGACGAACTCTCGCTTTGTTCACCAGCTACGAGTCCTTGAATGCTGCTCGCGATTATCTTTCTAGCCACGTAGACCTTCCTGTTCTCTGTCAGGGAGAGATGCCTGAGAGGCGGCTCATAGAAAAGTTTGCTGCAACGAGCGAAGCATCTCTTCTCGGTACCCGAAGATTCTGGCAAGGCATCGATGTGCCCGGGCAGACCTTGAGCCTCGTGGTCATCGACCGCCTGCCCTTCCCATCACCAAGTGAACACTTGATCAAGGCACGCAGCGTTGGGGCCAACCCTCTGGGATGGTGGAAAGTGGAATTACCGATCGGCGCGACACGTTTAGCGCAGGGAGCTGGCCGCCTAATCCGCAGGGAAGACGACTACGGGGTGGTGGCGGTCCTTGACCCTCGTCTAGCCACTCAGACTTACAGGTCCCAGTTACTAGAAGCCCTCCCGCCGATGCGTACAACCAACGACCCTAAAGAGGTAGAGCGGTTCCTACGAAACCTAAATGAGAGAACAGAGGTGCCCTAGAACAACAACACACCCGTTGGTCGCGTTGGCCAATCTTGGTGTAGGCCTCTGAGCTGGGGTTTTGTGTGTGAGCGCTACAGGACTCGTGTGGATAGATGTGACGGACAAATTCTCCGCTTTCGTGAAAGATCACGAGGTTGCGGGCCAGAATGGGCGCGTGCGGTTCTTCGGGTCACTCTTAGCGGTTGCGATCTTGGCAATTGCTTGTGGCGGTGATGGGTCTGAAGACTTAGCGACCCAACTTGCTGCAGCGAACCAAGAAATAGCTGAAATTGCCGATGCCAAAGATGCGTTGGCTGAGTCAAACGATGACCTCGAAAGAAAGATCGCCCAACTCAAAGCTTCGTTGGAAGATAAAGACAGACTCATAGAACTCTTCGACGAGGAAGACGGCTTCTTAGAATTGTTGAATGAGCAAGATATGGGGACCGACGAGCGACGTGATCGGCTTGATGTTCCCCCGCCGGTAACTCAGGAAGCAACTATCTTCACCATGTCAGTCCATGTGGAAGGCTGGACAGGAGAAAATCGAAACCCCGAAAAGTTCGATCGGCATGCGGAGATAATTCT
>Ga0209403_10000802_pt1 | contig 44075 bp, 47 predicted proteins | sample ArcticOcean_MG_C_8_FD_187440 | JGI IMG/M metagenome (GOLD analysis project Ga0209403, IMG submission 187440) | Marine microbial communities from western Arctic Ocean - ArcticOcean_MG_CB11_86 (SPAdes) (version 2) | ecosystem: Environmental > Aquatic > Marine > Oceanic | place: Arctic Ocean... | reverse complement strand
GATGTGGTTGAAATATACGGCCAAAAACATCCCAAAAGATTCGAGCTAAAGGTGCACTGCGTCAACTTAAATGGTGAGAACGTCTACACCTATCGTTATGACAATGGTCGGACAAGTCTCGCGCGACAAAGACGCGACGAATCCTGCGCCAGCGAGTAGCCGGCTGCTAAGCACATTTTGTTCGCTATGCTAAATCGGTCGCGCGTTCGTATTTTAACTATAGATGCCTAATTCGCGTCGTCAGCGATGAGGTACACTGGCGGGGAAGTTACCAACCGGATTCCTCTCGATGAAAAAAAGTTTTCTGAAAAAAACTTATGGTGGGTATTACCGCGATATTCCAGAACGCGATCTTTCGCTGACAGCCGTGGAAAAAGGCTCAGCGATGGGTGAGGTGCTGAGGCAGGTTTGGCAACCGGTCGCTATGTCCTCCGAAGTCGACGAACTTCCCAAAGCATTTCGGATGTTCGGAGAAAACCTGGTGGCATTTCGGACCAAAAAGGGTGAGATCGGTATTCTTGACCGACATTGTTCTCACCGCGGTACCTCACTCGAATACGGTGTCCCTTCAGACGAAGGAATCATTTGCTGTTATCACGGTTGGCATTTCGCCGTAAATGGACGGATCCTCGAAACTCCTGGCGATCCACCCGCCAGTAAATTGAAGGACAAGCTCTGTCATGGAGCATATCCGGCGATGGAATATAAAGGCCTTATTTTTGGCTATTTCGGGCCACCGGAGGAGACACCCAAGTTTCTTATATACGACAGCTTCGACATTCCGAATGACAAACTCGTGCCTTACAGCCTGACCTATCCTTGCAATTGGCTACAGGTACACGAAACTATTATGGATCCGGTACATGCAGTATTTCTGCACACACGGGTAACGTTTACGCATTTTACGGAGAACTGGGGGTTGCTTCCGGACCTGCAATTGGAGAACTTGCGGCTCGTGTGCACAATCAATCAGCCGAGTGGCAGCTTCCGCCGGGCTTTGCTCGGCACGCATGGGATGCTGACGGGATTGCCGGGCAAGCACCATTGTGGGGTCAATTTTGGAAGCTGGAATCAGCGACTGAAGTAGAATTAACGTTGCTAGAGAATGCCAGAGATAAGGTCTACGCGGATTTAAGTTCGATAGAAAACTCCAGTGCGAATTACAGTCTAATCCATGCCGACTTTGCTCCCGAGAATTTGATGGTCGACGCAAACGGTGTACGACTGATCGACTTTGATGATGCCGGATTTGGCTGGCACCTATTTGAATTGGCGACCTCACTCTACTTTCTAAAAAGTGAGCCTTGTTTTGACCAGGCTAAAAGCGGTTTGATTGAGGGGTATCGGCGCCATCGGGCATTAACTGATGAGCATCTGGAATTACTGCCGCTATTTTTCCTCGCGCGCGGATTGACTTACGTTGGTTGGGTTCACACTCGCCATGAAACAGAAACAGCTCGAGAGTTGTCGCCAATGATTCTGGCGATGGCCTGTGAACAAGCCGAACATTATTTGCAGAATTAAAATTGGAATTTAAACGAGGTGCACGATGAGTAAAAAATACGAAATGACGATTGGTGGAGAAACGGTATCCGCGGATGAGTACACAGATATTCGCAACCCAGCCAACACAGAAGAAATAGTGGGGCAGGCGCCGGTTGGAAATAAAACACACCTCGATAAAGCAATTGTGGCGGCGGAAAAAGCCTATGCATCCTGGCGCTTTTCCAGCGAGGAGGATCGCGTCAATGCATGTAATGCGATCGCAAAGGTGTGTAGTGATAATGCGGAAGAGTTGGCAGTGCTGTTGACTAAAGAACAAGGTAAACCGCTTGGCGGGCTGGGTTCGAACTTTGAACTGGGCGGTTGCGCCGGCTGGGCCGGTTATACGGCCACCTTGGCGCTACCCGACAAGGTTATTGAGGACAGTGACGAACGCCATGTCGTGCAGAAGCGTGTTCCTCTTGGCGTGGTTGGTTCGATAACGCCTTGGAATTGGCCGCTGATGATCGCCATTTGGCATATTGTGCCGGGAATCCGCTCGGGCAATACAGTTGTGATCAAGCCGTCGCCCTACACACCGTTGAGTACGCTTCTAATGGTCGAATTGATGAATGAGGTATTGCCAGCCGGATTGGTCAATGTAATTTCCGGCGGTGACGAACTTGGTGCAGAGCTCACGGGTCATGACGGCGTCAATAAGATCGTATTTACCGGTTCGATTGCGACGGGTAAGAAAGTAATGGCGAGCGCTGCGAAATCTGTAACGCCGGTAACGCTTGAATTGGGTGGCAACGATGCAGGCATCATGCTGCAGGGCGAAGACCCGGCTAAATTTGCGGAAGGGATGTTCTTTGGATCGATGATCAATTCGGGTCAGACCTGTGGTGCGATGAAGCGACTCTATGTTCATGAAGATGATCTGAATGCCACGGTCGATGCGCTAGTGGGCTTCGCCGGCAATATTCCGATGGGCGATGGCATGGACGAGAGTAGTCTACTCGGACCGGTGCAGAACGAGAGGCAATTCAAACGCGTCGTCGAATTGGTTGAAGATGCGAAAGCGAATGGCGGAACCTGCGTTCTAGGCGGAGAGCCAGCGGGTGGCCCTAACTACTTCTACCCCGTGACTATCGTGACAGGCGTTTCGGATGGTGTGCGGCTGGTAGACGAAGAACAGTTTGGTCCGGTGTTGCCAATTATTACCTACACGGACTTAGAGGATGCCATCAGTGCCGCTAACGGGCTTGAGTTCGGTTTGGATGCATCGGTTTGGGGAAGTGATGCTGAAGCGACAGCTGCCGTAGCAGAGCGTCTTGAGGCTGGCACGGTGCTGATCAATAAGCATGGCGAAATTGCGCCACACATTCCGTTTGGCGGCATCAAGTGTTCAGGACTTGGTGTTGAGTTCGGCGAAGAAGGTTTAGCGGCCTATACATCAATCAAAATAATTAACTCGGCGGCATAAAATGAAGAGATTAACTTTCGTAGCGTTATTCATTACAACGAGCGCGTTCGGGCAAATTCAGCCCGAACCCGGTGGGGTGATAGAGACATTGCCTGAATCCTGGCCGGCCCATTGGATCATTGTTCAGGATGGCGCGTTTTTTCATATGAATAACGGCAAGTACATCGTGGTCGATGCGGATTCAGACAATGCCGCAAAGCGCGTCAAGGGATCATTTGACGGGTCGTTTATTTCACAGTTTTATCAGGCTAAGACACGGCCGGAAATGTATGTGAGTGAGACGTTTTATTCGCGTGGTACCAGAGGTGTGCGCACGGACGTCGTTACGATCTATGATAAATCCACGTTAGCGCCGACCGGGGAAATAGTCATTCCGGAGAAACGTGCGAGCCAGATGCCGATGAACTATCACATTCAGTTGGTAGACGAAGAAAAATTCGGCTTAATCTACAACTTCACGCCAGCCACGTCGGTCAGTGTCCTGGATATGGTGGGTAAGGCCTTTCTCACTGAGGTTCCGACACCCGGTTGTTCGTTGGTTTATCCAATGGCCGGTCGCGCGTTCGCCTCGATTTGCACGGATGGGTCAATGCTAAGCGTGCAACTGGATGAGGAAGGCAAGCAGGCATCTTCGGCAAGAACTGATGTGTTTTTTGACGCCAACGGCGATGCGTTAATTGAGAAGGCCGCAATGGTTGACGGCGTTGCGTATTTTCCGACGTTTCTTGGCAGGATGTTTCCAGTCGATCTGAATGGCGAAACGATTTCTGTTGGTGATCCCTGGTCACTACTGGGTGATGGTGATGAAGGTTGGCGGCCCGGTGGGCTGTCAGTGACGGGTACGAACGCCGAAGGACAAATTTACATGCTCATGCACCCGGATGGTTACGAAGGTTCGCACAAAGATCCAGGCGCCGAAGTCTGGATTTTCGATCCAGAGTCCCAGCGACGAGTTAACCGCATTTCGCTAAATTTGCCGGCGATTTCAATTGGTCTCACGCATGACGACGAGCCGCTAATGTTGGCGACTAACATCAATCTTGAAGTTGATGTTTATGACGCCACCAGCGGCGAATACCTCCGTACACTCAGCGGAATTGGTGCTGAAACCCCCTTCATGTTGCACGGCGCTAACTAGCCGACACGAACTCGTTAAGGAAATTGAAAAATGAAGTTTTTTGATAGTTGGCTCGATAAGTCCACTGAAAGCACGATTCGTGGCATTGCACAGCATACGTCCAGACGGGGTTTTCTCGGCAAGCTAGCCGGTGTGGTCGTTGGCGGCGCGGCAACGCTGCCGTTGTTACCCGTTGCACGGTCTCAAGATAGTGCTACGCCTGTACCGCTCGAGGAGGGCGACACTGCGGGTTGTGATTATTGGCGCTATTGCGCGATCGACGGATTCCTGTGCGATTGTTGTGGTGGTTCGATGAACTCGTGCCCCCCTGGGACCGAAATGTCGCCGATTACGTGGATTGGCACCTGCGAAAATCCGGTTGATGGAAAGAATTACATCATTTCGTACAACGATTGTTGCGGAAAATCTTCCTGCGGAAATTGTCTTTGCATGCGTAACGAAGGCGATCGGCCTGTCTATAATCCGCGTGCTTCAAACGACCTCAACTGGTGTCTCGGAACCTCAAGCGCAGCCTATCATTGCTCTACCGCTATTGTGATTGGTGCGGCGCTGGACGAATGAAAATAATCGTCACGGTTCTTGTCGGTGGAATGATTGCTTTGTTCGTCGTGGTCGGGCGACCGTCCTTGGCGGATGAACCAACTATCGAGTATGCAGCAGATGATTATGTGATTTGTTCGGCATGTCATTTGCCTGACGGCGTTGGAATACCCGGAGTATTTCCGCCAATTAGAAACCGCGTGTCATCCATAGCCAAAATCGAGGGTGGTCGCGCGTATCTAATTACTGCGATTTCGTTCGGTCTCATGGGTAATATTGAAGTTGCAGGGATGCCGTATTTTGGAGTGATGGCCGGCAATAGCGGCATGTTATCCTCAAATCAAATCGCGAATGCGTTGAACTACGCTGTGTTCGAATTAAGCGATGGAGACGTCACAGATGTGTTGCCTTTCACGAACGCCGATGTAATACGCGTTCAGTCAGAAACGCTAACTAAAGGCCCAGGTGCAGCGGCAGAATTGCGCAAGAAAATTGTTGAGGCCGCCGGTGATCAGTGGCCGTAAATCGCAACCTGGTTATTTTGACGATCGGACTGCTGTGTACTAATGCAGCGTTCGCAGATGATCAGAAAGCACAAGTAAACTACATGTTGCACTGCCAGGGCTGTCATCTGCCGGGCGCAGAAGGGTCTGCTGGTAGAGTTCCGCCAATGAACGATTTCATTGGTTACTTCTTGCATTCTCAGGCTGGAAGGGAGTTTTTGATTCGCGTGCCGGGTGTGGCACATGCTGCGCTAACGGATGCCGAAGTATCGGAACTGATGAATTGGTTGGTGCAGCGCTTTAGTCGAGAACAGTTGCCGACCGAGTTCATTCCATTTACGGTTGCTGAAGTGAACGAACTCCGACGTGATGTCGAACAATCACCGAATAATGCGCGTTCGCTTATACTTGCAAACATCGCGGCCGATAATCCGGCACTTGCTAGCGAGATTTCCAAAAACAAAAACTAGAAAAGCGGGGAATTTATGAGCGACGCGGCAACCATATTCGATGATCCCGCTTTTCAGGCTATGCTGAAAAAACGCAGTCGATTGCGATGGGGATTTTCTATTTCGCTAATTGGCGCGTATATCGGCTACGGCATCATAGGTCTTCAAATTCCGGATGCGTATGCGACTTCATTTTTTGGATCATCGATGCCCTGGGGCATGGACTGTCAGCTTGGCGAGCATAATTGTGAAATAATCGAGCCTCGCCCGCACCGATTTAAAAAAATGAAAAACAAAAAACTCGCCGAGGCCTCTATTCAGCGGAGTGCACTCTGTGACCTCGACCGTGCAGATCCTCTGGCGACGCTTCGCGACCAATTTCTAATTCCCGGCAACCTGTTGTATATGAACGGAAATTCGCTCGGGCCACTCACCGCGCTTGCACAGGAGAAACTGTCCCAAGCGGTTTCTGACGAATGGGGCAAAAAGCTTATTCGTGGCTGGAATACTGCGGGGTGGTATGACTTGCCCTGGCGGCTCGGCGACAAGATTGGTCAATTGATCGGGGCCGAGCCAGGGGAAACGGTCGTTTGCGATAGTACCTCGGTTAACCTTTTTAAGGCGGTAGCCGCTGCCTTGAGTTTGCAGTCGGGGCGCACCAAGATTGTGTCAGAGGCCGGTAACTTTCCCACTGATCTCTATGTGCTTGATGGCTTGTCTCGATTTACACAAGATAAGTACGAAGTCGACATTCGAGCTCGAAGCGACGTTATCAATGCGATCAACGCCGATACGGCAGTCGTCGTTCTCACGCATGTGCACTATGTCTCCGCCGAAATATTTCCGATGGCTGAGATAACGCAGATCGCCCACGACGCCGGTGCGCTCGTCGTGTGGGACCTTAGTCACTCGATTGGCGCGATCGCCACAGATCTCACGGCAAGTAATGCCGATTTTGCGGTTGGCTGCGGTTACAAACATCTCAATGGCGGCCCAGGTGCTCCTGCATTTATCTACGCGGCAAATCGACATCACGCTGCAATGCGACAACCATTAAGTGGCTGGTTTGGTCACGCGAATCCGTTCGAGTTTACTGATGACTTTACGCCGGCTGGTGACATTCGCAGGCTGCTTTGCGGTACAACCGGCGTCTTAGGGGCGACAGGGCTCGAGGCCGGTGTCGACGTTATGTTGACGGCTGATCGCGATGCAATGTTTGAGAAGTCCAAAGCACTTAGCAATCTATTTCAACAACTCATCGAGGAGTGCAGTGTTGGAGAGGTGCTTGAGATTCGGTCACCGCTGATCGCGGCAGAACGGGGTGCACATATTTCTTATGCACACGAGTCTGGTTATGCAATCATGCAGAACCTTGTTGAACGTGGCGTCATCGGAGATTTTCGGGCGCCGGACAATATTCGTTTCGGCTTTTCTCCGCTCTTTATGCGTTATACCGACGTTTACGATGTTGTGGAAATACTTGAAGACATCTTGACGTCACGTACTTATGAAGACGACAAATATGTTGCGACTCACTCAGTTACTTAGGTAAATTCAAGTGCATCCATCAGCTCATCTCGACACATTCACGCGTGACAAATTGCCGGATAAGGCAGACTGGCCGGAACTAACATTTGATTTGCCCGCGACTCAGTATCCGCCGCAACTCAACTGCGCGGTCGAGTTGGTGGATCGGCAGGTTGACGCAGGTCATGCCGATAGAATGGCAATTCTCGGTCAGGACGAAGCGTGGACCTACACGCAACTCGCGGCCAACATAAATCGTATTGCCAATATTTTAGTTTCGGATCTGGGAGTCGTTCCCGGAAATCGCATTTTGCTGCGGTTTCCAAACTCCCCGCTTTTTGCGGCTTGCTACCTCGCGGTACTTAAGTGTGGCGCGGTCGCAGTTCCCACTATGCCGCTCCTTCGTGAAGCCGAGTTATCCGTCATCGTCGAAAAAGCGCAGGTAAGATTCGCAATTTGTGATTCGAGGCTGATGGACGAAATTAGATGCTTGCCCTTCGACGGCGTACTTCAGTCTGAACAAATTCGTGATCGATTGAGTTCAATTAGCGCTGAATTTACTGCAGTGGCAACTGCTAGTGATGATGTTGCGCTCATCGCATTCACCAGTGGTACAACGGGTAAACCAAAGGGGTGTTTGCACTTTCATCGTGACGTGATGTCCATGTGCCACGCATTCAATGCGGAAGTCTTACAGCCGACCCCGGACGATGTATTCATTGGTTCGCCCCCGTTGGCGTTTACCTTCGGTCTGGGTGGTCTGCTGGCATTTCCCTTGCACGTCGGGGCGAGCACCATTTTGCTTGAGTCCGCGCCTCCGCCTGTACTCGCTGATGCCATACAAAGCATGGGTGCAACAATTAGTTTTACGGCGCCAACTGCGTACAAGATTCTCCTATCGGACGAACACGTCGGTAAATTGTCATCGCTGAGAAAGGCTATTTCCGCCGGAGAGCATTTGCCAAAGGCGGTGTACCTGGAATGGCAGGAAAAAATCGGTATTCCGATGATTGACGGTCTCGGCGCGACGGAGATTATTCGCATTTTTCTTTCGACGACGGGTGAAGGCGATAAGGCAGGGTCAACTGGCGTGCCGACGCCCGGATACGAGGTTTGCATTGTTGATGAAAACCTCAATAAGTTAGGGGCAAACGAAGAGGGCCTTTTGGCGGTGCGCGGACCAACAGGGTGTAAATACCTCGACGATCCCCGACAAAAAGAATATGTGAGGGGCGGATGGAATCTTTCCGGCGATGTATTTCGTCGCGACGAAGAGGGTCATTATTGGTACGTCGCAAGAGGCGACGACATGATTATTTCGTCGGGCTATAACATCAGCGGGCCAGAGGTTGAGGACGCCTTGCTTGCTCATGCTGCCGTTGCAGAATGTGCCGTTGTTGCATATCCGGATGCGGATCGCGGACATATTCCAAAAGCATTCGTCGTTCTAGCGAAAGACGCTGTTGAGTCGGCAGAGTTAACGAAAGAGTTACAGGACTTCGTCAAACAGGCAATCGCGCCGTTTAAGTATCCACGACAGGTCGAGTATATTGATGCTCTACCCAAAACACAGACCGGAAAGATTCAGAGATTCGCACTTCGGTCCTGAGCTTGCTGCGGACCATGACTGGGTCGGCCGGGTGCAAGGTCTAAAATAAATATGGAGATAGGGCATGGTTTCGGCAATCGTACTGGTTAAGGCTGAAAAAGACAGAACATCGCAATTGGCGCAGGAAATCGCCGATATGAACGGTGTAAGCGAGGTGTTCTCAGTGACCGGTCGTTATGACCTGGTGGTCATTGTTAAGGTAAAGCAATTGGATGAAGTCGCCGATGTGGTGAGTGATTTCATGCGTAAACAAGATGGAATTCTGGATACAGAAACGCTTATCGCATTCCGCGCGTTTTCCACCCACGAGCAAAATATTGGTTTTGATCTTGGGCTTGATTAGCCCGCATATCGCACGAGTAACGATCTTCCCGGCTACTCATGCAATATCCAGGTTAACCACCACTACCGCGTACTTATTTTATACTTAAAATGTTATTCTCAATGCTGATGATTGACCAGTAGTGCGATTAATTTGCACACTTAGACGACGGTGGTGACCAGCCAGGAATCTTTGCGTGACATAGAAATGCTACTTTACCTCGAGGCGTCGTATCTCGATAAACCGAATTTGGATCGATGGATAGAACTTTTCACCGAGGATGGCACTTATTGGATGCCGGCCATTCCTGAGCAAGAAGACCCGCACAACCACATCTCACTGTTTTACGATGATCGGGTAATAATGGAAGTAAGGCGCAGAAATTTCGTACACCCGGCTGCAGCATCGAAAGATTATACGGTGCGTGCCTCGCACATCATTTCAAATATCCAAGTGCAGGCGCTTGATGACGTGAGCGGCAATTGCACCGTGACGTCTAACTTTCACTGCTACGTCTTCTACCACGACAAGCAGACACCCTACGCAGGGACCTATACGCACGAATTAGTTCGGGTTGATGACACCTATAAAATAAAAAGAAAACGCGTTGATTTGATCAACTGCGACGCGACGCTGGGCACTATCATTATTTACATTTAGGTGTGCAGATCGAACAACGATTATTAACGGATTTTGCGCCGGCGCTCCGGCGCTGGAGACGAACTCTGAGCTGAATCTGCTTGGCCTGCGAGGATTCATGTAGTTCGCCATCATGCATACGGCGACCCACGCGCCGGCTAGCGACATCAGGGATTAGCCGGCGTCTGCCGGAACTCGTTGAGATCTTCTGCCGTGTTGATGTTTTTTTGCAGCCGCTTGCGCGATTGCCTGAAGCTTTTTTTCTGCATGGTCTTCCTTCTGGGGAAGCTTACGGATGGAAATCAAGACAATGGGGTCGAACCGATTTTTTGATTTATTCGGTTCGATCCCTTATTTTTTTGCTAAAATAGACGTTCTTGGCCAGCGCCTCCTGCTTTGGTGTCATTCTCTGTACTACCTGTCCAGGTATTTTCCTTCAACGGAATAGACCACAACATCGGGAGTGACTCCGCACCGTTCCAGGCTCGCATTCAGGTGATGGACCGTGTGGCATTGTTCATAGTAAATTATTCAAAATTTCTAACGCCAAGAAAAACCCTCGGTAGTTTTCTTGAAAGTTTAACGAGTCTCAGGTCTATGAGTGCAAATCTAGCGACTTTGCTACAGAGAAAAATCATCAATAGTTGGAACCTGTTCTGGCTGATCACGCTGCCAATATCCACCGTGATGGTTTATTCAATGATGGGCGTCGAGTTGAGCAGCGCTCGCGTCGTCTCCTCAATGATCCAGCTTTCCGTGCGCTGTGCGGTGCCTTTGTTATTTGTGGCCTTTGCGGCATCTTCGGTCAACGTGCTTTTCCCCGGCTCGTTTGGTCGCTGGATTTTGCTCAATCGAAAATTCATTGGGCTTTCCTTCGCCGCAGCCATGGCCTGGCAGCTATTTTTTATTCTCTGGCTGGTCACGCAGCATACCGAGTACTACGTCGAGAAAGTTTATGCCCTGAGCGATGTCATCGAGGGTGTCGGCGGTTATTTTCTTCTCATCTCCATGGTGCTCACCTCCTTCAAATTTGGCCGCAGCCGCTTGTCCGCCAAACAGTGGAAGTTCTTGCACAAGAGTGGGATTTACTGGCTGTGGATATATGCCTGGATCGCCTACTGGTGGAACCTGTTCTACTACAACAACCCCAATGCTCTCGACTACGTTTACTACTGGGCGGGTTTCCTGGCCTGGGGCCTACGGATGGCAGCGTGGACTAAAAAGCGCTGGCCACAAGCAACTGGGCCATCGACGACCGCGGGTACCAGCCAGTTACTATACTTGATGCCCGGTGTCGCGGCCGTGGCCACCGGCCTGGCCAGCGTTTCATTCGGTTCACCCTGGGGTAAGCAGGTTTATGAGTTTGGGTTCGGCGTACCCGTACTGAATACGATTGGAGTCTACACGCCGTTTTTCCCCTACGTGCCGTGTTTCCCCATCTTCTTGATGATGTTAGGTGCCTGTTGGATCCTAAAATCCAGGGGTCAACCCGGCTAAAGCGCCAGCCTATTTTGTCATTCGGGCATATCGATAACCTGGCCGTATTTTTTGGACAACACTTAGTCCTTTTTTAAAAAGCCAGGAGCATGCGGATGAACAGCTACGGGTCCACCATTAGACTTGGGCTATAATGAAGCGCGGTATCCAATCTTCGAAAAAGACGATTCTGCCGAGAAACAGGCATGTGGAGCGGGGCCAACGGCGTGCGTCCAGTCGAAAGCTTCATGCAGTTGTTGTATCGACAACTATCACTCTTCGATTGACCCGCCTGTCATTCATAATATCAAGGGCACAGAGGGCTATGAAATGAAGTTATCCAGTTTAAATTGGCGTCTGGCAGGCGCGGTAATAATGCTATTGGCCAGTTTTTCAGTCAATGCTGATACGCGACTGGAGCAGGTCTGGACGTGTACGCTAAATGAGGGCAATACGTTAGAGGAGCTCAGTGCTATTCATGGCAAATGGCTTGCGTGGGCGAATGAGCAAGACTATGGAGGGGATATTCGAGGTAGTGTTGCTTCTCCATTAGTGGGTGCCGAATTTAGCTTGGTCCTGCTTATCGATTCCTACCCCGACCTGGCTACCTATGCCGCCGATATTGACGCTTACTATGCGGCTGTGGGCCAGGCGCTCGACGCCGAGTATGACGCTATATCCAGCTGTACATCGAGCGCGCTCTATAACGTGACCGACAGCGGCAGCGAATAGGTCTGCACAAGCTTGGCCCCAATAACCCCGCATTGGCGGGGTTATTGGGGCACTGCGAGAGTCCGCTTCGGGTCATTAGCAGACGATTTCGCTCATTCTAGCCTAACGACCGCTTCTGGGGGTAAACCAGCCATTAGACTCGAAGGATGTTCGCCATTTTCTTGAGTTTTACGGAAACAGTTGCACGAAGTCCGCTTTACCCGACAGCAGTCGTTCGAATCATTGAAATTTGGAGGAAATCGACTTCCGCTTTCGGTCACAAGCGGACGTCATTCAGGTGCCTGAAGCTCTCCAGAGAGCCCGCCGCTCGCCATAAACTCCGAATAGCCGCGCACCATTGCTCGAACGCAATCTCCAGGAGTCAACCCTCCATCAAAAAACCCCTTACAGGGTTCTTCGATCAGCTCTGGACGGTTATCTTCCACCCATTCTTGAGCGTCATAATAAGCTTGCGGATCATTCGAGCTGTTGGTGACAGATACAATCTGCGCATCGGAAAAGGTAATGTGAAACGTGTCCGTAACATTGACATCGATTCCAAGTGCTCCAATCAAATCATCCCTGACTGTGATAGCGCAATTGATAGCCCGTTCATTTTCAGCGTTGCACGGCGTTCGCTCCATGACCTCATAGTTTCCACCCTCCGCCCAACCCTGATAGAAAAGGATTGAGGGAATCGAATCTTCGGCGGTTGATAGTGCAGCCTGAAGCGTGTCTGACTCGAAAGAGTAGAAGGCATCAACAAACGATTCGGCCGTGACGACTAATCCATTCGCGTGTTGTTGGTCCCCAGAGTTGGCCGATTTGCCGCAAGCGATCAGCGAGAGCGAAATAATCATTGCGCTGGCACATCTACAAATCATTTGTTAGTCATTCTGCTGATTCCGAAGTTTGTTGTAGGCGTCCAACGGTAAGTCGCGACGTGGATATGCAACTTTGTCAAATGGCCATTCTTCCGCAAGCCATCTTTTTACAGTTTCGTAGAGGTGTTGATCCAGCCCCGCATCGAGCATGTCTGTCCGTACCCACATACTTGCTATGGCGTCATAACCGCCGATTGTGAACGGGTTAATGTACAAACAGCCTAATACTATATCCTCGTCAAGGCTGACCACAGTATAGGCAAAGGAGGTCCTTTGTTGAAACTCCTTTTGGTGCCATCCCAAATCAATAAGATTTTGCTCCAAAGTCAAGCCGATTGGCCAAGAACCGCTGGAGAAAGTCTCCTGTAAATGATCGGTGCTCGACACCACCGCGTCGTAGTCCCTAACAACATCATTGACTGTCAGCATTCTCAGCCGAACCCGATCAGTTTCAAGAACTTTCGGAACATCAAAGTCGGCGGGAACGAACTGCTCACCCGATGCTGGAACTGCTAAAAGACACGCAAGGCCAAACAGTGCAATTCGAAGCATATTTCTCTCCTCTGGAAATTGTTGTTAATTCTATCGGTAGCCAACTATTGGTCTGCCGAGGCAATGTCTGCTTTGGGTCACAAGCAGACTATTCCACTCATTCTAGCCTAACGGCTGCTTCCGGGGGCAAACCTGCCATTAGAATCAATGGATATCTAACATTTCCTTGAGCGTTGTGGAAATAATGGCTCTGATGTCAGCTTATCCTCGATAATAGCGGCTGCCTTCGAACCGTGTACTCGCAGAGGCCTCCTATCCAACTGGCAGAGCAGTGCTACCGCACCGGTCGGGAGTTCGAATCTCTCCGGGCGCGCCAAAACCACGCATAACAGGCGTCCCAAGCAGACTAATCGCTATAGGGTAATTCGTGCTTGTAAGTAGTCCAGTCACTTACGATGGCTTGTACTACGGTATTGCCAACGATAAACGCGTTTTCAAATGATGGCATGCCATCGCCCGGGTACGGCTGAGCCTTACTCCAGACGGCTGACTCGCCGATTGGCGGCATTGTGTAATTGCTGACCGTTCTCAATACAAGAACTCTGTCCGTATCGAGCCGCTGCATTCGGGCAAGCCGATACATTGCTGTCAATGTGCCACTGTCTTCCATGGCGGACGTCATAAAGTTCGCGTCCTCACCTGCATATAGTGGCACCCAGTCATTTGCCCATTCATTGAGGAGCGCGCCGTGCCAGTAGGTACTCGCACTCAAACTGTCTCCGATCGTTACAAAGGGTGGTCGCTGCGCAGCAGGGTGCCCATCGTAGGCTTGTCGGTAGGACGCAATTCCCGGTCCATCGCCCAGATCCAGCTCGCGCGTAATTGAAAACGCCCATTCGACGAGGCCCGGGTTTAGATCAAACGATATGGTACTCGGACGACGCTCAGGGTTTAACTCCGCCGGATCTTTGGTCGGCCTTTTCGCGTCCAGCGGAATTATCCCGTAGGGCCAATCATCTGGAATTTCGCGACCGTCAATTTCATACGCGAGGTCACCGTCAACAACGTAGCGTGCCCACGCCGCCGATCCCAGTGACACATCTTCAGGATCACCACCCGCAATTCCGGCGATCAGCCAATAGCTGTGGGTGAAATCGAATCGTGGGTCGCCGCCAAGCGCCATCATTGACGCCGTCGCGTTTGGAATTCCGCCGCCGGTCATGATCGCCATAACGCCATCGTCGTTCATGTACAGAACGTCCTCACCCATAGGGAAGTCGAACTCTGTATCCAGGTTCAGGCGTTCCAACCACAATTGCAGTTCACCGGGCACATCACCTCGTGCCGCACCGCGTTCGAACATTGTAACGACAACAACTTTGACCTCAATGCGTTCATCCGCAATGGGGTCTTCATGCGGCGCAGTACATGCCACAAAGACCAACGCGGCCAAAGCTGCGCTCACAAGCTTCAATCGATATGCACGCCTGGGTCTCATGGGTTTGAATTTCATTCGGCACCTCATTCGTTTTCGATTTCTCCGGCGGCCAGCCACGGCGCAGATTCAAATCGCGTTGTGGGAACGGACTCTCGATCCCGTATTCGCGCAGCTTTGACTCGAGCTCCCATATATACGCAGCACGGGTTCGGAGTATAGGACGAATAAACGCCCTTTCGCACCACGTCCACTACCCTTGGAAGTCTGTTTAGTCCACTGTTGATGTTTGGAAGTCCGGAATTGTCTCTTGATATAGGCACACTGCCCCAACGGAATATTCAATTGAGCGTTCACGTGCGATCCGCGGCAATGGCCGACATTGACGAACTAACCCGCCTTTTCGATGGATACCGAATGTTCTATGAGCAGACGAGTGATCTCGATCTGGCCCGTTCATTTCTAAAGAATCGAATAGAAAAGACGAATCAAGAATTTTTGTCGGTGACAATGGCGACGGCAGTTGTTGCGGGTTTACTCAATTGTTTCCGTCGTTTTCATCTGTCTCAGCATTGCCGATTTGGATACTAAATGATTTGTACGTTGAAAATTCGGCACGGAAGCAGGGAGTCGGCCGACTGCTAATGAATAAAGCGCGAGACTTCGCGCTCGAAACGGATTCGAAAGGCATTCTGCTGAAGACCGCGACTACCAATATCAACGCACAAGCGCTTTATGAATCTCTCGGATACAAGAAAAATTCGGGGTCTTTCTTCTACTTCCTGGATCTGCCATAGGTAGTTCCAAATTAGGCGCATTGGATACCTGGCAATACTGACCAGCTATAAAGTTCGATCCAGCCTATTCAACCTCCACTGCATTCTGCGTGGAGCGCGAAGCAATCTCGGCATCGCAGTCGAATTCATAAATGGGAGAATCTTCAGGCATGCGATACCAGGTGATGTTGTGGTAAAGGGCGTGGTCGAATACTCTGGATCACTGACGGTGTAACTTAGAAATAACTGTGATCCATCTTCGTTTACCGTGTATTGCTCCACTAGTTTTTTGTCTGCGCTTGAGGGTATGTCAGCGCCATTTCCGTTGGGGTCCCAACCGGATGCCAGCCCGGCGGACATTGCGGGAAAGTTAGTCGACTCGACAATCAAGGTATCATTTTCAAAACGGCCAGTGCGACTGCCATACATCGGGTCTGTGACGTTTCCCTCGCCTGATCCGAGCCGGACTTGCCGAGAGACACGTCCGTATTCGTGAAAAATAGTAATCGTGTTTCGATAGTTGGTTATTTCATACGCGTAGGGAATCATCAGCAGTGAGGGGAGATTCGGTGAGACGCACTCTGATGACGAGTTGTCGTGCGCGTTGAAATTGCCTCGTGCAGCCTTACCGGCTGCATTGAGTGGCATCGGAGAGTCTGCAACGCGTTGTCCGCTAATGAATGTCATCCAAATTCCTGTAAGGCGATCGACGCCGTCGACATCATTGCGCGTATCGCTTACACGACGCTCAGGCGGCCGTCGTATCGAATTGAGCATTTCGAACTGTTCACCACTGCTGGTATTTATTTCGGCGCCAAACAAAAGCAGTTTTTCCGGCCGACGGCTTCGTGGGCCACGAATTCTGACTTCATCGCCGACTTTTAGCGTATCGCGATCAATGCCGAGCCTGCGCAGAATCGGGACCGCATGCGCCTCAACGTCCCAGGTTTCCGTTGAGCCGTCCGCAGTAACCACATCGACCTCGAAAAACGAGTGCGGGCTGCGCATTTAACGGCCGATAAGGTGCCAGAAATTTCAACCACGTTCTGACTATCGTAATGGGTCGCGAAAGAGTGGTGCGCCCAAGCGGATTGCACAGAGACTGCGGCTACGAGGATTGTACGAATTCCAAACAAACGTAATTTTCTATGTTTCATCAGGTTTCTCGCGAAAATTGTTTCTTCTATTATCGGATGAGCAATACTTTCTGATTGACGGGGTATAACCATTCCACTCCGCGCGCTGTAACAATCGCGTCATCCTCCAACGGGATGCGCAACTTCTTACCACCCCATTCAGGAATGGCCGTATAGGCAAACAACTCGATGGAAAATAAATTGGTTGGTTGAATCACGTAGGTCATGCGTTCTGGATTGAACCATGCGATGGATGGACCGATGCCATGCCCTAAGTTTCCGACAGAATGGCACCCGATAATGACGTCCACAATATCGGGATCGTCAGTTGGGTTGTTGAATGTTTCCATGACCCTAAACCCGGCGTCATTAATGTGAGCATTGAGCAATTCAAAGGTTTCACCCGCCGTTCTGCCGGCTTTGATGTTGGCTTTCAATATGTCGCGCACGGCACGTCCGTTGTCGAATGCTTTTTGTAAGCTGTCTGGTAGGTGTGTTTCGCCTTCCTGTAACACGTACGCATGACGTTTCATGTCGGTATAAAAATTCATGTAGCCAACACCCCAGTCAATTGCGAGGAAATCTCCGCGTTGAATGACGTGGTCGTCGGAGACCGCGACAAACCCGTCCGGCCCCGTGATGTAGACCGAGGGCATGCCAAAGGAGGTCCCCAGGTTGTTTTCGAACTGTTGTTCACGCATCCACCAGGCGACTTCTGCGAGTGTTGTTTGGCCGGGCGTTATGACTTCATTGGAGAAGGCGCGTTCGGCGATGTCTCGCGAAAGTTCGCCGGCCCAGGCAAACGCTGCAATCTCAGAAGCAACTCGTCGCGATCGGAAATCCGAGGCTAGTTTCTCGGCAGAGACAAATCGCTCCGCAAACGTGCTCCCTAATTCTTCAGAGAGTTTCTGATAGCTGGTATGACTCAATCCGTCCGCAGCACCAATATTGCGTGCAAAATTCAAGGCAATTGATTGTGGGTTACGTTCGTCAACGAATGCTTTTAGGTCTGTTGCGCTGCCGAAAATATCGTAGGCACCATTGTCTTCCACTAATGCGGTTTCTACGCCGAGAATTGCACGTTCGATACGGCCTTCACCTCGATCGGTGAAGATGTAGTAACCGTAGGAGCCTGTATAACCCTTACCGAAATCTTCAGTCAGCGGATCGTCAAATCCCTCGCGATTCACGGTGATCCACATATCCACACCGTTTTCACGCATGACTTCTGGCAAGACGAGGTCAAACTTGTCCTGGCGAATCTGGTTCATTCGCTCCCAGCGCTTCTGTGCTTCTCCCTTAGCAGAAACTGATTGAGATAGCGCAATACAACTGAGAATGAGCAACAAACGGACGGCCCAAGTTTTCATCATTTCCCCTTGCTGGGAGCTGCGGTTCAACCGCTGCTTTGATAGATAAAAGACTGAAGATTCAAAACATTATATGATTTTGATTCGAATCGCAGTATAACGCCTGCAGAGGCGTCTCTATCGATTAATAGCTTAGCAGTAGAGCGAAATGATGACTTGGCCGGGCGTTAGAAGAGGCCGGTGATTCTGCCGTTTTCGGTGACGCTGATCTGTTCCGCAGCAGGGGCACGAGGCAAACCGGGCATCGTCATGATGGAGCCGCAGACAACCACCAGAAATTCCGCACCAGTTGCGAGACGAATTTCGCGAATGGGAACATCGTGTCCTGTTGGCGCACCCAGCAATTGCGGGTCGGTAGAGAAACTGTATTGCGTTTTCGCCATACAGATCGGGTAGTGTCCGTAGCCGTCTTTTTCGAATTGTTCGAATTGGTTGCGAACTTTCTTGTTGGCAATGATGTCATCGGCGCCGTAAATGGATCGTGCGATTCGGCGGGCTTTTTCCCAGAGAGGTAAGTCGTCTTTGTAAAGCGGGCGGAACTGCGATTTTTGCCCACCGATAAGATCGACAACTGCTTCAGCAAGTGGCACCGCGCCCTTACCGCCGTGCTCCCAGTGCGAGGAGACAGTGCAGGTCACGTTGAATTCCTCGCAGTAGTCTATGATTGCCTGGTGTTCTGCATCGGTATCAGTGATGTAGTGATTGATTGCGACGGTAACCGGTACGCCAAATTGACCCAGGTTTCGAATGTGTCGACCCAGGTTTTCGCAACCGTTGACGATTGCCTCGACGTTCTCGCCTTTGAGATCACTCTTCGCGACACCGCCGTGCATCTTGAGCGCCTTGGTCGTTGCAACAAGCACGACAGCGTTTGGATGTAAGCCGGCTTTGCGACACTTAATGTCCAGGAATTTTTCGGCGCCAAGATCAGCGCCGAAACCCGCTTCTGTCACCACGTAGTCGGCGAGCTTGAGTGCGGTCTTCGTGGCAATTACCGAGTTGCAGCCATGTGCGATGTTCGCAAACGGACCGCCATGCATTAATGCGGGATTGTTCTCCAGCGTCTGTACCAGGTTAGGTTGCAGAGCATCGCGAAGTAGTGCGGTCATTGCGCCTTCGGCCTGCAAGTCGCTAGCCTTAACCGGCTTCTTATCGCGCGTATGCCCGATCGTAATGTTGCCAATTCTTTGCCGTAAGTCTTCAAGGTCTGTTGCGAGACAGAAGATCGCCATAATCTCGGAGGCAACCGTTATATCGAATCCGGCTTCCCGCACAACGCCGTTGTGATAGCCGCCGAGTCCGGACGTGATCGTTCGCAATGCCCGATCATTCATATCGACAACCCGTCGCCAGGTTACACGGCGTGGATCGATATTGAGTTGGTTCTCCCAATGCATGTGATTGTCGATCATCGCGGAAAGGAGATTGTGCGCGGCCCCTATTGCATGAAAGTCGCCGGTGAAGTGCAGGTTGATGTCCGTCATAGGAACAACCTGCGCGTAACCACCGCCGGCAGCGCCGCCCTTCATTCCGAAACACGGTCCAAGACTGGGTTCGCGCAAACAGATCACCGCATTCTTACCGATCGCATTTAGCCCATCACCCAGGCCGACCGTTGTAGTCGTTTTACCTTCGCCGGCCGGTGTCGGAGAAATTGCAGTGACCAAAATTAATTTGCCATCTTCCTTGTCGCCAAGACTACTTAAAAAATCGTAGCCAATTTTCGCCTTGTCATTGCCAAACGGAATGATGTCGTCGGCAGGAATGTTTAATTTCGCCGCGATCTCGAAAATCGGATGCTTGTTGGCGGCCTGTGCGATTTCAATATCTGTAGGTACATTGCTCATTGTTTAACTCTAATTTTGGAAAGTAGTGAGCCGTGTGGCGTCCCATATTATGGACTGTTACACCACAACGTGGATTTTGGTAGCGCAGAAGTCTACCAGAACATTTCTGCTATTCGGTTGTTCTCGATGCAGATCAGATACCAGTGGTCCACCGAGGTAGGTTTGATGGATACAGAGCCCCCCGGATGATCCAAGACAAGGCGCAGTCCGCAGTGAATGGCGAGTCCTTTACAAGGGCTGCAACGCCGGCTTGGATCATTCGGGGGACTCCCTTCGGGCGAGTCGTGAAGCGGTCGTCCGCATTGTTGCGCCTCTTGGTAAGGGCACGCCATTACCGGCGAGACCCGCCTAGCGGTCAACCGCTTCACAACTCGCTGTATCCATCAAACCTACCTTGGTGGACCACTAGGTTCGTCGCAGCCCATGGCAAACAAATAAAGCGACAGTAAATAGCACCATTGCGACGCCCTGGTGCGCGGCCGCCAAAGGAATGGGGACGACAAGCAGCAGAGTGCTTATGCCGAGCACAACTTGCAGTATCGCAGTGTGCAGTAGGGCATTGACGCCTTTCCGAATGCGCATCGGTAGCTCGGTTTTCGGGAACTTAAGCCAGTACGCGACGATCAGGGCAAACGTTGTCAGCGCGAGCACCCGATGATCAAATTGTACCGTCGCTATGTTGTCGAAGAAATTTCGCCACCACGGTTCAAGCGCAAAAGATCCCGGCGGAATCCAGTACTCGCCCATCATTGGAAACGTGTTGTACACCTTGCCAGCTTTGAGGCCGGCGACGAACCCGCCGGATACCACGGTAACTGAAATCAGCCCGAGCAGGCCTAAAGTTTTCTTGTACCACGGGTGAACGCTTGTATTTTTGCTTGGGTACAAGAGTGAGAGTGCAACCCAAAACATGTATGCGTAGATTGCGAACGCGGCCAGCAAGTGCGCAGTCAGTCGGTATTGACTCACGTGTGGGTTGTCGACCAGACCACTTTTCACCATGTACCAACCCAGCACGCCTTGCATCCCACCGAGTACAAACATGGCAGTGTATTTAGGCCATTCATTTCGACGGATGTAGCCTTTCCAGGCGAAAACTAAAAAAGGCACAAAAAATACTATGCCTATGGTACGACCTAATAATCGATGCAGGTACTCGAGCCAAAATATGCCCTTGAAATCCTGCACGTTCATTTGCGAGTTTACCTTTTGAAACTCCGGTGACGTTTGATACATCGCAAATGCTTCAGTCCAGGCGGCGTCGCCCAGAGGCGGAAGAATGCCAGTGACAGGCCGCCAATTGACCATCGAAAGGCCAGAGCCAGTCAGGCGAGTGACACCGCCCAACACGACCATTACAAACACCAGTGCACAGCAAATGAGCAACCATTTGGCGATGTGACGATCAACACTGGGTGAGTTTGCAGACATTCAGAATGCTCTGATCTTAACAGGGGCGAAATAGTTCAAAGATAATCGAGCGGCAGGGCCGTTGTATATTTGATGGTCTCCATACTAAAAGATGAGCTTACATCGAATAGGTTGACCTTCGTAATCATTTCTCGATACATCTCGTCATAGCGTTTCATGTCCGGAACAACCGCTCGGATCAGGTAGTCGACGTCGCCACTCATGCGGTGCACTTCCATGACATTTGGCATGGCGGTGGTGACACGGTGAAATTGATTGAACCAATCGGCCGTATGTTCGTGCGTGCGCACTGCCGCAAATACGGTGAGATTCAAACCAAGCGACTCCTGGTTAAGTAGCGTTACTCGAGCTGAAATGACGCCGGACTCTTCAAGGTTCTGAATGCGTCGCCAACAGGCCGATTTTGACAGGCCGATCGTCTCTGCTAGTTCGCCCACCGTTAGGGTCGCATCTTCCTGTAGCGCCTTTAATATCGCCTTGTCTTTCCGATCCATAGAGATTTCGTCCGAGTCTGGGTAAGCCGATGATCCATATATTGATCACAATTTAGAAAATTGCACCAATAAAATACAAGAATACGGAAAATAATACGGAAAAACCTCGAATTTAAGCAATCTTCCTGAACCCTATTTGGTCCAAAATCAGTTAGCATTTCCGCATTCCGGACGCCTTCTATTCGCGCAGTCCGGTCGGGGATCAGGGGTTTAAATCATCAACAATCGAATGATATTCGGCACGCTATTTGTGTCTTTCGTTTTCTATTCGGCGTACATCTACACCGCCGGGACGGAAGTTGCACACGGTCCCGAAATAAGTGACGAAGCGCGCCGTGGCCAACAGGTCTATCAGGAATACAACTGCATGGCGTGCCATCAATTCTATGGCTTGGGCGGTTACATGGGTCCAGACCTGACCAATGTAATTTCGAATCGGGGTGCCGCTTATGCGGGCGCATTCATTGCCGCAGGCACGGCGACTATGCCTAATCTCGGGCTCAGTCCTGAGGAAACATCAGACGTGGTTGCCTTTTTGGGATTCGTTGACACGACCGGCACCTATCCGCCAAAAAACTATGACGTGACTTGGTACGGCACGGTAAGACAAGAGGACGATCCGCAATGATTGCACGACAAAATGACCTTATTGGTCTGAACTTCTTACGCTTGGGCATAGTGTCACTTGCGATCGGTATGTTTTTCGGTGTGATCGGCGGATTTCAGTTTCTGTTTCCGGATTTCCTGCAAGAGCTTCTCTTCAATCGTACGCGCCCGATTCACGTGTCTATGGTGGTGTCGTGGATTTTTCTCGCCGCGATCGGTGGTATCTATTTCTATTTGCCACGCCAACAGAAGTTGTCTCTATGGTCGCCCAACGCGGCCAAAATTCACTTTTGGGTGTTTATCGTTACGGGTATTGCGATCTTGTATAGCTATGTCACCGGAAAGTTCGGTGGCCGCGAATACTTCATGTTTCCCGCGATCTTAAGCTTGCCAATTTTCCTGACATGGATCTTATTCGGTGTTAACTATTTTAATACGCTTAAAAAGTACAAGGAGCCGTGGCCCGTTTACTACTGGATGTGGGGTACGGGAATCGTATTTTTCTTCATCACGTTTTGCGAGTCCTATCTATGGCTGATTCCATATTTTCGCGAAAGTATGGTGCGCGAAATTATTGTGCAGTGGAAATCTTACGGTGCGCTAACCGGGTCTTGGAACATGCTGGTTTATGGCACGGCGATTTATGTGGCAACTCGCATCGCGGGTAATCAGGATGCGGCGAAATCAAAAATGGCCTACGGACTGTTCTTTCTCGGGCTTACAAACCTGATATTCGGCTGGGCACATCACACTTACCTTGTCCCGTCTCAAACCTGGATTCGCGTTTTAGCATACGCAATCAGCATGACCGAATTATTTATTCTCGGGAAAATCCTGTGGGACTGGCGCGCTTCTTTGACTACGTTTCAGAAAAATCAGCACTGCAATGCCTATCGATTTATGTTCGCCGCGGATATTTGGGTATTCATCAATTTAGTTCTTGCGCTCATTATTTCGGTGCCTGCATTTAATCTCATTACACATGGAACACATATCACGGTCGCACACGCAATGGGCAGTACGATTGGAATCAACACAATGATTCTTCTTTCGTCTCTGTTCTATGTGATCCGGGAGGAGTTGCCGGAAAATGTTCATGCGAGTTGTTCGAAACAAGTCATGACGGGCTTCTGGATTACCAATGTTTCTCTAGCCATATTCTTTTTTGCATTGGTCATGGCGGGATTCGGCAGAGGGCTGTACGAAGGCGCCTCATTCCAGGAAATGGCGCTGCAAATTAGACCGTTCCTTGTAGTCTTCGCAATTTCTGGCATCGCGTTAATGTTGGGAATGTGGCTGGTGCTGTGGAATGCATTTCGCCTGTTAGGAAAAATAATTTCATCAGCGAATGGTGAGAAGGTTCGCGGAGATGGAGAGCTATCAACCGCGAATAGCTAAATAACGGCTAGCTTTGAATTTTATGCAGCATCAGCCAGCGCAGGAATTACTTTGCGTAGTTCGATATATATGTATAGGTAAATCAACATGCCTGTTAGTACTGCGCATGCACACATTATAAATACGGCGTCGTAGCCGAGGCCCATGCCAAGAATAGTGGCGGCGATGTTCGGTCCGATGATTTGTCCCAGGCCTTGTGCCCCGGGGATTAGTGCGGCAAAACGTCCCGATTTATCCACATTGGCGATCGTGGACATCTGGTAGACGTCAATGAATATCCAGAGGAAGTTGAACATGAAAACACTGACGATGATTTTCAAGTCAGTGATTCCCGTTGCAAGCATGGCAACGACTGCAGCCTGAACGACCAACGTGATTAGCAATGGCCTTGCCAGGCCGAAACGATTACTGACGAACGTTGCAAATAGACAGGCCACAACACTAAAGAATGATGCAGCCCACAATACATTCGCGACGATGTCCGGATCAGCCGGCGTATCAATCGTTGCTAGCTGAATGTAGGTCCAATACGTACCAATGTTGATATAAGTTGCGACAATCGCGCCGAGACAAAGCCACGGTACGTAGGCTGGGACGTGTAGGGGTTGATTGTCAGTCGTTGCAAGGTCTGGATCCAACACTTTGTTTGCTGATTCGGGTCTGGGCGGAAACCAGCTAACTAACGGCAAGCCTATTAAAGTTGCGACGATGAATGCCGTGTAGATCCCGTTCATTGAAAGCTTGGGTAAAAAGTAAATTTCGAGCGCCTGCGTGAAGGCAAAAAAGAACAGCAACATATTAAAGGAACGTGCCGGTTTGGACGATGCACCTAGTGTCGCAATAGAGACTGCTGTGAATACACCACTGCCAAACCCGGCCATCAATCTTAGCCACAGGACTTGATCGTAATCGACGCTTATTGTGCATAGTCCGTTCGTCGCCATTGCGATAATTGCGGAGCCAATCACCAGATGGCGGCGGTTAAGTTTCGCAATTACCGCGGCAGCGAATAATGCACCCAGCGATAAGCCGCCGAGATCTGCCCCCGCGACACGCCCGACTTCTACTTCCGTAAAACCAAGGAGATTTACCCATGCCGTGCTGATGACGGGTATGCCAACCAGTACGCTGTATCCAACCAACGCCATGTACAGCGAGATCGAAATCGAGCGCCAGCTGTCAAAGGCCGTTTCTTGCAACGGCGTATTTGGCTGTTGATCTGTCATGCGTGTGTCCTCGCCCGGTGCGAATTTACGGGACGTGCCATGCAGGGTGTGGTGACGTTATTGGAGAGTGACGTACTGTTCGAGCCGGGCGACTTCTGCTTCGTCAACGTACTTGCCGATTTCACGTCTGAACTGTTCGATGCTCGTATACGGTCGATACTCTTCGAACTCGTGTGCCATCCGGCTGCCGACGCCAGGTATTAACTGGATGTTGGCGTTGCTGGCGTTGTCCAGGCTAATGGGCACGAAGAGCGCTGCATATAATGCCTCGCGTGCTTCTTCATCGAGAGTCGAACTTAGGAGTTCGTCCAGTTCACCAATATTTTCGAACGGCCTGCTGGCGACAATAGAGTCTGCTAATGCCATCGTCATGTGCGGCAAGGATGCCATTTCATTAGCGGATGCTGAGTTGGCATCGAGGATGTCCGCAGCGAATACGGACCATGCGAACAGCGTCAGCAGGGTGGTGGAAAGGAGAGTTCTTGATCTAAATGACTGCATTACTATTTGCCTCAAGGGTTCGCGCGAATCGATAGGTAATAGGCATACTAGCGATGCCAGGCGCAGAAGGTCAATTGAGGTGGAGCAGACGGTGAAACGAATAGGGCGAATTACCAATTCTAAAGGTTTTGTATGGATGATCCTGACCTTACCGCTCCTGTGGTTGATTTATGCGTGGCAAACAGAGGTGCTTTTCTACGGAGAGGTGATTCATATCTCGGGAGAATTCTCGGCGCGATTACTGATCTTAACCATGGCCATTACGCCTTGCCGCCTGATGCTTCCGGCTGCCGCATGGCCAAGGTGGCTGCTGCGCCGGCGTCGCTATATTGGCGTCGCAGTGTTCGCTTACGCGTTCCTACACACGCTGGTCTATTTGGATAGAAAGCAGACGCTTGACCTGATATTGGAGGAAGGCGCTGATTTTTCGATGTGGACCGGCTGGCTGGCATTCGGCATTTTCTTGGTTCTGGCGGTGACGAGCAATGATCGAATGGTGCAGATTTTAAGGCAGGGTTGGAAGAATTTGCACCGCTGGGTTTATTTGGCTGCCGCACTGACATTCATTCATTGGATATTGGTCGCATTTGATTTTTTGCCGGGGCTCGTGCACCTTCTTGTCTTGCTTGGTTTTGAACTGATCAGGGTCTGGAAACAAAAAACAAATGCGACGTGATAAAAAAAACATAAGAAAACTGTCGGACTGTCACAACGTGACTGATCTGCGCGCGTTGGCCAAAAGAAATTTGCCTTGGCCGATATTCAATTATCTGGATGGTGGTGCTGACGATGAATTGTCATTGAGTCGTAATTCGGACGCCTTCAACGACTATGAGTTGCTTCCAACACAATTGTCGGATGTAAGTCTAATCGACACAAAGACGACTGTTTTGGGTCAGGAAATCGAATGGCCGGTGTTCCTGGCACCAACGGGCGCATCGCGTCTTTTTCATCACGAATCAGAAGCGGCTGTTATTAAAGCTGCGCATAAATTTGGCACGATTTATAGTTTATCCACACTCGCCACGACCTCGATTGAAGATGTCGCTGCTATATCAGCGGGCCCGAAAATGTATCAGGTATACATATTCAAGGATCGCGCGATTACCCGAGATTTTGTCGAGCGTTGTAAGCAGCAGAAGTACAAGGCGCTGTGTCTAACGGTCGATACGCCCGTCGCAGGAAATCGCGAAAGGGATCTAATTACGGGATTTGGCGTGCCGCCAAAAATTAATTTTCGTAGTGCGATGAGTTACGCACGCCATTTTCCCTGGACGGTTCGCGCACTGTTAAACCCTCAGTTCGATATGGTCAATGTAACCAGTAGCCCGAGCGCATCCAAAGAAATTGGTGGTGGAGTGATGGAATACATCAATAGCCAATTCGACCGCTCGATCAATTGGAAAGATGTCGAGTGGTTGGCGAGTTTATGGGATGGACCGTTAGTCATTAAAGGCCTGCAAACGGCCGAAGATGCAAAGAAAGCTGTCGACGCTGGCGCGACCGCCGTGATGCTGTCCAATCACGGAGGGCGGCAACTTGAGACATCGCCAGCGCCAGTTGATTGCATTGCACCGGTCGCCGAAGCGGTTGGCGATAAGCTTGAAATTATCTGTGACGGTGGTATTCGACGCGGTACGCATGTCCTAAAAGCGCTTTCCCTTGGCGCTACTGCGTGCAGTATTGGGCGCGGATATCTTTTCGGTCTCGCGGCCGGCGGGCAGCGCGGCGTCGAACATGCACTCGGACTTCTGCGCTCAGAAGTCGAACGTGGCATGGCGCTCGTTGGTTGTAAATCCGTGCAAGAGTTGAGCGGTCGATACGTCCAGCGGCGCCGCTAGCCGGGGCATTCCGATGAGTACATTTGCGCAGGTGCATCCTAATGACTTCGTTTGGCGGATAGTCGCCGAGACTCTAATCCAGAAACAAAGAACTCGATAATTCACTGGTTTACCGAGAATTAGTCGTGTGGTTCAAAATCCGAAACTGCAGAAATAAACTCGAAAATAGAGCATATAGGCTAATTGCGAGTAAACTCGTTTGGCGTTTTACATCAAGATTATTGTCGGTTACACGACGAAATTTTTGAAGAGGTAAGTATGTCTGGTGAAAGAGTGACGGGTACCGTTAAGTGGTTCAATGATGACAAAGGGTTTGGCTTCGTTGAGCACGAAGGTGGACAAGATGTATTTGTTCATCATAGTGCGATTCAAATGGAAGGCTTTAAGACGCTGAAAGAAGGTCAGAAGGTCTCCATGGAAGTGACAGACGGCCAGAAAGGCCCGCAGGCGGAAAATGTAATCGCCGAATAGTTATTGGTAGTTCGTGGTTTACTTAGGTTTCTTTAAACTGAACAAATCACAGCGGCCGGCTGCAGTGTGTCTCTGACGAGATTGACAAAACAAACCATGATTATGCAGCCCGCGTTAGTCGCGATGTTTGATTCAGATATTGCGCGGGTGCTGCTGCGCCGCATAAACCTCTTTTTCTTCATCTTCCTGGCTGGATGTTCGTCCGCCGATAAATCCGAAACCGCGTTACAAGTCGAGATCCCGCAATACTCGGGATCGGAAGCCTGCGGGGCTTGTCATGAGACCCAATTTTCCCGTTGGGAGAATTCGCATCACGCACAGGCCATGCAGCATGCATCGGTTGATTCAGTACGTGGCGATTTTTCCGACGCAGAGTTTCAGCACTTCAATACGACCAGCAAGTTCTATCAACGCGACGATGAGTTTTTCGTGTTGACCGATAATGCAGAAGGTAATTTTCAGGAATTTCAGATTGCTTACACTTTCGGTGTCGAACCCCTGCAACAATATCTAATTGAATTCACTGACGGCCGTATGCAGGCACTTCCGCTTGCGTGGGATTCTCGTTCCGACGCGGACGGCGGACAGAAGTGGTTTCATCTTTATCCAAATGAACCCATCGAAAGTGAAGATCCGTTGCATTGGACTGGCCGTGAGCACAACTGGAATTTTATGTGTGCGGAATGTCATTCGACTAACCTGGTCAAAAACTATGCTGCGGACGCGGATTCGTATGCATCGACCTGGTCGGAAATTAGCGTCGGCTGTGAAGCGTGTCATGGTCCCGCATCCAATCATGTCAACCAAGCGGCGAGTGGAGAGTTCAACAATCGATTTGGATTGGTGCTCGACCTGGACGACGCCGGGCGTGCGACGTGGGAAATGAACTTAGAGACAGGGATAGCAGCTCGCACGGAATTTCGCACGCAGATTCCAAAACAACCAGAGGCTTGTGGTCGCTGTCATTCCCGGCGCGCCGTATCTGCAGCCGACTACCAGTTTGGACGACCCTTGCTGGATACGCACACCCCCGTTTTGCTGGACGAAGGCCTGTATTTTGCGGACGGCCAGGTGCACGACGAGGTTTACGTTTATGGCTCTTTTATTCAAAGTCGCATGTACCAGGCGGGGGTTAGTTGTAGTAACTGCCACGATCCGCATAGTGGCGAGCTACACACCGGGCCCGATCCAAATTCGGTTTGCGCAGGATGCCACTTGCCGACGCGCTTTGCCGCAACGGAACATCATCGGCATGCAGCGGAGTCTATCGCCTGTGTTGACTGCCATATGCCGGCTCGCGATTACATGGTCATCGACAGCCGACGCGATCATAGTTTTCGGGTACCTCGACCCGACCTTACTGAGGCGACTGGTTCGCCGAATGCGTGCAACCAATGTCACGATGATGAGGACCCCGCATGGGCAGTTGCTTCTTTGAACCGTTGGTATGGTGCTAGCGACCGGCCACATTTCGGGCTTGCTCTGCATGCTGCCAGTAGCGGTTCCCCTGATGCGAACATCGAGCTCCTGACGGCCATAAATGACCCCGGGACGCCACCGATCGCTAAGGCGACCGCATTGTCAGTACTGCGACCGCCATTGTCCCAAGGCGCCGCAAACACGATTCAAGAGGCTCTGAGTTATGGAGATCCTTTGGTTCGGATCGGTGCTCTGCGGGCGCTTTCCGGATTGCAACCAGACGCGCAAGCAGAGTTAGCCGGGCCGCTGCTGTCTGATTCCATTCTTTCCGTGCGAATCGAAGCAGCGCGAGTTCTATCGCCGTTGCGTTCCGTAATGCCGGTGAGGTTCGTGAGCCCATTTTCGACGGCCGAAATCGAAATGATTGCCGCGTTGGATGAAAGTGCAGAAAGACCGGAGTCGCGCGCCTATTTTGCAAGCCTTCGTATTGACGCGGGCGATATTGTGGGTGCGGAACAGGAATTTGCACAAGCGCTATCAATGGAACCTAACTTTACGACCGCGAGAATAAATTTTGCTGATATGTATCGGCAAGCTGGTCGTGATAGCGATGCAGAAGAAGTGTTACGTGAAGGTTTGGCGTTGACACCAGACGCAGCCGCCTTACGCCATTCACTGGGTCTCGTGCTAGTCCGTATCGGCCGTCAGGACGATGGCTTGCTTGAGTTACGACGCGCGATGGAATTGAATCAAGTTAATCCACGCTATTCTTTCGTTTATGCGATTGCACTAAATTCTCTTGGCCAATCACAAGCGGCAACAGAGTTTCTTTTCTCTATCAAAGACCAATTTCTTTACGATTTCGATATTCACTGGGCATTGGCAACAATGCTGCGCGATCAGGGGCGATTCAATGCGGCGCGCGACGTAGCCAGCGATCTTGTAGAAAGATTTCCGGATGCATCACAGGTGACTTCGCTGCTCGACTCATTACCGTGAGTTTTCGCAACTAAAACAGAATTCTACAGCCCGCTAATTCCGTCCCACGTAAGTTTAAGGCCGACGAAAAATAAACTACCGTAGACAAACTTAAAGAAAAATTCTTGCGATACTCTTTTGTGCAGCCAAAAGCCCAGCAGTATCGATATTGGCGCAAGAATCATGAGCGCTAATGATGTCTTAAGGTTGCTTGCATCCAGTTGACCTAGCCACGCATACGGAACCAACTTGACATAATTGGCAACCGCAAAAAATACGGCAGTTGTTGCGACAAAAGCGGTCTTGTCCAGTCCGCGGCGCAGCAAATACATGCCGAGCGGAGGGCCCCCGGCATGGGCGACGAAACTGGTAAATCCGGATATTGCGGCTGCCATGATGCCAATGACAGGGCCGAACTTTTTTTGACGAGCGCTGCCGGATCGCAGGTGTTGTAGCCAGTGATGCAAAGTGAATACGATTGAGATTGTGCCCAGCAGTAGCAGAATGATTGCCGGGCTCATCTCGCTGAAAAGCAGAGTGCCAGACGCGATGCCGATAAATGAAGCGGGAATGATAAGTTTCAATTCAGGCCATACCCACTGGCCGCGGAACGTCCATAAAGCGACCAAGTCCATTGCGCAAAGGATGGGTAGGAGGATGGCAGCCGCCTGCAGCGGGGAAACGACCAGTGCCATCAAAGGCACTGCGATGACCCCCAGACCGCCTGCGAAACCGCCCTTAGAAATGCCGTAAATCATGATGGCCGGTATGGCGACGAGGTAGAAATAAGGGTCAGTGATCAAGGGTAAGCCCGGTACTTGGGTGGCGCAAAGGATAGCAGGGCTCGCGGCTGGTCTTGGCCGAGATGGTGTGAAAGCGACTTGTCCGTCATTGCGAGCGCAGCGAAGCAATCCATAAAGCGCTGAGTTAACTGGATTGCTTCGTCGGCTACGCCTCCTCGCAATGACGTTATTGCTATTTTCACACAGCCTCCGCCGGTCGCGGCACCAGAGATATTTTTTCGCCGATAGTCGTGATTAAATGGTGCGTCCAGCTTCGTATTGAGTAATTCATTTGAAACTTCGTATTCTCGACAATTCGATTCGCTTGCGCCTCACCAGAACTGAGGTTGAAACGGCCAATTCTGAGGGCCTAGTTCGTGGACGGGTTCATTTCGCTGGCACAAATGCCTTCGAGTACGTTTTTGAAAGCTCACCTGCAACGGTGGCGCCGGAGGCGCATATTTCGAATAACGTAATGACCGTCCGTGTTCCTGCCGTGGACGTTCAGGAGTGGGCGGCGTCCGAGCAGGTCTCTATTTCGGCTGAACAACTTCTTGATGACGGCGAGCGCTTAAGCATATTGGTCGAAAAGGACTTCGTATGCCTTGCACCTCGCGATGGTGAAGATGAGTCGGACATGTATCCTCATCCGAACGAAAACGAGTCCTGCTGAGGAGAGGTCACAATGCTAAACGATGGCAATGCTCGATTTACGCTTAGTGCAATTGAGTTTCTGACCGAGCTCCGCGATAACAACAATCGGGACTGGTTTAACGCTAACAAAACACGTTACGAAGAAGAAGTTCTTGATGTTGCGTTAAGATTCATTCAATCGATGCAAGCACCGTTGGAGGAAATAGCACCGCGATTTACTGCGATTCCTAAACGGATGGGTGGGTCTTTAATGAGAGTTTATCGTGATACAAGATTCTCAAAAGACAAAATCCCGTATAAAACCAATGTAGGCATTCAGTTTCGCCATGAGCAGGCACGCGATGTTCACGCCCCAGGTTATTACGTCCACATTGATCCTGATGAAGTGTTTCTCGGCGCCGGAATGTGGCGTCCCGCATCGGATGCATTGAAAGGTATTCGCGATAAAATTTCCGACAAGCCGACGGCATGGGAACGTGCTCGAGACGACAAGGATTTTGCGCGACATTTTCAACTTGGCGGAGCAACGTTGACTAGACCACCGCGCGGTTTTGATAAGGAACATCCACAGATCGAGGACATCAAGCGGAAGGACTTTATTGCGATTAAGAACATGACGATCAAGGACGCGCTAAGTCCCAAATTCCAGCGCAATGTCGAGACAGCCTTTCGAGCAGCGGATCCTTACATGCGTTTCTTGTGCAAGGCCGTTAACGTCCAATTCTAGGGTTAACGCCACGCATTCGCGCCAGCAGCAACGCGAATCTATGCCGGCATGATTATTGGGTGCTAGAATCCGCGCCGCGGCAATCGTTGTCGCGCCAGCACTGACACTTTTCAATTAATCGTGAGATTTCATGTCCGCCTATCGATGATTCAGCGTTCGACGCACACGAAAAGGTCGTCTTTTGCCATGACGCGACAACTGGATTGCAGGCGATCATCGCCATCCATTCCACGGCGCTCGGCCCATCAGCCGGCGGCACGAGGCTTTGGTCTTATGCCTCCAGCACCGAGGCACTGCACGACGTGTTACGCCTATCCCAGGGCATGAGCTACAAGAATGCCATGGCGGGTTTGAAGTTCGGCGGAGGCAAGGGCGTCATTATGAAAACGCCCGGATACTCAGGCAGTGCAGCGCTCTACGAACGTTACGGGGATTTCGTTGAGCAGCTCGGTGGCGCATATGTCACGGCTGAAGACGTCGGCATGACGGTCGAAATCATGGAGATGATTGCTCGAAAAACACAGTATGTTGCAGGTCTGTCGCCCGTAGACGGAATGGCGGGCGGTGATCCATCGCCGAAGACGTCGTATGGCATTTTCAAAGGCATCGAATCCGCGGTGCAATTTAAGCTTGGTCGTAATGACGTTGCCGGTCTAACCGTGGCCGTGCAGGGCGTGGGCCAGGTTGGCTACTATCTTTGCAAATATCTCCATGAAGCTGGCGCAAACCTTGTCGTGGCCGACATCGATGCGGGCCGTGTGCGCAAGGTAGTAGACGAATTTAGTGCGACGTCAATCTCCCTTGAGGATATTTTGGTTCAGAAAGTTGACGTCGTAGCGCCGTGCGCGCTGGGCGCGATTATGAATGCCGAATCGATTCCAATGTTGCAGACATCTATTGTCGCGGGTAGCGCAAACAACCAACTCGAGACACCCGACGATGGTCAACGATTGCATGATGCAGACATCCTTTACGCGCCTGACTACGTCATTAATGGCGGCGGAATTATCAATGTTGCGTGCGAGTACTACGGTGATATAACTGAAGACGAGGTTTGGGAGCAAGTGTCTGCCATTGGACCGCGGCTGACCGGGATCTTCGAGGAATCAGCTGCAAGCGACAAACCGACAAACGTCGTGGCCGATCAGCAAGCGAAACGAATCATTTCTGCAGGCGTTTAACGACTGCGAGTAACTTTTCGGGATTCGGTCTGTCCACGATAAATCGCGATAATTCGGCAAATTGAATGACCCCCTCGGCATCAATAACTAACGATGTCGGCCATGAGGTGTCGTTACCATAGTCGGCCCGGTGTTTGCCGGGCACGCCATCGACGCTCAGTAGGTCTAGTGACTTTGCGACCGACAACGATTCATCTAACCAAAATTCAAAATTAACTCCGAATGCATCGGCTACGCGTCGTGTGGTATCCAAGGGCTTGGGCGTAACCAAAATAAGCCTTGCGCCAGCTGACGTAATCTCGTTGTAGTAGTGGGTGAGATTCGCCACTTGTTTGCTGCAAAAAGGGCACCAAGTACCGCGGACGAATAAAAGCACGGTGGGAGAGCGCCGCAAAGACGATGAGCTAAGCGTGGTGCCGTCTTCGTCCAAAACTGTAAAGTCTGGCAATGTTTTCCCGGGACGGATGGCTTCCGGAATCGGTCGAGACTTGGCTTTATTGCGGATGGCCCAGACAATCCCCACAACCGCAACCGTTAAAATAATGATGGCCCAGATTTCGTTCACTGCAATCCATTATCTCATCAACCGGTCAATAGCGACCAATTGAACTGGAGCTAGATAATAGGGGTAATGCCGCGCAAATCAAGCTGCCGGAAAGGGGTTCTGCTCGCGTCGATGATTGGGCGCGGAACTCCGAGCGTTTCCTCGTCAAAATCGTCATAATCGGCAGAATAATGCGATCCCGCTATAGTGACGAAAAGCGCAAGGCACCTACTTTGGCAGACAACAAGATTCTCTGGAGCCCCTCGGACGAGCGGGTTCAAAACAGCGCCATGTATCGATTTATGAAGTCGCAAAGCTGCGATTCATACGCTGAGTTGCAATCGTGGGCTATCAACAATAGTGCGGCATTTTGGCAGGCAGTATGTGATTTCGGTGAGGTTCGATTCACCAAGGAAGCCAGTGTCGTCGTACATCAGCCGGGAGATATGACGACAGCTGAGTGGTTTAAAGATGCAGAACTCAGTTTTCCCGAACACGTGCTGCGGCAAACCGGCAGTCGTCCGGCTATTATTTTTCGCGGCGAGAATGGCGCGAGGCGAGCGTTGAGCTATGACGAACTGCGCTCGCAGGTCGCGAGTATAAGTGCCGGGTTAAGAGATGCGGGCGTCGTGAAAGGCGATCGCGTGGCAGGGTTTTTGCCGAATTGTCCGGAAGCCATCGTTGCGATGCTTGCGGCAACGAGTATTGGCGCGATCTGGTCTTCCTGTTCACCAGATTTCGGTATTAATGGTGTGGTTGATCGCTTCGGACAGATTGCACCGAAAGTCTTGTTCTGCGCAGATGGCTATTTCTACAATGGCAAGCGATTCGATTCGCTGGATGCCGTCGGGGGGGTGCTAAAACAAATTTCCAGCATCGAAAAAACGGTTGTCGTCCCGTTTACTCGCGACGACGTGGACATTGGCGGGCTGGGCAATGGTGTTATGTGGCAGGACATCATGGTGCCGAATGCGCGCTTGAACTGTACGCCGACGGAATTCAATCACCCCCTATACATCATGTATTCGTCAGGAACGACCGGAGTCCCCAAGTGCATCGTGCATGGCGCGGGCGGCACCCTGATTCAACACATCAAAGAACATTCATTGCATTGTGATATAGGGCCTGGGGATCGAGTGTTCTATTTCACCACGTGCGGTTGGATGATGTGGAATTGGCTGGTCAGTGCGCTAACGGCTGGTGCGACGATTATTCTCTATGATGGGTCGCCGTTTTTGGACGATGGGCGAGGCCTATGGAAAATGGCTGAAGACGAAGCCGTAACGGTTTTCGGAACCAGCGCCAAATTCATTTCTGCGCTGGAGAAGGCTGGCGTCAGACCTCGCGATGAGTTTGATCTGCCGGCGCTAAAAACGATTCTTTCCACCGGCTCTGTGCTGGCGCCGGAGAGTTTCGATTATGTATACGACGCGATATCTGCCGAAGTTCAATTGTCATCCATATCCGGCGGCACCGATATCATCAGTTGTTTTGCCGGTGGCAATCCGTTACTTCCAGTTCGCCGAGGTGAATTGCAGTGTTTGGCGCTTGGTATGCAGGTGCAAATCTATAACGACGACGGTGAAGCCGTCATCGGGCAAAACGGCGAGCTGGTATGTAGTAACGCTTTTCCGTCGATGCCGGTCGGGATTTGGAATGACCCCGACGATCAAAAATACCATGCGGCTTACTTTGACCGATTCCCTGGCGTTTGGGCGCATGGCGACTATGCCGAAATCACGCCTAACGGCGGAATGGTCATTTACGGTCGATCGGATGCGGTGCTTAATCCCGGTGGTGTCCGTATCGGGACCGCTGAAATATATCGGCAAGTGGAAAAATTAGACGAGGTTTTAGAAAGTATCGCAATCGGTCAGGATTGGGACGACGATGTGCGAGTGGTCTTGTTCGTACACTTGCGAGACGGCATTTCATTGGATGCAGCGTTACAAGGCAAAATTCGAGCGGTAATTCGCGAGAACACAACGCCGCGGCATGTACCTGAGAAAATTGTAGAGGTTGAGGAAATTCCTCGCACGATCAGCGGCAAGATTGTGGAACTGGCAGTGCGCAACGTCGTGCACGGGCGGGCGGTCAAGAATATGGATGCACTGGCAAATCCCGACGCGCTGCGTCACTTCAAAAATCGACAGGAATTGGCAAGTACATGAATGATGCAAAAATGATTGGGACTGTGGTCGGCCAAGGGTCGGTACAGGCAGAATGGATTGATATTAATAGCCATATGAATGTCGCGTACTACGTGTTGGCGTTCGACTTTGGGATTGACGATCTCTGGACGCAATTTGGCATTACGGACGACTATCTCGAGCATGAAAAGGGTTCTACATTTGCCGTTGAGTGCCACATTGAATACAAGAGCGAGCTGTTACTCGGAGACCCTTACGTCATCACGTCGCAATTACTGGCCTATGATGAAAAACGCGTGCATCAGTTTCAGCGCATGTACCACGCCGAGCGAAAGCATTTGGTCGCAACGGCCGAATGGATGAATCTGCATGTTTCCCTGGAAACGCGTCGAGTCACTCCATGGCCAGCAAAAATTCTGGAGAGTATTGGCGCGTTTGCGGCGACTCAGCATGACCAGACAAGACCAGAAGGTCTGGGTAAGAAAATGGTGGTTAAGAAGCCGCTTTATACTCTCTAGCGGGAGTCGTTCCGAATGAGCGAAAATATGCAATATCTCATGGCCATTGATCAGGGGACGAGTAGTAGTCGCACCGTGGTTTTTGATAGTCACGCGACGGTTATCGCGTCCGCTCAGCAGGAGTTTCCGCAGGAGTATCCACAGCCCGGCTGGGTTGAGCACGATCCTGAAGCAATCTGGGAGTCGGTCATTCGCGTCACCTGCGACGCGTTGGCGAAAGCCGGAAACGTGAAAATCGAAGGGCTGGGCATTACCAATCAGCGCGAGACGACATTGCTATGGGATCGCGACACTGGTCAATGCATTCATCACGCGATTGTTTGGCAGGATCGTCGCACCGCGGGTTACTGCCAGCAGTTGAAAGAGCAGGGCGCCGAAGAGGTCGTTTCTGCGAAAACAGGCTTGCGCCTTGATCCGTATTTTTCTGCCACGAAAATAGTCTGGATGCTTGAGAATGTCGTCGGGGCCCGAGCATTGGCAGATGCCGGCCGACTGCTGTTCGGAACGATCGATTGTTTCCTATTATGGCGACTCACGGGTGGTCGCGAGCATGCGACTGATGCGAGTAATGCATCAAGAACCCTTCTTTTCAATATTCATTCGCAGGTGTGGGACGAAGAGCTTCTGGCGCTTTTCGATATTCCGGCATCGATACTGCCGCAGGTCAAAGATTGCGCTGATGACTATGGGGTAACCGACAAATCCACGATTGGTCTCGAAATTCCAATTTGTGGTATGGCTGGCGACCAGCAGGCGGCATTGGTCGGTCAGGCGGGATTCGCACCCGGCGTCACCAAGAGTACCTATGGGACTGGATGCTTTGTGCTTGCCAATACCGGTGATCGACCGCTGCAATCCAATAACAATTTATTGACTACCGTCGCATTCAGGCTCGATGGAAAGGTTACTTACGGGATTGAGGGAAGTATTTTTGTCGCGGGCTCGGCGATTCAATGGCTTCGCGACCAGCTTAAAGTTATTGAGTCGGCTGCAGATACTGAAGCGCTAGCCACTGCAACCGGAATCACTGAAAATGTGCACGTTGTGCCTGCGTTTGCCGGTTTGGGCGCCCCTTATTGGGATCCTGACGCCCGCGCGGCAATTCTCGGTCTGTCTCGCGACAGCGGGATCGGCGAAATTGTGACCGCAACGCTTCAGGCCGTCGCCTATCAAACTCGCGATCTGGTTGATGCAATGTCGGCCGATGGTGTTCGTCCAAGCATCATTCGGGTGGATGGTGGCATGGTTGCTAACGACTGGTTTCTTCACTTCCTTGCTGACATATTAGATGTGCCGGTGGAGCGACCAACTAACGTTGAATCAACCGTGCTTGGCGCGGCATTTCTCGCCGGATTGCAGTGCGGGGTTTTTGCGTCGACAGATGAAATTGCATCGCTTTGGTCCCGTAACGCAGTGTTTGAGCCCGAAATGGATGATGAGCAAAGAACGAATCTCTACGCCGGCTGGCGACGCGCAGTGGCAAGGGTAAAAAGTTGAACAGCAATTTCGGCGTGTGAGCGACGCTGTCGAAATATTCGCAGTTTAAAATTTTGCGGCAACGATAATTTTTGCGCTTGACTTCAACCCGTCTTGCAAACAATGATTGCTTCCCTGTTCGGGGTCGCAGCCAGGTTTTGACCTCTCATTTTATTGGATTATTCTCGTTTTGCTTCGAGCGTGTCAAAAACTTGGTAAATATCGCATCCTGAGTCGTATCGCGACAGGTCCGATGGCCGACGTATACAGAGCCGCTGATACCATTCATAAAACGCGAGTTGCATTGAAAGTTCCGAAATCGGACGACAATGTCAGTAATGATGATTTCCTTCGCGAAGTTCAAATCGCGACACGCTTGGTACATCCCAATATCTTGACGGTGCAGGACGCGAGTTTTATTGACGATCATTTCGTCATAGCGATGGAGCTGGGTACGGAATCATTGGCTGATCGTATTGAACGCCGAATATCAGGCGCGTACGCCATGTTGATTGCAGAGCAGGCGCTTGCGGCGCTCGCCCATGCGCATAGCAAGAAGATAATTCATTGCGATATCAAGCCCGAAAACTTCATTCTCTTTCCAGGCAATCGTTTGAAGCTGGCGGATTTCGGATTCGCGAAGGTCAGCCTGAGAACGCTGAAGGCATCCGGATCTGGAACGATTGATTATATCGCTCCCGAACAAGCGATGGGGCGACCGAAATTTCAGTCCGATGTGTTTTCGCTGGGCTTGGTCTTATATCGCCTATTTTCTGGAAAGTTGCCCGAGTGGCCATTCAAATGGCCGATGGTGGGTCACGATCGACTACAAAAACGCATTCCGCACGAACTTGCGGCGCTTCTACGTAAAGCGATTCAACTTGATCCGGCCGATCGTTACAAAACGGCGGCGGAAATGTACTCGGCATTTCGGCGCATACAACGTTCGACCAAGCGTTCGTCAAGTATTAGTAAGTCGAAGAAGAAATTGTCGAGTAGCTCTAACAAGGGTTCCGCCTGGAGGCGTTTGCAATGGCGCGAATTCCAACGTCAGTTTCGAACTGCGCTGGATACCCGCCACGAGTGTCGACGCTGCGATGGACCTGTTGCTGAAAATATGCAGGGTTGCCCGTGGTGTGGTGTCAGTCACCCCTCTCGCGGAGCCGAGACCAGCATGCCCGCGGTTTGTCCACGCTGCGAACGCGGCGTTAAATCAGATTGGGCGTATTGCGCGTGGTGCTATGGCCCCGGCTTCGAAATCGAAACGGAGCGGCGCTATCCCGATAAGCGCTATTCCAGCAAATGCGCGCGTCAACGCTGCCGGCAACCGCTGATGCCATTCATGCAGTATTGCCCATGGTGTCGAGTCAAAGTCAAAAAAGCGACGAAGATAACGGGCAACAAAGACAAGTGCGTGTCCTGTGAGCATGGTATCGCTCGAGAATTCTGGAAGTACTGCGCGTGGTGCAGTTATCCCGTAGAGCGATGAGCGCGGAGATACTTTTCCTCGATGGAGCAACTTCTGCTGATCAGCATGTTGCCGATATGGGCGGAGGGTCGTTGGTCGCGTATACCGCCCCAGCGCCAGACAAATCCAGTGAGAATGAGGACAGTGTTGCAGCGATTCCTTACGGACCGAATGCGGTTGTTCTGATCGTTGCGGACGGAGCTGGCGGGCTGCCTGCGGGTCGGCGGGCTTCGAGAACGGCCATACAGTCACTAGAACAGTCGCTGTCGTCGGCGAGGGGCGAGACAATGTTGCTGCGCACCGCGATTCTCAATGGCATCGAGGCGGCAAATCAGGCAGTTCTCAGTTTGGTCAATGGTTCTGCAACAACCTTGACGGTAGTGACCGTCGAGGGCTTAAGCTCGCGGAGTTATCAAATCGGTGATTCCGAAGCCATGCTGGTCGGTCAGCGTGGTCGCGTTCGTTACCAAACTATGGCACATTCGCCAACAGGTTTTGCAGTTGAGGCGGGATTTCTTGATGAACGTGCCGCACTGCATCATGAGGAACGCCATTTAGTTTCCAATTTTATTGGCACAACTGATATGCGTATCGATGTCGGCGCCGAAAGAACATTGCATGCGCGAGACACCGTGCTTCTCGCAAGTGATGGCCTGACGGACAATCTGCATAGCGAAGAGATTAAAGAATTTATACGCAAGGGACCGATGATCACTGCGATCGAATCAATGATCAGTCTCGCGCGGAGACGAATGACCGTTGAAACCCTGCATCAACCTAGTAAGCCGGATGATCTTTCAGTGATTCTCTTTAGGAAGCCATTCCGAAAGAACGGCTAGGCGTGAGCGCTGCCTGATTAGCTGGCCGGCAGCGAAATATCGACCACCAATCCACCTTCTGCACCATTGCGCGCACAAATTTGGCCGCGATGTAGTTCGATTGCTCGCCGCGCGATAGCGAGTCCAAGTCCTGTTCCATCCAGACTATTCGACTCCGAAGATTCGCGAGTGCGATAAAACGGCTCGAATAGCCGCGGCAAATCATCGTCACGCACGCCGGACCCTGAATCGCTGACGGAAATCGTGGTGTTAGTTTCTCCGCGCTTAATTGCGACACGCACTTCGCCATTCGGCGGACTGTGGCGAACTGCATTACGCATCACGTTTTCGATCGCACTGATGAGCGCATCAGGGTGACCGCGAATTTCGATTTTCTGCGCGGTGTGTGCAATGACCTTTACGCCTTTGGCTGCATCGGCTTTACATTCGTAGTTAACATTCTCGACGACCTCTCCGATTAGCTCACCCAAGTCGACGACGTCGAATTTTCGGTCAGTACTGGCTTCAAGTTTGGTGTAGCTCAGTATTTGTCCTATGAGAGAGTCGAGCCGCTCCGCCTCGTCGTCCAAGCGTGAAAATTCGCTTAAATCTCCGGCTTTGCGTCGCGCAAGCTCGACGGCGACCCGAATTCGGGCGAGCGGCGAACGAAGTTCATGCGATATATTCCGCGATAGTTCTGTTTGTCGTTTGGCAGCACCTTGTAGCTTGGTTGCCATGGTGTCGAAGTCACGCCCAAGCAAACCGAGTTCGTCACGTCGGTTGCCGAGTGAATCGGCAACTCGTATTTCAAGATCACCGTCGGCCAGCGACACAGTTGCAATTCTTAGTTTGCGCACGGGACTGGAAATCGCGCTCGCGAGTGCGTAGGACACCGCACCGCTAACGAGGAGCGCAAATATGAGTAGGAGTAAGCGGACATCCGAATCTCCCCAGATTGATTCCGGAATTCGCGACGCCGATACATAAAACGTATACGTTTTCCCGTCTCCACCAATTAGTTGTGACAGATGGCGGGAGCGTCGAAGGTTTTGCGGTTCATCACGCCTGGAAAGTCGTGAACGAAGTTTGTCATGATCTCGATGACGGCGATAAGTCCGTTCGGTCCACGTTGACATAGATCGATTAATTAGATCATTGCCTGCTTCATCAATAATGAAAAGCGTGATGCCCCGTGCCGGCTCATAGTCTTGCAACCATTCTTTTAGCGCTATGGGACCGCCGGCGTCCAAGGCAGCGCTTGCCTCAAATAAGGGGTCACTTAAATGGAAGTCTTCAATTGATTCTCGTACTTGTTCCGCGTACCAAAATCCCGCAGTGGCAGCGGCGCTTATGATAATTCCAATAATCAACCAGAAAGAAAGAAAAAATCGTAAAAAGAGACTGTGCATCGCGAGAATTCTCAGCTACCTGGGATCAGTAGGTAACCGACACCACGCTGATTTTGAATGGTTTCATTCTTATTGCCCGCTCTTTCAAGTTTGCCTCGCAAGTTACTAATGTGTGTGTCGACGCTTCTGTCGTAAGGAAGCAGACGTCGTCCGAGGGCGCGCTGGCTCAGATTTTCCTTACTGACAACCTCACCTGGCGTTTCTAGCAGGCAACGGAGAATCTCGTATTCTGTTCCGGTGAGCGCTAGTTCTGTTGCGCTTACAGACGCGCGATGTGTCCGTGAATCAAGCGTAATGTCGCCAAGCTTTAAATTTCTGGATTCGCCATTTTGAGGCTTTGAGCGACGTAAGATGGCTTTAATTCGCGCCAGCAATTCGCGGGGATTGAATGGCTTTGTAAGGTAGTCGTCAGCGCCAAATTCCAGTCCGATGATTCGATCGAGATCATCGCCTCTGGCGGTCAACATGATAACGGGGGTCGTGCTGCTCTGACGGATTTTTCTAAGCACATCCAGGCCACCAATTCCTGGCATCATGATGTCCAGAATAACGAGGTCGAATTGACTATTGGCGAATTCGAGTAGGCCCTGTTCGCCTGAGTTACAAGCTGAAATTCGTAGTCGGTCGGCCGACAGAAAGTCGCTCAACATCGCGCTGAGCTCCCGATCGTCGTCGATGAGGAGAATAGAGGCCGATTGGTCTGGTCCGTTCATATTGGCATCGTCCGCCAATGGCGTCATGGGTGCAATAATGAAGCTGCTATACTTGACAATTCTTGGCAGAATCTGCGTATTCGCTGACGTTTGCTCACGTGTCCGTGGATACAGTTTGTCCACGAGTCGTCTCAACGACCGAGCTGGGGGTTGGTGGAAATACTAAGAAATATGACTATGAAAAATATAAGCACAATATCGTTAGCGGTCATTGCAATGGCAATTGCTGTCACTGGGACCGTTATTGCCCAAGAGCAAGATGGAAGCGATTCTGGCGCTAAGCGAGAACGTGGTGCCGGAATGCGGGGTGCTCAGGCACGTGACCCCGAAAAGATGATTCGCGGAATCACCCGCCGTCTCGAACTTGACGAGATACAGGTCCAGCAAGTTAGGAATATCATTGACGCGACGAAACCGGAATTCGAAGCCATGCGTGAGCAGGGCCGCGAGAATCACATGGCTCGACGAGATCTGGATGAGTCCGATGCCGATTATGCGGCGAAACGCGATCAAGTGGCGAGCACAAAAAAGGACCTCGAAGCATTGTCGAAAGAGCTGCGCGGTCGCATGCGCACAGAAATAAACGCGGTATTGACGCCCGAGCAACAAGCAAAGTTTTCCGAGGCAGAAAACCATGGAAGTCGCGATGGGCGTAGAAGTCGACCGCGCGATCGCGGAGACGCCGAAATCGGCTAGACGCGTCAGGGTTCAAGAACGATCCACCGGCGCCGCCAGATGAATGTTTTCGTTTGGCGGCGTCGTTGTATTCACGCCCTATGTAAAGTGAATCTTCATTTGACCGACAATCGCCGCCAGCTGAGATTCTTCGGCGTTCGTGTACGACGCCAGATGAACGAAACTTTTCGTTATAAAACAGTCGCTTATCCGGGCGCATGCCGAGGCATTGTGCGCGGCCACCATTCGCCATTCTTAATGCCGTAAGCGCGGTTGCGGAGGCGCTCGGCGCGTATTATGGTCAGGGGATATTCGGCTCGAGTCGCAGGGACACGTTGCCGTCTCCGTTTGATGGAACTAAAGCGCTAAAAAAGCTCTCCAATCAAGCACTAGGCTTCGTTTTGCTCGCAATATTCGAACGCGACGGCCAGCGGAGTAATCGGGCATCTAATTATTAGGGTGGTAAGGCGATGAGCGTGATCAGCCGAACAAACGAAATACGACTGGCGCTGCGCGCTGGCTTTCTCTCCACTTTTGCTGTTCTGCTTTTAGGCGGCTGTGCAGTCAGCATGGGCACCGGCGGATCGTCTGGTGGTGGTATGCCCGGCGGGTCATCAGGCGGAGGTATGCCGGGTGGATCATCCGGTGGTGGCATGTCAGGAGGTTCTTCAGGAGGTTCTTCAGGAGGTTCTTCAGGAGGTTCTTCAGGAGGTTCGTCAGGAGGTTCGTCAGGAGGTTCGTCAGGAGGTTCGTCAGGAGGTTCGTCAGGAGGT